>Ga0315284_10017977_pt1 | contig 10026 bp, 8 predicted proteins | sample YL17G09_16_MG_FD_203696 | JGI IMG/M metagenome (GOLD analysis project Ga0315284, IMG submission 203696) | Sediment microbial communities from Yellowstone Lake, YNP, Wyoming, USA - YL17G09_16 | ecosystem: Environmental > Aquatic > Freshwater > Lake > Sediment | place: USA: Wyoming | collected...
ATTGGTAGATTAAGCTTATCTGCGGCATGATTTACGTTCGTAAAATTAAAACAAAAGGTGGTATAAAATAGTGAATATCTCCATCATCGGCACCGGCTACGTCGGCCTGGTTACCGGCACCTGCCTTGCTGACTTTGGTCTTTCCGTAACCTGTGTTGACCAAGACGAAACAAAAATTTCTCTTCTTAATTCTGGTGGCGTCCCTATCTACGAACCTAATCTTGCCCCCCTTATCAAAAAGAACGTCTCAGCTGGCCGACTCACTTTTACCACTGACCTTCAGGTCCCTCCGTCATTGCGAGCGACCGAAGGGAGCGCGGCAATCCCTCCTTCTTCCCCCTCGCCCTTGAGGGGAGAGGGCAGGGTGAGGGTGAAATATCCTTTTGACCTCATCTCCAACCCCGAATTCCTCCGGGAGGGCTCAGCAGTATATGATTTTACCCACCCTGATAAAATTGTGATCGGGTGTGAAAATGATAAAGCAAAACAAATAATGCAGGAAATCTACAGTAAATGCTTCGACCCCCTGGCAATGGAAAATTCCCGAAGAATTCTTCCTACTCTAACTTATTGCCAGGATGAATATGATACGGCACGAAACAGTCATACATTAGTTATTTTAACCGAATGGAACCAGTTTAGAAATATTGATTTATCAAAAATAAAGAAACTTCTAAAAACACCGGTTTTACTTGACTTAAAAAATTTGTACGAACCGGAAAAGGTAAAAAGTTTAGGGTTTATCTATGAGGGAGTAGGGGGATTGTAGAAAATAAATTTTATAAGATATATTATAAAAATTAATTCTTAAAATTTTTAGTTTATTCTATCATTCTTGTGTACGCAGGAATTAAAATGAATATCAAAAAAGATAAGACTTATCGATATAGATTACAAAGCTATTTATCAAGCAGCGAGAAGATTTGAAGATAAGATTCAAAAGGATGGTATAATAAGGACAGTCACAATTTTCTTTTAGGGATTTTAATGGTGTTAAAAAATGAAGAAATGCCAAATGTGGAGACCTGACCCCGATATTTTTAATATAATCTTAGGTAATGCAGAAAAAAGACAAAGAATGGGAAAATACAATAAAGAAGTAGTTAAAGTCTTTGATATAAGCAATGTTAAAATAAAGATGCACGAAATATATTCTAAAAAGTTATTATAAAAATGAGTATTACTTGTGGAATAACTGTGAGTATGGATAGACAGAGTATTATTACAAAAATTGCTGTCTTTATGTTGAGGAGTTGAAAAATATGTATCAACCATTGGTTTCAATTATTATACCCGTATATAATGGTGCTAATTATTTAAAGGAAAGTATAGAAAGCGCACTAAATCAAACCTATAAGAATATAGAAATACTTGTTGTTAACGATGGTTCTGTTGATAATGGGGCCACAGAAAAAATTGCTCAAAGTTATGGTGATAAGATTCGTTTTTTTCATAAAAAAAACGGTGGAGTTTCCTCTGCATTGAATTTCGGAATTAAAAATATGCGGGGTGAGTGGTTTTCTTGGCTAAGTCATGATGATTTATACGACAAAAATAAAATACAAAAACAAATAGAACTTATTGAAAAAAATTCAATTTATGGTTCAAATAAAATTGTGGTGTTGTCAGCCTCTGAATTAATAAATGAGCAAGGAAAAAAAATATTTCACCCATCAAAAAAGTTGAATCGAAATTATTCTGGTTCAGAAATATTCACCAAGTCTTTCAATAGTAGTGGGATTAATGGATGTTCATTGTTGATACCTAAAAGTGTATTTGATAAATTTGGGGAGTTTGATACTAGTTATAAATATCTTCAGGATATGGAATATTGGGTTAAGCTTATGTTAGACGATTATATTTTTGTGTGTCACGATGATGTGTTGGTTAGAACAAGAGTGCATAGTGGACAGATTACAACAAAATTTCCTCAATTATACTATATAGAAAATGAACGACTGGGGAATGAAGTAGTAAAAATACTATCAGACTGTAATGGGAAAAATGAGTTTTTGCTAAAAAACTATTTATACACTTGCTGCAAAGAATACAACTACAAATTATATAGGGGAATAGTTTCAGTATTGAAGAACAGTAAGAAATTTAGTTTGGAGGTTAGAATGAAAGTTTGGTTTTACATTATTTACGGTAGGGTTTATGGGTTGGTAAAAAAAGGGTATAAAACCATTTTTATTAATAAAATCAGAAAACGTGTGAGAATATGAAAGTAATGCAAATTAACGTTGTTTATTCTAATGGAAGTACAGGAAATATTGTTAGGGACATACATATGGGATTATTAGAAAATGGTCATACCTCTATAGTATGCTACGGTAGAGGTAAAAAAGTAGATGAAAAAAATATCTACAAGACGGCCCCAGAATTTGTGATGAAAATGCAATCTTTACGTTCAAAAATAACAGGATATGCCTATTCAGGATGTTTTTTTTCTACACAAAAATTATTGAGTGTAATAAAAAAGGAGAATCCAGATGTAGTTCACCTTCATTGTTTAAACGGTTTTTTTGTAAATATATATAGATTACTAAAATTTCTAAAAATTAACAATATTAAAACTGTGCTCACTCTGCATGCTGAATTAATGCATACGGCCGGATGTGGTAACGCACTGGATTGTGAAAAATGGAAAACAGGATGCGGAAATTGCCCGCAAAAAGGAGCGGGAAGACCATCTTCTAAAATTTTTGATAGAAGCGCAGAAGAGTGGAAGCTCATGGCTGATGCATTCGAAGGATTTGACAATTTAGTAATAGCACCTGTATCTGGATGGCTTGGCGAAAGGGCGAAACAATCGCCTTTTTTAAAGGATAAAAAATTTGTAGTAGTTACAAACGGCGTGGACACGGTTAACACCTTTAAACCAACTGATTACTCTGAAATAAAGACAAAGCACGGCATTAAAAACGAAAAAATAATTTTATATGTAACACCTAACTTTAAAAACCCGTTTAAAGGTGGTATATATATCATTGATTTAGCGTATAGGCTAAAAAACGATAAAGTTAAAATTATTATAGTTGGATTTAATGGGGATATGGGTGATTTGCCTACAAATGTAATTCCTGTAAAACATACAAAAAATCACTCTGAATTAGCTAAATATTATTCCATGGCTGATTTGACTTTATTAACCAGTAAAAAAGAAACTTTTTCAATGATATGTGCCGAAAGCCTTTGCTGCGGAACACCCCTCGTAGGTTTTGAAGCAGGTGCGCCAGAAACCATATCAATTAATAAATATAGTGAATTTGTGAAACAGGGGGATGTGGATGCACTTGAGTACGCCACTAGACGGTGGTTAAATAAAAAACAAGAATATAGTGATGAGATCTCGAAAGAAGCCGGAAAAATATATTCCAAAGAGCAGATGTATGAAAAGTATGTTAATATATATAAAGGATGGTTCCGATGCTAGTATATGCTTCATTGTTATTAAGTCTTACAATTATTTACCCACTGTTTAGAAAAAAACGAACCTTAATTAAAGGCGAAGTAACTACATTAAATAGTAAAAAATATGTGATTATCGTGTCTTTGATGTTGATTGTAATTGCAGGTTTTAGAGGATTGTCTGTTGGTATAGATACATATAATTATTTTAATATCTTTAATCAGATAAATATGCTTGATTTTTCAGAAATTTTTATAGGAGCGGAAGTTGAGCATGGATATGTATTGTTTCAATACCTAGTGGGACAAATTTTTGGAGAATTTAAAATTCTTCTTATTATTGTCGCAGCTCTATATATAGGTATGATTTCCTATTACATTTATAAGTATTCGAGCAACCCACTAATGAGTTATATTCTATTTGTTGGGTTCGGGTTTTATACATTTGGGATGACAGGGATAAGACAAACGATAGCAATGGCTTTTATTTTAATTGCTTTTAGATATATAAAAGAAAAAAATATATTCAAATTTTTATTTTTTACTATAGTAGCGTCTATGTTCCACATAGCTGCATTAATATTTATACCAAGTTATTGGTTTAATAAATTTAAGTTTAATAAAAAGACCATTATATTGTTTGTTGCAATCGCATTAGTAGTGATTGGTTTGAAAGAAGAGATAAGAGGTATTTTAAACAGCCTTGCTAGGTTAGAATACAGTGCAATCAAGACAGGTGGAAATAGAATGTATTTTATTATGATTGTATCTACCCTGTTGGGAGTGATTTATAGAAAACCGTTTATAGCCCAGAATGAAGATAACAAGTACTTCTTTTATATGATGGTTGCTAGTACTATGATAATGCCCATTACTCAATTCAATCCTACAGCAATGAGGTTATATTTCTACTTTTTTATATTTATGATCATATATATTCCAAACATATTAAGTGTGATTAATGATAGGATGATAAGATTAATTGGGATTACAGGATATGCTTTAACAGCAATTATATGGTTTTTTACTAGTACTATTTATACAGCACAATTGGAAAAATATATGTTTTTTTGGCAGTGATTGTATCGGATATTAAAAAATTTGGTTGCTGAAATCAAATATGAATTATAATCAGGAGGAACAATATCATGTTTAAAAATAAAACACTTTTAATAACAGGCGGTACCGGTAGCTTCGGCAATGCCGTACTTGACCGTTTTCTGAATACTGATATTGGAGAAGTCCGCATTTTCTCACGAGATGAGAAGAAGCAGGATGATATGCGAAAGCTTTATAAAAATGATAAAATTAAGTTTTACATTGGGGATGTGAGAGATCTACAATCTATAAAAAATGCAATTCACGGCGTAGATTTTATTTTTCATGCAGCAGCGCTTAAACAGGTACCGTCTTGTGAGTTTTTTCCTTTGGAAGCAGTTAAGACCAATGTCTTAGGGACAGATAACGTACTTACAGCAGCCATTGAAAGCAGGGTCAAAAAAGTTATTTGCTTATCTACAGATAAGGCTGCTTATCCTATCAATGCAATGGGTATATCCAAAGCAATGATGGAAAAAGTATTTGTAGCGAAATCAAAAACTGTTGATCCTGACAAAACCCTTATTTGTGGTACTCGTTATGGGAATGTTATGGCTTCTAGAGGTTCTGTGATACCCCTATTTATACAACAAATAAAAAGTGGACACCCGCTTACTGTTACAGATCCAAATATGACTAGATTTTTAATGAACCTTGAAGAATCGGTAGAACTTGTAGTTTTCGCGTTTCAAAATGCTCAAGCAGGGGATATCATGGTACAAAAGGCTTCAGCATCTACTATAGGTGACTTAGCTCAAGCTGTAAAAGAGTTGTTTAAGGCGGATAATGAGATAAAAATTATAGGAACTCGTCATGGTGAAAAACTATATGAAACCCTTTTAACTAAAGAAGAACATGTAGTTGCTCAAGATATGGGCAATTTTTATAGAGTTCCGGCAGATCAAAGAGATCTCAATTATGATAAATATTTTGTTGTGGGAGATAAAAGATTAGCTACAGAACAAGAATATAATTCTAATAACACACAAAGACTGAATGTTGAAGAAGTGATAGAGAAGTTGCTATCTCTAAGTTATATAAGAGAGGAATTGGAAGCATGGAAGGAAGGAAAATAAAATTTCTAGTACTGGGTGCAACCGGGATGGCGGGTCATACCATCTCCTTATATTTGCAAGAGCAAGGGCATGATGTAACAGCTTTTTCTATAAATGCCTTTCCTTATTGCAAAAATATTAATGGCGATGCAATGGACAAGTCTTTTATAGTATCATTGTTGCAAGATAGTGACTATGATGTGGTTATCAATTGTATAGGTGTTTTGAATCAAGCTTGCGATAGAGAACCGTCTAGAGCTGTATATCTGAATAGTTATCTACCACACTTAATTTCGGATACACTGAGAAATACTAAGACTAAGCTGATTCATATGAGTACCGATTGCGTTTTCTCTGGAAAGTCAGGAACCTATAGCGAGAACAGTTTCCGCGATGGTGAAACCTTCTATGATAGAACAAAGGCGCTAGGCGAAGTAGAAGATGACAAGAATCTGACATTCCGGAGTTCAATCGTTGGTCCTGATATGAAAGAGAATGGAATTGGTCTGTTTAACTGGTTTATGAAGCAGAATGGTACCATAAATGGCTATTCCAAAGCCATTTGGACCGGTGTTACAACTTTGACACTGGCTAAAGCCATGGAAAGGGCTGCAACCGAAAATCTAACAGGTATATATAATCTTGTAAATAATAAAAGCATCTGCAAGTTTGATTTGCTTGGGCTGTTTAATAAACATATGCGAGATGATGAGATTTTAATAAAACCTAGTGAAGCGGTGAATTTGAACAAATCGCTCATTAACAACAGGAAGGATTTCTCATTTGTAGTTCCGAGTTATAAACAGATGGTGATAGAGATGAAAGAGTGGATTTACAGCCACAAGGAGTTGTATCCGCATTATTTTAGATAAAGGAGGAGTAAAGGTGCGCAAATTAAAAGTAATGACAATCGTGGGCACACGCCCGGAAATTATTAAATTATCAGAGATCATAAAAAAGTGCGATAGGTATTTTGAACATATCCTGGTGCATACCGGTCAGAATTATGACTATACGCTGAATGAAGTATTTTTTGAGGAGCTTGGACTCAGGGCACCGGATTATTACCTTAGTGTCGTAGGTGACAATCTTGGTCAGACTATGGGAAATGTTATTGCTAAGTCTTATGAGCTGATGATAGAGGTGAAGCCGGATGCAGTTCTGGTGCTTGGCGATACAAACTCCGTTCTGTCAGCCATTTCAGCCAAAAGGTTGAAAGTGCCCATTTTTCACATGGAAGCTGGAAATCGCTGCTTTGATGAAAACTTGCCGGAAGAGACCAATAGACGAATTGTTGACCATATATCTGATGTGAATTTGTGCTACAGCGAACATGCGCGTCGCTATTTGAACTATGAAGGTGTAGCTAAAGAGCGTACTTACGTAACAGGCTCTCCGATGGCAGAAGTTTTGACGGCCAATATGGACAAAATTAAGAACAGTAAGATACTTGAAAATTTGGGTTTAGAGAAGGGCAAGTACATCCTACTTTCTGCTCATCGTGAAGAGAACATAGACATCGAAGAGAACTTTTTTGCTTTGATGAACGCAGTCAATGCCATGGCTGAGAATTATAATATGCCTGTTGTTTACAGTACTCATCCAAGAAGTAAGAAGTTCATTGAACAGCGTGGCTTCAAATTTCACCCTAATGTACGAAGTTTAAAACCATTCGGATTCTCGGATTATAACAATCTGCAACTAAATGCCTTTTGCGTAGTATCTGATAGCGGGACTATACCGGAGGAAGCCTCTTATTTCAAATTCCCAGCTGTATCTATAAGAACAAGCACAGAACGTCCAGAGGCTTTAGATAAGGGGAACTTTATCATTGGTAGCATTACAACTGAGCAAGTGCTGCAAGCAGTTGATATGGCTGTTGCAATGCATGGTAATGGTGATTTTGGAGTAGATGTGCCTGATTATGCCGATGAAAACGTAAGCGTCAAAGTCGTAAAGATAATCCAGAGCTACGTTGGCATCGTTAATAGGATGGTGTGGAGAAAATCATGAAGATAGGGACGATTACGTTTCATTGAGGCACTAATTATGGGGCAATTTTACAATCCTATTCATTGCAACGCATTGTAACAATATTTAAAGAATAATTGGTTTGATACAGAGATTATTAATTATATGACTATTGCGATATCTCAGGAAGAACTTTAAATCTTATCTGAATGAGCTTTGTTATTGCTCTAACAGACGAAAATTTAAAGGTGAAAAATTTAATCTTCCAGTAAAATGCGGTAAAGAAAAGGGAGGATCATATGAGAATTCTGAAAAAGGCACTCAAAAAAACCCTCGCAGTTTTGGGATATGAACTACACCGTTCTGGGTGCGAGCAACGAGTAAGTTTTAGCAACTTTGATAGCCTTGCGCAAGCATTTGAGCAGCGTCTCAATGAATCGGGTAATCTTATAGTGGCAAATGAAATTCGTACAAAACTACTTGCCCGGTTGCTTGGAACACAACCACCTGAAGCATATTTCATTGTGTCTGCACTGGCTAAGTGCAAAGATGTTAGTGGTGAAATTTGTGAATTTGGTGTGGCTCAAGGAGAGACATCGGCTCTAATAGCCAACGAAATACAATCCAGCAATAAAGTTCTTCACTTGTTCGATTCTTTTGAAGGACTCCCCAAGCCTACAGAAAAAGATCAACTGAAGGACGATATTTTTTCGCTGGTCAGTATGGAATCCTATACCGGGAGAATGTCATGCCCAGAAGAAATGGTCCGCAATCGTCTTAGGGCGATATCATTTCCACCGCATAGATTTGTTATTCACAAAGGATTCATTGACCAAGTGCTTAGGGATGATTCAAACCTACCCAAAGAAGTAAGTTTCGCTTACGTAGATTTCGATTTTTATGAGCCAATAAAGGTCACTCTTGACTTTCTCCACCGATCAACTGTAGCCGGCGCCATAATCATTGTAGATGATTATGACTTTTTCTCAACAGGTGCAAAGACTGCAGTTGATGAATTCCTCGAAGAGAAGAATTCGAGTACAATGATTTATGAGTGCTTGGTGCCGAATACTAGGTACGGCTGTTTTGCCGTTCTCACAAGAAAGGACTAACAAGGCGTTGCACATGACCGTTATTCCGATGTCGCCTCATAGCCACCGGTTAACTGTTAATGCTTTTCTAGCGTGACCAGCAATTAACATTATTATTGATTTAAATTTTCTGATTGTCGCGATAACTCAGGAAGAACTTGAAATCTTACCTGAATAAGCTTTGTTATTGCCTTAACCGGCGAAAATTTAAAGGCGAAATGTTTAGCGCCTATATAAGTTGAACTAAATTTTTCAATGGTTTTACCGATACTTCTTTGAAAAAAATTAAAGTTGCGTCTTGTAGGCGGTTAAAAATTTTATCTCATCATATGTAGTAAAAAACTATACACCTTGTAAAATGATTACTCATCCTGAGCTAATGCGATAATCATAAAAGTTTATTAAGAAAAAATAAAAAAATGGAGGTTCAGTTATCGGCCAGGATTTAGTGTTAAGAAATACAGGCGTAAGAAGTAAGCAACTGAAATCTTGGATAGATTTTTTACTTCCAGTTCAGTTAAATGACAAGGTACTTAGTAATATTAAAGAGTTTAATCCGATAGTGATATATACCCAAGCATACAGTTATATAATGTTGAAATATGTAAATAAACTTTCAAAAAAGCTATCGTGTCCAGTTGTTATTCATACATTAGATGATTGGATGGAAACTCAATATAAAAAAGGGGTACTTTCAGCAATCCCGATTGTTGCATTTAATAATTTATTTAAATCTATTTTAAATAATGGAATGAATCATATGGTTGCAAGCCCTAAGATGGAAGAATTTATGCATAAAAAATATGGTGGCAATTATACTTTTGTAATAAATTGTTGCGGTTACCCGCCTTATAAATGTAATAACAAATCGCAGATAATGAAGGTTGTGTATGCTGGTGGACTTATGTTAGAACGGTACTTAATTTTAGATGAAATAGCAAAATGTATAAACATGCTAAATTCCGTGAACGTACGTTTTGAATTACACATATATGCTCCGCTTTCACACATTCAGGGATATAAAGATTTAATGCAGCGGGAAATAATATTTCACAAAAGCGTAAAACATGAAGAAGTATTCAACATATTAACTGGGAGTGATATTTTAGTTCATGTAGAATCCTTTAATCCTAATGTAATTAAATTTACAAAGTATTCACTGTCAACGAAGATTCCCGAATATACAGCGGCTGCTAGGCCATTGATTTATTTTGGGCCAATGAACATTGGAGTCGCGGAATTTTTAATCGAAAATAAAATTGGTATAAGTGTGGATAGCATTAAGGGGTTGGAACAGCAACTGTTGTTGTTATATCAGGACGATGAGTACTATGAGGCTGTAGCTTTTGAAGCCTATAGTAAAGGGAAAGGTTACTTTGATATTAGAGTGATGCAAAGTC
>Ga0315284_10017978_pt1 | contig 10026 bp, 11 predicted proteins | sample YL17G09_16_MG_FD_203696 | JGI IMG/M metagenome (GOLD analysis project Ga0315284, IMG submission 203696) | Sediment microbial communities from Yellowstone Lake, YNP, Wyoming, USA - YL17G09_16 | ecosystem: Environmental > Aquatic > Freshwater > Lake > Sediment | place: USA: Wyoming | collected...
ATGTTGTGAATTTAAATATGATGTAGAAAATGATGTGATGATCGTAATTGATGTCACAGATAAAATGTATCAAGAATATGAAGAAAATAATGATAAAGAAAAGGAAAAAGAAGAAAAGGATGATACAATAGAAACTAAGCAATATGGATTTGATACAAATTTATGTAAAGAAGAATTAGATCATGTACCTGAATGGTTTAATAATAAATGTACTAAATGTGATTTTGTATATGATGAATCTATGCTTAAAGAATATGCGAAAAATTTTGATGGGTGTTTTTTTATGAATTAAATTTATTAAATTTTATAAATTTTATAAATTATTTACATATTAAAAAAACATCGTATAACACAATTTTTTACTGCAGGATTTTCTGCTTTATTGTAAAGAGTAAAAAATTCTGTTTGTTTACTTGGTGACATTTTTTTTAATTCATCCATATTTCTTTTATATTGTGGATCAATACTATCAATAATTGCTTGTTGTTCAGATGTAAAAACATGTGCAGCAGCAGCTGATTCTTCATCATATTTACCTTGAAATACCATAAGCATTCTATTCAAACTATTACTTTTTTCTTGTAATGATAATTTTCTAGTCGCCAACATAGATATGATTGCTGGATCTGTTGGTGTTTCACTATTTATCATCGTGATCTCATCATTCACAGCTGCGATTTGTTTAGTATACTCAGTAATCCTACTTTGCCAGATATGTAAATTTGACATTATATAATTATTATATATATTAAATAAAATTTTTTGTACGCATTTTTATTGATCACCAAAATATTTTTTATGATCTTGGATCATTTGTTTATATTCATCTTCTGGTATATCATTAGCTGTCCCAAACATTACCTGACACACTTTCCCCATATTTTCTGGTGGGATTTTCTCCAAAATTTTAGCTATACCATTACAACTTAATTTTAAAAGTGGTTTTATATCAAGGAAGTTTGCTGTCAAACATAAATCATTGAGAATAATATGATCAACATCAATAAATTCTTTCTCCCATTCTGTAAATTCCTGTTTTGTATTGATATCCCACTCTTCATCTTTAGGAAAATCATATAAATACTCCAAATATTTGATAACTAATACTAATATATTCCCACTAGTATTCACTAATGGAATTGGTACGTTTGATTCATTACCTAAATCATCCAACATATTTTGTATTGTACTTGAGTTTGCAACTGCTTCTATTGAAATTTCATTTGGATTAGGATTGTCTGATGGTAATAATAAAATTTTCTTCCCAGATCGTGGAATAATAATTTTTTCCATTTGTCCCTTTTTGTACCATGGTCCCTCCCACCTTTTCCAATGTTGCCATTTTGATGGTCCAGTATCTTCATCACTATCACTAGATGAACTAGATGAAATTGAAGATATCGACTCTTCAGAAGATGAACTTAAAGTTTGGTCATTAGTATTCATATTTAACATATTATATATGATATGTTATATATGATTATGTTATAAAATATTCCAATTTCATTTTTTTATAAAAAAATTATAACAACAAAAATCCATAATTTCCAACATACTTTAATTCATTCTTATTTTTGTAAGAATTATATAATAATCCTTCAATAATTTCTGTTGAGTGATTTTTAATGTAAACATCATAAGAATTATCATTTACTTTGATGATGAATGGACTAAGATTAAATGTTTCATCATTTTTAACTTGTTCTATTGTGTAATTATCATCCAACATTTGTTTGATCTTATCTTTTGTAGTTTTGTTTAAATTATATGTTTTCACTACATTTTCTAATATCGAATTAGCTAATGATGTTTCAAAATTTATTTTTTTGAATGTATATGATTCATATTTAAGAAAAACTACTATTGGTTCATTACAAGTATTATTTTCTTTATAAAAGATTATTGGATCATTATTATCTTTTAATTCAACTACTTGTGTAGTATCTGGTTGAATATCAGCATAATAATCATCAATAATTTTGACATGTTGATCATTATCACTAGTTTCTGTTGTAGCGTTTGATTCTTGACATTTCATATCATCTTGTACATGAATTTCATTTACAATATTATTTATATTTGTAATTTCTTCATCTTTAATTTTTTGTGATTTTTTGATAGGGATTATTTCATATTTTACTGTTGGAAATAACAAATTAAAATATTTTCTATCATCAAATAAGGTTTTTTCATTATCACAATCATCCAAAATACCATTTGAAAATATATCAATAACCGGTTTTATTTCTTCCAATTTTGTTTCATTCAAATAATTGAGTAATATTACACATTTATTTATTCTTTCATCATGGATTTTTTCTAGTTTTATGTCTAGAAGTTGATCTTTAACGTCATACATAATCTTTTTATTCATCATTTTTGTATATACTATATGTTATACCTATTATTATTATATTATTTCAATTTCAATTTTATTTGTATGATAAATAAAACTAAAATTTAATATTATAATAATTAAAAATAAACCAATATGATCAATATATCAAATAGTGATCAAGTATTTGAATTTAAATTAATATGTGAATTTTTAAAAAGAGCAATACAATTGTGTCCTAATGCTAACATAATTTCTATTGTTACAGGAAATGGATACTTTGAACAAGTTATAGAATGTATATTACAAATAAAAATACAACATATAAAACCAGATTTAAATAATATTAATTCATTATCAAATTGTATTTTGATACTTAATATGATTGATATTACTGAAGCTATATTATCATTAAACCCAAAATGTATAATTTGGATAGGCGAAACTAATAATAGTTTTAAATTTCACGATTTATATAATATAACTTTGTTACCATATAAAATTGTCTTACAAGAAATGAAAGGATTATATTTTGATAAATATGGTGACTTGATATATACAATAACATTATTTGTAAAATTAGATAAACCAAACGTTTTAGAAAATAATGATTTATCTAATTATCTATCAAATGGTGTCCAAGCGATTATGTTACATAATGTTGAAAATTATGTTGAGGATATATTAAAAATGTGTGATTATACTTGGATTTCTGTTGGTAGTGGAAATTCAGTATTGGAAAAACATTTGTATGATAAGTATAATTTAAATATGATATGTGTTGATCCAAAATTAGAACAATATTTTCCAGCACCAAAAACATTAGAAATGGAAACTAAATATGATTATGTTAAAGATTTGATAAATAATAATAGTAAAATTATTGGAACATGTATTCTGTTACTCAATTGGTCGAATCCAGAAAAATCTGAATATGATATGGAAGCAATTGAATTACTAAATCCTAAATTTATATTATGGATAGGGGAAAAAAATGGGGCAGCAGGTGGTGAAAAATTTCATAAATGGTTACATGAGTGTGAAAATAAAAATAATAATTATACAATAATACAAAAATTTGTAAAAGCATATTATTTTAGTCAATATGGAATTTTATATTACACTATGATGATATTAGAAAAAAATCATTCATTATAATGTTAAATATATCTAATACTAAAATATCGTTGATAGACACTTTAAATATTGCGCATTTGATTAGATTATATTTAAGTTTTGCTTCTAATACCATAATCTTTGTATTCATACCAAGTCGTGCATCATAAAATGTAAATCTGTTTCTAGCATAACCGACAAATACTTTTAATATAAAATAATTTATATCATTTTCAGTAAGTTTGTCATTTAATAATGGTTGTTTATTATTAGAAAGACAATTTGTGTAATTTATTATAAATTCGATATGTTTTCCATTTTCTTTTGTAGGACAGAAGAAATCGAATAAACTATATAATATTTGTTTATCAATACATTTCCATTTTATTATAATATCAATTAATTCGTCAACATCACAATTTAACATTTGTGCAATTCCTTTATAATTTTCTCGTTTTTCAAATATATGACCACAACAAAAAAAATTAATTAGATCAGCAAGTTGGTTTATTGACAAATTTTGGTATTTTCTTTTATCGTAAAATATAATTTCCATCATTTTTAATAAATTCATTTTGGATCTTTTGATAAGTTTAGAATAAGCAAACTCAGCACCATGTAATTCTATAAAAGTATGTGAATCCATATAATAATTATATATTTTAATATATCATGATATACATATTTCAATTTTTATAATTAATAAATTATAAAAATATTTTAAAAAATGAATAAATTTAACGTCTAAATCTTTTAGCTACATAAGGATGTTTGTGGCTTGATTCAGTACTGTAAAATGGAATGATATTAAGTTCTGATGATTCAGAATTCGTAAGTTCATTATTGTTATTCAAAGATATTGAGGAATCTAAACTTGAATCGGTATTTTGAATGACGTATGGTGTGGATACATCACTCACATTTGATGAAGTGTAACTTGATCTTTTTTTATTTTTTTTTTGTATAGTAGAGTATGATGTTGAACTGAACCCATTTTCTGCAGGTGGAACTTCATCAGTACTTGTTGAACTCATAGGATCAGTTTCAGTATCAGTTTTATCAGTATCAGTTTTATCAGTATCAGTTTTATCAGATTCTGATATTTCAGAAGTTGGTTGATCATTTGATTGATCACTCGTTTGTTTATCATTTTCTGATTCATCAAATGAAGCTGGACTTGATGTTTCATCATTTTGTTGACCTCCAATTAGCATATTGAATAATGACATGTTATTATTGCTAGGTGTGCTAGTTGAAAAGGACATATTTGATAATTCTGATGATAAATTTGATCCACCAGTGTGATCATTTTTTAAATCATCCAATAAATATTGTTTAATTTTATTAAATTCAGAAAGTTCTTTTAAATCAGCTTCCCCATTGTTTTCATTACCACCATATTGTTTCTGTAATTTTTCTACATAATTTTCGATATTGTGTCTCAAATGTCTATTTTTAGATGATCGAAATTTTATTGATTTATGACTAGTTCCACCAACATATTGATTATCAACATTTGAAACATCAAATTCTTCATTAAATGTATAACTTGTATCAACTAAATTATTTTTATTTTTGAGAAATAATTGTTGGATATTTTGTTTGATTTCAGAGTTTGTATATCTCTTATTTTGAATGTTATTATTTTCTGGTGCTATTGAATTTCCCATTATTATATTACTTATTATAGAAAATAAATTTTCTATTATTTATATTGAATTATACATCATAATTCAATATTAATAATATATTTATATTGAATTATACCTTATAACATATAATTTATAATATATATGAAATATATTTTTACCCATTATAATAATGAATATTTTATCGTTATATATATATGATAATACTCATCATTGTTATTTTATTATTTGTAGCAATATTTATAATGTTAAAATTGGAAAAACATGAGGTTAAATATGTTAGGTCAAATGTGGATGGAGTCGAATATTTGGTGAGAAATATTAAAGATGATCCAAATGATACACAAATGGCTGCAGACATGTTAGGACAAATACATCTGAATATTAATAAGTTTGTCGATTATGTTTATAATAAAAGGAATGATGAAGGGTATGTGGAAAATAAGAAGTATATCGAACAGTTACATGAAAGGATAAAAAAAACGGTAATTTCGGAGAGTGATGCAAAAAGCGAGTACACGTCGTTTAGTTTAAATAAAGGAGAAAAAATAGTGATATGTTTGCGGTCTAAATATGATGGCAAATTGCATGATATGAATATGATTATGTATGTGGTAACCCATGAAATTTCTCATTGTGGTGCGTCTAAAATTGGACATGGTGAAGAATTTCGTCATGTGTTTTCTGCTTTCGCAAAATACGCTGTGGAAATGGGACTTTATAAAAAAATAGATTTTGCATCAAATCCTGTAGAATATTGTGGCATAACAATAAACGAATCAATCATATAAAACCCTTCATATAAATATTATTACATTTATATAAATTAAATTGTTAAATCATTATAAACTTTAATTAAATATTCATATAATTTTTGATTAGAGAAATGCACAAATGGTTTTGTTTTATCCCTAATACTTATATCCTTCATAAATGTTTCTATTATTTGTGGTATTTGTTTGATTTCCTTATGGGAAATTCTTAATAATGGTATTTTATTAATTATACAATATTTAGTTTTAATAATATCATTATTTTGAGTATATATGAAATTTTTTTCTCCACCAAAAAAATTATTAATCTCAAAATGTTGACTCCCATCAAATTCAATTAAAAAATCATTATTCACATAAAAATCAAAAGGTAATTCCTTTATATTTATACAATTACTAAATTTAGCCTCTATAACATAATTTAATTTATTATTATCCAAATATACCGCAATTGCATATTCACCTCCTGATCTGGGTTTGCATCCAGGACAACGAGCACCAGATTGGTATGCATCAGCAGTAGTTGTATTAATGTGACCTTTAGGACATTTATATTCTAATTTAGTTAAGTTATTTATATATTCATTGGATAACAATGTATACCCTTCTGATTTAAACATTTCTCTTACAGATTCTAACCTATTTTTTCTTATTAATTCTTTAGCTGATTCTTCACTATCTGATACATATTTACCCAAACAAATAATACATTCATTATTTGATCTATAAAATGATTGAAATGTTGTTTCAACTGCATGATTGTTAGGGCATATATATTTTAATTTTTGTAAATTATTAATATATTCTGTTGTTAACAAAACACAATTTTTTTCTTCAAATATTCCTTTAACAAAATTATAGTCATGTTTTAATTTACTTTTTTTTTGTTCTTCGCCACATACAACACACCCTGTAGACCTTCTCCAATTTGTATAAGACATTTCATTTTCATGACCTTTTGAACAATGAAATTTTAATTTTTCTGTGTTATTTTTATATTCTGTTGATAATAACGTAAAATCTCGTTGTTTAAATTCTTTTCTCACACTATCAATAGTTTTTGGTGGTTTAATATAACATTCTCTACATGGCTTAATTTCATCAATATAAGCAACTACGCACATATTTTTATGCCCTTTATCACATAAAAATTCTACAATTTCAGAATTTTTTGTGGGTTCAACTGAAATTAAATTAAAATTTTTTTCATCACATAATTTTTGGAAATCTTGAAATGTATATCTAGGTTTTTCTGTCTTTACCACTTTTTTGGGTTCACATTCTGGACATTTATTGATTCTAGATTTAAAATTATTAAATAAGGAGTTTTGTTTAAATTACGTATGGTTTCAATACCACATTTAATACATCTATTTCCTTTTACAAATCCACCTATAGTCATACTTCCCTCGTGATTTTTATCACATATAAATTGCAATTTAACTCCAGGTACATATTCAGTAGAAACTAAAATATATTCATATTTTGCAAACAGTTCTTTAATACTTTCTATTGTATGAAATACACTTTTTTTTTCTACTATTTGTGTTTCTTGATCCATATTATTATAATTACAATATTATAATTATAATAATAACACTTTAAGTATTTTCATAAATATTGACATGTGGTGTATTTTACACATATTGTCAATATGTTATATAAAATCGACCTGCAAAAACATAATTATTACCAATTATTAAAATAATCAGAATCAATATCAACAAATCCCATATTTGTCATATTCCCTTCCAATTCAGTACATATACCACCATTTTGTGCAATCCAAATTTGAATATGTGGGTGTTGTATAGATAAAACATAAGTGTCATAATTCCAAGGACATCCATTATTTCTAGCCCATTTAAGAACATTTAAATGCCCATTAAGTGCTGCCCTAGTACAAGTATTTTCATTCCAAGAGCAACCATTATTTCTAGCCCATTTAATAACATTTAAATAACCATTTGCTGCTGCCTCAGCACAAGTATCTTCATTCCAAGGGCAACCATTATCCCTTAACCACATCAAAATATCTAAATGTCCACCAGATGCTGCCTCAGCACAAGTATATTTATTCCAAGGGCAACCATTTTCCCTTAACCACATTAAAATATCCAAATGTCCACCTAATGCTGCCGATGAACAAGTATTTTCATTCCAATGACAACCATTATTTCTAGCCCATTTTAAAATATCTAAATGTCCACCTAATGCTGCTGAGGAACAAGTATTTTCATTCCAAGGACAACCATTATTTCTGGCCCATTTTAAAATATCCAAATGACCATTTAATGCTGCATTAGAACAAGTTACTGTATTCCATGGACAATCATGTTGTCTAACCCATATAAGAATATCTAAATGTCCATTTAATGCGGCCTCTGCACATGTTTTCAAATCCCAATGACATCCATTAATATATGCAAATTGAATGATATCCAAATGTCCATTTGATGCAGCAAAAGAACATGTACTTTCATCCCATGCAAACTTATTTTCCCTTAACCACATAAGCGTATCTAAATTTCCATTTCTCGCAGCCTCAGCACATGTTTTAGGATCATGAAATATATCGTGATTTATCATTGGTCCTAATCCCATAGGTTCCAATACTTTATGTGTAATCCATTTAGTAACTTTAAAATGTCCATTTCTTGCGGCAAGATAACACACAGATGGTTTTATTTTTCTACGTGGTATTTTTATTTTTTTTAATAATTCAATTTGTCCAAAAAATGCTAAAGCATTCATTATCACTTTATTATTTTCTGTTAAAAAACTTGTTGGTATCAAATTAAAATATGAATCAAAACATAATTCCAATGTAAAACTTTCCATACTGTAAAATATATATTCATTATCACGTTGAATATTATACATATATAATCCATCTTTACGTGTAGTTCTTTCAAATTGTGTGAGACAATTTTTCATTAATGTTTTTGTAATGTTATTGTATAATTTACAAGTTCTTAAAAACCATCGTTTTTCTGTAATTTTTGGTATGTATTCAAATATAACAATAATCAATTCATTTGGAAGTGCATCCATTTTATTTATACATATTTGTAACATAATATTATTTACTTTTTAAACTTCATTTTTTTCGATAAACAACAGGTCCAAAAAATCCTAAAATATAATTAATAATATCACAATTTAACATACTAATATTTGAATTTGTATCACATAATGCATTTACAAATAACATAATTTTTGCATTTTTATTAATTAACTTGTGCAAATTCACGCCAAAAAATGTTTCCTTACAATTACTTTCGCGATAAAATTTGATAATTTTTATTTCATTATCAAACATCAAATATTTATTATTATTTCCTTTTCCACTTTTTACAGATTCATTAATATTTGATAAATTAGATGTACTACTAAATATCAAAAATCTTGATTTAAAATTAAATACATCTTTTGATCCATCAAATATAACTAATGGAAACTTAAAATGAAAATCCTTTTGTTTATATGTTATTAGTCCTGAATTACTAAATAAATTATGTATTTCTTCATTTGAATTTATTATCGTTATCATAATATTTAATTTATAACAATAAAAAATATTATTTTTTAAACAAAATTTTGTCACAACCCATATATTTTTGTAACACTAATGGTATATCCATTCCATATTCAGTTTGATGTGTTTCCATTAAAATACATATTGTTCTTGTATTTGCTGTAAGGGTACAGTTTAACATGTGCACATATTCTCCAGTCTCTAATATTTTTGAATTAATTTTCTTTGAAAAATAATCGGTGACATTAGAACATGATACTAATTCTCCATAAAATTTAGATCCAGGGAACCATGCTTCTAAATCATATTTTTGTGCTGCTGCTAAATTTAAAGCTCCTGACACAATATTTATTACTCTATATGATATTCCTAAACTGTCATAAAACTCTTTACAATTATTAATCAACAAATCAAAATATTCCCAACTGTTTTTAGCGTCAGATACAATAAATTGTTCAACTTTCTCAAATTGATGCACTCTGAATATTCCTGCCATTTGGGTACCATGACGCCCAGCTTCTTTTCTATAACAACTAGAAACTCCTCCCAATTTCATTGGGAAATCATTTTTTCTTAATTTGGTATTATAAAATTGTGCAGTTAATGGTTGTTCAC
>Ga0315284_10017979_pt1 | contig 10026 bp, 9 predicted proteins | sample YL17G09_16_MG_FD_203696 | JGI IMG/M metagenome (GOLD analysis project Ga0315284, IMG submission 203696) | Sediment microbial communities from Yellowstone Lake, YNP, Wyoming, USA - YL17G09_16 | ecosystem: Environmental > Aquatic > Freshwater > Lake > Sediment | place: USA: Wyoming | collected...
TATCTGCACTACTACTACGCGCGTGACGCCGTGTTCGAGGCGCAGAAGAAGGCCGAGAAGACGCGCGGCGAGATCGTCTCGGAGGTCGAGGCCGATCTCCTCAAGAAGTATCAGAACCCCAACCTGAAGCGGAAGCCGAAGGAGCTCGAAAAGCGAGGCGGCGCGCATTATTCGACCGCGGCGGTCTCCCTCGCGAGCGCGATCTACAACGCGAAGCGGGAGATACACATCGTGAACACCCGAAACGCGGGAACGATCTCCTGTCTGCCATACGACTGCGCGATCGAGACGAGCTGCATGGTTGACGGATTGGGCGCTCATCCGCTGGCGATCGGCGAGATCCCGCTGGAGATTCGCGGGCTGCTTCAGGCGGTGAAGAGCTATGAGGAGCTGACGGTGCAGGCGGGCGTCAAGGGATCGAAGAAGCTCGCACTCCAGGCGCTCACAGCGCATCCACTGGTTCCCTCATTCATGGTCGCAAAGGGGCTGCTCGACAAGATACTCGATGCGAACGCGGAGTATCTCCCGCAGTTCCGGCGGGGGAGAGCCAGAACAAGATAGACAGGATGCTCAGGATACCAGGGGATACCGACCATGGACTGGCTGCACAAGCAGTTGACAGGAGACGTACTCGGGATATGCTTCGAAGTGATGGGGGAGCTTGGGGCCGGATTCGTCGAGTCCGTCTACGAGAAGGCTTTGCTCGTATCTCTGCACGAGAAGGGCATCAAGGCTGAAGCGCAGGTGCCTCTGAGAATCACGTTCCATGGTATGAATATCGGCGATTTCGTGGCCGACATCGTGGTCGAGGACAAGCTCATCATCGAGTTGAAGGCGGTCAAGGCGCTGACCAGCGACCATCAGGCTCAGTTGATCAACTACCTGAAGGCAACCGGGAAGGATGTGGGCTTACTTGTCAACTTCGGGAACCCGCGCCTTGAGTACAAGCGAACGTATCGGCCGGGGCTATCCTGATCATCCTGTCCATCTTGTTCTGAGAAAGCCGGAGGTTTGAATGTACGTCATAGGTATTGATGCCGGGGCGAGCAAGACTTACTGTCTCGCCGCGCGGGTTGACGGGACGATCACCGGGTTCGGGCAGGCGCTCGCCGGAAGCTACGAAGTCGCCGGAATCGAGAAGGCGAAGGAGAACATCCTCGCCTCGGTAGAGGAATCGCTCGCCCAGAGCGGCGCATCGCCGGACGAGGTCGAGTTCGGGTGCTTCGCGCTCGCGGGTGCGGACTTCTACCCGGAAGACTTCGATATGCTCACGACGGCGATGCAGGAACTCGGCGTCTGCCGGAAGGTCCTCGTGAAGAACGACTCCATCGCGGGCCTTCGGGCGGGGGTCACCCGGCCGTATGGCGTCGTCGTCATCATGGGCAGCGGGTTCAACGGCGCGGGGATCGGCAAGGACGGCACGGAGATACGCTACTTCGCGGAGGGGTTCATCTTCGGCGACGTCGGCGGCGGCGGGCAGATCGGTCGCGAGTCGCTCTATCACGCGTTTCGCGGATGGGACGGCCGTGGGAAGCCGACCTCGCTCGCGAAACGGGCATTGGAGCACTTCGAGGCGAAGGATATGGAGCAGCTCGCCCGAATCCTCTACTACAACCGCGAGTCGTGGAAGAAGATCTTCGGCCTGTGCCCGGTGGTCTTCGAGGAAGCGTGTGAGGGAGACGAGGTCGCGTGCGAGATCATCCGGAAGATGGGCGAGGAGGCCGGAGTCTCCGCGAACGCGATCATCAGGCGGCTCGGGCTGGAGCATGATGAGTTCGAGGTCGTTCTCGCGGGGAGCGTCTTCAAGGGCAAGGGGCCGCTCATGCTGGACGTGGTGAAAAGCGTCGTGCACGGGGTCGCGCCGAGGGCCCAGGTGATCACCCCGAGGTACGAGCCGGTCGTCGGCGCGCTGATCCTCGCGCTCGAAGCAGCCGGAATCCCCTTCGAAGGCCCCGCTTCAGATAACCTGGATCGCACCGTGCCCCAGGAACTGCGCAGATGATCTAACAGGGATAGACAGGATGTTCAGGATGGGACGTGGGGAGGAAGCTGTGCATCGTTGCACATCAACCGGGTTGGACATTTCTCAGTTTCGTTGCTCTATTCTGCAGTCGCCTGTATTCGAGCTTCGGATTGCCGAAGTTGACGAGCAGGCCGATTTCGATTCCGGTTGCGTTCAGGTAGTTGATCAACTGCGCCTGATGCTCGGGCAGCAGTGACTTGGCAGCTTTGAGCTCCAGAATGAGCTTGCCTTCCACCAGAATATCGGCTAGAAACTCACCCACGATCTCACCACGAAACATCACCTTCAAAGGAACCTGCGCTTCCGCACCAATCGCCTTCTGCCGCAATGCAATGATGAGAGCTTTCTCGTAGACCGACTCCACGAAACCTGCGCCGAGCTCGTTGATCACGTCGAAACATGCGCCTATCACCCGGGATGTCAACTCCTCATGCATCAAGGCCATCGGGCATTCCTTCCCCGCGTGGTTGGATGAACAGGATGTTCGACGCAGAGCCTTTCACAACTCATCCTGTGCATCCTGTACATCCCTGTTCAGACTCAGGCTCCGAACTTCTCCTGGACGTTCATGAGCTGGGTGAGGATCGGCATGACGGCAGTCCCCGGGATTCGATGCACACCGCCGCCGACGACCGAACGCTCATCGAACGCCTGAACCGAGTCCACGCGGACGCCCGGCCCTCTGAACGCGATCGGCACGGAGTCGCCGGAATGGTCGCCGGTCATGATCGGCGTCGCGTGATCGGCGGTCAGCACCATGTATGTATGCTCGCTTGCGGACTCCATCAGCATCCCGACGACCTTGTCAATCTTCTCGATGAACTGCACCTTCACTTCGGCCTGGGAGTCGTGGCCGGCGAGATCGGGGCCCTTGATGTTGCAGATCACGAAATCATGGTCGTCGAGCGCCTTCAGGACGGCCTTCCCCATCGCCATGATGTCCGAATCGAGGCCGCCGGTCGCGCCGGGAACCTCGATGATGTCCATGCCGAGGTAGACCGCGATCCCGGCGATGAGGCCGGTTTCGACGACCGCCGCGCCCTTCATATGGTACTTCTCCTCGAAGCTCTCGACGTGCGGAGCGACCCCCGCGCCTCTCGGGAGAATGATGTTCGCGGGAAGCAGTCGCTCGGCCACGCGCTGCTTGTTGACCGGGTGGTCCTTCAGAATCTCGTATGAGCGGCGGACGAACTCGTTGATGATGCGGGCGGCCTTCGCGCCGGCGGGGTCGTTCGGATCAAGGGCGTGGGCGTCATGGACCTTCGCGCCGACTTCGTGCGGATCGGCATCGCTGACGGCAGCGCCGATTCCCGGCCCGCGGAGCACGAGCGCCCCCCGATGCGCGACCGACTCCTTAAAGAAGCAGGTCACGTCCTCGATCCGCATGTCGTTCACGGCGGCGGCGAGCTGATCGGTTCCGGACTCGATTCGGCCCGCGCGGCGGTCGAGCACGACCATGTTCTCGTCAACGCTGGAGAAGTTGCACCTCAGCGCGATGTCGCCCTTGCGAACATCCATGCCGATCCCGGCGGCCTCGAACGGCCCGCGCCCGGTGTATGCTTTATAGGGATCGTATCCGAGGATCGCGAGGTGCGAGGTATCGCTTCCGGCCCGGACTCCCGGCGCGATCGGGTCCATCAGGCCGCACTCGCCCTCGAGCGCGAACGTATTCATATTCACGTTGTTCGCGGCTTCGAGGGGCGTCCTCGCGCCGAGCGCTGGAACCGGCCTGTCCGCCATTCCATCGCATATGAGAAGGATCGCCTTGACTCCGTCCATGAAAACCTCCTGTGGGGTAGCCGCCCGGAGCCAAATGTTACACTACCGGGCGGCTGCTTGGCAAGCGATGGATGCGGACGGCGTTCACGAAGCCTGCTACTCGATCTGATCGAGGCGGCGGGCGGAGGAGCCGGACTCCTCGACCTCGGAGGTCGCCTCGAAGAGCAGGAAGTCGGCTTCATCCTCGATGCTCGGCCGCGCCTCGAATGTAACGCAGTCTCCGTGGTCCTCGTGATGGTCCACGTTGATCGAACCCGCGCCGCACGAAAGCTCCGCGTTGAACTTGCAGTCGCTCTGGTGACACGCGCCGACACGCCCGACCGCGGCCGGCGTGCCGTGCCGATCGGCATCCCCGACATACGTGTCGCAGAGCGGGTGCGCTGAGCCGATGGTGATCGCGTTGGCGTGGCAGATTTCGTCCAGATTGTAGAAGCACTCACTCAGGGTGCAGTTCTTGACTTCGGGCATCATCATTGGACCTTACCTCCCATCATGTTTCCAATGACTTTCCCGATGCCGAGGGCGGCGAAACAAGACTACGTCGCCGAAGACGCGCCCATGTCGTGGGCCATGGTTTCCAGGCGAGCGACGCGGTCAGCGGTCGCGGGATGAGTGCTGAAGAGCGAGAGGACCCCGCCGCCGCGCAGCGGATTCACGATGAACATGTGCGCGGTCGCGGGATTCGCGTCGGAGGGGACGTACTGTAACCCCCGTTCGAGCTTGAGGAGCGCGTGCGCGAGGCCCATCGGCTTTCCGCTGATCCGCGCGCCGGTCGCATCGGCCTGATACTCCCGCGAGCGCGAGATCGCCATCTGGATCATGAGCGCCGCAATGGGCGCGACTATCATCGCCACCAGGAGGCCGATCATCCCGCCGCCGCCGCCGCCCTCTTCGCGATCGTCCCGCCCGCCGCCGAAGATCGCCGCGAACTGAGCCATTCGGGCGATCATCATGATCGCGCCGGCGAGGGTGGCCGCGATCGTCGAGATCAGGATATCGCGGTTCTTCACGTGCGCCAGCTCGTGCGCGATGACTCCCTCGATCTCGCTCCGGTCGAGAATGCGCAGGAGGCCCTGCGTGACGGCGACCGCCGCGTGCTGAGGATTGCGTCCGGTCGCGAAGGCGTTCGGCATCTCGCTCGGGATCGCGTAGAGCTTCGGCATCGGTAGCCCGGCCTCGGTGGTCAGGCGTCCGACGAGCGAATACAGGTCCGGCGCCTCGGCTTCGGTGATCGGCTTCGCGCGATACATCGTCAGCACGATCTTGTCGCTGAACCAGTAGCTGCCCAGGTTCATCACCAGGGCGATGGCGAACGCGATGATCGTGCCGTTCGTCCCACCGATCAGTCCGCCGATGAAGACAATCAACGCGGTGAGCGCGACGAGCAGGACTCCGGTTTTCAGCATGTTCATATGTCAAAACTCCTCTTCGAGCAAGAAGGGCAATGGATGCTCCATCAGTAGTGGTTACGCGGGATGGCGCGGCACGGTTCCAGATCGGATCAGAACTCCGTCGCTCCGGTGAACCGGAAGGCGCGGGCCTTGATCGCCGGGATTACGGTGCAGCTCTGGCGCATGGTCTCTCGCGAGATCATCTCCACGTTCGAGAGCCGCTCAAGCACGTTGTCCGTGAAGCGCATGTTCTTCACCGGCTTCGTGATCTTCCCATCCTCGATGAGGAACGTGCCGTCGCGCGTCATGCCGGTGATGATGGTGAGAATCGGATGAATGACGTTCGTGTAGTGAAACCGCGTGACGAGGACGCCCTTCTTCGTGCTCGCGATCATCTCCTCGACCGACGAGTCGCCGGGCTGCATGAACACGTTGGTCGCCATCGGGTATGGAGCGCCTACCGGACTGAGGGCGTGGCCGGTGGATTCCCTGCCCTCTTTCTTCGCGGTGAACGTATCATAGACGATGCCCTTCGCGACTCCGTTCACGATGAGGTCAATCCGCTGCTTAGGAACGCCCTCGGAATCGAACGGACGCGGAATCCCATTCGGATCGAGCGCGTCGTCCCAGATGGTGATGTTCGCGCCGGTGATCTTCTCGCCCATCTTCCCGCACATGAAGCTCCGGCCTTCCTGGACGCTCTTCGCGCCCAGACCGAGCCACGCCAGAGCCTCGACCAAGTCGGTTACCGCATAGGGCAACAGAACGACGTCATATTCGCCGGGCTCGATCGGCTGAGGATCCTTGCTTCGGACGCTGCGCGTGGCTGCTTCGACAGCGGCCTCGATCGGGCCGATCTCCGAGACCCGCGCCGCGAACCGGTCCGCATAGCCGAAACCGCTGTCCGCGGCCATGACGGTGGTGAGCGTCGCCGTCGTCGAGGGGTAGTACGCGCTCACGCCAAGCGAGTTCACGACCGCGTACTCATCATATCCGGTCGAAAGCTGGCCGGACGCGGATGCGCCGAGCTTCTTCGCTTCGCCGATCATGCCCGCGACGTCGCCCGCGCGATCCTCCGGCGAGTAGTCGGCCGTGCGCGCGTCGTAGGCGTCCACATCCGAAATCGGCTTCGGCTCGGGAAGCGTGACGAAATCGGGATTCTCGGGCGAATTGCGGGCGAACTCGAAGGCCTTCCGCGCGACCGCCCGGATTGACTCGTCATCGAGCTTGTTCGTGGTCGCCGCGCCGACGCGCTTTCCGATCACGGCCTTCACGGAGAGCTGGGCGTTGTGCTCGGAGACGTTCTGGTGGATGATGGAGTTCGCGAAACGGGTGAGGCTCCACCGGCCGATGCTCATCGAGGCCTGGGTCATATCCGCGTCGGAGCAGGACATCGCTTGCCCAAGGATCTCGGCTATCCGATCTCGTCCGAGCATCGCTATCCCTCCTCGATGACGCCGATGCGCACGTTCTGGAATCGGGCGGGCGCGACTCCGTGCCCGACGTGCATGCACTGGCCCGGCTGGCCCTTGCCGCAGTTCGCGACGCCCCAGAGCCGCCATTCTTCCGCGTTCGCGATGGCATCGCAGCTGCCCCAGAACTCGTAGGTGATGCCGGTATAGGTCGGGTTCTTGTAGACTTGGCCGAGCGCGCCGTCCTCGATATCGTATGCGATCTCGGTGGCGAACTGGAAATTCAGCCGCTTGTCGTCAATGCTCCAGGAGCCGACCATCACGGCGTAGAGGCCCTTCTTCGTGTCCTCGATCATCTCGTCGAGGGTCCAGTCGCCGGGCGCGAGATTCACGTTCGTCATGCGGATGAGCGGTATGCGGTTCCATCCGTCCGCGCGCATGGCGCCGTTGCTCCTCATGCCGAGCTTGGCCGCCGTCTCGCGGGAGGTGAGATAGCCGACGAATACGCCATCCTTCACGATCTCCACGCGCTGGGCCGGAACGCCCTCGTCGTCGAAAAAGAAGGTCCCAAGCCCGCCGGGGAGCCTGGAATCGGCGAATATGTTCACGATCTCCGAGCCGTATCGGAAATTGCCGAGCTTGTCCGGCGTCAGGAAACTCGTGCCGGCGTATGATGCCTCCGTGCCGAAGACCCGGTCGAGCTCGATTGGGTGGCCGCAGGACTCGTGGAGCTGGAGCGCGAGCATCGAGCCCTCCAGGATCAGGGTACGCACGTCGGGCGGGCACTGCGGGGCGGTGAGCAGTTGCGCCGCCTCTTTCGCGATGCGATCCGCGTGCGAGACGATGTCCCAAGACTCGATGAACTCGTAGCCGGCCTGAGCCTCGGTACCCCCGTCCGCGGGATAGGAGCGCTTCTGGACCTCGCCCTCGCTCACGGCGCTGGCGGTGATCCCGATGCCGCACTCGGTCTTCGCCTGCTCGATGTATGCGCCTTCGGTGCTCGCGAAGACCTGCTCCGTGCGCCAGGAGTTCATCACGGACTCGGCGATCTTGATCTCAGGCGTCCGGCGCATGATCGCGTCGGCGTCGGTGAGAAGTCCGATCTTCTCCTCGACCGGCACCTCGAACGGATCAACTACCACGGGGCACTTGAACGAGCCCTCGTGCGGCTCGACGGGCGCGAGCTTCACCGGATCGTGCTCGACCATCGCGGAGGCCTTCGCGATTCGGACGGCGAGCTCGGCGACGGACTCGATCTCGCTCGGATCCAGGTTCAGGCTCGATGCGAATCCCCATGCTCCGTCCGCGATGACGCGTATCCCGAAGCCCTCCTCGGTCTCGGAGGTGAGGCTTTCGACCTTGCCGTTCTCCACCTTGATGTGCTCGTTCGCCCGATGAACGATGCGGATGTCACCATAGCTCGCGCCGAGATCCAGCGCTTTCTCGAGCGCTTTGTCAGTCAAGTCTCTCACGTTTTCAGCCTCCAAACCGGTAGGAGCGAATGACCTCTCAGAACCTGTCCAGGGTATGTTGACTGGAGTGCAGGCGGTTTCCTGCTTTGCCCGTTGTGGGAACGGGCGAAAGGAGCTATAATGCCCGCGATGGAGGCTCGGCGATGAAAAGGTCTTCGTGGATCACGGTGATCGTCATACTGACGGCACTGGCGGCGCTCGCCGTGTCGAAGCTGTCGCATCGGACCGCGCCGTCGGACGAGGACCGGATACACGCGCTGCTCGTCAAGGGCCAGACTGCCATCGAGCGCAAAGACCTGAAGGCCGCGATGTCGTGCGTCTCGCGGGACTATCAGGATGCAAACGGTCTCAAGTACGATGCGCTGCGGATTCAGGCGATCCAGGCGTTCCAGCAGGAAGGGAAGTACGATGTCGTTCTGGAAGACGCGGCTATCGCTCTGGCCGGCGATAAGGCCGAAGTGACCACGACGGTTACGATCTCGCTTGCGACGCAGACGACCATGAGCCGCATCTTCTCCAGCCCCCTCCGCATCCATCTCGCCAGGGAGCCCGCCAGGCGCTGGCTCCTCATCCCCACGAAGATATGGAAGATCGTCCGCATTGACGGGATTACTGCTCTGCAGGAGTGAAACAAGCTTGCGGAGCAGAAAGCGAGGGAATATACGTAGCGGGGGTCGGTCGAAAACCCCGGCATGCGAACATTTGTTCTGGTATCGGACGTAGAAAGGTATCGTTATCGGATACCCAGTATTATTACCGGATTCACGCGTATTTTCTTGACAGAAAGGTGAACAAGAAGTATACTAGAGATGGGTCGGTTTGTGAAAAACGGATGACTGGTCACGCTGGAATGTTCGCGCGGACCTTCGCCCGCTGAGCGACAGCTCAGCAGGCGGTGAGTTGTTGCGTCTTGATTGCATACATTCGATCTTACCGGCAGGAGGTAGGACGCCTGCCGATCCTGCCAATGTATACTATTCTTTCAAGGAGAGGAAGTAGATGAAGAAGTTGACATGCGCCGCGGCGGTCCTTCTGTGTATCGCGGCCGTGATCGGCATCGCGGGCAGTGCGGGCGCGGCCGAGTTCCGAGCGATGTGGATAGACGGATGGCACAGCGGGATGTGGACGCAGAACGAAGTTGACAAGATGCTCGACGGCTTCACGGACAGCGCCGGCTACCACAAAGGCGTGTATGGCGCGCACTACAACGTGATCGTGCCGCAGGTGAGGAAGAAGGCGGATGCCCTGTATGTATCCCACTACGGCGGGCCGGACGGCACGGGCGAGCCGATGTATGGCGGCGTTACCCCGGGCTTCGATCCACTCGGCTACATGATTCAGCAGGCCCATTCCAAGGGAATGCAGGTTCATCCGTGGCTTTGCACTCACAGGTGCCCGACGATTGATACAGACTGGTTCTACGTGTACCACAACAACTGGCTGACCAGGACCTCCTCCGGCGCCCTGCTATTCAGCGAGGGCTGGTGGCTCGATCCCGGCGTGCCGGACGGCGAGGAGTACACTGTCAACGTGATTCTGGACCTGGTGCGCAATTATGACATTGACGGCATACAGTGGGACCGCATTCGCCACGCGCAGCAGGATTCCGGCTACAACACTATCGCCCTCAACCGCTTCATCGCGGAGTACGGCTACACCCCTCTTCCGACGGACGCCACTTTCTCGGAATGGCGGCGCAGGCACATGAATGACTTCGTCGCCAGAGTCTATGCGCAGATCATGGAGATCAAGCCGCAGGTGGCGGTCGGCGCGAACACGTTTGCAAGTTACAGCGACGCATACACATACCGGTTCCAGGACTGGGACGCCTGGATGTCAAACAAGTGGCTTGATACCAACGAGCCCATGAACTATACGGCCAACAACACCACCTACAACAACCGGCTGCTGGACGCGCTCAACAGGCGATACGGCAGGTACGTGTATTG
>Ga0315284_10017980_pt1 | contig 10026 bp, 4 predicted proteins | sample YL17G09_16_MG_FD_203696 | JGI IMG/M metagenome (GOLD analysis project Ga0315284, IMG submission 203696) | Sediment microbial communities from Yellowstone Lake, YNP, Wyoming, USA - YL17G09_16 | ecosystem: Environmental > Aquatic > Freshwater > Lake > Sediment | place: USA: Wyoming | collected...
TTGATTCGGCTTTTTCTTTCGGCCTTGTTACCGTTATCGGCAACCGTCGCCCAAGAGGGCGGCCTTACTCTCGAAAAAGCCGTCGAAATCGCCCTGACCAGAAATCCGGACGTTCTCGCCGCCCGGACGCAAGTCGAGGCCGCCCGCGGCCGGACGCTCCAGCTCGGCGCCCGGCCCGATCCCCAGCTCGTCCTGAGCGCCGAAGGCATTCCCCTGCCCGGCCTGAAGAAAGAAGGCGACGCAACCGAAATCGACCTCGGGATCGAGCAGATCTTCGAGTATCCCGGCAAGCGTTCCCTCCGAGCCGGGATCGGCCGGAGCGGCGAAGCCCTGGCCGAAGCCGAGGCTGAGCGGGTCGGTCTCGTCGTCGCCGGCCGGGTGAAAAGAGCCTACTGGAAGGCGGCCTTCGCCCGGCGGTCGGCAGAGACGCTCGAAAAATCGGTCGAGATGATCGACGCCCTCCTGGCGAATATCCAACTGAAATACCAATCCGGGGCGGCTGTTTACGCCGACATCCTCCGGACCCGGGCCGAAAAAGCCCGTCTTCGCAATCAGATCCTCGAAGCCGGGAAGGAGCGCGAAGCCGCCAGGGTCGAACTCAATGTCCTCTTGGGCCGTCCGGCCGGAGAGCCTGTAGTCCTTCTCACCGAGATGGCCTTCGCTCCTCTCGCCAAGGATCTCGCCTCCCTGCAGGCGGAAGCGCGGACGACCCGCCCCTCTTTCAAGATCGCCGCCTTGAACAAGGAACGGGCCGCCGCCATCGTCAAGCTGGCCGGTCTCAGCCGCCGGCCGGATTTTATCGCCGGGTTTTCTTTCCCCGGCAAAAGGCTCAACGCCTGGGGCGTTTCGTTCGGGCTGACTTTGCCCTTCCTCCGGACGGCGAGAAATAAAGGCGAAATCAAGGAAGCCGGGGCGGAAGAAGAGATCAGCCGGCTCGCCGCCGATGCTCTCGACCGCAGAATCGCCGCCGCCCTGGAAAGCGCCTACGCCGGGGCCAAGGCCGCCGAAGAGCAGGTCCTTGTCTTCGAGCAGCAGCTTTTACGGGAAATGGCCGATGAACTCAAAATCAGCCTCGATTATTATCAATATGGAAAAATAGAATCGTTTAACCTGCTCGACCTCTACCGGACGTACATCGTGGCCGAGGTCGAACACCTCAAAGCCCTCTTCCTTTATCTGACCGCCCTCGCCGGCCTCGAAACCGCCGGCGAAGAATCGGACGAACGGAGATCCTCATGAAGACCATCGCGAAACGACTGGCCTGGGCCGTTATCCCGGCCCTTCTTCTCGCCGCCGGTTGCCGGAACGAACCCGCCGCCGAAGCGGACCATCCCGCCGAAGAGCACGAGCAAGGCGCCGAGGTTCCATCCTCGGTTACCTTGACGCCCGAAGGCCTGGCCGCGGCAGGCCTTAAGGTTGAAGCGGCGGCGATGCGCCCGCTCGCCCGCCGGGTGGAGGCCGTCGGCGAGCTCGAGTTCAACGGGCGGCGCCTCGTTCATCTGACCGCCCGAACACCCGGCCGAATCGAGCGGATCCTGGCCGTTTCTGGCGACCGGGTCCGGGAAGGCGATCTCCTGGCCGAAATCTACAGCCTCGACCATCTCGCCCTCCAGGCCGAATTCATCCAGGCCGCTGAGCGGGCCCGCCGTCTCGCCGGCGACGCGGCCGAAGAGGGCGGGGCCCGGGCGTTCCTTGAAAGCGTCCGCCAGCGGCTGATCGTCATCGGCTCCTCTCCTTCGGAGATCTCCACTCTCGCGGCCTCGGGTTCGGTCCGGCCGTTGCTCCAAGTCCGGGCGTCTCTTTCCGGCACGGTCCTCGAAAGCCACGTCCTCCCCGGAGACCACGTCGAGCTCGGAGCGAGCCTTTTCCGCCTGGCGGACCTATCGACCCTTTGGGCCTGCGTCCATATTTTCGAAAAAGACCTGGCCACGGTAAGACCCGGGGGCGAAGTCCGCCTCCGGACTCAAGCCTACCCCGACCAGGAATTCCACGGCCGCCTCATCCTCCTCGGCGATGTCGTCGACGCCAAGACGCGGACCCTGGAAGGCCGGATCGAAGTCCCGAATCCCGCAGGGAAGCTCAAGGCCGGGATGTATATCGAGGCTTCCCTGGCCGCAGCGGGAGAGCGGACGGCTCTGGTCATCCCTGAAGCGGCTCTCCATGATTTCTCCGGGCGGACGGGGGTTTTCGTCCGGACGGGAGAAGGCGTCTTTTCCCGCCGGGACGTCGAAGTCGGCGAACGGGCCGGTGGATTCGTGGAAATCGTCAAAGGCCTCGCCGAGGGCGAGATCGTCGCCACGGCGGGAAGCATCCTTCTCAAATCCGAGATGATGAAGGGCGGCTTGGGAGACGAACATGGGCATGATTGACCGGATCATCGAAAGCGCCCTGCGGCGGCGCGTCCTCGTTCTGGTCAGCATCGTCCTGCTCATCGCCCTGGGGATCTGGTCGGTGGCGCATCTTCCGATCGACGCTTTTCCGGATGTCACAAACATCCAAGTCGAGATCCTGTCCCCGGCCCCGGGTCTGTCCCCCCTCGAAGTCGAGCGGTTCGTGACCTACCCGGTCGAGGTCGCGATGCGCGGGCTGCCCCGCCTCGACCAGGTCCGGTCGGTCACCAAATACGGATTGTCCGTCGTGACCGTGGTCTTCGAAGACGGGGTCGATATCTATTTCGCCCGTCAGCTTGTTCTCGAACGCCTAATCGAGGCGAAGGAAAAGCTTCCCGAAGGAATCGCTCCGGCGATGGGCCCGGTCTCGACGGCCATGGGCGAAATCTATCAGTACACCCTCGAAGGGGAAGGGCCGGCCGGCGAGGCCGCCCGGGTGGACTATTTGACCGAAGCGCGGACGATCCAGGATTGGACGCTCGCCCCGCTCCTGAAGTCGGTTCCCGGCGTCAGCGAGATCAATTCCTTCGGCGGTTATATCAAGCAGTATCAATTGATCGTCGATCCGGACAAACTCTTCCAATATGACCTGACCCTCGACGACCTGGCCCAAGCGCTCCGCAAGAACAACCTCAATGTCGGCGGCAGCATTCTCGAGCGCCACGAACAACAATTTCTCGTCCGGGGAATCGGCCTCCTCCAGACGGTCGCGGACATCGGCGCCGTGGTCGTCCGGGCCGAGGAGGGCACGCCCGTCTTCATCCGCGATGTCGCCGAGGTCAGATCCGGCCATGCCGTCCGGCAGGGGACGGCGGTCAAGGACGGCAAGGGGGAAGCCGTCGGCGGTGTCGTCATGATGCTCCGCGGGGCCAACGGCCGGGAGGTCGTCCGGGCGATCGAGCGCCGGGTCGAGGAGATCAACGCCTCGCGGGTGCTGCCCTCGAATCTCCGGATCGTTCCCTATTACAAACGCTCGGACATCATCCGGGCGAGCATCCACACCGTGACCGAGGCCCTCCTCATCGGGGCGGTGTTCATCGTCTTCGTCCTCTACCTCTTCCTCCGCAGCTTCCGGGGGGCTTTCATCGTCCTTCTCGCCCTGCCGCTTTCGGTCCTCTTCACCTTCATCATGATGCGCTTGGCCGGACTCTCGGCGAACCTCATGTCCCTGGGAGGTTTGGCGATTTCGATCGGGATGATCATCGACGCGACGATCATCCAGGTCGAGAACGTCCAGCGCCATCTTTCGGAATCCGGAGTTGGGGACCGGAAGCTCCCCACGGTCCTCCGGGCCGTTCTCGAAGTCCGGAAGCCGTCGATTTTCGGCGAGCTGATCATCGCCCTGACGTTCATCCCCATCATCGCCCTCCAGGGGATCGAAGGAAAAATGTTTCTGCCCCTGGCCTTCACCCACGTCATCGCCCTCTTCGCCTCGCTCTTGTTATCCCTGGCGGCGATCCCGGCGTTCTGCCATCTCATTCTCAGGCCCCACCGGGAGAAGAAAATCATCCTCGTCGACGCGGCGAAGAAAGTCTATCTTCCGGTCCTGCGATGGAGCCTGGGCCACAAAGCCGTTCTCATCATCGTCTCCGTCGGGCTCCTCGCCGGGGCGATTCTCCTCGTCCCCCGCCTGGGGACCGAGTTCATGCCGATCATGGACGAGGGGGCCTTCGACATGGATTTCCAGTTCCTGCCGGGCATCTCGCTCGAAAAATCGATCGACATGAGCCTCAAGATCGAAGCCCGCCTCATGGAGTTTCCCGAGCTCACGGCCATCGTCGGGAAGATCGGCCAGACGGGGGTGGCCCTCGAAGCCCGCGGCGTCGAAAAAACATCCACAGTGGGGGTTCTCCGCCCCCGCGGGGATTGGACAACGGCCAAGACCCGGGAGGAGCTGACCGACAAGATGCGGGAGGCCTTGGCCGGCTTTCCGGGCGCGGCCATTTCCTTCAGCCAACCCATCGCCTGCCGCATCGACGAGCTCGTCGCCGGTACCCGGGCCCAGCTCATCGTCAAGCTCTTCGGCGAAGACCTGGAGGTCCTCAAGGACAAAGCCGCCGAGATCGGGACCTCCCTCTCCCGGATCCGCGGCGTCACGGACCTCGTGGTCGAAAGCGTCGCCGGCCAGCCGTACGTCTCGATCACAGCCGATCGGGCCAAGATCGCCCGCTACGGCCTCAATGTCGAAGACGTCCAGGCGATCGTCGAAACGGCCGTCGGTGGGAAGACCGCTACCGAAATCTACGAGGGAGACAAATATTTCGACCTCCAGCTCCGCTATCCCGAGGAGCGGAGGAATTCGATCGAAACAATCGGGGCGATTCTCGTCCGGACGCCGCAGGGGGGCCGGATCCCGCTCAGCCAGGTGGCCGACCTCAGCGCCGCCGAGGGACCGAGCCAGATCAGCCGCGAGTCGGGTCAGCGCCGGATCGGAGTGGAGTGCAACATCTCCGGCCGGGACCTGGGAGGATTCGTCGCCGAAGCCCGCCGGACGATCGCCCGCGAGGTCGAGCTTCCCCCGGGATATTATCTGGATTGGGGCGGCCAGTTCGAAAACCAACAGCGGGCGATGCGGCGGCTGGCGGTCATCCTCCCGGCCACGATCGGTCTGATTCTGTTTCTCCTCTTCCTGACCTTCAACTCGCTCCGCCTCTCGCTCCTGGTCATCCTGAATCTTCCCTTCGCTCTGATCGGAGGCGTGCTGTCGCTCTATCTCGCCGGGCTCTATCTTTCGGTCCCGGCCTCGGTCGGATTCATCGCCCTGTTCGGGATCGCCGTCCTCAACGGTATCGTCCTTCTCTCCTACATCACCCAGCTCCAGGAAGAGGGCAAACCGCTGGACGAGGCGGTCGTTCAGGGGTGTCTAAACCGGCTGCGGCCGGTGCTCATGACCGCGACGATCACGATCTTCAGCCTGATCCCCCTGCTCTTCGCCAAGGGGCCGGGATCGGAAATACAGCGCCCCTTGGCCGTCGTGGTCGTCGGGGGCCTCGTGACTTCGACCCTGCTGACTCTTGTCGTCCTGCCGGCAATCTACGCCTGGGTGACGCCTAAACGCGCCACCAGTACGAAAATTTGAGGAAATAATAACGGCCGGTTCCGCGGAAGATCCCGTTTTCGTCGCGGGCTTGATTGTCGTCGATCCCGAGATAAAAGACCGTCCCCGGCCTGAGTTCGTAGGCGACGAGGACGCTGAAATAGGCCTGCTTATAGTAATCGTCATAATTCGCGACCAGACGAAGGGTCAGCGGCTTCGTGATCTGATAGGTGATCCTCTCGGTGAGGAGATTGATCTTATAGACCCGCTCTCCGCCCCGCTTCTCAAAAAAGCTGTTGTTCTGGAGGCCCGTGTACAGGCGAAGGTTCGTCAGCGGCCGGAGGGTGAGCCTTAAGCTGAAGCCGTTTTTCCAGCCCATATAAGGCTCGGTGGTGTAATAGATCCCGTCTCCGAACTGAGTGCTGAGGTTGATGTTGAGCCAGGCGAAGGGCTCGGAGCTGACACTCAGCCAGGCATCGCTCCCCCGGAAATTGATCCCGTTGTAGCGCTCGAGCCCGGTCGAATAATTCAAGAAGATGTGCGACTGGCGCCACCCGCTGAGGAAGAGGGTGAAGCTGTATTCCTCGTCGGTCAGAGTATTCGAAAAATCGTAGATGCGCCGGACCGAGACGGACGGCGCCGCCGAGACGATCAAATCCGACATCGGCAGGAACGAGTAGCCGAAACGGGCGTTGAGGGCGTTGACGTCCTTTCGCATGAAATACCCGGTCGCCGCTTCGAAGTCGGGCGGCAGGCTGACCCATTCGAGAGAGGCCTGAACATGGCGGGACTGCCGGCTGAGGCTGAAGTTCATCGCCGGGACGAGATCGGTCCGGGTTTCGCCGACGCGGCTCTGGGACCCGGCGACCTGGAAGGCGAAACGATAATAGTCCGCGAACTTGAAGCTCCCGTCCAGGCCGGCGACCCGGTTCCAATTCTCGAAAAGGGCCCCCGCGTTCCGGCCCATCTCCCGGTCGGTCAGGATGAATCCGACGTGAGACTCGGCCATCAGATCCTGACGCAAGCGCAGGACATTGGTCCAACCTCGATTCCGGTCCAAGGAAAACACCGCCGCGGGAACTCCCGGAAAGTCGATCCAATTCGGATCCTCATCCATGGCGCTCAGAAATCCGATGGTCGTCTTTCCCGCTTTGCCCGTCAGCTTCACCCCCCATTGAGGTTCAGCGATTTTCCGGGTGTAGACGAGCTCGAAGGGTGTGTCGAAAAAATCCTTTCCCTCGAGGAAAAAGGGCCGTTTCTCGGGATAGTAAAGAGCGTAGCGCTGGTTGACGTCGATCTGGGGGATGTCGGCCTCGATCTGGCTGAAATCGGGATTAACCGTGACATCGGAGGTGAGGTTCGAAGTGAGGCCGTATTTGAGGTTGATCCCGGCTTGGGGCTTGAACGGATCGGAATTCGCCTTAGCCGCTGTGGCGACGGGCATCACTTCGAGGTTTTTCCCCGTTTTGATATCGCCCTTGAAGGAGATCGTCCCCGCCTGGACGAGGAAGCCGTTGACGTTCCGCGACCGGGGGCGCCAGAAAATTTCCTCGTTCTTCCGCCGGATCGTCCGCTGGACCTGAAGTCCCCAAACCTGCTCGGGGGCATTCGGAAAGCGAATGCTTTTGAACGGGATGGCCATCTCGACGGTATAACCCTGTTCGTCGATCCCCGCGCCGGCCAGGAAATACGTATCCCAGTTTTTGTCGTACAACTCGAATCCGCCGCTCCCTCCGCCGCCCATGCCTCCACCGCCCCGGCTGCGTCCGCTCCTCTGTCCTTCGGTGAAGACCCCGTCGTTTTGGATGCCGCAGGGATTGATCTCGAAGACGAAAGCTCGTTTTTTATCGTTGAACGTATCGAGGAAAATCCGGATCCCATCGTCGCCCCTGGATTGGTCCCGCTGGGTCAAACAGGCGCGGACGGCTTTGGGATCGGAGTCGTAACAGCGGAAAGCGATATAGAGAAAGTCCCGGTCGTAAGCGATATAGCCGACGGTCCGTTCGCTGGGCGTCCCCCCTTCCTGAGGTTCATACTGAGTGAAGCCTTCTAGGGTCGCGGCACTTTGCCAGAGAGGATTATCCAGAACGCCGTCGATCTTAGGAGATTTTTCGAATAAGGGAATATTAAGATTGAAATCGACGGCCTTCGTTTCCCCGAAAGCGGCCGGTCCGAGCGTCCAGAGGACGCAGGAGACAACGCCCAGGAGGAGAATCGAAGATCGTCGTTTCTTCATGATGGGTCGAAGAATTATAAGGCTTTTCCGGTCGAGAAGAAAGACGAAGAGGAAATCAGAAATTGAGCTTAAGGCCGGCCGTCAAGGTCAGGCCGGAAAGGTTGATCTCGGCCTTGCGGGCCCCCGAAATGCCTTCTCCGGTCGGGCCGGCGGCGTCGAAAAATCCGGCCAAAGGATAATGGTCCCCTGGGGTGGACTCGTATGTCCAAAAGTAGCTTTCAGCGCTGCTTTTCGTGACCGTTCCGGTCGAGGATGAGCTGTTCAGGGCCCAATTCCCCAAGAAGTTGGCCGCCTTGGCGGACCGGAAGAATCCGTCGGCGACGAAAGCCATCCCGCGCCCGATCCCGACGTTCAAGCTGATTCCGGCTTGAGCGCCGAGGGCGATCTGGCTGGCCCGGTAGGTCTCGGACTCGACGAGCGCGTTCAGGCTCGAGGTCGTCTGCCGGTTGGAAGAGAACTGAGCGACCTCGAAGACCGGCCCGGCAAAGACGTCAAGGCCGACCCGGGGGCCGAGCCGGATTTTATAATAGAGGTTCAAATAAAAAGGGAGGACCGAGAGTTTGGGCTTGAGAAGAGTGTCCGCGGTGAAAGGGCCGTCCACTCCGGCCGTCCGGCTCGTCACTCGACTCTCCGAACCGATCTCGTACATCCCGCCGCCGAGACCGACGGCGATCCGCCGGCCCCAATGGGTGATGATCTCGCCCTGGAAGTTCATTCCGCTCCGGAATCGCCCGAAATCTCCGGTCACCGAGGACGAAGAGTCGCGGAGGAGCCGGAGGGCGCCGTCGGCGCCTCTGTTGTAATCGTCGCCTTGGACGAGAGTCAGGCCGCCCATCAGCTTAAAGGAAATTTCCTGGGCGGAGGACAGGGCCGCCGCTGCCAGGACGGATAAGACGATTCGTCCGATCTTAGTCATGCCGTTCCTCGCTTTCATGGCCCCGAAACCTCCTGGGGGAGGGCTTCCCCATGGGGAACGAGCGCTTTTCTTTTTTTGGGAAACAGCTTGTCCGAAACGACATAGAACGAGGGGACGACGATCAAGCTGAGGACCGTGGAGAGGATCAGCCCGCCGATGACGCCGATGGCCATGGGCCTCCGGATCTCCGAGCCGGAGCCGAAGCCGATGGCCGGAGGGATGGCGGCCATCATCGTCGCCGTGGCCGTCATGAGAATGGGCCGGAGGCGGATCGGCCCGGCCTTCTCCATGGATTCCCGCGCCCCGAAACCCTTCTCCCGGAAGGCGTTGGCGTAGTCGACGAGGATGATTGAGTTTTTCTTGACGATCCCCATGAGAAGCAGAAGCCCGATCATGCTGAAGATGTTGAGGCTCTGCTTGGTCAGGAGGAGGGCGAAGGCCGCGCCGGCGATGGATAAAGGCAGGATGGTGATGATCGTAATCGGATCCTTGTAAGAATTGAACTGGGAGGCCAGGACCATGTACGCGATCCCGATGCCGAGGAAAAAAGCGAAGAGAAGGCTGCTCATCGACTCCCGGAAGGCCACGCTGGCCCCGCCGAGGACGATGCGGTAGCCCGCGGGAAGGTCCCGGGCCAGGCTTTCGACGAGGCGGATGGCCTCGTCTTGGGCGTGGCCGGGGGAAACGTTGGCGAACATCGAAATCGCCCGCTCCCGGTCCTTGCGGGTAATGGCCTGGAGGGCGGGCCGTTCGTCGTACGTGACGAGCGACGAGAGCGGGACGAGTTCGCCCGTTCGGGTCCGGACCTTGAGGCGGGAGATATCCTCGGGCCTGGTCCGCTGGGCGGCGAGAAGCTTCAAGCGGACGTCGACCCGGCGGCCTCCCGAGCTGTACTTGCCGACCCGGACGCCGCCCACCAGAGCATTGAGGGTCGTGGCCACATCGTCCATGGAAACCCCGATATCGGCGGCCATGGCCCGGTCGGGGAGAATGCGAAGCTCGGGCATGCCGATCCGGTAATCCGAATCCAGGTCCTGGACGACCCCGCTTTCGCGAAGGCTGCCCATGATCGTCTGGCTCAAGGTTATCAATTGGTCCCAATTCGGCCCCCGGACCGAAAACTCGACCGGAAATCCGCGCTGCTGGGCGGTCAAGCCTTGCTGGGAGAGGTCTTGGATGACGGCCCGGATCCCGGGGATGGCGTTCAACTCCCGCCGCAGGATCGCCGACAACTCGGCCACGCTCAATTTACGTTTGTTGGGCTGAACCAGGGTGACGTTGAACATCCCCATGCTCGCTCCGCCCATCCCCACGTAAGTGAACGACTGGATGACTTCGGGCCGCCGGAGGACGATTTGCTCGGCCCTTTCCATGAGCTTGCCCGTTTCGATGATATCGGCGCCGACTTGGGTTTGGACGCGGATTGAAATCCGGCTCTGGTCTTGAG
>Ga0315284_10017982_pt1 | contig 10024 bp, 11 predicted proteins | sample YL17G09_16_MG_FD_203696 | JGI IMG/M metagenome (GOLD analysis project Ga0315284, IMG submission 203696) | Sediment microbial communities from Yellowstone Lake, YNP, Wyoming, USA - YL17G09_16 | ecosystem: Environmental > Aquatic > Freshwater > Lake > Sediment | place: USA: Wyoming | collected...
CAATCCATTGGGTGCAGGCAGCCAGTTGTTCTCCTTATCTTTGCCGGGGCTGTCGCGCTGGATATAGAGAATTAATGACCCGTCCTTGCCGAATTTGAGGGATGGAAGCATGGAGGAGTTGATCGAGTAGCGATTAATAGGGTTCTCTATCAATAATTTTTCCCCTCGGTCATACATGGTGAGCGACCAGAAAGCCGTAGCAGGCGGCAGCTGGCCTGCGGGAAATCGAATTATATAGCTATACTTGCTGGTATCGATAAGCCTGTCTTTATCATCTATGTCATAGCCGACATAGAACGCCTCCTCTTTGGAGTTCCCGTAGATCCCGGCAAATGTACCCAACGCCCGGTTCAAATAATTATTCTTGAGAAAGTTCCGGGTTCCGAAGAGATCCGCGGAAGTTGTAGTCTTATCCCAGGCATCTTGAATGGCTGCCCTGGCATCATTTATGCCTTGCAAGAGGGCATCCTTCATCTCCGGTGAAAGTGCAGTGACATCAAAAGGCTTGCCAGGGATAATCCCCATCTGGGCAAAATTGCTCCGCAGTTCTCTCTCAGATGGGTGTGTAGGGCAGAACTGCAGTATGACGTTAAGGTAATCAAAGAAACCCATGCCCTGAGCCTTTTCATCGTCAAACGCCGGGAAGTCGTTCTTCAGTGCTGCTTTCGGTGCTGTCTCTCCAAGGAATGAACTGAGCGTCTTGACAGCATATTTTGCCTGTATCTTTTTCACATTATCCAGATCATCAGGGTTGAACAGCTGAGTCCGGTAAATTACTAGAGCAAATTCAGTTTCGCAGGGAATTACCTTGGTGATTTTCACAGGCTTTTCTCCTTTCCACCCTGGGCCTGCGACCATGTAATGACCGGCGTTGTTTCCTGTTGCTCGCGTACCAATATAGGTGAAGTTGAATGTGTAGAGGTCAATGAGCAGAACTGAATAATAGCGGCCTTCCCCCATCTCGGGGACACTCAAGACTACCGGCTCAGTCCGCAGATCCAGCCATGCGAACGAATACGGGGTATCGGTATTAGGAGCGACGAATGCTTTATCCCTGGGAGTAAAAACGCGGGCAGTGTTTGCGATCTCGTTGAAAGGGGCTTTATATTCCGGATTATCTTTGAGGACAGCGTAGACATACATTGTCTTGTAATTCATTACCAGAGGGAGCCCGTAGATATATGCTTCCTTCGCTATTTTGCGGGCTTGTTCCGGGTTCTGTCCGAGGCTAAATGCGGGATACGCAAAAGCGAGTAATATAATTGCGGAGACTAAGAAATACCGCAGATTTTTCATTTTATTATACCTTTTATATTGGAGCATATTGGATACCGCAATTTCTGTCAAGTTAAATTAAACATTTTCTATTCAGTTTCAGACTGCCGCTGACCTTGTCGTTAAGGATGAGACGAAATAAGAAATATATAACCCTATTTTTAAAAGGGTCTTTAGGGTCATACTTACCATTAGACATTTACTTCCCTCTGGTACTTACCATGCATCAAGTGACGGGGTAGCGATTTTTTCATAATCTCTCAGAGCCTTACGTATCTCAGTCCGGTAGATTTGCTCACTTCATTGCTCCTGATTGTTATCTATATTTCAGGATACCCTTTTGGTGGTATAATAGGAAATCGAAATTTGAGGTTACAAAATACAGGATAAAGGATTTCTAACCTGTGAAGAAGCATGTATCAAACTGGATCAAGTCTTCAAACTATGATTTAAAAACTTCCGAACATATGTTCAAAACAGGCAGGTATATTTATGTGCTCTTTATGTGTCACCTCTCAGTAGAGAAATTGCTTAAGGGATTATACGAAGTTGTATTAAAAAAGGTTGCACCGAAAACCCATAACCTCATATACCTTTCAAAAACAGTTGGACTTGAATTACCAAGGAACCACCTGGAAACGCTGGAATCTCTTAATGACTTGAGTATTGTTACAAGATACCCTGAAGATATTGATGCGCTTATCAAAGCTTTTAAGAAAGAAAGGGTTGAAAGGTATCTGAAAAAAACTAAGGAATTGATAAAATGGCTAAAAAAAGACAAGAGATTAACAATATCATAACCAGGTACATCGATGAACTCAAAAAGCTTGGAGTAGAGGTTTCGCAAGTTATTCTTTATGGCTCTTACGCAAAGGGCAGACCAAAAGAATATAGCGATATAGACCTTGCGGTCATATCACCAAATTTTCAAAAATTAGATATATTTGAGCGTCAATTACTATTAAGTAAGGCCCATCATAAATTCGGAGAGCCTATTGAGCCAATCGGTTTAACTCCAAAACAAGTCAAGGATAAAAAAGGGTTTATTAGAGAGATAGTTGAAACTGGTGTAATTGTTTATAGCAATTAATAGCTAATGAGCTCCACACCACATCACTTATTTTCTTACCACAGAATATTTTAAAGAGTAACTGCAATTATCTGGATTTTTGTTTTGAGAGAATCTCTATTTTTTCATACGAGGTCCATGTGCCGCCTTCATCACCGGTGATTTTATATTCCCTCACCTGTATTCTCACTGCCTGATCAAGAAAGAACTTATCCTGATGCGGTAATTTGAGGAGAAGGTGTTTTGGTTTCTCAGACGGTTCAGAACAGCCGTTTGAAAAGCCCAGTAAGAAGTTGATTCGTCGGGCTGTTGCGGTGTCTATGCCCTCATAATTTTCTAAGATGACTTTGAAATGGGAAGGAAATGTCCGGTCGCGACCAGCACTGCCTGACATTCCCGGAATGCCCTTTGCCCTCGTCTCAGGAAACCATTCTTTCATCATTATTGTTCCGGTGATATTCACTGGTTCAAAGGGAGGCAGAGGGGCAGCAGAGGCACTGCTGCATATTAAATATATAAAAAGACCAATCAGCAGAACATTCTTTAGATGGCGGGTCATTTTATTAGTACATATTTTACCAGGCATCTATAATGAGCTACCATCTCTCATACCTCTTGTCAACAGTTATTTACTGGCTTCGATTCGAGATGATGCAATGAATGAAGTAAATCAGAGTAACCTGAATCCAAATATAATCAGCGTAAGACAATAATATACCAGACAAGAAGGAATAGACTGCCCCACCATCCGATGATTGAAACAACGAAACTTATTGCAATCTTTTTTTGCAAATCTGCAGAAAGAATTTCCTGAGCTCTCCCTTCCTTCTCTCTTTGTAAAAGACGAGGGCTTACATAGAATGAAAGAAACGAACCGTTCACGATAAGAATGATTGCTAAAATTGCATGAATCAGTGCAACTCCTGAAAATCCAATATCTCTATATAATGTGAGGCCTCCTAAAATTGCCAGAAAAATTCCCAGCCAGATAAACGGCTTTGTCACTTTATGAGTTCTTATGGTCGCTTCTGTCCAATAAGACGATTTTCTTCCCAAAAAACCATGCATATCAATCACGGTCACTGCGCCTAATCCGATAATAAATCCAGCAATAAATAAAAAGAGTCCCGCAACATCAACCCACGGAATGGCTTTTTCGCTCCAGATACCCAGAAAAAGAAATATCTGTTTCATACTTGATGTAAATTATATCATTAATAGAAGATGGAATGATAAAATAGAGTGATAAAAAGTAAGGAAAAACGATGAAAATTGCAATCTTAGGCGCTCCAGGATGTGTCGGCAGAACTCTTATCAAAAAAATTCTCGAATCTCAGGACTATGAAGTCATCGCTTCTTTCCGCACAGAAAAAGAGATTCCTGAAGGGATACAGTTTGATCGGCTCACCTGGAGACAGGTGAACCTTCTTGATGAATCAAGCGCAGAGAATTTTCTTTGTGGTGCAGATGTTTTAATCTATCTCATCCATTCTCTTGGCGCAAAAAATTTTGAACAGCTCGATATCCAATTAGCCAATGCCGCAGGCAACGCAGCTCAGCGTACAGGCATTAAAAAAATAATCTATCTCGGAGGCATTGTCCCCAAGAACCAACAGGCATCTCCTCACCTCACGAGCAGAATGAAGACAGGACAGGCGCTTGCTTCTTACGGAATTCCCGTCGCAGAGGTCCGTGCAAGTATACTTTTAGAGACCTGCAGTTTTTCGTATCTTATTGTCTATTTCCTTGCAAAGCGCCTCCCTGTAATGATCACTCCCCGGTGGCTCAATTCTCTCTGTGCACCGATTGCGCTTCAGGATGCAGTGAGTTGTCTTGCAGCATTGATTTCAAAGACTTTCAACGAACACGAGATTTTTGAAATAGGATCTGACATCGTGCGATATCTTGACCTTCTCGCGCTCTGCGGAAAGTCGATACGCGGTATTAAAAATCTCATTATTCCTGTTCCTTTATTTGCAATTCATATGTCTGCACTCTGGATACAATTAATCACAGGGATTTCCAATAGTATTGGGGTTTCACTTGCAGAAGGCCTGAGAACAAATACGATACCTTCTCACAACCGATTTAGAGAAATTACTGGAAAAGATCCGATTCCTGTTGAATCTGTACTTCAGCAACTTGCTGATGAAATGAAGAAGAAAAAGAAATAATGTATAAAATGACCTAACCCTCTGAGGCTGTCTTAAGATCCTTTAAAAAAGTTGCTATCATTGACCGCATTCTCTTTACGGGAAGAAAAAAACCAAAACCCGTTACAACAAATCCAGTAAAAGTTTCTCTGCTTGTAACCAGTACTCCTTTCTCATGTTTTTGAAAAGAAAACCTATTCCGTGCTGAGAATCCCTTTTTCCTGGCCGACCATATAATGCGCTCATAAGGGATAACTTCTTCGACCTTGATTTCAGCTTTTACCGGAAAGAAAAAAGGGCGAAAATTGCATCTCAGCTCACTTCCTGGAGTAATACACTTTTTGTCTGAACACACATTCTTCATGACTGTATTCCAGTCTTTCCAGCAGGTGAGGTCAGTAAAAGTCTCCCAGACCTTACCCAAATCCGCATTGATAATTATAGACTCTTCAATTACCATTCTATCTTCAGATCAGCACCCTCCGGCATTACCTCTATAATTATAAAAGTTATCGAATCTTTTTTCTGTAACTTATTAGATTCAGGATGACTTGATGTGAAAAAATCATTACAATAAAATATTCTTTTATAGAATTCTGGCTAACTCAAATGAGCTTTTCATCATAAACTATGGAAAAGATTAAAATCGGGATAAGTTCCTGTCTCCTTGGGGAAAAGGTCCGGTATGACGGTGGACATAAATGGGACAGATACGTTACCGATACTCTCGGACAGTATTTTGAATGGGTACCTGTATGTCCGGAGGTAGCATATGGTCTTCCTATTCCAAGAGAAGCAATGCATCTCGTAGGTAATCCTGATTCTCCTCGTCTTGTTACTATTCGCACAGGAATAGACCACACAGAGGGTATGCTGAAATGGACAACCAAAAAGCTCAACGAGCTTGAAAAAGAAAATCTCTGCGGTTTTACCTTTAAAAGTAGGTCACCAAGTTCAGGCTTAAGCGGAGTGAAAGTCTACAGCCCATCTGGTATGCCGAGTCAGAGAGGGGCTGGCATATTTGGAGGAGCCTTCACAAAACGGTTTCCTCTCATACCGGTTATAGATGACGGGAGACTTCATGATCCCGGCCTGAGAGAGAACTTCATAGAAAGAGCTTTTGTATATAAGAGGTGGCTGGAATTCATGAAGAAAGGCAGTGCTCTCAAGGAGCTAATACTGTTCCACACCGAACACAAGCTTCTGATTCTCTCTCATAGTCCAAAGCATTTCAGTGTTTTAGGCAGACTGGTTGCCAATGCGAAGAACTATAAACCAGAAGAATTTTATTCAGAATATATCAGGACATTAATGGAAAGTCTGCGCCTCATTGCGACGATCAAAAAGAATACAAATGTGTTACTTCATATAATCGGCTATTTTAAAAAACAGCTCTCGTCGAATGATAAACAAGAATTACTTGAGGTTATCGAAAACTATCATAGAGGATTTGTCCCTTTAATCGTCCCGATAACCCTTATTAAGCATTATGTGAGAAAATTCGATGAACCATATCTCAAAAGGCAATATTATCTAAATCCTCATCCCCTTGAACTCATGCTCAGAAACCATGTATGAGCTCCTATTCTTTTTATTATCTCTCTATGTTTGTTGTGATTCTCACCGACCGGTGGATTTTCTAGTCACTGTCAACATCCGGGTTCCCCGGGATGACCACAGCAGCTTTGAAATTTGATTATTTTGATGAGATTATTTCGAATGAAAAGGTGAATCTTTTTCCCGAGTGGCATCTGTACTTTGAGATTAGAAATGACTGCCTTTACATTTGGGCGTTTACTTGCACACATTTATTCCTCCTTAATGTTTTGAATCATTTCATAATTTCAATTGTACCACGTTAACTATCTTTTGATTGGAGAATGCTTGACAGAATATAAAATAAGCAGTATGTCTTTAGCAAAATACGCTCTATGAGCTATAATGGTTGTAAATCAAAGTTTGATGTCAAAAAATATATCGAATATGTTCAGTCAATTTAAGGTGAATAATGAAAAAATCAAGAAACCCTATACCGATTAAAGTAAGCAGGGGTAATGTATCTGTCCTTGAGAGATTACGTTTGCTTGATAAAACACAGAGGCATGCTGTCCTTGCAACTGATTCAGACAGTCAACCATATACATCTCTCATCGCATATGCACTTACTTCTGATATGAAAGGGATTGTGTTTGCCACATCGAAAGATACAAGTAAATATAGAAATATATTAAAAAATAGTCGTGTATCTCTTCTTATTGATACACGCTCTAATATTGAAAGAGATTATATGGATGCTGAATCAGTTACCATCCTGGGCAATGCCCAGCAGGTGAAGAGGAGTAAAAAGCGGTCAGAACTTGCCACGATACTCATAAGGAAGCATCCGAAACTGAGTGAATTTATTGATTCCCCAGAGGTAGCACTTGTGTTGATTGAGATAATGAAATGTATCCATGTCACAAGATTCCAGAGTGTTTCAGAGTGGCATAAGGGGTAAAGAAAGGGAGGCAGCAACAATGGGTAAAGTAAAAAGTGCCTTTGAAAAAGCAATGGAAAAGATAGCCGAGATTGGAGAAGTCACGCCAGAAGAAAAAGAAAAGATAAAAGACGAAGAGAAATTAAGATCTTTTTTGGCAGAATTTTATAAAGGCCAGATTGATCGTGACGGTTTGTGGCAAAAGTTAAAGGGGAGCAACCCTTCCCTTTTGAAAGAAGCTCAACAAAATTTGATAGATTCTATTGGATTCGGAACCAGTCCTGAAGAATTCCAGAAAAGGAGAGACGGTATTTTAGCAATTGAAACGCTCAAGGAAAGGCAAAACACGTCAGTAATTGAGCATAGTTTCAACTCAATAGAAATCATGCAAAAAGAATATCGAGAAGGAAAAGAAAGGGCTGCCCGGGAATTAAGAGAAGCTATAGAAAGCAACCCTCAATTAAGGCTCCGGCCGGTACGGTCACCAGATGGGAAGACTGTTCTCCAGGCAGCCCTTTCAGTCGATGAAGCAGTGCAGATTAAATTAGCGGAATTCCTCTCAGAGCATGAAAAGAGATATAGTCTCAAATTTACCAGACTTTTTGAAAAGTTAAAAAAGGAAGTACGATAAAGGTAAGATCTATTAACAGACAAACGTAACCTTGCACTCCCTGATGAGTATCTTTAACCCTAATTTCAGTTTTTCTATCGCCTCTTCTTTTTCAGTTTATATCTGACCCTCACTTTTCCACTCTCTCTAACTCCTTCTGCTTTCCCCTGGTTAAGTCTGTCTTATAAAACTCTCCTTGACCTGGCAATATTATATAAAATGAGGGCGTATAATCTATTTCGATTCTTACATCTTTCACCTTGCAATCGAGTAAATGCCCGCCTGCTTTTTTGTTATCAGTAATGAAATGAAAATGATACCCTGGAACATTTATTCCTTTCATATAGTCAGGTAACCAAAATCCTCCTATTGTCCCCTTGACATTGTGGAACTCAAATGTCGGCTGACTTTTTACGACTTCAACAAGTCTTAGATATGGTTTATTTTGTCTGGGAACACTCCTTGTCTTGATATACGTGAAGTCACCTTCAATTCTGACTGCATAAAAAATATTTTGAGTTAGCAACAAATTATCTACATACTGCTCCATTTGCTTACAATCCATAGATTTATCTAACAGTACAGTCTTATCTGGTTCAAAGAAGGTCACCATCGCGAATGATGTTTTCATCCCGTCATCAACAGGATAAACTTTCCCATCTGCTTTTATCTGATAGAATTTATTCTCCAGCCCGATCATTTCACCATCAAGCCCATTAAAAGTACCTATCCCAAAATCACCGTGTTCCTTCAGTTCTTTAAAGGTTGTGTTTCCATCATAGACCCCTTCAAGAAGGGCATTGATTGTTGATGTTTGAAATAAGACATCCCTGTTTTCTTTCGGGTGAGAGCATCCGAATAAGGATACAAACAAAATCGTTAATAGCAATAAGGAGCGAATCATCTGTCCTGAAAATCCTTTCCTTTCTTTCCTTAAGGATAGAGGAAATTGTATAAGAAAATTATAATGATAAAAACTATAAATAAACAACTTTTAATTATACTTTTTAAATTCCACGCAAAAAAGATTGACGGTTCAGTGCCGGTGACTTAGGATGTCCCTTTGATGTTATACTATTGTCTATTACGGAAGGGGTGTCACGATGAAGGAACTTGAAAAATTAAGGAGAGAGATTGATCAGATCGACAATGAGATCCTTAAGCTCCTGAACAAAAGGGCTGAGGTTGTCATTGGGATCGCCCACATTAAACGCAACGAGAAGACGAAATTCTATTCGCCCGAGCGTGAGAGGGAAATTCTTGAACGCTTGACTGCCCTCAACAAAGGGCCATTCCCTCATGAGACCCTGAAAGTCATTTACCGGGAGATCCTCTCTGCATCTCTTTTTCTCGAGGAACCATTGAAAGTAGCTTTCTTCGGTCCGCTCGCAACCTTTACGCACCTCGCAGCATTAAGACACTTTGGTTCATCAGCCTCATTTATGCCGGTCGAAAGTATTAGGGATGTTTTCGATGCCGTTGAAGCAGGTAAGGCAGGATTTGGTGTTGTGCCTGTGGAAAACTCAAATGAGGGAGTTGTCAGCTATACCCTTGACATGTTCATGGACTATGACCTTAAGGTTTCTGCAGAGGTAATGCTCGAGATCTCCCATAATCTCCTTTCAAAGAGCGGTGACAAGGCAAAGATAAAGAAGATTTACTCCAATCCACAGGCAGCAGCACAATGCAGGCGATGGCTTGAGTTAAACCTCCCTGGAGTGTCAATCCTCGAATCCACAAGTACTGCAAAGGCTGCAGAGCTTGCATCTGTGGATGATGAGGCAGCAGCTATTGCAAGTGAACTGGCTGCAAAGATCTACGACCTGCGCTTTTTTGAGAAGAATATCGAGGATATTAAGCACAACTACACGAGGTTCCTCGTCATCTCAAAAGAATTTCCTCCAAAGACAGGAAGAGATAAAACATCGATTATGTTCTCGATTAAAGATAGGCCCGGAGCACTCTATGACATCCTCTCACCCTTTAAAAGGGCAAAGATCAATCTGACCAAGATAGAGTCGAGGCCATCTAAGAGAAAGGCATGGGAGTATATATTCTTTGTAGATATGGAAGGTCATATAGATGATAAAAAAGTAAGGAAGGCTGTTGATACTATGAAAGAGAATTGCCTCTATATAAAAATTCTCGGATCTTATCCTCATGGTGGAACGTGACGATTAAACCTCCAGACTACATATCAAACATTAAGCCTTATGTTCCTGGTAAACCAATTGAGGAACTCGAACGGGAACTTGGCAGAAGGAACTCTGTAAAACTCGCATCAAATGAGAACCCTGTTGGCCCGTCTCCAATGGCGCTCCAAGCAATAATAGACAGCCTGACACATTTAGTGAGTACAAACAGTTTAAACAGATACCCTGATGGAAGCGGGTATTATATCAAAAAAGCGCTATCAGAAAAACTCTCTGTGAGAGAAGACG
>Ga0315284_10017983_pt1 | contig 10024 bp, 3 predicted proteins | sample YL17G09_16_MG_FD_203696 | JGI IMG/M metagenome (GOLD analysis project Ga0315284, IMG submission 203696) | Sediment microbial communities from Yellowstone Lake, YNP, Wyoming, USA - YL17G09_16 | ecosystem: Environmental > Aquatic > Freshwater > Lake > Sediment | place: USA: Wyoming | collected...
CGAAAACAGTCCAGAAACATCTTCAATGCCATTGTTTCCGCCCTGTCTGGTCAGCCGTTTATCCCTTCCCCCTCATTGCCCCCATAGACCACCTGAGCAGTTACCATTTTTCAAACAATTTTCCGGGGACCCATTATTAAAGGGCACCCAGCGGATATTAAACTCATGCTGCGTCTCGCATCGTCTATCGTGTTTTGCGCGGCGGGCCCCTCGTGTCAGGAACAAAGCTCGGGCAACACAAAACATGGCGTGCCGATAGGAAAAAAACTTCCGACCTCCGCAAGAGCGTGGAGATTCCGTTGTCCGGGCCTGAGGCAATTAGTATGCACAGTGGAGACTGCTCCGAAAACATCACGCCCAAAAACTGCAAAAACAGCCACGAATGGCACAAACTTTTGCTGGCCCGGAAGGGCAGCGCTTCGCGCACATTCGTGTCATTCGTGGCCGTCTTAAAAAACTTCGGGGTCGGGTTCGATATCGGAGATTCTGACCTGTAAAGACCGTGACGATTCCGATATCGACACCGATTCCGAAAATCGCCAACTGAGGCAACCGTAGCTTAAGGTATAGGGATGTCAGTCGAGACCGTTTTGGGCGCTGTTAATCGGACGGCGGAATGGATGGAAGGGAAACTTCCGTGGTGATGCCGGTATCGGGATCGCCCGTGATGGCCAGCTGCCCTCGGCATGCTGCGATGAGCGGTTCCAGCGCAGAGGGATCCGGAGAAGCCTGCACACTGCATCCGGAGGCAGTTACGGAAAGCACGACGGATGCACCGGTTTCGAGGGTCTCATCTGGCGACGAGAGCCTGGTTTCCAAAGTAACGGCGCCACCTAACGGCAGCAGATCGCTCGCGTGCTTCACAAGCGCAGCCAGCAGCCGTTCCAAGAGAGGTTTGGCAACAAGGATGCGCGGCAGATGAGAGGAGAAGATGGTGAGAAGTTCAATGGTTTCGCCGGCCTGGCGCTGCAACTCTTCCGTCATCTGCGCCACTGTGCCGTTGAGATCCGTGGCTTCCTGCAATGGCGGAAGATTCAGCAACCGGCGCGCGAGCGCCCCGGCATGATTCGCGATCTCCACGAGGCGTGAGGCGCGATCGCGCCGGGGATCGTTCTCGCTCAGGCATTCCAGGAGAAGGTTGCCGCAGTCGGCCATCGGCTGGACCAGTTCTGCCAAGGCCTGTGCCACAGAAGTTGCCAGCTCGAAAGACGGCCTGGCCCGCTGCCGTGATTCTTCGGCTCGCAGAGCGCGCCCCAACGCAATGCGTGCCGCGCGTTGTCCCTCAAGCTCGCGGTTCAGGGCTTCCCTGTCTGCCCTTTCCGATTTTTGCTCCTCTGCCAGCTTGGCCAATCGTGCTTCCAAGGCACGGAGCGCATCATCAAGCACAAGCCGCTCGCTCCGCTGGCGCTCCAACTCATCCTTCACTGACTGCAGATCCGCTCTTTCTGAGTTCTGTTTTTCCTGGAGCTCCACTTTGCGCAACTCTGAAACATGGAGCGCGTCTTCGAGAGCCGTACGCGCTGCTCGCTGATTCTCCAAATCCTCCTGAAGCTCTTCCCTGCCCGCAATCTCCCGCTGCTGCTCTTGATAGATCCTGGCCAGATTAGCTTCCGAAACTGCCAGCGATTGCATCAGCGTCCCGATCTTCGTTTCCAGTTCGCCTGCTTTCCGCTCCAGGCCCTGGCGCTCCTTCTCCCAAATCGCGGCTTCGGTGCTCCTCTGCTCCTCGAGTTCAGCCAGGCGGGACTGCAGCGCGCGATGGTCTCTTGCCACGGCGGCACGCATAGTCTCTGCCGCATCATGCCGGCGCACTAATTCCTGTCGAGCCACTTCCCAGCCGGCCCGGTCAACCCGGCTCTGCTTATCCATTTCCCGATGTTGTGCATGAAGCGCCTGCAACTCCTCCTCGAGCGCAGCAAGACGCGATTCCAACCGCTCGCGCATCGCTGCCCAATTGGACTGCTCTGCTTTGTGCTGTTCTTGCACGAGGGCGACTCGCGTTTCCGCGATCCTCAGAGCATCCTCAAACGCCGCGATTCCGGTTCCTTGATCCTGGCGCTGACGTTCCAACTCCTGGAGCGCCTTGGCACAAGCTTCCCTCTCTTCCCGGCACTCCCCTTCCAGAGCGGCGCAGCGCGCTTCCAACGCACGCAGGGAGGCTCTCAAAGCAGCTGTCTGGCTTCGTTCCTCGGCGTATTTTCCGTCTGATTCCTTTAGTTGTCGCCGCAGCTCGAGGCGCTCGCTTTCCCGGGCTGCACCCTCGACGCGACTTCGCTCTTCGAACTCGGCTTGGCATAATTGCAGTTTGCGAACGGTCTCTCCGAGCGCTGCCCGTTGTTGTTCGGCCTCTGCATGCCGATGCACGAGAGCCAGACGCGCCCTCTCCCATTCCGCTTGTTCATGGCGATACAGGTTCTCAAGACCGGCCAGGCTGTCTTCGAGCTTATGGATGTTTGCTTCGAGCAGTGCCTGCCGTCCCTCCGCTTCCGAATGCTGCTGCTCTAGCTCGGGACGGGCCTTTCCCCATTCTTCTTTCTCAGTCCGATACTGATGCCCCAGTTCAGCGAGGTGGGCTTCGAGCCCATGGATGTCGGCTTCCAATGTCGCCCGCCGTTCTTCGGATTCCTGGTATCGTTGCTCCAGGGCGGGGCGCGCCTGTTCCCATTCCAGTTTTTCAGCCTGCTGCTGACTGACCAATTCGGTTCGAATGGCTTCAAGCCGGCGGATGTTCTCTTCCGAGGACGCCCGTTCTGCTTCGGACTCACGTTGCCGCTGGACCAGCTCATAACGCCCCTGCTCCCATTCTGCTTTCTCAGCCTGATGCTGATGATCCAGTTCGGCCCGTTGGGCTTCGAGCCTTCGAATGTCCGCCTCGAATGACGCCTGTCTTGCTTGAAACTCACGTCGCTGCTGCTCTAGCTCGGGACGCGCCTGTTCCCATTCCACTTTCTCAGCCTGATGCTGATGTTCCAATTCCGTCTGGCGGGCCTCGAGACTTCGAATGCTCGCCTCTAAAAACGTGCTTCTTTCTTCGGCCTCCTTATGTCGCCGCTCCAGCTCGGGACGCGCCTGCTTCCATTCTGCTTTCTCAGCCTGATGCTGATAATCCAGTTCGGCCCGTTGGGCTTCGAGCCTTCGAATGTCCGCCTCGAATGACGCCTGTCGTGCTTGAAACTCACGTCGCTGCTGCTCCAGCTCGGGACGCGCCTGTTCCCATTCCACTTTCTCAGCCTGATGCTGATGCTCCAATTCCGTCTGGCGGGCTTCGAGACTTCGAATGCTCGCCTCTAAAAACGTGCTTCTTTCTTCGGCCTCCTCATATCGCTGCTCGAGCTCTGGACGCGCCTGCACCCAATCTGCTTTCTCAGCCTGATGTTGATGTTCCAGTTCAGCCCGTTGGGCTTCGAGTCTGCGAACTTCCGCGTCTGAAGATGCGCTTCTCTCTTCGGCCTCCTTACGTCGCCGCTCCATCTCGGGAAGAGCCTGCGCCCAGTCCACCTTCTCAGCCTGATGCTGATGTTCCAGTTCAGCCCGTTGGGCTTCGAGTCTGCGAACTTCCGCGTTTAAAGATGCGCTTCTCTCTTCGGCCTCCTTATGTCGCCGCTCCATCTCGGGAAGAGCCTGCGCCCAGTCGACTTTCTCAGCCTGATGCTGATGTTCCAGTTCAGCTCGTTGGGCTTCGAGTCTGCGAACTTCCGCGTCTAAAGATGCGCTTCTTTCTTCGGCCTCCTTATGTCGCTGCTCCAGCTCGGGACGCACATGGTCCCATTCTGCTTTCTCAGCCAGATGCTGATGTTCCAGTTCAGCCCGTTGGGCTTCGAGCCGGCGGACGTCTTCCTCGAATGACGCGCTTCTTTCTTCAGACTCCTTGAGTTGCTGCTCCAACTCCTCGCGGGCCTTTTCCCAGGTCGCTTTTTCAGACTGGTACCGGCTCTCGAATTCGTCCATTGCTCCCATAATTCCGGAAGCTCTTTCCGCGGGCGCCGCCGGTGTCATGCCGGCTTCAGGATGTCGATCCTCCAAATCCGGGTGCATCAGCAACGATTCTGCGCGATGGATCCTGTGCTGATCTTCGGCTTGAGCTAGATTTTCTTCGGCCGTGCGCAGCGCTGTCTCGAGGGCAATGCGTTCTTCTTCGTACTTCCGGCGCTCTTCATTCCATCGCGCCAGGCTCCTTTGGTTCTCCTCATCCAGCTGGGCATATGCAGTCTCTACAATCCGCAGTGATTGCTCCAAAATCACATATTGTCCCTCAGATGACTGCCCCTCCGCCTGCGCAGGCGCGGTTTCGGGCGTCTGCTGCTCTTGGATTTCAGGTTCAGCGCCTGCTTCTTCCGCCGGCGGCGGTTGGAGATCTGGTTTCAAGGGAGCCGCTTCCTGATCCTGGCGCTTGTCCTGCTGCGATACCACCGTACTTTCGGCAACTCCGGCGATCGGGCGTTCCGGTTGGCTCTCGCTGTCCAAATCGCGGAGCACTCCCAGGACCGAAGACGCAGTATCCGTATCCCTGCGCAGCGGTACAGCATTCATCTCGAGCCGGCGGGGTATGCCGTCGAACCCATCCCATTCGAACTCGATCGCACCCTTTGACCCCGCGCAAATGCTGCCGAGGAAGGCTCGAAGCCTCTCCTCATGTTTCGGTCCGACCAGGGAGCACAGATTCTTGCCGACGATATGATCAACGTGCTTTGCTCCGACCAGCGCAAGTCCGGCCCAGTTCATGGCCTGGAAAACACCTGTACACGTCACCAGGGCAACACACGCAGGTATGTTTTCGACAAGCAGCCGCAGATGCGCTTCCGTCGAGCGCAGGTTTGCCTTCTCGCGCAACAGGTCGCGCCGGTGGACGGCGTTCTCCAGACTTGGGATCAGATGATGCACGAACTCGCCGCTTTTTACGACGCATTCGGAAGCGCCCATTTTGAGCGCCTGTTCACACAGGCTGTCCTGACCGGGTTCGACTAACAGGATTACGGGCGTGTCGGCGATGCGGCCTGCGATTTCCTTGAGGACGCGCAGCGACTGGCTTCCTGAAACCGTATCTTCAATGACTACAGCGTCATAGGGAAACTTTCCGGCAGCGGTCACCGGCAGGCGGCAGGACCCGTCCGGACCAAAAACGGCAGCCTCCAGATTGATGAGTGGAGCGCCTGCGAAGTAGTGCCGCGCGCTGGTCATATCCCCTGCATAGAGCACAAGCAGGGGATGAATGCGCCGCTCGGCTTCCGTGCGACGGCGATCGACCGCGCGCTGCAGGAGCGCAGGCAGTTTTCTGACGAAATGGGGGCGTTTGACGATGTAGTCATCCGCACCCGCCTCGAGCATGGACAACGGAGGATCTTCACCGGTCGGGGAGACCATGACAATAACAGCCAGCGGCATATCCTGTTCCCGGACGCGAGCGATCAGGACCTGGCTGTCGCCGGTGGGAAGTGCGGGATCGAGTAATACAGCGTCATAGCGCCCCGGGACCACAATACGCGTCAGGGCGTCATCAGGCCTTGGTGACACATCTAGATAAATATAGGGAGCAATCTTGCGCAGCTCATGCTCAATGAAATCGGCATCCCAGAGCTGGCCCGTCACGTACAGGACATTCATGGTCATGGCCTTACAATCAAGAGCACGGTGTAATCTTCCTATTATGCCACATTGCCGGTCAGGTTCAGCTTCCGGGGCGACATGCGCAGCCCCGGTCAGACTCAATCCGGATTTCTGACTTGGTTTGGACATCGCTGCACCCCGCCTCAGCGCGCAGCGAAAGTTTCCTTTCGGCTACCAGCTATTGAGTCCGAAAATCTGATGAAGGTCGGGCCCCGACCGCGAGACGGAAGCGGTCACTGCGCAGGCTGCAGATTGTTGCACTCCCGGCGTTGCCCGTTGGGCCTCGGGTTGGCCTCCGCCGAACTCGGCTTCCAGAGGCAAAGCGGCCGCGGGCTCCGCTGCCAGGGCGTTGGATTTGGCTTCGACAGGCAGTGGGAAGACGCCATCAAACGAGACAGCGGATTCATAGAGAGGGTTAGCACTGCGCAACAGAGACGGGCGCGACCTCGTCACCCTCCCCCGCAGCAGAAATATGGCATCCGCCGCAACCAGCCGGACGTAGACGATTCCCCCTAATACCAGTGGCTCGGCCGTTTCGAGAAGGACGCCACCCCGGGAAACATTGATAAGACTTGCCTCGGGCCCATCCACTAATTTGGCGCTCTTCAGGGCCGGCACCTCGGACGGCGAAAATCGAGGCGATGTTCTGCGCTCCTGCACGACTTCTTTTGTGCCGCCCTCCGGCACAGAATCTTTCAGTTCCAACATACTGTCCCCTTCCCGCACCTTTTCTACCCCAACAGGTCTTGCGTACATCGCCTCTTCGGGGATTGCCGCCCCCCGCTAGAAAGATCGGCAAATTCCTCATAAAGATTAGCATTAGAGGAATTTATCCCCGCAAGGAGGCAACGGCGTGTTCAAGCGTCAGGAGGTGTCCCTGACGGAGTGCATACGTCCCACCCGCACGCACTCCGTCGGGCATTTTTATTCAACTAAAACTCCCGGAGGGCGATCATCGGGTCGACCCTGGCAGCCCGGCGCGCCGGCAGGTACATGGCGAGGAATGCAACTGCTGCCAGCAATGCAATGGCCGTAAGATACGATAGGGGATCCATGGGGCTGATGCCGTAAAGCAGAGCCTTCATCAGCTGGGTCAGAATCAGGCCGATCACTAATCCGATTCCAAGCCCGATGGAGGTAATGTTCATTCCTCCGCGAATCACAAGCTTGAGAACATCCTGGGTCTGTGCCCCCAGGGCCATGCGGATACCGATATCGCGGATGCTTTGATTGACCGAATAGGCAATCACTCCATACAGTCCGATCGCCGCAAGAAACAGGGCAAGAAGCGCAAAGGCGGAGACAATCCCGGCAGCCATGCGGGCGGGAAGCAGTGCAAACCCGAGGGCGGCATTCATTGTCTTCAGGTCAGACAGCGGAAGCTTGTCGTCGAGCGCCTGAACTTCCCTGCGGACGGTAGCTATCAGGCTCTCCGGATCCATGGAAGTCCGCACATGAAGGTAAAAGCTGGCGCGATGAATCTGCTCCAAGGGCAGGTAGAAAAAGGCTTTTGGCTCTTCCCCCAGGCTGAAGTATTTTCCGTTCCTGGCGACTCCGATAACCAGCCCATCCTTGCCTGCCGTGCGGATGTGTTTGCCGATCGGGTCCTGCCCCGGCCAGAAGCGTTTTGCGAAGGTCTCATTGATCATGATCACGGGGACGGCATCAACGTTGTCGGTTTCAGCAAACCCCCTGCCACGCACTATCCCGATCCCCATGGCGGGGAAATAGCCGTAATCTACCGTGGCGCAATCGATCGCGGGGTAAATCAAGTTCGCGGGCGGAGCATAGCCTTCAGGCTGGACGGTCCTTTGTGTGCTGGAAAGGCTCAGGGGGATGCCATCGGAAAAGCCAACCGCCTGAATCCCGGGTTGAGTGGCAAGGTGGTTTCTGACTGAACGGATGAACTGCCGTCCTTTCGCCTCATCGTACTGCTGCAAACCAAGGTCAAGGGCCACGACCACTTGATTTTCAGGATTGAACCCCAAGTCCAGGTTGCGCGCATTCTGCAGGCTGCGCACCGCAAGGCCCGCACCGATCAGCAGCACAAAGGAGAGAGCCACCTGTCCGGCCACAAGAAACCGGCGCAGGTGGGATGCGCCCGCAAGTTGCACCGGGTTACCTTCCTTCAGAACCGTAACCAGATCCGTTTTCGAAGCCGCGAGCGCCGGCGCCAATCCGAATAGAATGCCGGTGATGACGGTTACGGCAAACGTGAAGGCAAGTACCGACCAATCCAGGTCGATATCGATGCGCAGGGGAAGATCACTGGGAGGACTGAACGATCGGACCAGCCGGGTCAGGAAGACCCCGAGAAGCAGACCCACGCCGCCAGCCATCAGGGATAGCAGCAGGCTTTCGGCAAGTAATTGGCGAATGAGGCGGAAGCGATCCGCGCCAAGCGCCATCCGGACGCCGATTTCTTTGCGTCGCGAGGCGGATCGCGCCAGCAGCAAGCCGGCTACGTTCGTGCAGGAGAGAAGTAGGATGAGCCCGACGACTCCAAACATGAGCCGCATAAACATGACGAACCCGTCCCGCACCGAGGGATGAAGGCTGGCGTCCGACTCGGTGTAAAGCATGGCACCGGCGCCTTTGTTGGTATTGGGATACTCCTGGGCCAGATGAGTCATGAGGTTGTTGATCGATGCGTCCGCCTGCGCCATCGTGACCCCGGGCTTCAGTCTGCCGATAATTCCTTGAATCCAGTGGTTGCCGCGCTCTGTAATCGTGCGCCGTGTGTCTCCAAGCTGCTCCGTCATGGTGATGGGAACCCAGATGTCCTGGCTCAAGCCCGTGTTGGTGCCGTAAAAGCCCTCAGGTCCGACCCCCACGATGGTAAAGGAGCGCGTGTTCAAAAGCATGGTCTTGCCGACTATTCCCTGATCCGATCCAAAACGACGCTGCCAGAGACCATGACTGATGACGGCGACCGGATTGGCTCCCGGAGTCTGGTCATCCTCAACCAGAAGACCCCGACCCAGGTGCGGCTTTACTCCCAGCTCTGAAAAGTAGTTGCCGGACACAACGGCTCCCCAGATGCGCTCGTTCCGGTCTCCCGCAGACATGTGGAAAGGCATGATGCTATTCGCAACCAGGCCAGTGAAAACATCGTTCTTGTCGCGCACATCGATGTAGTCGGGATAGGAAAACGAGCCGTACTTCATGCCGGTGGACCAGCGCACGAAGATCCTGACCAGGCGATCAGGCTCCTTGACCATGGAGTTTGGCCATAGGAAGGCGCGTGCGAAGCTGAATGTTGCAGAATTGGCTCCGATGCCCAGAGCGATGCAGAGAACTGCCGCAAACGTCAATCCCGGGCTTTTCCAAAGCTGTCGAGCGCCATAACGAAGGTCCTGAAAAATGCTGCCCATGGTTTCTCTTACCCGATATGCAGACCTGATCTCCTGAACCAAGCGCGGCTAAGATGATAAACGGATGAAGGAGGCTTTAGGTTCATCCAATCATCACGAGGACACCATTATTTCTGTCCTGTGGATAGAACCATGGATCGCAAATGCCATCCCGCTCGATTGGATGCCAACCTACAACCTTACCGCTATTCCGAGCTCACCCTGCTGTGGTCCCAGACCCTGTTGACCACTCGAAGGAGAACAAAACCGCTGAGGAGGAACACCGCCAGCAACATCACCGCGTAGTTTGTGCGCCCGTATAAAAAGTTTCCTATGGCAAACAGTGCCGACCAGATCACCAAACAGCCGGCAACCCAGCCAAGCAGACCGAGCGGAATGTTTTGTCCGGTTGCCCTCGCCTCCGCCAGGGACACGCCAGCTTCCTTGCGGATTTCCGTCCAGCCGGGGCCGAAAGGCTTCACCTTTTTGTAGAACTCTAGCAGCGTTTTCCGGTCCGTCTCGGGGCCGAACAGCGCGGTCGCAATCCAGCATATCGAGGTGACGCCGACGGTGATCAGCAATCCCTTGTGAGTGCTGAGGGTCACTCCATTTTTGTGCAGAACCAGGAGGACCATCGAAACGAGGAAGGAACTAATCATGGCTACGACTTCGCTCCAGGCGTTTACCCGCCACCAGAACCAGCGAACCAGGTAAAGCAAACCGGTGCCCGCGCCTACCTGCAGAATAATGTCAAATGTATCCTTCGCGGTATCAAGCAGATAGACCATTCCGGAGGCACAGAAAAACAGGAAGATGGTTACCAGGCGCCCGGCCAATACATAGTGCTTTTCGCTTTTGTCCCTGCAGACAAAACGCTGATAGAAGTCGTGCACGAGGTAGGAGGCGCCCCAATTGAGATGCGTGAGAATGGTCGATGAGTTGGCTGCAATCAGGCCGCCGACCATCAGTCCAATAAAACCTACCGGCAGGAATTTCAGCATGGCCGGGTAGGCGATGTCGTGTCCGATCAGGCTTGGATCCAGGTGCGGAAATGCTTCCCGAATATC
>Ga0315284_10017985_pt1 | contig 10022 bp, 14 predicted proteins | sample YL17G09_16_MG_FD_203696 | JGI IMG/M metagenome (GOLD analysis project Ga0315284, IMG submission 203696) | Sediment microbial communities from Yellowstone Lake, YNP, Wyoming, USA - YL17G09_16 | ecosystem: Environmental > Aquatic > Freshwater > Lake > Sediment | place: USA: Wyoming | collected...
AAGAGAATTATAAAAAAATACTTCCTGAAGAAAAATGTGTTGTCATTATGAAACCACGAAGACATGGTAAAGATTATGGTCATTGGTTTACTAATGCAATTTTTAATTTAGAAAATAAAAGAACATATTTTTTGATTAGGAATGGAATGAATTTTTATAGGATAGACTCAAATATAAGCGTTGGTAATTTATTTTTTCCAGCTCAAGAAGAAATGACAAAAATGCTTAAGGATTATAATGAAACACATTGGGACTCAGATAAAGAAAAAATAGAAGATAAAATGTTAAGTTACAAACGCAATGCTTTAATGATGCAAGGGTTACTTGATAGAACAGAAATATTCCATCCATTGCCACATGTAATTAATATATTTGATGTTAAGACTTATAAGAAAGCTATTCGTTTTATCAGAGATGGTGAAATGCTTTTATCAAGTGGACGAAAATCATTTAAAGATTGGAAAGCAGAAATAAATTCAAAAATAAAAATAGGTTCTAGAATTGTTTTTTCAGGATTTAGTCGAGATGAATTTAGTACATATGAAAGTTCATCTTATGCTAGACGGTCAAGATATTATGATAGATTTCCATGCAGACCAGAAGTACATCCAGGTGAAGGAGTATATACTGTAGAAGGTTATTTTCCATATAAAAATTATAAAGAAGAAAACTATAATAAATTAATATGTAAATATGCTCAAGGTGGTGAAAGATATTCTGGTTGGGGTTATGAATCTATTGAAAGAAAAAATAGAACTGCATTTTATTTATATCCCAACGATTATTGTGTTTATAATTATGATTTGTTAGATTTAGATGATATTGAATATTATATAAATAGTCGAATTGATAGGGAACATTATTGTGAAACATTACCATTACTATGGGAAATTAAGAAGCAACGTTTAAAAGAACTTGAATGGGAAAAGGGTCTTGTAGCACGGTTAGTATTAGAAATTGATTATGATAATAAAAAGAAGTTAGAAAAAATAATTTGGGACTGTATTAAATGGTGGAAAAACAAAGTGATATGGAAACGTCCTTTAACAAAGGATGATGCAAAAGCATTACGCATGATAAAAGGAAAAATAAATAGAATTATAAAGGAAGGTACATAAAATGAATAATTTAGATTTAGCAATTCAATGGTATGAAGACAATATTAAGATAGCAAAAGAAACATTGCTTAATCCCGACAACTATATAACTGATTTAACGACTAAAACAAAAGGAATGCAAAGAGCAAAAGAATTAATATCACAACTTGAAGAAGCAATAGAAATATTAAAAAAAGAAAATGAAAAGAGAAAAGATGAAAACACAAAGGTTAGTGGGTAAAGCAAAAGCGAATGGTAGGTTTTACAAGGTAAAGGTTAAAGTAGCAGATTTAAAAGAAAAGTTTACACTTCGCAGAATGAAAGAAAAAGATTTTAAAGAATTAATTACTACATATGCGAATGGACAAGCAGCTGCAGATAAATATTTTGCAGACCAAAGAGAAGCATTTGAATATTTAAAACAGAAAAGAGTAGTTAAACCTATAGTCGAAAAAGTGGCTGCAGTAGAACAGCAGAAATTAGGTTTCTGGGCTTCAATTATACGGTTTATTAAGAAGCTATTGGGTATAGTATAATTTATCAATTCTGAACTAGTAGCTTAAAAAAGCTTAATAGTTAATATAGATATGATAAAGACCCATTATATTGACTCTAGAGTGAAACTAGTGATATATTCTTATATAATAAGGAGGTATGATGAGAGGTTTAGTAACAAGTGATTGGCATATGGGTGATGGAACTATGGCAGATAATTTTTTAGGACAAGATTATAAAGTACTTGATTTCATTGAAAAAATTAATCCAGACCTATTAGTTCTTGCTGGTGATATTTTTGAATTATGGCAATGTAAGATGAAAGATATTAAACATGCACATTATCCCATTGTAAATTATATTGATAGTAAATACAGCAAACTTTCAAGACCAGAAATTATACGTCTTAAAGGAAATCATGATTATACTTTAACAGGACAATCAAAATTAGAAATAACAACTAAGTCTGGTAAAAGAATTTTAATTACACATGGATTTCAAAATGATCCGTGGATGACAAGTCTTATATCTAGATTTTTTACATGGTGTTATGGAAATGTTGAAAGATTAACTGCTGAACAAAACATTTTTAGTACTTCAAAAAGGATTACAAATAAAGCACATGAATATGCTATTAAACAATTGATAAAACCAGATCATTATCATATAGTTATATTAGGGCATACTCATATAATAGGAATAGAAGATATGTGTCGTAAATATATAAGGCATGCTGTTTATGCAAATAGTGGATGTTGTTGTGATAATAAAATTCAAGGTATTTTCTTTGATACTGAAACTGATGAAATAAAAGAGGTATAATAAATGACTGCAATTACATGTGAATTAAAAGAATATTGCAAAGAATTTACACAACGATGTTATTCTTTAAATAAAATTAAAAATTGTAAAAGAAGAAAACAACATTTTGAATCAATGAATATCATTAATAACGAAATGAATAAAATGAGAAAAAAGTAATTATTTTGTTTACTTCTTTAAATAAATATGATATATTATTAATAAAGGATAAAATGAATACTGAAATTGATACAAAGGAAAACGGAAAATGAAACCTGCTTGCCATATAACTCAAATCAACATATCTGTAGTATCTCAATTTCAAAATATATTAAAAACCTGCAATGTTAACATTGTAGGTATTACCGGGAGGAAAACGGAAAATGGAAAACGGAAAAGTTGTGTGCAAATTAAATCTGAAGTTAAAAAGGAGGTTAACTAAAGCTTTAACAGAAAGAGGAGTAGATAAAGTACTAATTAAAACTGCAATTGAAGTAGCAGAAGATTCTGCATCAAAAAAGCAAGTTAGACTTACCCGATTACATGTAAAACTAATTAATGAAATATTAACTGAAAAGGGAATAATTACTATTAAACTTAGTCAGACAGGTAATATTTATTTCATTAATTCAGACAGAATTAAAATCAATGATAAAAGATTAGATTTTCTACGTTCTAAAAAATGCATAACAAAAAGGCAAAGAAGTAAATAATGATTATTTATATCAAGGAGGAAGTAATTAATGTTAGATAATACAATTGACCGAATTAGAAAAAACGAAGCTACAGATGATGAACGAAATAAATTTGCTAGTGAAATCAAGATTATAATAAAGTCATATAAATCAAAAATGAATCAAGAAATTGCAAGAAGAAATAGATTAGAATATGAAGATATGCTTAATGAAGTTGCAAATTTTACATATGAGTGTGTTATAAAATATAAATTTAATACAAAGATTACTACAAGAGTTTATAAAATTGTTGATTGGTATACTGAGGGTTTGCATAGAAAATCGACACGGAAGAAAATTATTCCCCCGGATTTTATAGATACATACCTTTCGTCACAACGTCAAGAAAATTTAAAATATTTTGGAAAAGATCCTGATACTGAAAATTTAAATTTTGACAAAGTATTAACAAACAAAAAAGACAACATTGAAAATGATTTAATTTACAGTGATTATATTGAAAAAATTAGAAGAGCTTTAATAAAACGAAATGATATTATATCATTAAAAATTCTTGATGGTAAATTAAAAGGATTAACAGATGCTATGATAGCAAAAACATTAAAAGTAAGTACTCCGAAAGTTAATTGTATTAAACGAACACGATTAACAGATGTTGTTTCACAAATATTATGCTAAACCTTTATATTAATAATCTTATTCGATTTGATAGTTCATCAATTTCATCAACATTGTATGAAAATTTAAAACAAAGATTTACATATTCAAATCCAGAATATTATAAACAGAAAGCAATGGGTTTTTATGTAGGGAATATTCCACAAAAATTATATACTCATTTTATTGATCGAAATACTATTGCTTTTTCAAGAGGTACTATTAGTGAATTGCGTAATATTTTTAATGAAAATGGTATTCAATGCAAAATATATGATGAGAGAAAAGAAGGACATAAAATCTCTTATCGATTTGAACGTAATATAAATCTTTATCCTTTTCAAACACAAGCTGTTAATGATTTATTAATTAAAACACAAGGTGTTTTAATAGCACCACCAGGTGCAGGTAAAACAGTAATGGCTATGGGTATAATTAATAAACTTAAAAGGTCAACATTAATCATAGTGCATACATCAGAATTATTACGACAATGGAAAGAAAGTATACAAGAAAAAACAAATCAAAAAACCATAGGACAGATCGGAGCAGGAAAATATCAATTAGAAAATATTACAATAGGAATGCTGCAAACATTGACAAATTGTAATAAAACAAAATTAAAGGAAATAAATAATTTCTTCGGTATAGTCATAACAGATGAATGTCATCATGTTCCAGCAAATACACTTTTCTATGTTTTAAATTCTTCAGAAGCTAAATATAGATATGGATTAACAGCAACACCACGAAGAAAAGATGGTAAAGAATTTTTACTCAAAGATACAATTAGTCAGCATAATATTGAAATTACAGATAGAGATTTAGAGCAATATGATCAATATGTTTCTGGTGATGCAGAGTTTATTTTTGATAGTAATTTTATATATGATATTGTAATGGATGATGAAGTTAAAGCAGACTTTAATATGGTAATTGATGCCATGATAAGTAATGAAGGCAGAAATTTAACAATTGTTAATGAAATAATAAAGGATATAGAAGAAGGAAGACTTATTTTAGTTTTGACTACACGTGTAGAACATTGTAGAAATTTACAAGCATTATTAGAAGAACGTGGACATAGTTGTGAAGCTGTTTTTGGAGATCCAGAAAAACAACATCGGCAAGCAGCTCTTCGTAGAATTAGAGAAGGTAAAAGCAGAGTAATGGTTGCTACAGAAAATTTAGCTGCAGAAGGATTAGACATTCCCCAGTTAGATACTTTACATATTGTTATTCCAACAACAAATAAATATAAACTAAAACAAATGACTGGTAGAATTCGTCGTAAGCTTGAAAATAAAAAGTTACCTTTAGTTAAAGATTATGCTGATATAAAAAATGATGTATTAAAAGGTGCTGCAAAAAAACGTGTCAAGATATATAAAGACTTAGGATTGCACATACGAAATATTTTCTTGTAAATAGCTTATTAATTATATTACAAGATAAAAAAGGAGGAACAAATGAAATCAGTTAGAAAAGCAGTTGACAACAAATGGTTAACAATTACCTTGGACAAAGAAGAAGAGCAGAAGTTAATTGCAAAAACGATCAAGAAAAATGCTAATCGTCTTGCAAAGGTTGCAAGTTTTATAAATGAAAAAGACAACGCAGTTATCATTAAAGGTATTGAGCTTCCAAAAGAGAAAATCATTGAATTGATTTTTGAACGAGTAGCAGAATCTTTATTAGATGTAATTAATGATTATGTTGAGGAGCAAATTGAAAATGGAACAATTAAACCAAGTAAAAAAGATATTGAATAAAGAGTTAGCTAGACGATTAATTCGAAAGAAAAAAATTACTAAAAAAATCTTTCAATTATATAATCGTTGTTATAAAAGAAAAAAGACATTTGAAGAATTAAACTTCTTTAGAAAACTTTTGATAAACAGAAGTATTAATAATGCAAAAATTAAAGAATTAAGAAAGCAGATAAATATGAAATCAGTGCAACAGTCAACACAACAAACAGCACAACCAATTAAAATGGGTTCAATAGCAAAAGAATTATTAACTTATGCATTGAGTTCATTTAAGAAAAAATTTGATACTTCTGCAATGTATACACAAGCAGAATTTATAATTTCAATGAATATTTTAAAAGGATTATTAAAAACATATGAAATACAACAAATCAAAAATTTTATTGAACAATATTATAATCTTGATGAAGAATTTTTACGAAATGCAGGTTATAAATTAAGATTTTTACCATCTAAAATTAATACAATTATAGCAATACAGAATAAAACAAGAACAAAACATCAAGATTTTAATAAAAAGGATTATGGAAAAAGTTTATCTGATAGTCAATTACGAGAATATATAAAAATGAAAAAAAATGGGGAATGTACAGGAAGTGAGATTTGGGCTAAGGAATATGAAAAAGAACTTAGTGATAGGGAAATAAATGAATAATGATTTACGAGAAAAACGACTTAATAAAATAAAATTAAACCTTTTAAAAAATTGTACTGTTTGTAAGGGTACCGGTATTACGAAAGAAAGACAGACATGTATATGTTTAATCAATTACGAAAGATATATACATTATGAGTTTGCAGGTATTGAAAAAGAATATTGGGATATAACACTTGATAGAGATTGGGTTGGAGACAAAGTAGCAAAAAAATATACGCAACTTTATATTAAGTATTTAGATAAAGCATATGAAAATGGTTTGGGTATTATTTATCTTGGTAAAAATGGTGTTGGTAAAACGATGTTATCAAATACTATATTAAAAGAAGCAAAAAATAAAAATTATAATGTTAGAAATATTACTTTAGAAGAATTATTAAAATTAATTAAAGAAGCATTTAATTCTTCAGATGCAAAAGATGAATATGAAAAAATGAAACAAATGGATTTTCTCTGTCTTGATAATGTAGGATCAGAATATAAACCAAAAGATTTTGGGGTATTTACAGTAGCAGAATTAGATGTTCTTATAAGATATAGACGACGCAATCTTTTACCAATTATTATTACTTCAAATTTAACAAGCAAAGAAGAATTTATAGAGAATTATGGTTCATCTATTTTAAGTTTGTTAATTTCTGTTTCAAAGTTTATTATTGTTCAAGGTGAAGATCATCGTCAGAAACAAGGTGAGGATTGGGAAAACAAATTAAGAGGAACTACTAGTGAATGAAATAACTATTCAACGAAAATTACTCAAGTTAATGTTATTGAATAAAGAAATTACATCAGAAGCAAGCAAACGTTTAGCTTCAAAAATGTTTACGTCTGAATATGCTAAATGGTTTTATGAAAAAATAACAGAATATTTTATTAGATTTGGACATGTACCCACAATTAAAATTTTACTTGACATTTTAAATAAAAATATTCAAGATAGTAAAATAATCGATGAGTATAAATTATTTTTAAATAAAATAAAAGACGAAGAAATAAAAACAAAAGAATCAAATTATTTTATTGAAGCAATAATTGAAGCATATACAAAATTAGAAACTTATAATATTTTACAAAGTGTAGTAGAAAAAATGGAAAAACCTAATGCAAATGTTTTTTCTGAAATAGAAAATATGCAATTAAAATTGGGACAACTTAGTTATGCTACTGCACCAACACCTGTACAAAGAACAGAAATAGTAAGTGGATTATTAGAAAGATTAGAGCTTTATGAAAAGTTTAAATATGACTCAGAAGGAATTCCAACAGGTATAACAGAACTTGATAACCATATTGGTGGGTTTCATAAAGGTGAACTCATACTTCTTATTGGTGGAACGGGTGAAGGTAAATCTGCAATTTTATTAAATTTTGCAACTGCTGCATATCTCAAAGCTCATAGTATTATTTTCGTAACAATGGAAATGACTATTACAGATGTAATGGTAAGATACCATTCAAGAATTTCAGGTTTAAACCATACTAAAATTAGAAAGCATAAACTAGATCCACTTGAAGAAAGAGAACTCTATTCTAAAATTATAATGAATGCTTTAAAAAAGCAAGATAGGGATAAGTTTAAAAAATGGTTTGCAAGTCAATCATTGAAAAAAATAACAATTAAAGAATTATATGGTGAAGTTGCAAAACAATTTCAATTCAAAGATAATAGGTTTTATTTTCTAGATTTAGTTAGAGATTGTACTATTGAAAAAATTGAAATTGAAATTAAACAACTCATGCGAGGACATTCATATGATGCAGTATATTTAGATCATCTTAATACTATCGAGACTTCGCATAAATCAAACAACTGGGTTAGGGATATAGGAATTATAGCACGGAAGTTAAAGAACCTTGCTAAAGAACTTAATGTTCCTATTGTTATTCCATGCCAGATGGTTTCTAAAAAAGAAGGTGAAGAAATAACAGCAGAAGATGTAAAGTATGCAAAAGCTATTTCTGAAAATGCAGATTGGGTTATAGGTTTCAAACAATCTGAAGAAGACAAAATGACTGGAATAATAAATTTAGAATTAGCAAAGCATAGACATGCAGAAAAAATTATAGTAAAAGCAAGAGAAAATTTTAGTAGAATGAAAATCAGTAATTTTGAGGACAAAAGTGGCTATACTATCAAAAAGGACAACATGTAGTATTGGTGAAAATGATGAAGAGGTTTGTATAATAACCAAAGTACAAACATATGCACCATCACGGCATGGTGATTCTGGACGTTTATTTTGTGATAATTGTAATAGATTTGTTGACTCTGTTATAATAATGAAAGAAGGACAATTTTGTGGTGTATGTGTTTGTATAATAAAAGGTAAAAGGAAGTAATATGGATGTGGTGTTGTGCAAGTTGTGTTAATTCCGTTTTCCCAATTTGCCAACACCACTCCACCAAAATTATGAAATATAAGTTTAATAATTATTTATGAAAACAAAAAAAAGACCATTAAGACGTTTTCTACGAAAGAATTCATTATTTATAACTACATTATTTATTATTTTATTAATAATAGTTGTAGCATATGATATACGACAATTGATAATAGAAAAATATAATCAACGATATTTTCAAAACAAACCCTTAGAAGTAATAATTCCTATGAAATATCATTTTGATATGATCAATGGTCTTAATACTACATTAATACAAGGTGCTACAATTTATTCATATAATAATCACCCAAACCAAACTGATGATACTCCCAATCGAACAGGTAGTGGTAGAATGGTATGTGAAGGGATAGTGGCAGTTTCACAAGATTTATTAAAAAAAGATGTTTTTATGGGTGATGTTATTTATATCAAAAAATATAAAAAATATTTTGTTGTTGAAGATACAATGAACGAAAGGTATAAAAAATCATTTGATATATTTTTATTTGACGAAAAAGCTTCATATAAGATGGGCATTACAAGAAGTGATGTAGTAGTTTTACGAATTAGAAAGTGAAATTAATGCAAATTGAAGTTAAAGAAATTTTAGACAAGTATAGTATTGAAATAGCAAGTGAAACATATTCAGAATTTATTTGTTTATGTCCATTTCATGAAGATAAAACTCCATCATTTTCAATAAATAAAACTACAGGTTTATGGTATTGTTTTACTTGTGCTGCATTAGGTTTGGAAAGCGGTAGTGGAAATTTAATTAAATTCATTATGCTATTAGATGAATGTTCATATGAAAAAGCAAAGAAAATAATATACAAAGAAGAAGATATTAAAACAATTTCAGTACGTTTACTAAATAAAATAGATAGTGCTGTTCACAAGGAAAAAGATATAATAATAAAGGATATAGAAACAAAGATTGAATTGCCTAGAGAATTTGAACTTCTGGATAATATAAAACAATGTCCAAAATATTTATTAGAGAGATTACATTGGAAAACAATTTTACATTTTAAACTTGGAATCTGTAGAGAAGGGTATTTTAAAAATAGAATAATCATTCCAATATATTATAATAATGAAATAGTTAGTTTTCAAGCAAGATGGATAGGTAATGCTGATGATGCTGAAGTTAAAAGATATTTATTTGCATCGGGATTTGATACTAAAAGCTTTTTATTTAATTATGATAATGTTAAGAATTCAAAAATAATTTTGCTTACTGAAGGTTCTTTAAATGCTATGAGTTTATGGGAAAAAGGTTTTGATGCTGTTTCATGCTTTAGTGCTAGGGATTTGAGTTCAAAACAATTAAAATTATTAGTAAATCTTAAATTAGATGAATTGGTTATTTGTTTTGATACTGATAAAAATAAAGTAGGTCAAACTACTGCTAAAAGAAATATGAAAAAATTAAGAAACTATTTTAATACTTCAATTATGA
>Ga0315284_10017986_pt1 | contig 10022 bp, 10 predicted proteins | sample YL17G09_16_MG_FD_203696 | JGI IMG/M metagenome (GOLD analysis project Ga0315284, IMG submission 203696) | Sediment microbial communities from Yellowstone Lake, YNP, Wyoming, USA - YL17G09_16 | ecosystem: Environmental > Aquatic > Freshwater > Lake > Sediment | place: USA: Wyoming | collected...
CGATACGGCATGAGAGCTATGGAAAGATGTGAAGAGACTCACTTGCCTACTCAACCACCGGACCGGGCGCTATAATTGAACATCATAGTGATATTCAATTGTCAAAGAGCATCCATGCGCCTGTAAAGGGAAATTACGGTCCTGGCGAGCGAACCACACACCGGAAGCCTACATCGCCGCCCCGAAACCCCGGACCAAACCCGGCCCGGTCGGCCGCGCGGAAGAGCCTGGGAGCGTCACGGCGCCAGGAGCCGCCGCGCAACACGCGCGAATCGCCTTTCGCCGGGCCGGTCGGATTCATGGATGGACTGTGTGAATAATAGTTCTCCTCATACCAATCCGCGCACCACTCCCACGCGTTCCCCGCCATATCCAGCGCGCCATAGGGGCTGGCCCCGTCCGTAAAGCTCCCGACTCGTTCCGTACAGCTCGCGTTCCATTGACATCTTCCCTCCTCCCAATAGTTCCCCCATGGGTATATGCGCCCATCCGTCCCGCGCGCCGCCTTCTCCCACTGCGCTTCGGTGGGCAGCGCCGCCCCCGCCCACTCGGCATAGGCTCTGGCGTCGTGCCAGGAAACATTGACGACCGGGTGGTCCGCTTGTCGCCCCCAACCCGGGGCTTCCTGCAGTTGGCGCCCCGTCAATCGGCAGAACTTTTCGTATTGCGCCCAGGTCACCTCAGTTTTATAGATCCAGTAGCCGTCCAGGAAGACGGTGCGTTGGGGACGTGCATTGGAATATCCCGCAAACTGACTGCCCATGAGGAACTCCCCGGCGGGCACCCACACCATCGTCGCGCCGTCCACGGGGTTGATACGCACTTCACCGGCGTGTGCGCCAGGCGCCGGTGTCGGTCTCGGCGGCCTGGAACGGCGCCAGGGGAAGGGGATGAGCACGGCGACGAGCAACAGCGCGCACAGGCAGCCGAGCGCCCAGAGGCCGCGTGACGCGCCGCGCGGGAAACGCCTCCCGCACTGCCGGCAGTAGCGGGCGATACGCGCATTCTCCGTCCCGCAGTCCGCGCAAAACCGCGTTCGTTTCATCGGGCTTGCCGTCATTATGCCTTCTCCTTTACGATGTTCAGGCCTCATCGTCGTAATCCACGCGGTCCGGTTCGCAGCGTGGACACGCGCCGGACGACCAGCCGCTGAAATCCCCCGACCAGCGACTATCGACGCCGTATATTCAATATACCTTTAGTGAGCACTTTTCCTTCACTGGATATTGAATATCGAACAGCGATGCGGTAATTAGTTGTAGTGCTGGAACCGATACAGGTAACTGTTACCCAATTGCTTTCAATCATTGCATCATCAGCCGAGTAAACCGTACATGTCTCGGAATGATATCCATTAGTCCAATTCGAAGGCCATTGGTCCCTGTAATTGAAATTACGTTCAACAAGTAGATATTTCTCCTTCAGAGCTCGATACCAGGCATCGAAATCATCACTCCTCTGCCAATATGTGGATTGAGATCGTTGTAAGGGATATTCAGTAGATAAGCCATACCAATTGTTCTTACAAACTACTCGGAAATGGTAATAAATTTCCGGTGGGAGAATTCCGTCGAATGGCTCATTGTATTCACCTTTCGAGAATTCGACCCGAAGAAAAGTAATCGGCTTCTTGCATGCCTGCCGCACCCGTTCGATCCAATCGACGCATTTCCGCGCGTGCAGGTGCTCGGGTTGCAGGTGCAAGATACGCCGGTAATGCTCCGCGGCTTCGTCGAGGCGCCCTTTACTCAGATGATCGTCCGCCAGGAACAGCAGCGCCTCGATGCATCCGCTGTCGATGTTCAGCGCGGCCTGGTATTCATCGCATGCCTCTTCCTCATTCCAACCAGACTCCTGATATGCGCGCGCGAGAGCGAGATGCGCCTCAACGATGGACGGCCCCATTCGGACATCAGCGCGATAGCCGGCTATTGCCATATCGGCGTATCCCAGGCGCATGCCGAGATCGCCGAAGGCATGCGGCGCAAAGAGGAAAAGACCAAGAAGAAACAGCCCCAACAGCACGCCCAGCACCATCACGCCCAGGATGCATTTCCCCACCCCGCTGAAGAACCGCTTCACCCGGGTGAAGTCGCGCCCGCGCTGCAACCGCTCCCCGCACCGCGCGCAGAAACGGGCGATGTGCGCGTTTTCGGCGGCACAATCGGGTGACGGACATGTCTTTGGAATACGTATCTTTTTCATGATTCGCTCTCCTACCAGTTGTCCCAATTTGCGGCAAGAATTATCCCGATGAGTAAACCTGAGATCAGACAGCCGAGGAATATCCAGAAGCCGGCCCATCCCAAGACACGCTGCACGCGTTGAAACTCCTCAATGCTGGCTCACCGACGGTTTTCCATGCCCATTCACTGCCTTTTGCTCCAAGCACAAACACCATCACGATATTGACGTATGGAATGAGTGCCAGCAGGCCTATCCAAACCTCATTGCCAATCGCCCAGATCCAATTCAGGAAGAAAGCTCCCCAATTCCAGCGTTTCAACTCATCCGACACGGTGCTGAGCATGCCGGATGAGTTCGATAGATATCCACAGCTTCGGCAGTATTGGGCGACTGTCGAGTTTTGCGTGTGACAATATTCACAGGACAGCCAGGTTTGGGTATATATATCGGCTCTCCTTTCCAAATATCGGACGTCCTATTTAGTGGTTTCCAGGAATCCTGAAGGATTCTCATTGGTGAGAGTATTCATTGGAGTGAGATTTAACGAAACGCCATCAATATCGAAGACACGCCAATATTTCCCTGAACCGGTTGTTGGGACAAAGAAGGAAGTCGGAATCCGCCGATTGCTGGTATAAACGTCTACACGAGCATTTGAAGTGGTGAATGATCCATTAGTACTGAATAAATGGACATAATACTGGTATCTTCCCTCCTGGTTTTTTGCAATAGTGATTGTTTCTGGTCCATAACCATTAGTATCATCAATGTCAAGGTTAGCGGTTGCTCCAGGTGGGTATTGGGCTCCAAAATACACATGAGGAGTATTGCCATCGATGCGTGGGCATAATAGATGGGCGTCAAGATCAGATGGGTATTCATTCCAGGTTAACACGATACGCATAGACTTTGATACCATTATCGGGTTAAGAACAATATTCTGATGCAACGAATCATCACCGGTATTTACGTTCAGATCATGTTCAGCGTTACTAAAACCGGACGCCACAGTTGTAATCGAATATATGCCGGAATGAACATCTGTGAATTCATAGTATCCATTATCATCACTGTTGATACTTGCTAATACTTTACCGTCAGCGGTTCCTTCATGTATTGCTACCAGGATTCCGGAGATCGTTTTGCCAGTAACAGCATTGATAATTTGTCCAGATATGGTGCAGTAAGTATTATTAACATTCTGAGGAATTGCTTCTTGCGCCGATGGTTTTTCCGCGTATCCTTCGCCCCCGATAAACGGGGATTGATACACCGCCGCAATTGGGCCATTCGTCGCATCCACGAAAATCCGACCGACTTCCATCCCGGTGAGGAGTAATTTCGCTGCGCGTAATGGACCACAGAAACTGGTTTCAATAAATGCAAACAGACCGAATTTCCGTGCGGCCACTTTTAACACAAATCCGAACAAATCGTTCAGAATGCCTTTTTTTAAAATGTAGTCCGTGACGCCTTTCAGGAGTCCCTCGATCCCTCTTTGATTATAAGCTCTGCTAAGTCTCGACAGGCCGGGAACATCAGCAGTTAACAGAGTCGCCGCGAGAAGTTTAGGGAGTATCGCCTTTCCGGCTTCATCTCGTATGCTGTCCTCCAACGCAATGCCCAACGCCGTTAATGCGATGGGGAATGCGCCATCCATGACGGTTGTCGCCAATAACGACTGGAATTGCCATTCCCGCACCGCGGGATCCGGGTCTTCCGGGCCGATTCCCCATCCATATACGCCGACTTGCGGCCTTTGTTGTTGGGAGGAAAACATTACGTCTTCGTATTGGGAGAACGATCCCGTAGCGGTGGAGAACGAGATCAAGGCAGCGCTTGATGGGATCGTTGTCTTCTCCGGCTGACCATTCGACACAACGACCAGCCAGCGTTTACGATGATTCGTAATCCTGCAATGCGTGATGTCGGGATTACTTTTCTCTCGACTCCATTCGACGGCGTAGCCTTTCGTCTCTTCGTCATCACCATATTGCGCATACGCGGGTGTCACCAATCCAAGGGAGACCAGAATATCGCGTTTTTGCTGAAGCGATGCCGCCGCTAATCCGCGCGACATGATGCTACTGTCAGCGTTGCGCAGTGCGTCCATCAACGTTTCCGGAGGATCCACCAGCGCCTTAGGATCGTTGGTCAACGCCTCCTCAACAGCGATAGCTAACGTTTGCACTTCCGACGTCTGTTCGTTGATATCACCCGCCGTGACGTTGCCGATGGACGCGCCGGGCGCCAGGTGCAGCGAGAGACGAATGAGCGCAATGGCCGTGCTGGTGCTGGACACGGTGGTCGAGGAGGACGATGGAAAGACAAATCCGACCGGGTCATCATCCTGGTCCAGCGCGGTGACAAGCTGCTGCTCGCCATATTTCAGGCGCGCGCCATCGGTTCCCGCTGTCTGCGCCAGGGGACTGACGAGTTTGGTAATTTGCGCGTTGGCACGCTGGGGAAGACCGAGAGATATCCTGGTCGTTGCGATACGCAGGGATGCCCCCGGGGATTTCGGCATTATCGCCATAATCACGGCCAGTATCATTGCCGCAGCGAGCAGCGATCCGCCCGCGATCAACGGCACGCGCGATATCAGCGGGCGCGGACGTATTGGCGTTGCCGTCGCTTGTGGCGCGAGTTGGAGCACTGTTTGCGAGCCCAGGCGCACCTCGTCCCCGGCCTGGACGACGGTGGGTTCGGTGATGCGTTCTCCATTGACATACGTTCCGTTTGTGCTGTCAAGGTCGGCGATGACCAGGCCGGCGGGCGTCAGCCGGAGTTCGGCGTGATCCCAGGAGACGTGCTCGTCCGCCGCCAGGCAGATGGCGTTCTCCGGCCCACGGCCGATGGTGACGGGCGTCGCGTCCAGCGGATACGTGCCTGGCCCGGTTGGTCCGGAGACAATAGTGAACGCCAGACCACACGCTATGCTGGTCTGTACCACGGGCGTACCGCAATACGGACAGCGCTGGAATTCGGGGCGTAATGCTTTCCCGCATGACGAGCAACGTAGCTGATGAGATGTTCCCATAGTTATCGCCCTTTCGAATAATCATGCCAATACTTGCACCGTTTCTTGCGGTTTGCATCAGTGGTTAACAGGCACCAAAGAAAAACGGCTACGATGGGACAGAACATCCATATATACCAATCTTTCAGGGTCTCTTCTGTCTGAATAAACAGAAAGACTACTGCTGAAATGGTATACAGGGTGGCGATGAAGCAAATAAACCCTAGCATGATAATTGCCCAACCGGGTAATGCATACTGATACCATCCGCACGAACGACAATACTTCGCGATTATCGGTAGTTCAGTCCCGCATTTTGTGCATTTCCGATCCATCGTTGTCTCCTCTATCCTTTTATGCCTCGATAATTTCCGTCGCCTTGCGCGGTGTTTTCAGTGCGGGCGCCGGCGCAGCGGACTTTTCCGATAGCTTTGCGCCACAGAGAATGCAGAAACGGTCGCCCGGCTCCGGATAATACTTGCATTTCGGATTGGGGCATTTCTCCGGTCCCGGGTGCAGCGGATACCCGCACTTCTGGCAATACCGATCTTCCCCGGGCGCGAGGTAACCGCATTTCCGGCAGTGAAACGGTGTTCCATCCGCGGGGGGCGCGGTCTCATCCCGGCGCTGTTCCCGCGTCTCCTCCCCTGCCGGTGCGTCACCCTCCCGGCTCTCTTTGCCGGCCAGCGCGAGCTGGACCTCTGTCGGCGTGGCGTATCGGTCGGCGGGTTTTTTCGCCAGCAAGCGCATCACCACGGCCTCCGTGCGCGCGCTCACCGCGGGATTATGCGTTCGCAGCGGGTCCGGCGTTTCATCCTTGTGCGCGCTGATGATGAGCTGGTCGTCGTCCATGGCAAACGGCGGCCGCCCGGTGAGCATTTCGTACATCAGGCAGCCGAGTGAATAGAGATCGGAACGCGCGCTGAGTTCGTCGATCTTCCCGCGGCATTGCTCGGGGGACATGTAAAAATAGGTGCCGAGGATCACTCCTTCACGCGTAATGGGCTTGACGCCGGCCAGGCCGGCGATGCCGAAGTCGGCGATCTTCACGCAGCCTTCCGGGGTGAGGAGAATATTATCCGGCTTGAGGTCGCGATGGTATTTCACTCCCTGGCGATAGGCGTATTGCAGCCCGATGCAGATCTGATTGACAAGGCCCAACACGCGCTCCTCGGGCAGACGCTTCTTCTCCTCCAATAAGCGCCCCAGGCTCATCGGCACGTAGTCCATCACCAGGTAGGGGCTGCCGTTCTCATGATAGCCCACCGAGAGCACGTGCACGATATTCTGATGCACCAGCTTGGACGCGATGGCCATTTCGCGATCGAAACGTTCGCGAAATTTCGACCCGCTGCCGACTTCGGGCGACAGCATCTTCACCGCCACCGTCATGCCGGTGGACAACTGCGTGGCGCGGAACACGGACGTGCGTGAACCCGAGGACATTCCCGTCTCGTCCGTCAGCAGCGCATCCAGGCGATAATCCTGGTCGATTACGGTACCGAGTAAGTCTTTCATCGTGTGTTCTCCTTTGTCGTGAACCACCGCGAACGGCAGATCGTCTTCACATTTGTGTCCAGCGTAAAACGCCACACCTCGCCGGTCTGTTGTGTAATGAGGATTACACTCTTACCCATGAACAGCACACGCTCGGGGTTGCGTATATCCCGCGGTAGCGGACATCTTTCGACCAGCGTATCTTTCGAAAATCGCCATATCCCGGTGTCGGTGAGCGCATACCATTCGTCTCGCGGACCATCGGCGACATCGATCACGCCTTGCACGGGGATGGCGCGCGCCGGAGTGAAGGCATCACATTCCCAGCCATGTCCCCGAGTTATTACGATCAGCCGATCATCAACGACGCGCAAGCGGACATCCGTGGTCATTTCCACGGGCAAACAGCACTGGCCCTGCGGCGTCAAGCCGGCACCGGCAGGTCGATAGATAAACCACTTCAGCCATCCCCGATCGTAAAACACGACGGTTTGCGCAACGCTGACCGCCGTGGTAGGTGTTATCGGATACCCGCTGAAGCTGATTGGTTGCCAGGAGATTATATGCTGATCGGATACTCCGGTTTGGGATACGAACAGGGAAACCGGCGCGCCCATCAGCAGGACGATCTCATTCCGCGTCCCGTGAAGCAAGCATAGCGGTGTGCCGACGTTTTCCGGCAACTCGATCACTGTCGCGGATTGTCGCGGCCGCCATTGGACAAGATGCGTTGATGTCAATATCGCGAGCTCATTTTCGCGGGGAAGGGCATCCAGAATACCCGGCATCGTCGTCATCTTCTCCGGCGGGAGCGCGCGCAAGGAATGCACCGGCCAACGACCGGCCAGCACACCGAGACATGCCAGTAAACCGATCACGAGCGCGGTGATGGCCGACACGCGCGCGGGTCGCGCCGATATCCGCGTGAGATAGCGCAGGGATAGCGCTTCGCCGGGCACGCGCAGAATGGCGATGATCACAACGCTGATATTGTCGTCACCTCCGCGAGCATTGGCCAGCGCGATTAAGCGAGTGACCGCTTGTCGAGGAGGATAGCTTTCGACATGGCGCCCGATGTCAGCCGACGAGACCAGGCTGGAAAGGCCATCCGAGCACAGGACGAAATAATCGCCTCCGCGCGGGATGACTTCCATCACGTCGACGTCAACCTCGGGCTTCGACCCGATGGCGCGGGTGATGACCGACCGTTCCGGATGGTTCTCCGCTTCTTCCTCGGTGAGAATACCGCGCGCCACCATCTCGGCCACGCGGGAATGATCGCGCGTCAATTGCCGTGCCTGTCCGTCGCGTACGAGATAGGCGCGGCTATCGCCCACATGCGCAATGATCAGGCGTCGATCCGTCAGCACCGCGCAGACCACCGTCGTCGCCATGCCGCGCGCGTCCGGCTCTTGCGAGGCTTCATGGTACACCGCGCGGTTCGCGGCCTTCACCGCCTGGAGCAAGTGTTCGGGGGTTGGGTTCTCCTGCGCCTCATAGTAGGCACGAGCTGCTTCCGTGACGGCAAGCCGGCTGGCGCGCTCGCCTTTCGGCCCGCCGCCCATGCCGTCAGCCACGGCAAAGAGCGCGCCGCGCCGGGCATATGTCGTTGTCCGCGCGGGGAGGTAGGTGAACACCGCGTCCTCGTTATGGTCGCGTTCACGTCCCGCATCCGTCCCGGAAGCTACATGCAGATGCATTGATGCCTCTTTTGCGGCAGCGCAGCAGATGCTGCATCATCGCCGCAGACGTTCTAATCCAAGAATGCCCAGTGTTAACAGGAAACCAAGCACCACTGAGCATAAACCGATGATCGCACCTGCGCCAGTATAATTATTATAATTATCTTCGTATCGACCGAGCCAATGACCATATTCATATCCTACAGCAGAGGTAATCCCGAATATGACCCAATAGGAGAAGAACAACCAGGCGATGGAGCGACGCCGGTGCGGCAGGACCGTTCCACATTGGCGGCAGTAGCGAGCCGCGTTGGGATTTCCCGTTCCGCAGGCGGAACAATATACCGCCGCCGGCGAGGAGCGTCGATGCTCCGATTGCTGTATCATGGATCACTCCTCTGGCTGTGCAAATCGGTCAGTCTGAAAACAAAGGCCGTATGCCCAATTTCGATTTGATCGCCATCCCGCAAGACTTTCCATTCGTTCATAGCCAGTTTGACGCCGTTCACCTGTGTCGGGTTCAGGGCATCGATGTCGCCGATCCAGAACGATGTATCGCGGAAGCGGATCTTCGCATGCTGCTGGGATATTGCAAAGTCCTGTAATTCGATGGTATTGCCGCCATCCCGCCCGATCGTGCATCCCCGCGGCTGCACTTCAAAGACGCGTCCGGGAAATTCGCCGTGCTGCATGATCAATTGAGCAGACCAGCGTCGCAAACCGGAAGCTGCCGTTGAATCGTGTTGTTCCTCTTCGTCATCCAACTGAGTGTGCGGGCGCTGTTTCGATTGTTGCACGTTGGCATCATGCGTTGTTTTCCTGCGTTCCGTTTTTACGGCAGGTTGAGGATGTCGCGGCGCGACCTGTTGCGTGGATTGGCAAATCGGACAGAAGCGATAGCCGGGTTCCAAGGGGTGTCCAACCGGACAGGCCTGACGTTCCTTACGGACGAGCATGTAGATGAGCAGTCCGACCAACCACCCGGTCAGTAAAAAAATGACAACCCAGAGTCCTCCAGACATACCTCGACTGTTGGCATCACGATAAACCCAGACCAGAAACCAGATGCCCAATATCAATAAGGCAACGAGGAATAGAGCCCCAATCAGGATACCGAGCGCGTCCGCGTTCATAATTACCTCCTATCAGAGGGACTGCTTCAGAGAACGGCGGTTAAGTCGTCCAGCCATTTTGATTTTCGCAGTCGTAGATCCGATTTGAGTGCCTGACTTACTAATTTACCATTTGGCGGCAACATCCTGCCCAAGTCCATAAAATGTGTTGACCTGCTCGTCTCTTCCTCTCCGAATGATCACTGATCATCCTGGTATCTCTTCAGCATTCATCCCGTGCGAGGGAAATTATGAAATCCGTCCTCGCCTCCACCGCTACCCGGCCGGCCCATCGGATCTGTGGCGTTCATTTCCGAATGCGAACAGCGATTGGGCAAAAAGTGCGACCTCGTGACAGGCTATGTTTAGTTAATTAAACCGATAAATATAAAAACACGACCCCCCAGGTATTTCAAGCAATCTTTATGGAATCTTTATAATTTTTCGGTGAAAAGGTATTTACAGCATGTTGAGGTCTTATATAATATAGTAGATAAGCCCATGCCGGCATCTTGCCTGGACGGG
>Ga0315284_10017988_pt1 | contig 10021 bp, 9 predicted proteins | sample YL17G09_16_MG_FD_203696 | JGI IMG/M metagenome (GOLD analysis project Ga0315284, IMG submission 203696) | Sediment microbial communities from Yellowstone Lake, YNP, Wyoming, USA - YL17G09_16 | ecosystem: Environmental > Aquatic > Freshwater > Lake > Sediment | place: USA: Wyoming | collected...
TTTATCCCATTGGTTTTTACATCAGGCACTTCGCGGGGGCCTCCCCGAACCTATATCTTTGCTTCGGAGACGGTGGATGGACAGAGGGGAGTCTCGGGGGCGGGACAGGAATTGATGGTGAATGGGAAAACTGGATTGTGGTGTTTGACCGTTCTGGCTTTGCGACCGCCTATTGTAACGGGGCATACACTGGGGCGCTAGACATAAGCTCTTACCCAGGTTCTATAAACAATGCCCTGAGTCTTAAGATAGGCCAGTGCAGTAATTTTACTTGGTGGAAGGGTCTCTTTGGAGAGGTCCGTATTTTCAACAAGGCCCTGACCGCTACCGAGATAGCGATTCTTTTCAGCCATGTTTATATTCCTGGGGAAATTGGGCCTACCGGGCCCAGTGTTACCGGCCCAACCGGGCCAACCGGCCCAAGCATCACAGGGCCAACAGGGCCAACAGGGCCAACAGGACCAACAGGGCCGACAGGGGCACAAGGTGGTGGTCATACAAAACGAGGTTATGGTTGGACGATTGAATATCCAGGAATTGCTGGAGTTGCCGCTGCTGAGATTGCTGAGGATTTAACGATTGTTTCGATCCAAGGATACGTTAAGGGTGGGACCTCAGCTACGTTTAATATTGAAGAGAGACAGACACTTGGTTCGGCCGGCACAGATATTTTATCGGCTGATATGGTTGCTGATGTAAACGGTGAAAAGGTCACGTCTTTTGCTCAATCAACTTTGACTGCCGGACGATTCCTTTATATTGATATATCGGGGGTTAGTGGTGCAGTTGAGCAGTTAATAATCACAATGATTTGTGAGGGTCCGGCTGGTGATATTGGCCCAACAGGACCGACTGGACCGACTGGTCCTCAGGGAAATTCTGTCACAGGACCAACAGGACCAACAGGACCTCAGGGAAATTCTGTTACTGGCCCAACTGGCCCGACTGGTCCGACTGGTCCTCAAGGAAATTCTGTCACGGGGCCAACAGGCCCAACCGGTCCTCAGGGAAATTCTGTCACAGGGCCGACCGGCCCGACTGGTCCTCAGGGCAACGCATCTACCGTCACTGGCCCAACCGGCCCAACGGGACCGACTGGACCTCAGGGAAATTCTGTCACAGGGCCGACAGGGCCAACAGGACCTACAGGGCCTCAAGGTGATCAAGGCCCAACAGGGCCGACTGGACCGACGGGACCTTCAGGGCCGGGTGCTGACCAAGCTCTAAATACGACTGATAGTCCGACTTTTAATCATCTGCACACGACCAACGGACTATTCATCGGCGCTAATGAAATCCGGAATTATATTCAGTCCAGACTTTTGAATCTGGTGACCAATGGTAATGGACTTCTAGGGAACAACTACAACTTCTCGTTCTTGATATTCGATGCTACCAGCACACACGGAGGCGGTGGGTCCTTCTTGGCTCCCGATTATCGGAATGGAATGTCTGACGAATTCATTCCTGTGGACCCGATGAAGATGTATCAAATCGGGTGCTGGGCGATGTCTGGTGACCCTGATGGCTCAGACTTCCAGAATCCAAATATGCAATATGGTGGTATCGCCGAATATGACATTGACTACAATCAAATCCTGCCGGACAATTTTCTTCATATCAATAACGCCGCCGATACGACTTTAGCTCAGGATCTTAATCCCGGAGATGATCACTTCCACCTGACTGATGCTACAAATTGGCAGAACGGAGGAGGTTGGTGGGAAAGACTTCTTGTCTGGTATCCCTATACGAACGCAAAGGGATACATCTATCCAGACTACACCTATACTCGAAATGCGGGTTCCTCTACGAATATGTGGGTTGGTCCTACTGGATTGTGGGACACTGGAGGAATTTCAGGGACCACCGTCACGCTCTCTGGAGTGTGGACAGGTCCGTTTCTTGCCGCCGGAACTAAGGTAAGAAACTCTGGGTGGGGTGGGACCTATATTTATAATCTTATGGCCTATACGAATGTCCCCAATGCATGGACCAAATATCAGGCATTCATTGGTGGGGGCGTTCTGACGACCGGTCTTGATACCTATGATAAGTTCCGTCCCGGCACGGCGTTTATCAAGGTGATGTTCCTGTGCAACTATCCTCCGACCCCATCGGGAAATAACTTCAGGGTGTCGGATATCTACGTTGACTGTCTTGCCGTTGATAACCTGATCAGTGGAGCCACTGGAAAACTCGAAGTTGCATATGATATTAATTTGTCTTCTGGTAAAAAATATTTAATTAACGGGGTGGAGCAGATAGGCCCAACTGGACCAACTGGTCCTCAGGGAAATTCTGTCACAGGGCCGACAGGACCAACAGGCCCACAAGGAAATTCTATTACTGGCCCGACTGGACCAACAGGACCAACTGGTCCTCAGGGAAATTCTATCACAGGTCCTCAGGGACCGACAGGCCCACAAGGCGAAGCGTCAACCGTCACTGGCCCGACTGGACCAACAGGACCAACAGGACCGCAGGGAAATTCTGTCACAGGGCCGACCGGACCAACTGGTCCTCAGGGCAACGCATCTACCGTCACTGGCCCGACCGGCCCAACGGGACCGACTGGACCGACTGGACCTCAGGGAAATTCTGTCACTGGTCCTCAGGGACCGACAGGGCCACAAGGCGAAGCGTCAACCGTCACTGGCCCAACCGGCCCAACGGGACCGACTGGACCTCAGGGAAATTCTGTCACTGGACCGACTGGTCCGACTGGACCAACAGGATCTGCAGGAACTACTCCAAAGCGCGTTATGTATTTCACAGTATCTTATCCTGGTGCTGCGACCATTCCGCTGGGTGTCATTGAAGCGGCTTGGACAGCGGCTAAAATTGAAGCCTATATTTTCGGTGGCACGAATGTTGTTTTCAATATCGAGGAGCGCACGACACCTGGCACTGCTGGCACCAACATGATGGGAAGCGATATGACGGCATTAACAACATTGGTGACAGATGCGGCATTATCTAACCCAGGTTTGGCTGCTGGAAACACCTTAGCACTAGACATTGCAAGTGTGAGTGGCGCAGTCACCTATATCGCAATCACAATCTCGGAGTAACATCATGCCTATGTTTGAAACAGTTGATACACTATCAGGTTCAGGCGACTGGACTTGCCCAGCCGGAGTGTTTATGGTTTTCGCTCAGGTGTGGGGAGCAGGAGGCGGCGGTGGCGGCACCGTATTGTCAGATTCGCAAGGTGCTGGAGGTGGTGGTGGTGGAGCATTTGCTGCTGGTTGGGTTAGAACCGTTCCAGGGAACACATATTCATATAGGGTTCCTGCCGCCGGAAGTGGAGGAAGCGGTGTCGCTAATGGTTCAACGGGTCAGAGTGCTTATTTTAATGGAGAAGCCTCTAATGGTGTTTCTGTAGAGTCTGGGCGTGGTGGTTTGTCTGGAACAAATGGCGGTGGTGGCGGTGAAGGTGGGGTAGCACTTTATGATGGTATTCCTGCAACTCCGCAAGACGAACGTGAAGGAGGTTCTGGCTCTTCTACCGATGACGCAAATGGCGGTGGTGGCGGTGGCAGTGCCGCGCCAGGACTAAATGGAAATAACTGTAATACAAGACTTGGTGCGGCCGCAGTAACTGGCGGAGGAAATGGTGGTAATGGTGGGACAACTGGAAACGGTTCGGCTCCTACAGGAACTCCTGGAGGCGGTGGTGGTGGAGCTGGAGTTGGTGCAGGGACTAGAACTGGCGGTGCTGGAAAGGTCGGCAAAATCACAGTGTCTTATTCTAAGATGAGGGTTTTGGGATCGTCAATGATGGTGCAATAATGAACAACGAAAACAAAGGGAGTCAAGACGATGATCCTCCTCTGTCTATATTTTCTGGCTGGTGTGGCACAAGATTATCTGATCGCCAAGTATTACATCGCACTATCGCACGGCTTGGCATTGCGGGCTTCTATCTTGGCGATGATAATAACATATGGAACAATGAAGGTTTTCAACTTAACTTTTGGCAGCGACGTCTTGTTTCTAGCGTATGCTCTAGGAACGGGGGTTGGGACATATGTCGGTTGTGGAAAACCTTTAAAAAAGTATTCTCAAAAAGATAAAAACGCTGTATAATATATCGATTAAAAAGGACAAAGGAGTATAGTATGTCCACAAAAAAGAAACTAGTCGGAACGAAGGCCGGCCCGAATAAGGGCATGGTGCGATCCGGCAAGGCGCCTCTCTTCAGCGTCGTTGTCATCGGTAAGAACGAAGAGAAAACATTGCCCAAACTTATTCGGGCACTTGCCGAATTCAAAAGGCGCAGAGGCGATATGGTCTTTGTCGATACTGGATCGACTGACAAGACGATGGAGATCGCCGAGAAAGGCGGATTTACCGTTAACTCAGTTGGGAATCGTTTCCAGTTCAAACTCGACAAAGTAAAGGCGACGGTTGTCAACAAGGCATTTGTGGTAGAGGGAGAAGATCCCATCGTCGAGGCCGGTCAGGTATTTTTCAATTACTCGGCTGCACGGAACTATGCCATGAGTTTAGCGAAGAATGATTTTATCTTCTCTCCTGACTGTGATGAGGAACCTACGGTTTTCGACATCGACAAGGTTGGAAAACTTTTTATAGATGGCGCTACGCTTATCTGGCTTGATTATGTGCATTCGCATTATCCAGACGGACGTCCGGAAATGCGATTCAATAACAACGCGCGCTGTTATAACCGGAAAGAACATCAGTTCGTTGGGATGATTCATGAAACGCTTACCAACGTTGGAAAACAAGTCGATGCTCCGCGCGATGTTCTTCGCATTGATCACTGGCAGCAACCCAGTGATGCCCGCAAGAAATATCTTGCCGGCCTTGCTGTTGCATGTTTCAATGAACCGAAGAATGACCGCAACATGCACTATTTCGGACGCGAACTTCATTATCAGAAGCGTTACAAGTCATCGATTGAAGTTCTTACAAAGCATCTTCAACTCGGAAAATGGGAATCGGAACTTGCTCAGTCGATGATTTTCATCGGTGACAATTACGATTTTCTTGGTGCTCCGAATACATCATTGGATTGGTGGCATAAGGCCGCGACCATTGATGGTTTGAGACGCGAACCTTGGATGCGTTTGGCGAAATATTTCTTTGGCAAAGGCGATGCTCAACACGTGCTTGAGTATACATCAGCGGCTCTTGCCATTCCTCCCGTCTCAACGTTCTATATGAACACCGATGATATTTATACTTTCCTTCCGCATCACTACATGTATTGGGCGTTGTGGATGCTTGGGAAAAAGTCCGAGGCAAAAAAGCATTGGCGCAAGTGCCTTGAATACCGGCCGAAAGACAAAATGTTTATTGACGCCGGTCCGGAATTTTTCGATGCCGTCGAGGATCCGGTTTATACAAATGATATTCCCGGTTGGATGACGCCGGCCGAACTCGTTTGGTTAAGCGAGACGGCAAAGAAAATGGCCGATGTCATTGAAATCGGAAGTTGGAAAGGCCGTTCAACGCATGCCCTGTTGTCCGGTTGTAAGGGTAATGTTTTGGCCATCGACCATTTCAAAGGAAGTCCTGGAGAACCGCAGCATGATGAAGCGAAGATGGTTGATATTTCTTCCGAGTTCGGAAAGAATGTCGGTCATTTCAGTAATCTTGGATTGATGAAGAAATCAAGTTTGGATGCTGCTGCGGAAAATCCAGACTTAACCGCCGATATGATTTTTATTGACGGCGGTCATACGGCAGAAGACGTCACGAATGACATTAAGACATGGGCTCCCAGAGCGAAAAAGATTATCTGCGGGCACGACTATTCGGAAGCATGGCCTGAGGTCAGAACTGCTGTTAACAAGTGCCTCGGAAAAGTGAGCGTTTTTGGGAGTATTTGGTTCAAAGAAATCAAGCATTAAATTGCCGGTATTTCTTAAGAGGTCGACGTGGAAAAATCAGATGGAAGCAGATATGAAGTTCTGATCGAAAAGATCAAGAACGAACCAAGTCTAAAGACAAAGGTTGATGATTTAGCCGTCATGGTATCAATGATTGCCAAGTTCGATTTGAATTCTATTTGTGCGGGGTTTGACGGACTCCACACAAAACTTGATGAAACCATTGCAGGCCTCAAAGTAGAAAATGCGGCTGCCATTTTGGCGTGTTCTTCGACACTAAACGAAAAGATTTCTAAGAACAAAAAGCATATTACCAAATTGTTTTGGGGATTGCTTGCCTTGCTTATCGCTCTTGTTATTACACATCCCGACGCAATCGGGGTTTTAAGCAGGTTTGTTAAGTTGATTTTTTAACCATCAGGGACTTGTTCCTGACGTATTTTACTACAAGGATTGTGTTATGATAGTTACAATAGAAGAGGCTGAAAAGATCATTCTCGATGAGGTGAAATTTATCAACTTTATTCTTGAAGAAGCGCGTGCCCGAAGTGCTAGAATGAAAGAAAAACTTGGCATGTCATATGCCAAGTTTACGGGCATCACAACGGCATATGAAAGGTTCATTCCCGTGTGCCGAGATATCAAGCGTGACACTGATGAATATCTTAAGCAAGCACGGCTTGAGATTGAAAAAAAATATAGGGCCGAAAATCTTCAGAAACGAAATCGGCGAGAATATCCTAGGCCTGGCCGTAAGGTTCAGGAATCAAGGGATCATCCGAGATCTTCAAAACCGGTTCGTGAGGAACCCTAAGTTCTTTCTTTTCTGCTACTTGCAAAAGCATGTCCGTAAGTTGTTGTAGAATCAATAACTTACGGCATGCTTTTTTTTACTTTATGCCTATTGATTTTTGAGTTTTTTCTCATTTTTCAAAGGTAACTTTTAAACGTTTTTCATATCTCTGTCTATCTCGTTTAATATCAATAGTTTACAAGGCGTTTTTTTATCAAAAAATTGACCAAAAATTGTACTTTAGCTTCTATAGAGGATATAATTTCTTTAGGTCAAGACAATGAAAAACGAAACGAACGAAGTCAACTTCAAAATCATGACGGCCGATTTCCAAATTCTTCAGGCCGTTTCCACTTGGGCAAAAATCGAAATGCATGAGGGCATGGCTCTTGTGCCTGAAACAAATCAGTCTGAAAGGAGACACATCATGACTGACAATCTTCAAATCAAGGGCGTCAAAAAAGGTGACGCAGTTGTTGTTTGCAACGACGTTTGGACGGTCAACGGACAGGGCACGCTCGTCAACATTCCCTTTGCTTCCGAAGGTGAAATTGGCGTTGTTGTTGGCGTGCGCGATTTCGCATGTCGTGTCAAGTTTTGCGACGGACGTCGTTTGGACATTGACAAAGCGCATCTTGAGCGCGTTGTCAATGTTAACGAACCCGTTCTTGTGCGGCAGGAAGCTTGTTACGTTGAAGACCCTGACAAACAGATCGACGGCATCAGGGTCGGGCGTATAGTTGAGAAGGCCGAAATGACAACGTGGGGTGGGGCCGGGCGCTGCGACTGTTGTGGCGAGATGATGGTCCTGCGCGATTATCTCGCCGGCCAACGTTGTCAGCGTTGCAAAGACGAAATTTGCGAAGGTCGTCGCTCCGTGTTTGCGCCGTTTTTCAAATGCGAACGGTTGCATCCCGGCGAACCCGACCCCAGAGACTGACTATGAAAAACAACGCGGTCAACGTCTAATTAAGGAAAAGGAGACACACTATGAACACGAATGAAGGCAATGTCAGCCAGGTCCCGGAATTCGAAATCGTCAAGGCCGTCCGCATCAATGAGTTTGAGCGAGAGATGAAGAAGGATCGCTACACAAACATCATGGTGCCCTCTTACGGTTTCACGACGAAGGTCAACATCAAAATCAAAAATGTCATCCGCGAAATCGAACTCACCTATGCAGAAGAATGGCAGACGGAAGGCAAGCCTTGGCGCGGTTCCATCAATTCGAATCAGAAGAAAGAAATCGACAACTTGGCCGCTGATTTCGGCGTCGCCATCGACTGGAGCGATGTCGTTGCCGAATACACCGTCTTCGCCGAAAAGCTGCGGGCCGCTGATCTGGTCAAAATGAAGGCCGGCCGCGCCGAGTTGTGGGATGCTCATTGGGGCCATGCTTTTATCGGTCAGTTGAAGATTTATCTTCCTGAGGCCGAAGCGAAACTTTCTCCCAGCCGCGAGAACTATGTCGGCGAACCCGACCGTTACTCCCGCAGCGTTTCTGTTCGCGTCACTTATAAGGGACACGATGTTTGCATCGACAAGGAAGGCACGAGTTACAAGATGTATACGATCGACTGCAAACGCTATCGGGCCACTAAGATCCCGACGATCGCTGGCAAGATCGCCGATGATGTGAATGGCCGTATCAATCGTGACAAACAGAAAGACGATCGTGAAAAAAGAATGGCGTCTGATTTCGAACGGCTCAAAGGTTTCTTCCCTGAGTTCAAGGTCGAGAAGACATATCCTGAAGGCCGCTATCGCCTCGACCTGCCTGGCGCATATAACCGCCTCGAGTTCAGTTACTCTTATGACAAGATGTCCAACCGCGAAGCTTTCCGCTTCAACGGCGTCGACCAGGGTGTTAGCCTCGCCGAGTTCAGCAAGATCGTCGCCATTTTCAAAACGGCCGCTGAGGCCGTTACGTCCAAGAAGTAAAGGAGATTATCATGGGCGTCAATACACACGTTTATCTTCCTAGTGACGTTCGCCTCCGCGACGTTGGAGAGGCCATCGGAATTCTGGCTGGTCTTCCCTTTAGTTTTCTGAAGTTCGGTCATGGCCCATCTGGTTATATTCACGTTGAGGGCGTGTCATATGAAGTCAATGAACACACGCCGTCAATGGTCAACATCGAATTCGCCGGCCAGATGGTTGATGGTCAGACATGCCATTCCGCTTACTATCATTTTGAAAATCCTGACGGTTCACGTTGCGTGTCGCTTAAGTCAACGTCATTCTGGATCGCCGTCGGAATCGGACTTGCCAAGTTCTTTGGTGGCAAGGTTTCTTTCAGTGATTGCAACGGTGGCACCAACAGGCGTTACAAGAAACCGCGCACAGGAAATTCTCCTGAAGACGGTCGGCCGTGGGACAATTTCCAAAAGGCCATGATGAAGATCAAGCCGTTGACGAAAAAAGATCTTGATGCCGTGCGTAAGTTTGCGGCTTATCCTGAGGCGTAATGCGCATCTATAATAGAACCAAAGTCGACGACGTCGCCATTAAGGCCGTCCTTAAGGCAGCGAAGACGGCCGTTGGTTCGTGCCCGACTAACATGGCCATTCGCGTGTCGTCTGGCCGTTATGTTCACGGAATCGCTTTTGATTATGATTTTGTTCTTCGGAAACTTATGGGCATGCGCAACAAACTTAAAGGTAACTCATACGTCGCTTGCGACGGTTTTTTCGAGATCTGGTTGCCGACAACACGGTTCGATGTTTTGAAAACGGCTGAAGCTTTTTTTGAAACTGCAGCACACGAGATGAGACATCTGCGTGATTTCAAGAAAGGTCTGAAATTCGATTCACATAAGAAACGTTATTACAACAGATCACACGAAAAACGCGCAATGAGAACGGCCAGCAACGCGGCAAAGAAAATACTTAAGCGCGCTGACTGGCAAGAGGCCGTTATTGCTCTCGGCCTCGCTATAGAAAATGTAAGAAGCAAAATCAATACCGCAAGGAGAGAAGAATGAAGTTCAATGTTTCTCAAGTCGCCCATGCCATGCCTATGACTGGCAACAGGACGATCTTTCAATACATGGATCGTCTTCCTTATGTTGGGGCCGGTCGTGATCTTAATGAACTGGTTTCCTCCGTGCTCAATGCTAAGGTTGCCGGCAAACCAGTCATCCTTGCTTTCGGTGGCCATGTTATTAAGCAAGGCCTTGGTCCTATCGTCGCCGACCTTGTTCGGCGGCACATCGTAACTCACCTGGCCGTTACTGGAGCAGTGCCGATTCACGATTATGAGTTGGCCATTACAGGTGAGACCTCGCATGACATTCAGGCAGATCTTCCTAAAGGCCTCTACAAGGCCAGCAGTGAATCGGTCAGCCTGCTTAATGCGGCCCTTGTCC
>Ga0315284_10017989_pt1 | contig 10021 bp, 10 predicted proteins | sample YL17G09_16_MG_FD_203696 | JGI IMG/M metagenome (GOLD analysis project Ga0315284, IMG submission 203696) | Sediment microbial communities from Yellowstone Lake, YNP, Wyoming, USA - YL17G09_16 | ecosystem: Environmental > Aquatic > Freshwater > Lake > Sediment | place: USA: Wyoming | collected...
TTTCGTATGCGATTCGGCCGATGGATTCATTTTTTACGATGGCTATTTTTTTTTCGGTCATGAACCCTTCATTTTCTTTAGGAAAGCGGCGATACAGGATGTATTTTGCAACGCATTCGAGGACGCCGTCTCCGAGGAATTCGAGACGCTCATTGGATTTTGTTTTTAGGGGCATGCAATTTTCCGGCTGTTCAGCGATTGTGATATTTTCCCGCAAGTTGTCGGCTAGCGGGCGTTTCGTGTATGACTTGTGAATGAATGCGCGCTTATAGAGTTGCATATTAAAAACGGTTGGAGTTGGAATGCCATACTTTTGAAGAATAGATTGAACTTCGCTCAATGTAATCTCCACATTTTGTTCATTATATGGGTTGAACATCATGGATCCATTTTCCGTGTATACGATGTCTTCTTCATGTTTTAGGAAACTTGGTGCGCACGTTTCGCTCATTATGGAGTGGGGGGGTGGTTCTATAACTTATATATTATACCAGAGGACTATTTTTAAATGGTTTCACATTATATTAAGCGATATTCAATTTTTATTAAAAACAGAATGTGAATATAAGGAAATTAATTCCAAATGAGTTATTTGAAGTGAATGAATAAAAATAAAAATAAAGTGAAAATAAAAATAAAGTGAAAATAAAATGAATATAAAATAAAATAAAATATTTAGACAGTATATAACAAGAAAACAATAAAAAATGGTGTTAATGAATGCAGGAAGAGCCGCAAGGTACCAACAGAGCATAACGAACAATAATGCTAAGAGTTATGGATTAAAGATGGGCGGTCTTGCTCCGCTTGTCGGCAGAGGTCAGTTTGCAAGTATTGCGATTCAACAAAACGGGGCTTACTGCAACTGTATTCCTTATGAATTTAAAGCGGGTTTGCTTTATATGAAGCAGCGGGGTATTTTCCAGAAGAACCAGTCGTCTTCTGGTGGTGTGGGTAGAATGTATACTCAACCAGGTATTAATGGTGCTTTAGGATAAATAATTAGTAAAAATATAAAAGTAAGTAAATATAAGTAATTATAAAATAATGATAAATATATATATTTAACATTATTTTACACATTTTTTTATAAATTGTAATAAAAATGAAAATGAATGAGTTCGATCTTCAAAATATTGAAAATTACAATAAAAAAATAATTGACAATGAAGATGAAATTTATGTAAGGTATACAAATATTATTATTCAGTATTTATTGCTTGGGATTGAAAAAATAAAAAATCATAATGCCGAATATGTAAAATATATTTTAATAAAGGGGGTGTTTACGATATCCTATGTATTCAAGATGTTACTAATGTACACTTGTAATTTGCAATTGACATATCATCACTGCCAAAAGTCGTATTCTTATTACATTGAGTTTATTGGACAAATTGGAGATGATGCTGTCACGTATTTACAATTAAATTCAAAAGATGCAGCATTATTCGTATATAAAAAAACGATATTCGATATTTTAGAAGAAGTGAAAAAAAAATATACAGAAGTCGACGTAAACGAAAAGAAGAATAAAAATGTGTCAATAATGATGGATATTTACAACAAGGTAATAGAAACCGAAATAACGCATTTGAATGCAGAGCAAATAAAAAATACAGAATTTATAAATAGAATCTATACAAGCGTTGGGGGTGTAAACAGTAAACTGTGTAAACTGTATTATTATTCAACCGAGAATTCAGAAGGAAATATTACGACGAATGATTTGATAAACGAGATCAAGAACAATTCAGATAAAACGAATCCGTTTTTTAAAAAAATAGTTTATATTAAATTTTTTTGCGATATACTTGTTTTAAAAAAAACAGCGAATAGTGCAGATATTGACGGTGTGGATTATTATAAAGATTACATAAAAATGATTGAATATTTTACTAAAAAAATAAGAAAAATAAATAATTTACCCGACGCGTTTGAGTTACAGCTAGTAAGCAAAAGTTTTTCTGAACAATTTGAAGAAAAAATGAGATCGTACAATATATCAAAATTTATAAACTGGATATTTTTGTAGTAATAAATGCAGTGATAAATAAATAAATAAATAAAAACATATTTCACATTACATTCATTATATTACATGTCGTTTACAATGGTTCGCGTTCTAAGTTTGGGAACATGTTTTTTCACAACATCGTCCTCGGGTTGAATAATATGAGAATAAATATTTAAAAATTCAACCCGAAATAATTCTTTGATAAAATCATAAATATCGTGGAGAACATAATCTTCGCATTTTCCGACGATGAGAACGCTACCGGTGCGAAATATCATGAATGAAATTTCAATGTAGTCGCTTAAATTTGCTGCGGGTTGTTGTCCATTTTGAATGTGATTTTTATTGGTTTGATTCGTTTTATAATGGCCATCGTAATCATGATTTCGGCCAATGTAATAGAAGAATTTGGATTGAATTCCCGGATAAGAACAAGAATCATAGTTGCTGTTGATTCTGTATTTATATTTGAGTATATTGTACAGCTTGTCTCTGTCAATGTAAAATCCGCAGTTAAAGTTTGAATTAATTAAGACAGTTTCGCAGTTGTCTTTTTTGCAATCAATGTGTTCACCAACAACGTTTTTCAGTGTGCGAATAAGAATATCGATGACATTTTGTAGAGAGTCGTCGTGTTGAATGCCTGGAATTTCGAGTTTACCGGTATTAAACACTTTAATATGCATTTCTTTAAAAATGCGCGCATCCGGGGGAGAATTTTCATCTTGAACGCGAATAATGAGAACAAAACAGTTGAAGAATGCGCGTTTCTTTTTAGATCTGCAATTTAAGATGTCCTTCTTTGAAAGACCGATATTTATTTTCCGGTGATCTTTGAATTTAATTCTACCATCTGGATTATCGATGTGTTCAATAATTTGCGTTTCGATGAATCCGTCATTTTTATCGAGTTCTTTTTGAGTGTGTGCCTCTATTTCTTCGAGCTCTTCTTTTGTTGTACAGGAGAATTTAATTTGTTTTTTAATAATTCCAGGACATTGCGATGCGTATGGCATAATAGGAATATTCCAGAATACATTTTTTATGTCGATTGGTGTATTCAGAAACGATATTTTTGTTTTTGTAGAAATGTAAATGGGCGAACATGTTGGAACTTGATGAACTGGTAGAAGAGCGTCGTCATCTCCTCCGCCATCATTTTTGCCACTATTTTTACATTCATTAGTACATTGGTTATTATGTTTACACACTGTGACTGTGTCACATGATCGCGCTTGTTGTTTCATTTCATTCGCACGACTTGAATCACCATAATCATAATGATCGTTGTCGTCATCATTGCCGTCATCAATTTGGTCGCATTCATCTGTTATATACGGGCTACTTGTTGTTGCAGTCGTTATTTGTTTTTTGCAGGGATTATTTATAGCCAAATTATTTATATTGGGTTTATACGTGTCATTTCTATTATATTTATCATCATGACGCGTTGTCATCGGCGGCTCTTCTTCACGATCGCAATCACCCATTAGAAAGTTTGTCCAGTCATTATCAATATTAGTTTCATTTTTACACGCAATGCGAACAGTTTTCATATAGGTATTGTATAATTGACTAATAAATTAAGATGTAACAATGTTTTTAAGTATATTGCATAATCAATTTTTTATTAAATGTAGAAATAAAATATAAATAAACAGGAAAAATGATTTTTTTATACTTTATTTTTATATTGATGTATTCTATAAATTAAATCAATCAAAGAAGTTAAATCAAAGGAATGACATTTCCGTGGAAAAATTTACCGTTGCAAGAATTTACAAGTTCTGATAATGCAACACTGTTTTACTATAAAAGATTGGCAAAAAATAAATGTTTAGGAACGTTACTATTTTTGTGCGGATGGTCACAGGGTCCAAATAATTGGAGTCCGTCATTGTTGACAAACGCGCATGTGAAAGACAACTATGACGTTTATGTCCTGGTAATGCGAGGATTTAAAAACGTGGAAGATAATTTCAATAATAATGTGGCGAGATACGCAGAAGATGTTGTTGAGTTTATAAAGTCAAAAAAACTTAAAAATATTACTGCCGTCGGACATTCTATGGGTGCTTCTATATTTTCGTATGTTATCAGTTTATGCGGAGAGAAATATTTCGATGCGTATGTTTTTATTGACCAACCGGTTCAAGTTTTAAAAAATCCAGACAAGTATGGAAGTGATTTAGACAACTATGGTTCTACACTTTCGTCCGATGAATTATTTTCAATGTATAATACTAGCACTAGCACTAGCGGTGAAAATGCGGCGAGCAAATCCGCAGAAAAGCGAAGCGCTTTACAACAAACATGGGTAACGTCGAAGTTTATTGCAGCAAATCCTAATACGTATATAAAGATATTGGCAGGCACTTTAGGTTATAATTATAAAGTTGCAAACGAAATACTATTTAATCACGTGTGTAATAACTACGAACAAATATTAAAAAATAAAGTGAAAAAACCGGCGCTACTTATCGGTGGTAAGGTGAGCACTGTTCCATATAAAACTGTGAATTTTCAAAAAGATTTTTATGAAATTCCAACTGTTAAAATATTTGAAGAAAACGAGGGCGGGTCACACTCAATGTATTTGGAAAATTACGAGCTCTTTAATAAAACATTGAACGACTTTTTAAAAGCGAATAATAATGTGTTGGTAAGAACACAAAGAAAGATTAAACTTGCAACAAAAAAGGGATTAAAAAATGCAGGAACTGCAGCAGTTAATGCTGTATTTAAAGCGATTTCATCCTCATAATAAAATTGTGTTGTTGGATGGTAAATAAAAAGTAATAAAAAAACAGTAAAATTAAAATAAAAAATAAAAAGGTAATAAATTATTTTAAAAAAATCAACTTAAAAACATCGAATAAATAAAAATATAAATATATTATTTATTTATTTCATTCTATTATGAACAGTCGTTGGTCTCTATTTTCGAGGGGTGTGAAAGAAGAAATGAAACAAGAATCTAACAATAATGGCGGAGAAGAAGTCGTATTATCTGTAAAGGAACAAGAACAAGAACAAGAACAAGAACAAGAAGTAAAAACAACGGTTGTTGAGTCGAGCTGTAATACGGAGCATGTCGGTGAAAATGTGGATGCGGACGTGTATGAAAAAGTGAATGCATATTTAAAAACGCGAATTGCGAAGAGCGATGGTAATGATAGCAATAGTCATTACAAGGGATTGCACACAGAAGTGATGCCGACCATGCCGGTTCTTTTTATCGAGGAATTTGATGAGGATTTGTACAGTTTCGGTTCTAAAAAATCAAAATCGGTTAGCGTTACAGATTGGCGCGCATACGTTTATTATGATTCGTATCAATGCGTCTACGTTGTAAATGGAACGCGTCGGCGCAGTAATGAAGAGGGTGCGGGAATCGAAAGGAAATTCCCGGATATTCGCATGACGTTCAAGTCGAGAAGCTCACTGGCATTTTATTTACAAAAGTCGATGTGTTCACGGAAACACAAGTTGAGCGTAACAATGTATTCCATGTATCGCAGCGTGATTCATTTGACGACTTGTGGTGCGATGCCGAGTTTTCACAGCATTCATCACTGTCGCAACAAGTTTCGCACGGAGCTATTCGGGTACGATGACTGCCGCGTATCGCTGAAAGAGTTTGAGTTGTATTTGAAGGTGCTTAAAGAAGGCGGCGATGACGGGTTTTTGTTTCGACCTACGAATTATACTCACATCTAATTACATAAGCGACATATATATTTTTTCTAGTATGTTGATAATATTTTTATATAATTGTAATAAAAAATTATATAAAATGTAATTTTTAAACGAAAAATGATGTGTAACGTTTATATATTTATAAATTTTTCATAAAAGTAATATTAACTGTTGAACTATTTGCAGTTGTATAAGGGTAGTCATTTCCAACCACCGAGAATGAATATGGACCCGGAGATGTTGTAGGTAAATTATTGAATACTGAATTAACGTTTCCGGCCAGTGCAATATAATCGCCACTATTCAAAATTCCATTAAAAGAAATAGTGCTGCGATATGTTCCTGAAGGACCTAAACTGTTATTTGTTAAATAATCATTTATTCCTATAGTACTAATAAATTCTTGTTGTGTTGTGTTAGTGTCATTTTGAATTATAAATGCATAGATAAAAGCTCCACAAAATGTAGCATTAGACAACGTTAGAGGGTCAATATAATTATTAGCACTATCTTGAAAATATCCATATAGACACGAGTTAAAATTAATTTGGATCGGATCCGAACCTGTCCATTGAAGACATTGTACTGGTCCAGTTAAACCTTGAACATTTTTACTAACTATACTAAATCCAGTTAAACCACTAGTAGTAATTAATGAAATAAAGTCAATTTTTGAAAGTGTAGATATTATATTTGTGGCAGTACTATTTTGAGAAAATGTGTCTATTTTTATAATAAGTGCACCAGATATATTTTGAACTACTCCTGAACCAGCCGGCCCTGTTACTCCCGTAACCCCTTGGATGCCTGTTGCTCCTGTTGCTCCTTGTACACCCGTTGCTCCTGTAGCACCCGTAGCGCCTGTAGCCCCAGATCCAGCCGGTCCTACTGGACCTATTGCCCCTGTAGCACCCGTAGCTCCTGTAGCGCCTGTAGCCCCAGATCCAGCCGGTCCTACTGGACCTATTGCCCCTGTAGCACCCGTAGCCCCTGTAGCCCCTGTAGCCCCAGATCCAGCCGGTCCTACTGGACCTATTGCTCCTGTAGCCCCTGTGTTGCCTTTTAACCCGGTTGCACCTGTAGCGCCGATGGGTCCGGTCGCACCGGTAGCTCCCCAAATAGTTGAAGATTTAATGGCAGACCATGGTCCAATTAAACCACCATTGAAAATTGCTCGAATGCGAAAATAGTATTGTGATACTGGCGACAAACCGTTTACTGTATACTGCGTAGAAGAAGTTTGAAAAGGAGGATCTGGAATCCAATTGTTTAAATCTACACTGTATTGTAATTCATAGTAACTTACAGATCCTGGTACCGAAGACCATGTGATTGTTGCAGACGTGTTTGATGACATAAAATGAAATGATTTTTATTATGAAACTTTATAAATATATAATAAATATAATAATATTATTTATATTATTTATTATAAAATATAAAAATAATACGGAATACTTTTTAAATGAATATTTTATTAATGAATATTTTATTTAATATTTAATTTTTAATCATTTTTTTCCCAAATAATTTCAGGCGGAGACGGCCAATTTGAATATGGAATCGCTTTTGTAGTTGGTTTGTCTAAAGATAATAGTTGGTGCAGTGCTGTAATTCTCCGTTGTATAGGTGTATCATCTTTATTCGTTTTTAAAAGTAGTCGAGAGAGTTGTTTCAAGCGCCATTCGAATTGGAGAGCCGCCGACCAATCGGGGAATCCTTGAATAAAACAAACGCGATTCCAGCTGCACCCTTGTGCAACTTTTACGCTGGTTGCGTGTGCGCCCCCCGCTAGTTCCTTATTGTGCTGTCGCAGGCGATGATTCAAGTCCACGGTTGCGCCGACATAGGTTGCTTTACAATCGCTCGATTCAAGAATATAGACATAATATTTTTTGTCTTTTTTATCAGAGTCGACAGTAGGTTCAATTGGTTCAATTGGTTCCATTTTGTTAAAGTGACTTTTAGAGAGAATAGAGAGAAAATTATAAATAGATTATTTGTAAATGTAAAAAAATGTAAATAAGTTAAAAGCGATGATTAAATTGTATAAGATAAGAATAGATAATTAAGTGAAACAAATATTTAAATATACAGTTTTATATTTAAATTAATTCATGCAACAATTTTTTGCGATACTTATATTCTGCATTGTTCTTTTTTTGTACCTGCACATTTACTTTCAACTCAAAACGTCGAATGATTTAGAAGTGTACGAGATTGAGCAGCCGTCGAAAGAAAAGTTGGAAGAAATATGTGACTTGCGACAGCCGGTGATATTCGATTATCAGAACGAGTCGCTGCTTGAAACGTGTAAGCTTTCTCAAATTGTAGAACACTATAGCGCATTCGACGTCAAGTTAAGGAATGTAAAAGAGGCAGATGACAACACGGATTTGCACATTCCGGTAACGCTGAAAGCGGCGCTGTCGATTTTAAGTGGGGATAAGGATGCGAAATACGTGAGTGAAAAAAATGGGGATTTTTTAGAAGAAACGGGAATTATCAAAAATTACAAATACAATGATGCATTTTTAAGACCGCCGATGGTCTCGAATTGTTTTTACGATTTTCTAACTGCGTCACAAAATACGGAAACGCTGTTACAATACAGTGTGAATTATAGAAATTTTTATTTGGTTACGCACGGCGTCGTCAAGATCAAATTAATTCCGCCAAAGTCGGCGCGATACTTGTATCCGATTGAAGATTATGAGAATTTCGAGTTTCGGTCGCCATTAAATCCGTGGGCCATACAGCGTCAATATAAAGCGGACTATGATAAAATAAAGACGCTGGAAATCGAGCTTGTACCCGGAAAAATCATATACATTCCGGCGTATTGGTGGTACAGTATTAAATTTGTGGAGCCGTTATCATCGGTGTGCGTGTTCAAATATCGCACATACATGAACACGGTTGCCATACTTCCGAAGCTGTGCATGAAAACGCTGCAGCGTCAGAACACCAAGAGAGAAATTGTGAAAAAGGTGCGTTTTCAAAAAAATGAAGTAGCAAAAGGAGCGGCAATTGACAAAGAAAAAGATAAGAAAGAAAAAGATAAGGTAAAGGGGCTAACAACAACAACAACGATGCAGTATTCGAATGATTGTGCTGCTGCTGCCGCCGCTGTTACACCCGTTCCCGTTCCCGTTCCTGCGAATTTTGAATCATCGGCATTGATTTCGAATGTGAATACGGTAAATAGAATAGATGACAATGGAACAAACGAAGAAGCAAACGAAGAAGCAAACGAAGAAGAGGATACAAAACCTTGTAACGCAATTACGTTATCATTGGTAGAATAAATAATTCATTATTTACAAATGCGAAACATGCGAAAAAATGCTAAAAATGCTAAAAATGCTAAAAATGCTAAAAATGCTAAAAAATGCTAAAAAATGCTAAAAAATGCTAAAAAATGCGAAAAATATAAAAAAATATTTTATATGCAATCTGAGTTGCACATAAAATATTTACCGACCCATCAGGGAATTGAACCCTGGTCTGAAGCGTGACAGGATTCTGTGCTAACCACTACACCAATGAGCCCATATGGTGAAACATATATTTATTGTTTATATTATCATATGTATTTATCATGTGATGTGTAAATTTTACCTTGGGAAACCGACCAGGTTGGCGCCGATACCGAAACCGGCACCGGAGCGAGCGGAAACAGCTAAACTGGGAACGTAGACGTCCAGAATGGCAAAAGTTGCGGCAGCAGACAGTGCAATCAAGCCGACTTCCTCCAATCGAAGACGCTGTTTGGGAATAGAAAATGCAACAATGGCAACCATGATACCCTCAACCAAATATTTTATTGCGCGCTTTACAAGCTCTCCTAAATCTAGAACGTTGTTGTACATTTTTATTTAATTTTTATTATACTAAAAGAATAGAAAAAAAAATAATAAAATTGTTTCAAAATATATATAAAAAATATAAAATATATAAAAAATATAAAAAATATAAAAAATATAAAAAATATAAAAAATATAAAAAATATAAAAAATATTTAATATAAAATATCAAATATTCATTTTATATTATAAGGTTTAAAATACTTAAATATGATTTTATAAATAATATACAAAAGATAATAAAAATGCCTAAAGATAGTAAACCGCGAGGAGTAGAAATGAAAAAGAACGATGATGGAAGTGAAAATGTCAACTATGTGGACTTGTTGGAAGAAGATAAACCGATTTCCGGACAAAAGTTTGCTTGTTTGTCTTTTGTAAGTCCGGAACACATTATCAAACAGCGCGAACACTGTTTGTTAATGTGTTCCGCTGTTTG
>Ga0315284_10017990_pt1 | contig 10021 bp, 8 predicted proteins | sample YL17G09_16_MG_FD_203696 | JGI IMG/M metagenome (GOLD analysis project Ga0315284, IMG submission 203696) | Sediment microbial communities from Yellowstone Lake, YNP, Wyoming, USA - YL17G09_16 | ecosystem: Environmental > Aquatic > Freshwater > Lake > Sediment | place: USA: Wyoming | collected...
AAAGCGGCGTCACAGACATCAGACATCGCCATACTTGAATTCTCATCAGACATGCCTATAAAACTCGACTTCCAGCAAACAAGAGAAGGAAAGCTAACCTTCTACCTAGCTCCAAGAATCGAAACAGACTAACGAGAAGCACAAAATGCAGCGCGCCACCCTTCGTTTCACCAAAAACGACCTCGCAAAATACCCTTTTCTCAAAGAAACCATTGAATACGTAAAGAAACTGGATTTGAAGATTGAAGATCTAACTGACTCAAGTCTTGCAAGCATTCTTGAGCGAGCAGAAGAAAGAGTGGAAGAAGCAATCCTGTACACGCGGGTCAGCAGAAAATTCGAGAATATTGAAGTGGAAATCCTTTCCTTTCCTGTCGTAGTAATGATAGTTGTCGCGACAGAAAACTCGTTTATCAAGAAGAGATACGCTCTGGCCGAAGCAAAACAAACCTATGGAGACATGCAATCTGAACCGAAAGAGAAGATTCTAGCGATCGCACAGAACTTCGGCTGGGACCTCACCATAAACACCCACACCGAAATCCAATCCGAATACTCGCTGAGCTTTGTAGATTACATCAGAAACACAACACATCTGCGAGACACAAGATGGAAGCTCGTCAACCGCTTGCTTTTCAACGGAAACGTCTACATGGCGAAAACCGAAACTGCACGGCTGATAAGCGAGGAAATCCGCAAGCACGTCGAAAAACGATTAGAAGTGAAAGATCTGCCCGCTTTCCCACCAAGAATAACCGAGATAGCGGAGAAGATAAAGAAGCTGTCACTAGAAAGAATAGGCGAAGCTGAGATGGAAGGGTTTCCCAAAGAAATGGTGCAAATCGCCTTCCCACCATGTATCAAAACCCTCTACCAAGCCTTCACCTCAGGTCGACATCTCTCACACATCGGAAGATTCACGTTAACCTCCTTCCTCGTCAATGTGGGAATGCCTTCTGAAAAGGTAATCGAACTCTTCAGAAACGTCTCTGATTTCAACGAACGTATGACGCGCTACCAAGTCGAACACATCGCGGGAGAAAAAGGTTCACGAACAAGATATATTCCCCCTACGTGTGATACGTTGAAGACGCATGGGGTATGTGTGAATTCTGACGAACTATGCCGAAGAATACGACATCCTCTGTCCTATTATAGGAAAAAACTAAAAGCGCGCTAGCCGAGGCTATAGAAAGCGTTTGCAAAGCAGTAGCTTTTATATATCAAATGCTAGTAAGAGAACGCTATTATCAAAAGGTGAAATGGCCACAATGGTGTTTCCGCCTATTGAAGGGGGGCTCGAGGTAAATTCCGATGTTGGTGTAATTCTGCCCACGTATTGTGAAGGGGGAAACATTGAGAAATTGGTTCAACAGATCGAGAACTTGAGCTTAAACATATCAATCCTAGTTATAGACGATTCAAGTCCCGATCATACAGCCGAAACGGTGCAAAGACTTCAAAGAGAATATGGAAACATTCTTCTTCTTGTCAGACCTAAAAAATCCGGATTGGGAACTGCAATAACAGATGGTTTCAAAATATTTTTATCTTTGAAAAACCCACCAAAATACATAGTCACAATGGACGCAGACTATTCACACAATCCTAAAGATATCCCAAAACTATTGGGACCTGTTAAAAAAGGCTACAGTCTAATCATTGGAAGTAGATACTGTGAAGGCGGTGGCGCTGTAGATTGGAGTCTTATTCGTCTGGGAATCAGTAAAGTAGCGAATCTTATAGCTTCAAGTCTAATCGGGGAAAAAATAAACGACTATACGAGTGGAATGCGATGCTACTCTACCAAAATGGTTAACGATATCATAGGCGACTTGCATAGTGAGACGTACGAAATACAGATAGAAACAATTAGACAAGCACACTTGCGTAAATTCAAAATAGGAGAGGTTCCAATAATCTTCACGAACAGGAAAAAAGGAAAATCCAAACTGAGTCTCAACGAGATAAAGCAATTCGTTTCATACATATTCTTCAAAGCAATATTGCATGCTGATGTTAAACGTGAAAATATCGGTCCTTGAATTGTCAAGACTTGTTTCTACTTGAACGGAGTTTATCTCACACCATTAGTGTTTAGTGAGTTGATATCTGTTGTATCAAAATATGGGGTAATGTGATCCTGCGAGAAACTTGGTGAACGTTTTGTGTTTCTCGACTAATTGTGAATATCGTTTAACAAGGCTTTCCATTCTTTCGCAATGTTATTAGCATCAAATTTCAAGGCTCTTTGTCTGCAGTTCTTCCTGAGAGTTCTTGAATAACTTTCTTTCCAGACTTGAGCAGCAAGTCTTAAAAGCTCAACCTCATCATTTGCAAGCCAACCTGTTGTGCCATTGGATATTGTCTCTTTTGGACCTTGCTTGTTTAAAGTCAGTACAGGTGTTCCGCAAGCCAAGCTTTCTATAGGGATATATCCGAACGGTTCATCTGTGAAAGGATAGAATGTGAAAAGGGCATTAGAATATAGATCTATCAATTTGTTATCATCCACTCTCCCCAAAAACTCAAGGTTAGTATGATCGCGTACCTTCTTGGGGATCATCGAAAGTTTGCCGCCAAAGGCCTTAACTTTTATTCCAGTATCCAAGACTTGTCTCACTAGAGCAAAAATGGTTTCTTTTCCGAAATACGTTAATACAAAATCCTCAGAAGGTCGACCTGTACTCGGCTTGAATTGTTCGCAATCTAGGGGTGGATAAATGACATTGTTCACATGTACGCCAAACTTGTTTTGATAGATTGAAGCTAGATATTTGGAATTTGCCACGATTTTCTGTGAACAATTCGCGATTCTAGTAGTGAAAATTTTATCGCAGGTTTTGAGTAAAGGTGAGAGAGACAAGTAGCCTAGTTTGTAATGTAAAGGTAGATTGTTCCTCATATTATCTAGAGTAACAGTCGGAGGGCCTTGTGCATACCAGACATGTGATGGTAAACATATGGTGTTAGAGAAATTAAGTACTACACCATCAAATCTGGCGACACCTCTCGAGTTCATGAAGAATATGGCTTCTTTCATCCACTCTTCCATCCACGCGATGGATTCATTCTTCTTCAAAAGGGGGTCCTTATGAAGGTTAACTGTATTGATATCCATGGAGGCAAATCTTGCTTGCATTTTCGCGGAAATAGTCGTTGAAACTATTGTTATTTGCTTGTCCTTTTCCTTGATTTTTTCTGCAATTAGCACTACAGGGCGGAGCGGGCCATACTCGCTCAGCAAGGGATCACAAATAATGGTGGTATCTCTGCAATTCAACATTAGCTTCATCTTTCCTAGTTTCGTATAGTAAAGCTTTTAATGCTTTTCTAAATCAATGGTTTTGAGCTGCGGCTTGATGCGTCCATATAATTCATTAGCTTCGTTAAGGCGAAATCCAATTGGCATTTTGTTTGTTATCGTTCTATTGCAAGCCTCAATATTATCGTACTTATCTATAATGAAACATTATGCATTTATGACTACTGCATGGGATTTGGGTATTTACGAGCAAGTTATTTGGTCAACGGTAAATACTGGCAGAATTTTCTGGTATACTGTAGAGATTGTGATAAACCCTTCTTGTAATTTTTTGGGTATACACTTTTCGCCTTTTCTTTTCTTAGTGTTACCCGCTTACGCGATTTCTCAAACGACAGAGACACTCTTAACTTTGCAAGCTTTCTTTCTAGCCCTAGGCGCCGTTCCTCTTTACAAGCTTGTCGCTTATGAACGCGGTAGCTATAAACAAGCACTCGTTTTCGCTTCAATATATCTTGCTTATCCACCAGTGGTCGGTGTAGCCCTATTTGATTTCCATGTTCAAGCATTTTTGCCTTTTCTATTTTTCTCCGCTTTTTACTACTTCAGAAAGGAGGAATGGGGCAAATATTTCTTTTTCATTATTCTTTCATTAATGAATATTGAATTTGTTCCATTGATCGTGATATTTTTCGGTTTTTATGGGCTGTGGACAAATAAGAAAAAGATCCTTCGATTGATCAGGATCTTTAATCTCAAAAGGCTTTTGCTTACCAAAACCGTACTTGTTTCAATTATCACGATAATTCTCGGCTTCGCTTGGTTCATAGTTGCGCGAAGCTTGATTTCAAGTACGAATCCATCAGCGCCTCCTCACCCGAACTGGGCAGCTTCTGGAGACCCGGTTCATAACCTTCCAGGATTTATCTTTAATGTGTTGACAAATCCTATCAGGACTCTGGAGATTATCTTTACATCAGCTGATCAGAAAGCTCTTTATATTTTTGGTTTGCTGGCGGCGTTAGCTTTTTTGCCAATCCTAGATTTGCCGTCGCTTATGATTGGTGCACCATGGTTCTTTGTGGTTTTTCTATCTAGTTATCCTCCTTATTATACGTCAACTGGCTATCAATACGTTGCCTTTGTTGTTCCATTCGTATTCATATCAGCAGTTTGCGGCGTTAAACACTTGTCTCATATTAGGCAGCGTGTTAGTTCTTGCAGAAGATTTGCTGTGTTGTTCGAAAGAAGAATAATTATTCACCACATGAGAGCTCTAAAGATCTTTTTTCTTGTTTTTGCTGTTGCGATGTCTTTCATAATTGCCTTAATATCTTACTCGGGTTTCTTAGGTAGCATAAGTGTTCCAACTATTACGGAGCATGACCGTATTGCTAAAGCTTTTACTGAACTTATTCCTTCAAACGCTTCAATCTTGACTCAGAATGATTTGTTTCCTCATCTAAGCAAAAGGCTATACGGGTACGTTGGGGGAGAGTTTTCGCAACATCTTCCTCAGAATCTGATATTTGACTACATTCTTATTGACACCACATCGACTTGGTATGAAGATCCTCTTAGAAATCTTATTTCTAATCTAACTAGAGATGGTATATTTGGTATTCAATACGCTGCTGATGGCGTTTGGCTCCTCAAGAGGAATTATACTGGGAAAACGATGTATCCAATAAGAAATGGAGTGTTCATGAATTTCTACAATCAAGGTGTTCTAATGAAAGTTTTTAATCACACTTCATTCGATAGCGAACCATTGTACAAAGGGCTTCAATTATCTATATCTTTTAGCCAAGGATCGAATACTTCTCAGTCATGGACTGCAAACAATTTTTCCGCTTTAGAATTTGAAGGGTGGTTATACATCCCTGTATCAGGAGACTATTCATTTCGATTGGAGAAGACAGGGTCTTCTTCACTCTACTTGGATGGTTCAAAAATCTTGTATGATGATGGTTCCGATCTTTATCGTGTGGAGGCCTTGGATTGCGTTCAACGGTTAGAGCGGGGATTTCACCAAATCAAGGTTGAATATATACCGGAGAAGCTCCTTGCGCCATCTGTTCGCTTACTATGGAAGCCTCCATGGGAAACCAACACCACAGATGTCCAGTCGGCATTTATCTACCCATGTATCTTGCCAGAGGCTTCTTCGCCTTTCCTGAACTTGAATTGGAATTTCGGTTCTAGGTCGCCCTTTCCTTTAGTCAATGAAGATTATTTTGGCGGCTTTGCAAATGGCACAATATACGCCTCATTTCCAGGAAGATACAAATTCAAAGTGGCGGTAGATGGCTACGCCTTTTTTTCCGTTGACGGCAAGTCTGTTCCTCAAGTATCCAATTCCACTCAAAGTGAATTCGAATTTCTGTTGACTGAAGGCCATCATGTCTTTGAGGTTGACTATATGGCGATTCAAGGCGATGCAAAATTGAGTGTTCTATGGAAAACCCCCGCAAGTGACGGATTTGAAGAAATACCTTTGAATAATCTGAATTGGCAAGGAAATTGAGGTTGATACAATCTGAACGTCAAGGTCTCTGTGGTTATTGCCACTTATAACCGCTGCGAGGATCTGAGGGAATGTTTGCATTCCATTTTTGATTTGCAGGTTAGACCTTACGAAGTGATAGTTGTGGATAGTAATTCGATGGATTCAACTGCTGAATTGAAGGACTGCTTTCCCATAAAATTTGTTTCCGTTAGCGAAAGGAATAGGCAGTATGCCCGAAATCTTGGGATTGCAATTTCAAGCGGAGACGCTGTAGCCTTTTTAGATGATGATGTTGTTGTCTGCAAAGAATGGTTGGACGAGATTACTAAAGCCTATGTGAATGAAAATATTGGCGGGGTTGGCGGAAGAGTGATTCCTTATGGGGCATCCCTGTCTCATGTGAAGACACGGAGAAATGACATAGGGAGAGTCTTTAGTAACGGCTTGGTTCTTGGAAATTTTGACTTTCCCGCCGATAGTCTAGTTGAAGTTGACTCGTTTATTGGTTGTAATATGTCGTTCAAACGGACCTCACTCTTAAAGATCGGAGGGTTTGATGAGAATTACAAGGGAACAGGTTACCGAGATGACACAGACTTGTGCATTCGCGTTTCACGGCTTGGATACAAATTGATGTTTAATTCGAAAGCGCTAGTGTGGCATAAGTTCAAGGGGAAGCAAGTTAGTGCGAAATGGTCGTACTGGTACGTCCGTAACCACGTTTACTTTTACTTCAAGAACTTGTTTGCTCTATACAAACTCGGTTTTCCTTTGTTCCTCTATTATATGTTTATGCCACCAAGGGACTATGTCTTAAAATCCGGAGTCAAGATAAGAATTGAACCCATGTTGATGCTGAACGTGTTTAATGGGCTGGCTGATGGTTATAGAATGTGGCGTGAATCCCGTGCGCATGGTACTTAAATATTCGTGTCGTGCTGGTTATTTTTTTGAGGCGTCAGCTGTGAATCTAAAGGCTAACATGCTGCAAAGGTCGCGTGAATTTATAAAAACGGTGTTTTCAGAATATTATCATGGGGTCACTATGGCGTATGCTCCTCCCAACGTCGAAAACCGTGAGTTTGGCTTCCTAAAGTTTGATGAGCAAGGCATGATAAGGCACCTAGGTTTCAAATCGGAGAGTGAACTGAAGGCTTTTTTGAGAAGGACGGTGCCTTCCAACGCTTACTATTCGTGCGCATATTACCAGCGTCCTGACGCGGTAATGGATGGGAAAGGTTGGATCGGTGCTGACTTGATATTTGACATTGACGCTGATCACATTCCCACGCCATGCGGCAAAGTTCATGACGAGTGGACTTGTTGCGATTGTGGTTTTGTCGGCAAGGGCTTGACGTCTGAAGAATGTCCAGTTTGTGGTGGTCAGAAATTCAATGTCAAAACTTGGCCTTGTGAGGAGTGTCTAAACTCGGCCAAAGCTGAAGCTGTCAAACTGTTGGATATGTTGCAGCACGATTTTGGTTTTTCCGAAAATGAAATACATATCTTCTTTTCTGGTCATCGCGGTTACCACATCCACATTGAAAACGAGACTGTTAAGACATTTGATGCTGTTGCACGAAAAGAGATCGTAGACTACGTTTGCTGTACAGGTCTGGATGCAGGTTTTTGCGATTTGAACGACAAGAGACCAAGAATGGTTCGTTTTCCAAGCACCCTTCGACTCGATGATTTGGGTTGGCGCGGTCGTCTTGCGAGAGGTGTCTACGACTTTGTTCTCAAAGCGGAAGAAAATGATTACAAAAGAATAGGCTTAGATAAGAAAACCATCGAGATTCTCAGGAGAAATACAAAACTGATACTAAAGAACTGGGATGACGTAGGACCATACAAAGCCACTAGAGACGTAGGATTTGAGACATGGCGGAAGATTGTTGAGTCTCGTGTAGACATTTTATCAGCCAAAGTAGACACAGTTGTCACGATTGATATCCATCGTCTGATCAGACTTACTGGTACATTACATGGAAAAACTGGTCTGAGAAAAATCGAATTTCCAATCTCAACTATTGAGACCTTTGATCCGTTCCTGAGTGCGGTAGCCTTTAAGAAGGGGACTGTGAGTGTTTTTGTCTCTGACGCGCCTGAATTCAGACTCGGTAATGAAATATTTGGCCCATTCAAGAATCAGAGGGTTGAGTTGCCTACTGCGGCAGCTGTGTTGCTCATCTGTAAGAACAGAGCGGAGGTAGTAGAGTAGTATGTATAGTGAATTGTACGAGGCATGGAAACGAGAGCTTCAAAGCACCGAACTGGAGAAACTTGCTTCTGGCTTTTATTCAAGCAATGCTGATTACCTAAAAAGGCTTAAAGAAGAAGGTCGAATGCTTGACAAGAGAACTGTCAAAGCAAGGCTTCTCAGGCTTGAGGCGCAAAACGCCAAACGTATGCTTCTAGAGCTTGTTAGAGTACGATACAAGAAATTGATCAAGAAAGCGACAGAAGGAAACAGGATCCAGAGTGGGCTCCTAACAATTGAAGAAGAGAGCCTCATGAATGGGATTTTACCTTTGACTGAGGCATATCAGGCGTTTGCCAACAAACTTCTTCAGGGGCGCTTGACGCAAATAGGCGTTACCGAACAGAAGCATAAGAATTCTATATTACGTTTTCTGAATAATGTTCCAGCCATCATAGGCGCAGATATGAAAACTTATGGGCCATTCAAAACTGAGGATGTTGCGTCCCTGCCTATTGAGAACGCGATGATTCTGATCAAGCAGGCTCTTGCTGAGAAAGTTGAGACTGACTAGGGCGTGGAGAAAGAGGTTCTTTTGTCTTTTTCAGATCATTTTTCCCAGTTCTTGTCCGACTCTTGATTCTTCCCCACAGAAGCCTGCTTCCAATTATTATTAGCGGGTAGGAAATAATCCATGTAATAGAGTACAATTGTCCATAAGAGTTATGAAATAGATTCCAATCACCTTTGTTTACTGCAATGACAAAAATAGTAACAATCCTTAGAATGTTGATGACATATGTGACAACAGCGCCGACTGCATAATAAATCAGTTTCTGCCACCATGGAATGGCATCTTTCTTCATAAACAAGAGGATGACTAGTGTGTAGATTATGAGGCTCTCGACACCTGAGCATGGCCAAGCGATACTAAAAACAGCGGAACCATTGGAATTCGAGGCATAAAGAGTTGGCATGTTTGACGATCCAGGAGCTATGTATTGTGTCGTGTAACCCATGAGGTTCAGCAAAACGCCTGCAAGCTGGGCCGTAGTTGGCACAAGAATCTGGAAGGGAGTGAATTGTCCATATCGATACAAGTTGTCAATCAAGTATATCGTTCCTATTGCCACCATAAAAACTGGCGAGATTGAAACACTCTTCAAACCACTGGTTCCATATTGTAGCCAGATAATCAGAATAGAGAGCATTGCAAGGATCAAATATTCGAAGTGAAGAGGCATCCAATCGACTTGATCAATCTTGTTTTGCCAAGCCCAATCTACGATTGCTTTGGAAGGGAATGCGTAATAGTTGGAGCTGATTATGTACATCGTGGGGAGAAGAAAAGCTAAGGCAAGCGCTATCGTTCTGATAGATCGTAAAGCATTGACCTTTGGTTGAAGTTTATCCCAGCCAAGTATTGTTTCCAAAAAAAATAGCCATATAAAGAATAGGTAGTAAGTTCTACCCTTCCATGTCATTTCAAAGCTGAAATACAAGCCTGTTGTATTTCGGTAGAAATACAAAATCAGAAACGGTATAATAAACGAGATGAGCGGTAAGAGTTTTATCAATGTCCTCATATTCTTCTTGAGGATTTCTATAACGCTCAACATCGCATGTCACTATGTCTCTTCTAAGATTTATCACAGTTATCTAACACCTTCAAACGTGACTAATATGTGTTCTTCTATTTTGTTGGTTTCACCCGAAGCCCACGCTAAAGATATTTCATCACGTTCAAAGATGGCAAAAAAGTATAAGAATGTGTGTGTTTTCTTTATGGGAAGCTGGTAGTGTCAGAAGTGAACGTTCCGAAAGAAGTCACAACCTATTGTCCTAAATGCAAGAAACATCAGATTCACGCAGTCTCACTTTATAAAGCAGGAAAACGGAGAGCCTTGGCTAAAGGCGAACGTCACCATGAAAGGGAAAAGCGCGGTTATGGTGGTCAGAAGTACGCTCTCCAAAGAGAATTCTCTAAAACAACAAAGAAGCAGACTCTGAAACTGAAATGCAAAACCTGTGGTTATATGCGACACAA
>Ga0315284_10017993_pt1 | contig 10020 bp, 7 predicted proteins | sample YL17G09_16_MG_FD_203696 | JGI IMG/M metagenome (GOLD analysis project Ga0315284, IMG submission 203696) | Sediment microbial communities from Yellowstone Lake, YNP, Wyoming, USA - YL17G09_16 | ecosystem: Environmental > Aquatic > Freshwater > Lake > Sediment | place: USA: Wyoming | collected...
CCTTTCTTGTAGACAGAAACCCCCAGGCTGAGCTGTAATTTCAGGTTTTTTTCCCGGCAATGAAAGATCGTCCGGCTGATGTGAGACCCTATTTTGTGGGCTACGACTTCTGCCCCGTTCAGGTCAGTTTCCGGTAGGAGGATCAGGAATTCGTCTCCGCCCCAGCGGCCGACGGTGTCCTGGCTGCGGATCATGGAGCGTAGGAGGGAAGCCAGGGTTTTAAGGATGTCATCCCCGTAATTGTGGCCGTAAGTGTCGTTGAACATCTTGAAGTCATCGATGTCGGCCATAATCAGGGCGAAGGCCCGTCCGTTCCGCAGGAAACGGATTTTTTCCTGTTCGAAACGGTCCAAGAGTTCGCGGCGGTTGGCCAGGCTGGTCAGTGGATCTTCCCGCGTCATTTCATCCAGACGTTGGTTGGCCTTGGCCAGTTGGACCTGTTTTTCCTGGATTTGCCGGTTGGCCTGTTCCATCCCCTGATGGGCCTTGAGCCTGAACCGATAGCGATTGTAGAGGATAAGGGCCATCAGCAGTACCAGGGCGGATAAAGCCAGAAGAAAAGAGACTTCCAGACCTTTCTGGTTGAGGGCCAGGGCCTTGATCCGGAGTTCGCGCTTGAGGATGTCGTTTTCTTTTTGTCTTTTATCTGTTTCGTAACTGGCCTGGATCTCTCGGATCAGCCTGGCCTTCTCCTCTTCGTGCATCTTATCCCGAAGGTCATAAGCTTTCTGAAGGTAGCCTATCGAAATCTCCGGGCCGCCCAAGCGCACATAGATATCTGACAGCTGGAGGTAAAAATCCAACATTTCCGGGTGCAGCTTCGCCTTCTCCGCCAGGGGCAGATAATCCATGAGCAGCCTCAGGGCTTGACGATAATTCTTTTTTTTCGTATCAGCGGAAGCCAGGCGGCTGACGGTCGCCATAATTTCCCTGGCCCGGTCCGATGTCTTATCCCGTTCCAACGATTCCCGGAGCAGGGGCAGGGCCTCTTCCGGCCTGTTCATCTCGAGGGTAGTGAAGCCGAAATTGTAGAGGACATCGGCGATCTTGTCCGGATCGTTTGTTTGGCGGGCGGCTTTGAGCGCCTTGCTCTCGAAAGCGAGGGCCTCCCTGAAATTTTTCTGAATGGCCAGGACATGGCCGATCTCCTTCAAGCCCAGGCAGATTTGGGATTGATCGTTCTCTTGAACAGCAATGTCCAGGGCCCGACGAAAATACTCCAGGGCCTCAGGCAAGCGATTCAGCTCGCGGTGAATGGCGCCCAGCAGATGGAAAGACAGGCCGGTTTGGCCGGCCGCCCGGGCTTTCTCGGCTTGGCTCAGGCTTTCTAAAGCGTAAGGCAGCGCCTTTTGGTAATCGGCCAGAAAGAAGGATGCCAATCCGGCCTGGTACAGCAGCGGGGCGGAAGGTCCGGGCTTGGCCAATTTTTTTTGATAGGCCAGGGCTTCGAGACAATAGTGCAAAGTCTCTTTATATTTTTTTGCGGCCTGATGGCAATCGGCGGCCAATCGGGAATTTTGGAATAGAGCTTCGAATAGTTTGTTCTCCCGGAAGGTGGCTAGCGGGGTGGGGAGGAGCGCCTTCAAGGCTATTTGGTTGAGGTCGAGGAGTTCCTCGGACTTATCATACTGCTTGAGCCGGAGGTTGCTTTCTCCGGCGATCATCCGGGCCTGAATGGCGTCCCAGGTCCGGTTATGGACTTGGGCCAGACGGAGCGCTTCCAGCGCGCTGGACAGGGCTTCCCGGGGGGACTTCTCCCGGAGCGCCGAAGCAATCTCAAGCAGGACCGGCGGCTTGTCCTGGTCGGCAAGCGTTTGCAGTTTTTCCCGCATGGCTTTCAGGTCGGCTTGGGTGCCGTCCGGACGTGGGGAGGCTGCCAAAACGAGAGAAACCGGGAGAACCAGGAACAAGAAAACGAGGAACCTTTGCTTCCGGCGCACGGACAACTGCACCATCTTCCACCGCCTTGGGCAAAAAACTTCGCCTCTCTATAACATGAAATCTGGTCTTTTTACCCCGAGGCAGCCGGAAACTGTATATCATACTGGGATACCGAATGCAACCGCCTGCCCTGGGGTGCTTTTTCGGGATCTCGGCACGAGCTCCGGCAGGATGTAAAAGTCGATATCTAACGGTTGGTGGTCGCCGGGATAATGAAAATTGAGCGATGTTCCAAGGCCTTCTCTTCCATCGGCTTATTGACATCAACTATTTTCATGTATATATTTTTTACACATTAGGCCATGGCGTTCAAGCGAGAAGAGGAAGAAACTGTTGTTATTAACGCCAGAATTCTAGCGCAACTTCAACGGTTCATCGATCATTTCCCGTTCTATGTCATTCTGATCGATGATCGACATCGGATTCTCCTCGCCAACGAGACGACGTCCCGCCATTTTGGCCAAGCCCAAAAGGATTTGATCGGTCAATTCTGTCCCAAAAAGATACACAACCTTGATGAGCCGTTTCCTGGTTGCCCGCTCGAAGTGTCTGTTCAAACCGGGCAAGCGGCGGAAAGTGAGCTTTATGACCCGTCCCGCCGACAATGGTTTCTATCCTCTGTGTTTCCTACTCGATACCGGACCAAGGATGGCCGGTTGGTATTTATCCATTTGACCCATGACATCTCTGAAAAGAAGGTTCTGGAAGAAGAGAGATCTCATAGCCATGACATCCAGACAGTGATCAACTTGATTCTGCAGCGCTCCCTGGAAAATGTTCCCCTCCAGGAATTCCTGGCTTATGTCGTGAATTTGATTCTTAATATCCCGTGGCTCGCTTTTGAATCGAGGGGATGTATATTTTTAACTGAAGATGGTTCCGATGTTCTGAACATGAAAGCTCAGAATGGGCTATCCGTTTCAATACAAAAAACCTGCGCCCGCGTTCCTTTTGGCAAGTGCCTCTGCGGAAGGGCGGCGGTCCTCAAGGAGTCTCAATATTCTTCTTGTATCGATGAGCGTCACGAAACCGTCTATGAGGGGATCATTCCCCACGGGCATTATTGTGTTCCTATTTTGAGCGGTGAGCGACTCCTGGGCGTCATCAATATTTATATCAAAAATGGCCATCAGAGAGAAAAAAAAGAAGAAGATTTTATCTGTGCTGTATCCAATGTTCTGGCGGGCATTATTGAACGGCATCTAGCGGAGGAAAGGCTTCGAAAAACCATGGAGGGGACAATTAAAGTTCTGGACGCAACAACGGAGATGAGGGATCCCTACACTTCGGGTCATCAGAAGCGTGTTGCGGATCTGGCCTTGGCCATCGGGCAGAAAATGGGGCTTAGCCAAAGCCGACTGGAAGGCCTTTATCTTGCCGCTGTCATCCATGATGTCGGCAAGGTTCACATCCCGGTTGAAATCCTCAATAAACCCGGACGGCTGACGGAAAACGAGTTCAACTATATAAAAACCCATTCCCAGGTGGGATATGACATACTCAAGACTGTAGAATTTCCGTGGCCGATCGCTCAGATCGTCCTTCAACATCATGAAAAGATTGACGGCTCCGGGTATCCTCATGGTCTCGTCGGCGACCAAATTCTCCTGGAAGCAAAAATCATTTGTGTGGCCGACAGCATTGAGGCTATGGTTTCTTATCGGCCTTATCGGCCCGCGCTAGGAATTCACAAGGCCTTGGAAGAGATTAAGAACAATCGAGGAATTTTGTATGATGAGAATGTCGTTGATGCCAGTCTTGAGATTATTCAAGAAAATAAATATCAATTTTGATTAGACTCTCAGCCAGCGAAGAGCGGCGGCGGGCGGCGGGTTGACAGGCGACGGATTTCCGGATAATGATGGGAAAAACGATGAAAGGAGGAGCTATGCGCAAGACACACCTTATGGTCCTGGGTCTGATAGGGGTTTGCCTGCTAACCTTCTCCGTTTGTGTTAGCCAGGCGCCCGGGCCGGGGCTCATTGCCACAGCCGGCTGGGAGAAGCTGGGCGAGCGGATGGTGCGGTTCACGGCGGACCACGACGTGATTCTGGCCGGGCGTCAGGGGCGCTTCAATCGTCTCATGATCGTTGTTCGGGACAGCGCCCTGGAGATGTACGACATCAAGGTCACCTTCGGCAACGGCCAAGATTGGTCGCCCGCCACGCGGCTTATTTTCGGGGAGGACACCCGCAGCCGTGTCATCGATGTTCCGGGCGCCGATCGGTTCATCCGCCGGGTGGATTTCTTTTACCGAAGCGTGGGCGCTTCCGGCGGCCGGGCCACCGTCGAGCTGTGGGGGAAGTGACAAACTAACTAAAAACATGGGGCAGTTCAAGCTATATTTTTGAAACTAAAATAATAATATGTGTGGCTAAAAATATGAATCCTAAATAGAAAAGGGGATTTACTAAGGCCGCCCAAAGATTCGGAAATTCACAAGGATCGTCGCTGTAATTTGTATACAGCTGCATTTTTTAATAAATTCAATTAAGAACTTGGGCTGGTTTTTCTATAACTTCTTTTGTTTTAGCTTCTTGTATTAAATTTTTATGAATAGCTTTATTCCCTACTAGAAAAGCTAAAAATCAGGGAAAAGGTTCTAACTGATTTAACGATAGTATCTAAATATATGTTTATTTAATTAAACAATAAAATATATTGTAATATATTGTAAATAATTGATTTTTATATATTTACAAATGTATTAATAATTATGTTTAACCATTGTATCTTATATTTTATATTTAAATACTATTGACAAATAACTTTATGAGATGTATCATCATAGTCGATATGAAACATAAACAAGATATTAGAGAACTCAGAGATCCGAGTGAAATCATCGAAGAAATCTATCTTCTTTTAGAAGAGCTAGTTAGGGCTTCTAAGATGATTCGGAAGTCCTCTCCTAGATTAAAGTACCCAGCGGCAAACAGCTCCTCGAGGGTATTTTTAGGCCCAACCGGTAGAATTAAGCATCTTATAAAAGAAAGATTCTTTGATGAACCAAAATCATTAAAGGATGTTGTAAAACGATTACGGCAAGAGGGCTTTAATTATCGCCAACAGGTATTTTCAATCGCTCTTCTACGACTTGTACGAAATAAAAGTCTTTTAAGATTGCCGGTGGAAGATAAAAGAAAAGGCAAAGAATATTGGCTTTATGCGGAAAGAAAATAGGAGCATATCGTGATAGAAAATATTAAATCTATTCTAAAAAGAATTGAAAAACTTGAAAATGAGATTTTCGGTGATAGCGGAGCGAATATATCAAAGATAAAGAACAAAAATAGGTATACTGGTCCAACAGGTGGAATTCGACTATTGATAATGAAAAGCTATTTTAAAGCAAAAAGAAGTCTTGGAGATGTTAGATCCAAACTTGCAGAGAATGATTATCACTATAGTATTCAAGCAGTCCAAACTGGATTGAATAGGCTCTCAAAACCTGGGGGCCCATTGGTTGCATTTAAAGAAAGGGGGAAAAAAGTATATGCGAAACGAAAATAATCGCTTTAACAAGAAAAACAAAGTTACTAAATCAAGTACAGAATCAATTAGGATACTATGGGAAAAAGGTTTTTACAAAGATCTCAAAAGTTATCCTGATACTGTAAAGCAACTAGGAAAACTTGGTTATAATTTTTCTTCTTCAGAGCTAGGAATGGCTCTTAAGAGAGCAAAATATCTGACTCGGAGAGGCAAAAGAGGAAATTATGAATATATACAAAAGTATCCATTTATTGAAGAAAATTGTAATAAAGCAAAATAAATAGGATGAGCCAAGATCATATAAGAAAGATTTTAGAAGGTAAGTTTCCATTTAAACATGTAAACTCTGCTTTAAATCATTTCTCAGCAGTTGTAATAAACTATCAAAGGGGTAATTGGGAATCGACCTTACAAAAAGTTGGTAAGTTTGTTGAGGCTATAATGAAATGCCTGGCAATATACTGCAATATTATTTTACCGCGTTCGCGAAATTTTAAAGTAGGAGTAATTGCAAAAAATCTTGAAAGTGCGAGTTCTCAATATGATGACATTGTTCGTCTTCTTATTCCGAAAGCTTGTCTCTTTATTTATGATATTTCTAGTAATAGGGGAGCACGACATGATCCGGATGAGATTAATCCAAATGCAATGGACGCGGGCGTATCGATATCTGTTGCTTCATGGATTCTTGCAGAACTTATAAGATTTTCCACAGGAAAAGATGCACGTAGCTCAATTCTATTAATTGAGGCCTTATCGAGCAAAAAATATCCTAAAGTTGAAGAGATAGGTGAAAGAATCTATATAAATATTAGAGGCATGAGTGCTCGTCATATTGGAATATTAATAATGAACGCAATATTTCCCCGTCGTATAAAAAGAGAGAAGCTTATAGATTTAATTATAAGACACGGTTTTAAAAGAAACGCAGCTAGCGTAGCAACTCAAAGAATGAAAGCGGTTATTGATGAGAATGATGAGGGTTGGAAACTGAGAGGATTAGGGCGAGAAGAAGCAGACGAAATATTTCATAACATAATGCAGAAATTATAAATAATTCGTGTGTAAGAATAATCGCTTTTTTATTGTGAAAGATTTCCTCTCAAAGGCTACTCTTTGTATTTGCAATTATTGCTTATAAATCTTTTCGAGCCCGCGGCGCTTGAGCAACGGCTCAACCTTTGGATCTCGGCCGCGGAACTTCAGGAAGAGGGTCATTAAATCCTCGGTGTCTCCCCGGGAGAGGATGTTCTGACGAAAGCTGGCCGCGGTGGCCTGGTCGAAGAGCCCTTTTTCCTTGAAGGCCTGGAAGGCGTCGGCGTCGAGCACTTCCGACCAGATATAGCTGTAGTAGCCCGCCGAGTAGCCGAAGCCGCTGGCGAAAATGTGGAGGAAGTAGGGGCTTCGGTAGCGGACGACGATCTCGGGGATGAGCCCGATCCTGGCCAAGGATGAGCTCTCCAAGGCCAGGGCGGCTCTCTCAGTCGCGTCGGTCAGAATGTGCCAGTCCATGTCCAGGTAGCAGGCGGCCAGGTATTCCACAGTGGCGAAGCCTTGATTGAAGAGGCCCGCTTTCTTGATCCTATCCAGCAGCGACTGGGGGATGGGCTCGCCCGTCTGGTAGTGCCGGGCGTAGCTCTTAATGACTTCCGGCTCGGCCGCCCAGTTTTCCATGATCTGGGAGGGCAGCTCAACGAAGTCCCGGGCTACGTTCGTCCCGGCCTGGGCTTCGTAAGTGCAGTTGGAGAGGAGGTCGTGGAGAGCATGGCCGAACTCATGGAAGAGGATGGTCACTTCTTCGAAAGTCAGCAGCGAGGGCCGGCCGCCGGCGGGCATGAAGAAATTGCCGTTGTTGCCGACCAGGGGGGTAACGAAATGGCCCTGGCGCGCCGACTGGACTCGAAAAGTGTTGGACCAGGCTCCGCTCTGCTTTGAGGGCCGGGGAAAATAATCTGTGTAGAGGATGCCGATAGAATGGCCGTCGGCCTCCTTGACCTCAAACACCTTCACCTCAGGGTGATAGATGGGGATGTCCGTCCGTTCCACGAACTGGAGACCCCACAGCTTGCGGGCTACCTCGAAGGCGCCGTCGCGGACGTTCTCCAACTTGAAATACGGCCGGAGGGTCTCGTCATCAAGCTCATACTTGGCCTTCTTGAGCTTCTCGGCATAGTACCACCAGTCCCAGGGCTCGAGCTTGAATTTACCGCCTTCCTGGTCGATGAGGGCCTGGAGCTCGCTGGCCTCCCTCTTGGCCATTTCCAGGGACGGCTTCCAGATCTGGTCGAGGAGCTTGAACACGGCCGCCGGATTCTTGGCCATGTTCTCTTCCAGGACGAAATCGGCATGCGTTTTGTAGCCGAGAAGTTGGGCGTGTTGGACGCGCAGGGCGGCGATCCGGGACAGGACGGCCTTGTTGTCGAACTGGTTGTTGTTGTTCCCCCGGTTGATGAAGGCCTTGAACAACTTTTCCCTGAGATCGCGCCGGGCTGAGTACTGGAAAAAGGGGATGCAGCTGGGCTTATGCAGGGTGAAGACCCATTTTCCTTCCAAGCCCCTTGTCTTGGCCGCAGCGGCCGCGCCGTCGACGACCGAGGGGGGCAGCCCGGCCAGGTCCTCCGCTTTGTCCAAAATCAGGGCGAAGGCATTGTCCTCCTTGAGGACGTTTTCGCCGAACTTCACCAACAATACAGCCAGCTCCTCATTGATCTTGCGCAATTGGGCTTGCTGGGCCTGGTCCAGGTTGGCGCCGCCTCGCACGAAGCCCCGATAGAACTTGTCCAGAAGCCGTTTTTGCTCTGTAGTCAGGTTGAGTTTGCCCTTCTGCTCATAGACGGCCTTGAGCCTGAGGAAGAGCTTGGGGTTGAGGAAGATGTCGTCATTGTGCTTGGCCAGGAGGGGGGAAACTTCGGCCTCGATCTTTTGCATCTCTTCGTTGGTGTCGGCCGAAGTCAAGTTGAAGAAAATATTGCTGACCTTGGTCAGGAGGCCGCCGCTTTTCTCGTAGGCTTCCACCGTGTTGGCGAAGGTGGGAGGCTGGGGGTTGTTGACGATGGCCTCCACCTCCTCTTTCTGCTGGGCCATGCCGGCCTGGAAGGCGGGCCGGTAGTGTTCGACCTTGATCTTGTCGAAGGGGGGCGTCTGGAAGGGCGTGTTCCAGGCGGTGAAAAAGGGGTTCTCCTCCGCAGCGGCCGCCGGCCGAACTTCCCTATTCCCCTGCAGGCCGGCACTCAAGACGAGGACGGCCAGGAGCAAAGCTGTTCTTTTCATGAGGGTGACTCCTTTCTTAAATGCCCGATCATGCGATTGGAGGTGTTATCCTTTTTCATGGAGAAATTAAAATCAAGGTCCTGAGTATAGACCCCAAGTTTGGATTCCGTCAATAGAAGCTCGGGGAACGGTAAGCATCCAAACATATGATTTCAAAGAGGTGTCGGAATAGCCCCTGAGGGCCCCATAGCGGAGGGGGGGCCCGTCCTTGGGACGGGGGGAACCGACGGGACTGGTTCCCCAGGGGCCCGGGGGGGATTCCGGCACCGATGCTGAATCACATAAATAGGGATCCTTCCCTGGGGAACAGGCGAGCTTCACAAATCCGGTCGATTGTGATGCAATAAATATTCACTTTCTGCGTCTTGAACAATATGAATGCTGACTTGCATCGGGCCCAACCGGCCGAGTTCCTGAGCCTGGAGGATGGCCGTCTCGAGTGGGGACAGACTCAGCCGAGCCTGTCCCCTTTTGTTATATTATGGTATATTTAAAAAATGGCCGCGAGTCCTTCTGAGGCGACGCTGCGGGTGACCCTCCTGCCCAGGGATACCAACCGCTACGGCACGATCTTCGGCGGCGTTATTCTCAGCCATATCGACCTGGCCGGTTCAATCGAGGCTCGGCGTAGCTGCGGGCCGCACAACTACGTCACGGTGGCCATGGACAAGGTCGTCTTCCATCAGCCCGTTTTCGTGGGCGATGTGGTCAGCTTCTACGCGGAGACGATCAGGGTGGGGCGGACATCGATCACGACCAAGGTCGTGGTCGAGGTCAGCCGGGCTGATAGCCAGGAGGTCGTGCGGGTTACCGAAGCCGAGGTCGTCTTCGTGGCCGTGGATGCCGATTGGCGGCCTATTCCGGCCCATCGGATCCGATAATCCCGCGTTGCATTTGAAGAGAGGGCGTCATCATGCATGCCACAACCATCATCTGTGTCCGCCACAAAGACAAGGTGGCCCTGGCCGGCGACGGCCAGGTCACCGTGGGCCAGACCGTTCTCAAGCATTCGGCCAACAAACTGCGGCGATTGTACGGCGGCAAGATCCTGGCCGGATTTGCCGGCTCGACCTCCGACGCCTTCGCCCTGTTCGCCCGGTTTGAGGTCAAGCTTGAGGAATTCAGGGGCAACCTGGCCCGGGCCGCCATTGAGTTGGCCAAAGACTGGCGGCTGGACAGGGCCTTCCGCCGCCTGGAAGCCCTGCTGATCGTGGCCGACAAGGACCAATCCTTCCTTATTTCCGGGACGGGAGACGTCGTGGAGCCCGACGACGGTATCCTGACCGCCGGATCGGGCGGGGCCTATGCCCTGGC
>Ga0315284_10017995_pt1 | contig 10019 bp, 7 predicted proteins | sample YL17G09_16_MG_FD_203696 | JGI IMG/M metagenome (GOLD analysis project Ga0315284, IMG submission 203696) | Sediment microbial communities from Yellowstone Lake, YNP, Wyoming, USA - YL17G09_16 | ecosystem: Environmental > Aquatic > Freshwater > Lake > Sediment | place: USA: Wyoming | collected...
TCCGACTCGTGGTCGGCCTCGGCGGCCAGGGCGCGGGCGAGGCGGTGGGGGGGAACGTAGGCCCCCGCGCCGCGGCCGGGCGGCTGCGCGGGCAGCGGCGCCGCGCGGCCCCGCTCGCGCTCCCGGGACGGGCTGCGGCGCGGTGGCGCGTCGCCGAGGGCGCCGGGCGCGCGGAACGCGCCGCGGCCACGCCGCGCGGGGGGGGCGCCGCCGGCGGGGGGGGGAGGCGACGCCGACCGCGGCCGCGCGCCGGCGTTGGACGTGGGCGACCTAAAGAGGTGGATGGAGGGGGGCAGGGGCGTGAGGCGGCCGCTGGGCGACAATGCGCCCCCGCCGCCGCGCCGCCCCCCGAGATCGGCGCACCTCCGCTCGGGTGACCGCGACCGCGAGGCGTCGCGGCTGCCGCTCGTTGCCGACGCGGACCGCGACAAGGACAGGGCCGGGCGTGGGGGTGTCGGCATCGCAGCGACGGCTGCCGCCGGGCGGCGGGCGCGGGCCGCGGGGCCCCGCCACCGGCCCGGGGGGGGGGGGGGGGGGGGGGGCTGCGCGGGGGGGGGGGCCGGGGGGGGGGGGGGGGGGGCCGGGCGGGGGGGGGGGGGGGGGGGGGGGGGGGGGGGGGGCGCTGGCCGCGCGGGGCCGAGAGAGGGCAGCGGCGGAGAGGGGTTGGTTGTGTCTGGTGCGGCGCCGACCGCCGTCGCCCGCGCTCGTCTCGCGCTGCCCGCCGCCAACGAGCGCCGGTTTGCAGGCGGCCGCCCCCAACGAGAAAGCACAGCTAGAGCGCCGCGGCGGGGCGGTGGGCGCGTCTGCAGCGGCTGCCGCGGCCAACGACACCCCCACCCCCTCCCCCGACGCTCACAACCGGCCCGCCTCGGCTTCCAGCGTGTCCGTGACGCGCCCCAGCAGGTTGGACACGCGCTCCAAAACATCATCCAGGGGGCCGGGCGACGGGGGCGCGGCGGTAGCGGCGGGCCCGGGCGACCGCGCGCACGGCGACCGCGGCGCGAGCGCGCCCGGCGTCCAGCCGTCGTCCGGGGCCGCGGCAGTCGCCCGGCGCGCGACGTCCCACGCGTGGCTGCTGGGAGGCGGCCCCGGCGCGCGCGCGGGCGAGCGCGCGCGCGGCGCCGCGGGCCGCGGCGGCGGCTGCAGCCCCTCGCCCCCGTTCCACGGCTTGCGCGACGCGTCGGCCGACGGCTCGGGCGCGATCGACGCGCGGGAGGGCCCGCGGCACGCCCGCGGCGGCGGCGACGCCGACCAGGTTGCGCGCGGCGCCGCGGCAGCCGCGCGCGCGCACGGCGCCAGCGGCACCGCCGACCGCCGCAGGAACGCGCGGCGCGGGCCGGGGGGCGAGGCGGGGTTGCCGTCGGGGTTGGGGTGCGACGACGGCGACGGCGGAGCCTCCGCCGCCGCCTGCGCGCGCTGCGCCTCAATTTTGGCCACCGCCGCCGCCCGCCGCCGGGCCGCCAGCGTCGCCAGCGCCTCGCCCCGAGTCGGCAGCCGGGTGCGGCCGGCGGCAGGGGGGGATGGCGGCGGCGGCGCCGCGCTCGCGCCCGTGCGGGGCCGACGCGCCCACGCGGGCAGCAGCCCCCACCGCGGTTTGGGCGCTGGCGCGGGAGGCGCGGGCGCGTCCAGCGCGTCGGCCACCGAGAAGAACGAGGCGGCGCCCGCCCCCGCGGCCGCCGCGGCGACCCCCGCCCTTCCCCCGCGCGCCGACAGGCGCCGCGACTCGGACGCCACCTCGTCCAGCTCGGCCTCGACGCGCGCCGCAAATTCGGCAAAGTCGGCGACGCGGCCGGGCGGTCTCTGAGGAGGGAGGGAGGAGGAAAGAAAAGAGGTCGGCGCGCGCAGCGGCTGCCTCCACCCACCGCCCCGCGCGATGGGCGAACGTCGGCCGGCGCGAGGCCCTCGCGGGCGGCGCGGCCGAGGCCGTCCCTCCAGCGCGCGCGGCGCGGCGCGCCGCATGGCGCGCCCGCCTGCGCCCGAAACCGACGCCCCTCTTCCGACTCGCCTGCGCCATGGCGAGAGGGCGTGCGGTGCCAGGGGGCGTCCTCCACGCGCGCTCGCGGGCCGGCGGCTGCCGCGGGACGCCTGGGCTCGCGCTCCGGGCAGGGTCTGTCGCAGACTCCGTTTCGTTTTTTCGCCCCGATGGCCGCCCGCGCCGCCGCCGCCCGCCCCGCGGCGGCGGCCGCCCTGCGCCACCGCCGCGCAGCGGCCGCCCGCGCGGCGCCGACCGGGCGTGAGCCTGCGCCACGCGTCCTCCCGCTCCTCGACCCCGCGGCGAGCGACCCGCTCCCCGCGCTCCCCTCTTGGGACGCCGTCCTCGTCCTGGGCGGCGGCCTAACGCCGGTCGGCGGGCTGCCGCCCTGGGTGGAGCGCCGGCTCGACCTGGCGGCAGCGCTGCGCGCCGCGGCGCCGCGCCCGCCGCCCCTCGTCCTCCTCGGCGCCGGCACCCCCCACAAGCCGCCGCCGCCGTGCGAGATCACCAAGCGCCCGCTCACGGAAGCGACGGCGGGCGCGCGGCACCTCATCAAGCAAGGGGTGCCCGCGGCGGCCATCCTGAAGGAGACGCAATCGTTCGACACCGTGGGCAACGCCCTCTTCGGCCTCACCACGCACGCCGCGCCCCGCGGGTGGGGGTCTCTGGCGGTCGTGACGTCCGCGTTCCACATGGCGCGCGCGCGGGCGCTGTTTGGCGCGGTGTTTGGGTTGGCGTCCCCCGCGTTCCGCCCCGGCCTCTCCCCGTATGCCCTGGCCTACTACGCCGCGTCGGACGATGGCGTGGCATCCGCGGAAGCGTTGGCCGCGCGCCGGGAGCGGGAGGAGGCGTCGATCGCGACGTTTGAGGCCGCGACCGCGTCGCTCGACTCGCTCGCCGCGTTCCACGCCTGGGTGCACGCCACCCACCTCTGCTACGCGACGGCGCGCCAGGATGAGTTTGGGGCGGGGGCGGAAGGGGAGGCGAACGCGGGGGTCGACCCCAGGGCGCTGGAGACTTATTGAGAGAAAGAAAGGGAAGAAAGGGGAGGGGGTCTGGCGCGGGTGCGTGTGTGCGTGTGTTTGCTTGCAAGTGTGGCGGCCCCTCTCCTCGTTTCCCCTCTTCTTCAGAGCCCGGCCGCGGTCGCGGTCGCGGTCGCCGACGCCGGCCCGACCTGCGGCCGCGCGGCGACCGCGCGCCACGCCACTTCCACCCCGCGCCGCGTCGACGCCCACCACGACCGCCCCCACATCGTGTCGGCCGGCCACCAGGGCGGCGCGGGCGCCGCGGAGAAGAGCGTTTTGGGGGTGACGGGGGGGAGGCCGCCGGCCGCCCGGTCGGCGTTGACAGCCACGGCGAGCGCGGCACGCACGCCGGCTTTGGCGGCGGCGGGGGTGGGGTAGTCGGGGAGAGGGAGGAGGCCGAACGGCAGGCGGGAAGCGGGGGCGGGCGTCGGCGTGCCCGTTCCCGTGCCGCCCTCGCCGCCGCGCAGCACGCCCTGCCCCGAGGCGCGCACGAGCATGTCGTTGAGCGCGTTGGGGCCGACCGGGAACGCGGGAGGAGGGGGAGGGGAGGGCGACGGCGACGGCGACGGCGACGCCGACGCGTCCGAGCCGCCCGACGAGGCGCCCGACGACGACGACGACGACCCGCCGGACGATGACGCCGAGTCGGACGACGCCGCCGACTTGGCCGCGGGCGCCTTGGCCGCCAGTTCCGGCGGCGGCGCCGACGCGGCCCGCGACCCGCCGCCGCCGCGCGGCGTCCCGGACGGCGACGCCGACGCCGACGCCGACGGCTCCGACCCCGCGCCCGCGGCCGACGACCGGGCGCGGGGCGGCTTGGAGGGGGTTGTGGCGCCGCGCGCGGGCCCGGGCGCGGGCGCCGCCGCGCCCCCGAGCCCCGCCAACACGCCGTGCAGCGTCGCGACGCGGGCCGGACTGTCGTGCCACTTGCGGTTCCAGGCCATGCCCGCGGGCCACCAGGGCGGCGGCGGCGCGGTGAAGGCCGGGTGCGCAGCCGGTTTCTCCCCCGCCGCCGCGCGGCCGGCGTTCAGGGCGGCGACGAGGGCGGCCCGCACGGACGCGCGGCGGTCGGCGGGCGACTCGTAGGCGGCCAAAGGGAGGAGGCCGAACGGGGGAGGAGGAGCGGAGGCAGGGGCGGCGGGAGGGGGCCCGGCGGAGGGCGGCGGCGGAGGCAGCGGCCGCGGCGCCTCGGGCCGCGCCCGCTTGCCGGCCGGCGCACTCGGCCCGCCGGCGCCGCCGGCGTCGGCGGCCGACCGCGGGCGCTTGGCGGGCGGCCGCGGAACGGCCGCCGGCGTCGCCACCTGCGCCGACGCCGGCCGCCCCCCTCCCCGCGCCTCCTCCACCACCGCCAGCACGCGCGCGTCCTGCTCGCGCAGGACGGCGGCCAACGGCTTGGTGTCGGCGACGGGCCAGGCGTCGTCGCCGCCGCCCGCGGACGGCGTGAGGAGCGCCAGGCGGGCCACGGTCCGGGAGGCGGCTTTGTGGGGGTAGAGCGCGTCCAAGTCGGCCTGGACGTGGGCTGAGGAGGGGAGGAGGGAAGTGAGGCGTCGGCGCCCGCACGCCAGCCGTCGCGGGCCGCGCCCTACCGCCAGCGCGCGGCCACAGAGCGCGCATAAAGACATCAGCCATCGGCTGGGAGGCGCGGCGCGGCCTGCAACGCCCCGCCCGCCCGCCCATCCGGCCCGCCAGCGCCGCCGCCGCCGCCCATGCGCACCCCGCAGCTCGCCCACGGTCGCGCCCAGCCCTGCGGTGGAGCACACGGCGTCCCCGTCGGACGTGCGCACAAAGACGCGCCACTCGTCGGGCGGCGAGGCCATGGCGGCCGGCCCGGGAGTGGCGGCGGGAGAGAGAGCGCGGCCGTCGACGGCGGGCGGCGCTCGGCACTGCACCCCCGAAAACGGCCGCCCCACACCGCGCCGACGCCGCTGGCCGACCGGGCGCGCCATGCACCCCGCGACCGAGTGTACAGTCCGGCTCCGGGTGGGGGCGGGCGCGCGAGGGCGTGGGGTCGAGCGGACGCGCGCGCGCGCGCGCGCGGCCGCCCCCCGCGCGCCCCCCCGCCGCGCTCCCACCCCCACACGACCCCTCCCTCCCCACTGTAGGACGCCGGCTTTGTCCCTGACCGCCTCACGCTGGCCGCGGGCGGCACCGTGCACTGGGTCGCCTGCCCGCACGAGCCCGGCGCGCACCCGCTCGTCGTCGCGCGAGGCGGCGTGCCCGTCGCGGCGGCCGACGTGGCACCGGGGGCGGTGATGACGAGGTGGGAGGGTGTGGCGGGGATGAGGGGTCGCCGGGAGGGCGACCGTTTTTTTTTGGTGGTCGAGCGGCGGGCGCGCCTGGCGCGCCCGGCGCGCCCACCGCCTCCCGCCTCCCCTCCCCAGCTATTTTGCCGCGCCCGGCGACTATTGCGTCTACTCTGAACTCTACCCGTTTGTCGCGGCGACCGTGCGCGTCGTGGCCACGCGCGGCGGCGGCGGCGGCGGCGGCGCCGCCGCGCGCGCCGCGCTGCCCCTCGCGCCGCCGCCGCCGCCACCCAGGCCCGCGGCGGCGCCGCCGCCGCCGCCGCCCAGGCCCGCGGCGCCGCTCGCGTGCGGGCCCGAGGTGGCGTCCCAGCCGCGGCCCGCGCCTCTGCAGGCGCGCAACCGGCGCGAGGCGGGGGCGGGGGCGTTTGCGGCGTGCGCGAAGAACGCGCGCCGCGCGCGGCGGCCGTCGCCGCGGCCGCCGCCGCCCGCGGACGCCGAGCCCGAGTCGACTCGGTCGTGGGCGGCCGTCGCACGCGCGCCGCCTCCGCCTCCGCCGCCGCCGCCGCCGACGCCCGCGGCGGCGCGGGCGGCTGCCGAGGCCACGGCGGCGGCGGTCGCCCCGCCCCCTTCCAAGAGCAAGGGCCGCCGCCCGGGCGCGCGCCGGGGCGGCACCCCCGACAACAAGCGCCGCCGGCGCGCGCTCACCGAGAAGCGGCGCGAGCGCGAGGCGGAGGAGAAAGCCACGCGCGTCGGCAAGGCGGGACCGCCCGCGCCCCCTCCTCCCTTTCGCCCCTCGTTCGAGGAGATGCTCGCAGCCGCCCTCGGGCACGAGTCCGTGGCGGCCGCCGCCGCGCCCCTGCTGGCGGCGCGCGCCGCGGTTGCGGCGTGAGGAGGGTCGGCGGTTGGCGGTTTCGAGGCGTGCGCGCGTGCTTGTGCGGGTTTGGGTGTTTGCGATGGTGTCTGCGTGCTCTCGGCGTGGCGTTTGTGTGAACGAGGCGGGCGTGCGGGAGGGGTTGGGGTCGCCGACGCGCCGCCCTCTTCTCGCCCACTCCCGCCCCCCGCCCCGCGCCCTCGATCCCTACTGATCGCGACCTCTCTTCTGCGGGCCGCCCCAGCCGCGCCCCCTCACCGCCCCTGCGCGATGGCGCGCCAGGCCCCGATCCTGGCCGCCCTCGTCGCGATCGCGGCCGCCGCGCCGGCCGCCGTGGTGCCGGTGCCATCGCCTCGGCTGCTGCTGGCGACGGCGGCGTGGGCAGCCACCCCCGCGACCGCCCTCTCGCTCCCCGCCTGGGCGCCCTCCTTCCTCACCCGCCGCCCCGAGGGCGCCGCCCTCATCGACTGGGTGCGGACCAACGGCGGCGTCGCCCACGTGCGCGTGGCGGCCGTGCCGGGCGGCGGCGGCCTGCGCGGGCTGGTTGTCGAGAGGGCGCTCGCGCGCGGCGACGTCGTGATGGCCCTCCCTTCAAACCTCTCCATCCCCATGGGCGACAACAGCGCCACGTCGCCGGTGGGTGTGGGAGGAGGGGTGGGGGTGGGCAAGGCCGGCGTTGGGGCCCGACCGACGACCGACCCTCTCTTCTTCCAGGAGTCTGCCGTGCTCCTCCTCGGCCGCCGCGTCGCCGACCCCGCGTGGTGGGCCTCCTTGGACGTCTACCTGCGGTCGCTGCCGGCCGCGCCGTTCACCAAGGAGACGATGACGCGGGAGGAGGCAGGGCTGCTCCAAGACAGCCGGCTGGTGAGGAAAGAGAGAGGGAGCGGCGCGCGCTGCTCGCTTCGATATTTCTAGGCCGACCTCCCGCCTCCCTCTCCTTCTCAGACGACCGCGGTGCACGACGAGATCGAGTGGGCGCGCGCCGTGTTTGAAGGGCGGCGCACAGAAGAAGTCAAGGGGCCGACGCTCGCGTCGGCTCTCAGCGGCCACAACGTGACTTGGCCAGAGTTTCAGCGCTGGGTCTCCATCATCGCGTCCTACACCTTTCACCTGCCGGACGACGCGGGCGTGACGCGGGCCGTGTTCCTGCCGCTGCTCGACCTGATCAACCACGGCGACAAGGGCGACGCCAACGCCGACGTCGACCGCGAGGGGGGGAGCTTCGTCATTCGCGCGACGCGCGACATCAAGCCGGGGGATGAGGTACAGGGAGCAGGGAGGGGTGGGGGAGGCGGGGAGGCCGGGGCGCCGCCGGGGTGCGGCGGCTGCCCGCGCCTCCCTCTGTCCGTCCCTCTCTTTTTCTCGCCACCGCCAACCCTCCTCCCTCCTCGCACAGGTAACCTTCACCTACTCGCCCGGCCAAGCGCGCCCCGACCACACGTTCATGCACTACGGCTTCCTCAACCGGGTGCGCCGGGAGCGGCCGCACCTCGCGTGCATCGACCTCGCCAACCGCACCCTGTGGGACTGCCCGGGGCCCGACGCGGCGGAGCTTGGGCTTGAAGGTGCGCAATGCGGTGGAGGGCCAGGGCGCGGGGTCGAGGGGTGCGGGCGTGCGGAGCACGGCCAAAGCGGGGGGGTCGAGCAGGGGGTCGAGCCACCCCCGTTTTCCTCGCACGTCGACACCGCCAACGCGCACCATCATCGTCGCACTCATCCGCGCACCCCGCCTCATCCATCAGAGACCCCGATCAACACGACCGAGGCCGAGCGGCTCGACCTCATTTTGCGGAGTTTTCCGACGACCGAGGCCGACGACTATGCCGCGCTCAAAGGTAAGCCACGCGCGTGCGGCGCATAAGAGAGACGGGTGCGCACCATGGATGCCATTTGCGGCGCACATCGATGCTCGCGCGATGCCCCGCACCCCTTCAGCCATCGACCGCAAAACCAAGTGGCGCGAAGCCCTCATCCTCGAGTTTCGCGCCACCCGCAAGCGCGCCCTGCGGCACGCCATCAATCGCTTTTCGGGCGTGCCCGCGGCGGAGGTGGACCGCAGCGAGCTGTGAGCGAGAGGGGCGCGGAAAAGGGGGAGGGTTTGCTGGGGTTGCCCCTGTGCACCGCAATGCGCCGTTGGTCTTTTGATTTCCGGAGTTTGGCGTTTGTGCAATTTGTAACGCATGCGGGGGGAGCGTGCGGAGAATAGACGCGGGATGGCGATAGTGCGGTGCAGGCGAGAACGGATTTATTGGCTTCGCCGCGCAGTACGCCGCAGCGTCTATGTGCGCTTGCGAGATGCGCAGAGCTTGCGCAGCAATCGATTGCTTGCTAACACGACCAAGAATGGGTGCAGAGACGCACGCCAGCGTCAAGCTGGGAGGTCCCTGTTTCAAGTGCTCCGCTCAACTCTTCCTCCCCATCGCCATTCTCCGCGCGCGAGTGCGCTGGTCGATCAATTTGCCGCATGGTGCTCTTTGTGCGAGGGTGAAACAAAAGAGCGCGGGGCAGCGTTTCTGCGGCCCCCGCCCGCTCGCAACCGCGCTCGCGCACGGCGCGCTGGCCCGCCGCCCAACCGCCCTCGACAACCCCGCCCCGTCCTCTGTGTTGGTCACACTTGGTTATAGAACGCGTCCCGGTGCCAGGCACGCTCCGGAAAGAGGCTGACGAGGGCGCAAACGGGTCTCTAGCCGCGCGGGCGGCCGACACCCCAACGCTCGGCGCCGCTTCCCGACTGCAAACCGTCGCCTCTCCCACCTCCCGCCAAGACGCTCACGCCCCCAGTGCTCCCTAGCGGCGGCGGTGGCCCAAATGGGGGGTGCGAAAAATCGGACGACTGACCCGGCCGTCGGCGCGTGGCAGCCGGCACATTCCCGCTGCCGGCCCTGTCGACCCCCGGCACCCCGCGCCGCGCGCCGTCGGCCATCTGGAGCTCCCATGCGTCGCCTCCGGTCGCCAGCGGCGACGGCGACGTCAAGGGCGGCCGCCTCCCCCTCCCCGCCCCCACCCAAAAAAGCGCGCGCCACATCACGATCACGCATTATGAGTCACCAAAAATTGGAGTTGTGACAACCAGCGGCTATGCCAGAGCGGTCTAATGGGAGCGACTAGAATTCTTACGCCCGGGTCTCTTGACCCAGGTGCGCTGCCACACACACGCAGACACCCGGCATACCTTGACATCGCTTGTCGAAAGACGCGCAGGTTCGAATCCTGCTGGTCGCGTGACCTTCTTTTTTGTTTTGGGGGGGCGGGAGGGGGAGGTGGGGAGATGGGGCTGGTTTCGAGGAGGGGTGGAGAGGTGGGGGGCAGGCCTTTTTTTTTCAGTTTTGAGGCGAGAGAGCCGGGGGGGGGGGGGGGGGGGGGGGGGGGGGGGGGGGGGGGGGGGGGGGGGGGCGCGGGGGGGGGCGGGGCGGGCCCGCGGGGGCGGGGGGCGGGGGGGCCGGTTTCCGGGGGGGGGGGGTGCGGGGGGGGGCTGGCCTTTTTTTTCAGTTTTGAGGCGAGAGGGCCACCCGCCCCCCCCCCCTATGAAACGCAGTGCAGCCGTAACACGCCCACCCGACCGAAAACAGGCCCTTCTCTCCCGGCGGAGCGGGGCCAGCGCTGCCCCACACACCCGCCCTGCCACCCCTCGCTCCCCCCTCCTCAAGCCGCCTTTTTCTTGACCAGCGCCCGCAGCGCGGCGTAGCTCACGACGTGGAACACGGCGTAGAACAGAAACAGGATCGCAATGGCTTCCCCCGTTTTGAGGATGTGCTTCTTGTTCGGGTCGCCGCCGTCGCCGAACCAATACTCGAGAATCGAGTCGCCGGATTGAAGCTCCGTGCATTTGGGCACCCGCTGCTCGTCCGTCAGAAACTTTTCCGGCACATTAAACGGGTTGTTGGCCTTGTCCGTGAGCCAGGGCGTCT
>Ga0315284_10017998_pt1 | contig 10018 bp, 10 predicted proteins | sample YL17G09_16_MG_FD_203696 | JGI IMG/M metagenome (GOLD analysis project Ga0315284, IMG submission 203696) | Sediment microbial communities from Yellowstone Lake, YNP, Wyoming, USA - YL17G09_16 | ecosystem: Environmental > Aquatic > Freshwater > Lake > Sediment | place: USA: Wyoming | collected...
CAAGATACGGATAGGGACCCACGACGTATTCATGGCGTTGCCTGAAAAAGCAATCCTCGACGGGCTCATGTTGGGGAAGGTCTCGGTCTCAGAGATCTTCGATATTCTGAAGGAAAACATCGCGAAATTGGATATCCACCGGTTCGTAGAGTTCATACGACGTTGTGGGAACAGTGCACTTGCGAAGAGGATGGGATTCATGCTTGATGTGCTCGGTCGTGATATCTACGCAGACCTACATAAATTGGTCACGCCGACGATACTAACCCTCGATCCGGGGCTTCCGAAGAGGGGTGTGGCGGACCATAAATGGAGGATCCTAGATAACCTCAAGAAGTCTGCGGAGGTTTAGATTTGATAACAATTCCTCAATTGAGAGAGATCGCGTTATTCAAGGGGTTAGGTCTAAGGTACGCCGAGAAGGATTATCTCAATGATATCTGCCTGAAGGATATCTCAAGATATCGGAAGGCGTTGGTCTTCAAGGGCGGTACCGCATTATATAAATTCTACAAATTGAACAGATTCAGTGAGGACCTGGATTTCGTGATCAACAAGAGGAAGTTCGATTATGAAAGTGTGAGGGCCCGTTTGGTCAGGACCTTCGGATTGATGGATATCGAGGTGGCGAACGGAGAATTGGAAATTCATCAGAGAGGTGGGACCCTAATCCTCCTAGTGAAGGGACCTTTATTCAACGGTTCACGCGAAATGCTGGCCAGGGTACCGATAGATTTTAGCTCAAGGGAAAGACCGAGGGCTTACAGGATACTTGAACACCGCCCGATTTACAAGGACATACCCGCGTTTGAATTGTGTGTGATGGAGACGGAAGAGATATTTGCAGAAAAGGTTAGGGCGATCATGACCCGGAACAAGCCAAGGGATGTATTCGATGTGTGGTTTCTCCTGAAGAGCGGGACAGAGATTGAAGTGCAACTCGTTAAAAGGAAATTGAAATTGTATGATGAGGCATTCTCACTCAGGGAGTTCATTTCAGCAGTGGAGGAGAAGCGGGGACATTGGGAATCGGACCTGCAAGATAAGGTGATAGGTCGATTGCCGAAATTCGATATGGTCGCGGGAGAATTGGGGGAGATTTTGAAAAAGGGTTTTACATAGGATCAGCAATAGCAGGAACCATTTCCAGGACCCGCGATCACGTCGACCCGCTCTTGTCCGTGCAAAGATAGTCACCGTGCTTCAGGGCCAGTGGGCAGCCACCGCCACAGACATCCAGGAGGTTGCAGTCCTTGCACTTGTCAGGGACGTACTTCCTTTTCCTGATGGACTTGCACAGCTTGTGATTCCAGATCTTCTTCCACGGGTCCGTGAGGATGTTCCCCAAAGGCTCGTAGCAGCTCTGGCACGGAAGTACGGTCCCATCGGGCTCGATGGCCATGTTGATGGAGCAGGCCGTGCACTGCTTTATGCCGAGGCCTTTGTTGATGGGGTTGAACTCGCAATAGGGCGTGGGGGAATACCAGATGAGGGTCACCTGGGCCTCGTCTGCTATGGCCTTGAGCTTCACGACAAGGGGTTCGAGCTCCTCGCATGTCAGGGCCTCGGTGTTCACGCCCTTGCCAGAGCGTATGATGGCGTTGAAGGCGATGTTCTTAACGCCCAGGCCAATGAGGAACCTGGCCGTGTCCTCCATGTCTGCCGCGTTGGACCTCATGATGGTCGTGTTCGTGTTGACGTAGAGGTCCTCGTTCAAGGCCACCTTCAGGCCCTCGATGGTCTCCTTCCAGGCGCCCTCGCAGCCGGCCAGCTTGTCGTGGACGCTCTCCTTGTGGGAAAGGACCGTTATCTGGACATGGTCAAGGCCGACCTTGACCAGGTCCTTGAGGTATCCCTTCTTCCTCAGGTTCCGGCCGTTGGTTATCATGCCAGTTATCTGGCCGTGGTCCTCGGAGTGGATGACCAGGTCCCGGAGGCCCTTGAAGAGCGTGGGCTCCCCGCCGGTGAACACGATGTGCGGGATGCCGACATCCCAGAGCCGGTCTATGACCTTCTGCCACTGCTCGACGGACAGCCCCTTCTTCTGCATCCGTTCGTCCTCGTTGTAGCAGTGCCCGCAATCGTTGTTGCACTCGTAGGTCAGGGCCAGGTCCATGCGATAGGGCGCCGGCAGGTCATCGGTCCCTATTGCCGGCGTGTCGGAACCCATCATCTCGAGCTTGTAGAGCTTCCCCTCGGCGGCATGCTTGAGCTGCTTTTTGACCTTCTTGTAGTCCTTGACGAGGGTCCTGTTCTCGACCTTCCGGTAGCGCCGCCTCATGTATCGGGCCATGTCGTGGTCCGACCGGTCCTCGAGGGCGCAACGGGCATAGTCCAGGGCCGTGCCGTTGAGGAAGATTATCTTGGACGCATCGATCATCAGGACGCCCTTCTCCTCGGAGTCCACGCGCAGGTGGAACCTGTGGCCCTCGAGCTCGCCCTGGCCGTCGAACTTATGGACCCCGGGCTTGAGGCCCAGGTTCACGTAGTCCTCCCACCATTCCCTGAGGCCCATCACCGGCCACCCCCCGCACAGGCGCAGGCACAGGCGCAGGCGCAACCGCCACCGGCGCATCCGCCGCCGCCCGACGACACGGGCACCGGATGCGTCACGCCCGTCACATCCCTGCTGAGCGACTTCATGTTGCTGGTCAGGTTCTGGCTGGCGGTCTTGACCTGGGAAACGTACCTCTGGGCCGCCTGCTGCGGGTTGAGGCCGCCGCTCTTGGCCCAGCCCGCGCCAGCATGGCTCGTCCGCGTGCCGGTCTGGACCGGGACGTAGTACGGCAGGCCGACGTAGATGCCGTCCATCCGGTGGTAGTAATTGTTGTCGAGCATCATCCAGTCGTTCATCTTATCCAGGTCGTTGGAGAATTGCTCGGGGGTCCCGGCCGCCCGGACCTGGGACCAGGCCCTCTCGCATATGGCCCGGTAGTATTCCTTGGTGGCATCGTAGTCAAAGCCCTGGACCTTCGTCTGGACGTCCTTGACCAGGTCGACCAGCGCGGTCGAAAGGGCGCTCCTGTTCATGAGGCCCGCCGGGGATATGGCATTGATGTAGGCGGTCTCGTAGGGATAATCGCCGGAGGGGCTCAGGCGCCTCAGGGTCATGGGGTTGTCCCCGACGACCTGGAGCTTCCCTTTCTTGAGGAGGCCGAACAATATCATGGTGGCCACCATGGAGAGCGGGAGCTCGAGCACAATGGCGGCTTCCACGGCCGTGAGGTCACGTCTAGGACCCGCGCCCTTGACGGTCAGCTTGGGCTCGAAATAATCCTTGGCGCGCTTGCGCTGGGAGACGTAACCGAGGATGATGATGCCGGCGAAGACGCCGGCGAACAGGAGGCACGGGGCTATGACCACGCAAAGGTCCCCCAGGGCCGCAAAGGTGTTCTGGAAGTCCTCCCACCAGTCATGCTTGAAGTACTTGTCGACGTACTGCTTCGGGAACCCGACGCCACTGTCGTAGGATCCGCTGGACAGGGAGCTAGAGGACACGTAGGAGTCGTTCCACACGGCGACGACCATTCCCGTGCCCTTGTCGAGATAGATGGCGTTCCACGGGCGGTTCTTAAGGTAGACCGCCTGGCTGATGTCCTGGAAGGCCGGCGGGAAGAATATCTTCGTCGATAGGTGGTCGGTCGGCCCCTGCTGGAAGGTCGGATCGAACCAGGTCGGCCGGAACCTGATGCCGACGGTCCCGGACTTCAGTTCGTTCTCGTAGACCATGTGGGGGTTCTTGACATGGAATTTGAGGGTGAATATCGTCCCAAAGACCTCGATATGGCTCCTGATGTCCGAGTCGAAGTTCACTGCCAGGCCGGTGCCCACGTACGGGGACTTCACGATGTCGGTGATGGGGTAGGTCGCGCCGTCGACGACCACCGAGGCCGTCGCGCTGTTCTTGTCGTAGTAGCTGTTCGGCAGGCCTATGTCCACGCCGTCCAGTTCGCCGTAGTTGACGAACTTGATGCTGTAGTCGATGGTGATGCCGCCGTCCGGAAGGACCTGGACCGTTACGTCCTCTTCCTGGACCGCGAAGTTGTAATTGAGGGCCCTGGCCGGCGAGGGGACGATGGCGATGACCTGGAGCTGGACGGCCAGCATGACCGCTGCGATGAAGAGCGCCCGTCTCACGTAACTCCGGGACCTGCAGACCATTGGACCCCTCCCTACCACTTGGGCGCCTCCTCCAGCGCTCCCGTGGAGCCGCAGTAGGAGCACGTGTACATGAGACCGCCGGAGATGAGCTTGATGTCCTTTTGCTCGATGGGGGCGCCGCAGGACTTGCATGTCAGCTTCTTTTCCTGGAACTGGCCCGAGCCCGCCATCTGGACGTTGACGTTCTGCTGGACGATCACGGGCCTGCTGGCCTCTTTGCGGCTGTCAAGGTAGACGAGCACGAAGATTATGACGGCGACGAGGATGAGGACGCCGCCGATGATGCCGTTGTTCTTGAACTCTGCTTTGTTCGGGTCGTAGGCTATCAGGTTGAGGGCCCCGTAGGCGAGAAGGCCCAGGGCCACGAATATCAGGATGTACATCAGGACCTTGTTCATCGGCGGCACCATTCGCAGATTGTTGTTGGTGATGATTTAATGCATAGATTAATATTGCCATGCGGGAGGTCCAAGGGCATTCCTGGGGCTCATCCGACCTTCGCCGGTAGATCCTTGTCAAGCCTCTGGAGATCCAGCTTGGCCCCGATGGCAGTCAGGACGGTCCTGGCCTCGGCGGCCAGCTTGCCGGCCTCGGCCTGGGAGCCCTTTGCGGCGAGGACGACGGCGAGCTCCCTCAGGGTCCGGCCCGTTTCCAGAGCGTGGTCCACGGCGCGGAATATCTCGAGGCTCCGGCGGAGCAGGGCCTCGGCCCGGTCCCTGTCACCCTTCTTTAGCTCGATGAGCCCGAGGACCCTAAGGCCGTAGGCCTCGGTCTCGCGCGCCCGGGCCCTCTGGCCGCCTTTGACGGCTTCGGTGGCGTACCTCTCGGCCAGGGATATATCCCCCTTGACCAGCTGGATCCTTGCCATGCTGGCCTTGACCCAGGAGGTCCTCCCATCCTCCTTGAGACCCTGGAAGCCCCTCAGGGCCCGGTCCGCCCACATGCTGGCCCGGACCAGGTCGCCCATCTCGATGTTCAGGTCCATAAGATTGAGCTCGGACGTGTGGACGCCGTGGATGTATCCTTGCTTGGCAAAGGACTTGTTGGCATCCTGGAAGAACTTCTCGGCCTCGGCCAGGTTCCCCTGGGCCAACCGCACGAGCCCTATGTTGTTCCCGCAGTGGCCCCGCATGAAGGTCCCGCCGGCCCCCTCGTCGAGCTTGATGGCCTCTTCGAAATGGGCAAGGGCCTCGTCGAGCTTGCCGAGCTGATAGAGGACGAGCCCCTTGTTGGACTTCGCCTTGGCTACGCCCTTGGGGTCCCCAAGGGTCGTGAACGTCTTTGCCGCGATGTCGAGCCTCTTGATCGCCTGCTCGCAGCGGCCAAGCTCCCAGAGGCAGATGCCGCCGATGTTGTTCGCATCGGCGTAGGCCTCGGCCAGGGGCTTCTCCGTCTGGTAGTCCTTCTCGACGAGCTCGATGGCGAGCTCGGCGCTCCTGCGGCCATCCTCGTACTCGGCAATGAAGTTCTTGAGCTTGGCCCGGCGGATGTGCAGTTGGGCCTTCTCGAGCCTGTCCGTGGCCTTGGCCAATGCCGCGTCCAGGAACTGGGCGGCCTTGTTGGTCTCGCCGACGTTGGCCAGCATGTCGACGCACTTCCGGGTCAAGGCCAGGCCGCCGCCGCCCGCCTCTATGGCCTGCATGTAGCAGATCTCGGCCTTGTTGAACTTCTCGGCCTCGGCGTAGACGTCGCCCATCTTCTCGAGTATGTTGGCCTTGTCCTTGCTGGAGGCATCCTTCATGGCCACCTTGAGGGCCTCGATCTCCGCAAGGAGCGTGGTCGGGTCGCCGGGCATCCTGTGTTCCCTCTTTGCCAGGACAGATAAGAAATCTGGCCCTTTAAGACCCTTGTCATTTCAGGAAATAGGAGGACATCACCGTAACGGTGGTGAGCAAGGCCAGGAGGACGCCCGCCTTGGACTTCTGGCAGCCGTAGTAGATGGCCCAGGCCAGGTTCGACACGAGCAGGATGACCATGAAGACCATGCCGGAATGCAGGGAGTTGACTATGAGGCCAATATCGATCTTGACGCCGATTCTAGGTAGGACGAGTATGTAGACCAGGATAAAGATAAAAACGGCAGCCATGAGGCCGAGGACGATGTCGCAGGCCATAATAAGCGCTGGCCGTTTGTGCCTAGGCTTGTGGCAGTGGCACCGCTTCTTGTCGTGAAATACCATGTTCTCGGGATAACCATATCTGGATTCCTGGAAATCAACCTTGTGGGTGCGTCTGGACCTAAAGCAGTCACTTCGGGACGACCTGTATTCTAAGGGGGGGAGACCTCAGCTCACCTTCGAAGATATCCGTGAAGCTGAACGCCTTGGCCCTGTCCTGTAACCATCCCATCGTGTAGAACTTCTTGACGATCGTGTATGCCCCGGGGACCTTCGTGAGATGATAAATAGAATGTCCGGCCGTCCTGGTGACCTCGATGGCCGCTCCATTGTACTTCCCGTCAGGCACGCCGAACCCTATCCATTCCTTGTCATCTATAAGGAGGAAGTAAGTTGTTTTGAAGGTCTCGCCCGCCGCAATCTTCCACAAGGCCTCGGGTCCCGGCGGGGCGCAGTGTTCGTCCGTGTAGGGCCATTCATCGATGTTGTTGCCATCGGCGTCGAGGACGAGATAGTGGACAGTGATGCTCCCGCCGTCGATGTTGATGCCCTTCCTGGAGGTGTTCACGAGCTCCTCCACGACCGGTATCTTCTCACCCACGCGGTAGGTGGCCTTGTCGAACTTCAGAGAATATCTGAGGCCGGTCATCCAACACCTCTTTTATTCAATGTACTTAAGCATTTACCAACTTTTCGTTTGAATTAATCTCAATCTATTAGAGATAGACCTCGATGACCGTGTGCTTCACTTTCAAAGCATCGAGCTCGTTAATGAACTCCTTACCTATCTCGATTGGTAGAAGGACCGTGCCCTGGGATATGACCTTGACACCCTCCATCCCTTTCAATCCCTTGTATTTGTATTCTTTAATTTTCCCATCAACGGTCTTCTTGGATCTATAACCGTGAACCTTTCGAGATACTTTCACCTGTTTCACTGGGTTGGCCCCGGTAAGGTCGTACGCAACGAGGAAATAGTGTTTTAGAGCGACGCCATCCGCATTTAGGAGAAAGCTCCCGAACAGGATTCTTCCCTCTTTGAACACGTTTCTTAGGAAAATCTCGTCCCTATCCTTGAGGTTTGTCAGTGTAACCTGAATTTCCCTATGTGGATGGAGCTCCGAGATCATATGAACGACCTGCGTGAGGAATTTTCTGGGCTTAGAATCGTCGATCACCAGGAGTATGTCTATATCCGATCGGCGATCGAAATCGCCCCTAGCCATTGAACCGAAGAGGACTGCACCTCGTACGTTGGGAAGGGTCCGTACCTTCGTGATGAAGGCCTCAATGAGATTGCTATCCCGCTTCAGCATCATTTGATCCCTGCCCGGTCTTTTATTTTCTTGAGGATCTTTCGTGCTTCTTTTACTGCATCCCCATCTTCTTGGCCGCCATACCATTTGCTAACTCGTTCATGGTCGAGTGTCCTGAATAGTTCGGCGATATCGTGAAGTCCTTTTTGCTCGAGGAATTTTGCCAGTCCCTTATGTGTTTCCAAATGCTCACCGAATTCCTTTTCACATAGGTAAGCGATATAATTGAACGCAGCTCCGTAGACCATCTCGATGATCGCCTCCCAGCTAGTTTTCGAATCCAAGCCCTTTTGGCTTTCATCGATTCTCTTCGCTTTTTCAAGATGTTTATCCCCGTTCATCTTAATCCCTTCTGTAATAACTTATATGAATTGCCAGAATTTAAGGTTTTCGGTTAAGCCCTTACAGAAGAAGATGACGGGCAGTTGTATCATGAATATTTATTTAGTTACAAGTTCATTTAAGAGTGTGTATGAAAAAGGCAGTTATCATATAAAACAATATTTTGCTACGATTCTATGCTTAATCTCTATTTTATCCTTGATTAATATTTTCCCAATATCATATGCGTTAAAGTACGGGTCAGACCAGGACATTTCGAAAATACCAGACAAGATTCTTGGAGAGAATTCCACCAATGATGCATTGGAATCCATATCAATATCAGGAGATGTAAATGGTGATGGTTTCGATGATATGCTCATCGGGGTCAGGGAAATAAATGAAGGTGGAAAATGGGCAGGCAAGACTTACATCCTATTTGGAAGATCTTCTGGCTGGGGAAAAAATATTTCTGCATCTTCAGCTGATGCCTCATTCATTGGTGAAGAGCAATATGACGGTTCTGGTTATAGTGTCTCAATTATTGGTGATGTGAATGGTGACGGTTATGATGATTTTTTAATCGGGGCACCAGCCTGGGTATATAAGCCAAACACCGAAGGGAAAACTTACTTGATTTACGGGAGATCAACTGGATGGATAAAAAATGTGAATTTGTCAACAGCTCAGGTCACTCTTTTCGGTGAGAACAAGAAAGATTGTTCTGGAAGGGACGTTGCAGGCGTTGGGGATGTAAATGGGGATGGTTATAAGGATTTTCTCATTTCTTCGGAAGTGAATAACGAGGGGGGGTCTTTTGCAGGGAAGGTTTATTTATTCCTTGGAGGGAAATTCAAATGGCTTGCTGATGCTAATATATCGTCGGCCGATGCAACATTTATAGGCAAAACAGGTGAAAATGCTGGTTCTTCCATCTCAGGTGTAGGCGATGTCAATGGGGATGGCTTTGATGATTTTATAATCGGCGCCTATTCAAACGACGAAACTAGTGATGATGCTGGCAAGGCATACCTTATTTTTGGGAAGGCATCGGGATGGACCAGAGGGGAGCGATTAGCAAAGGCCAATGCATCATTTAGGGGGATTGCTGATGGGGACATGGCAGGTTCCGGAGTTGCAGGGGTAGGGGATGTGAATGGTGATGGGTTTGATGATTTCCTGATTGGAGCCCAAGGCAAAGATGGTGTAGGTTATCAGTCAGGTGCCAGTTATTTGATCTTCGGGAAAAAAGCAGGTTGGGCCAGAAATATTTCCTTGTCAACAGCTGATGCTTCCTTCGAGGGGGAAGGCGCACATGACTACGTTGGCGACGTAAATCGGGGTGCTGGGGATGTCAATGGTGACGGATTCGATGACTTCCTAATATCTTCACCGTATAATGATGAATATGGAAACGATACTGGCCAGACCTATCTCATCCTTGGTAAGGCTACAGGATGGAAGAAGACGCTTAATATTTCCCAAGTAGATGCGTCCTTCATAAGAACGGGAGGTCAGAGTACTGCCAATAGTATTGGGGGTGGAGGAGATATCAATGGTGATGGTTACGATGATGTCCTAATCGGTGTGAATACATATGTTCCTCGGGGAACTACCTATATTATTTTCCCAGATTCCAATTCAAAGCCTTTATCGATTGGATTCGTCAAGGCCTATTTTGATAGTGGCTATATCACGGAGATTAGTAAAGCATTCTTCAATGACACGATATATTTGGAATTGCGTGGGACCGACGGGAATTCGAGCCGGCGAGATATTGCCACAGTATCCCTTACAAGCTCTAAGAGCTCTCCTCATGGATTCATTTTGAGGTTATTTGAGACCGGGCCTGCAACAGGAATATATCGTGGAAATTTTTCAATAAAGGACAGGACGCATGAAGAGTACCACTGGATTGCTGCATTGGGTGGGGAGGTTGTGAAAATAGCCTCAACCCAGGATCCATCCAAATCCGCGACAATCCAACGGTCTGTAGCGGTGTGAGTCTCGGAATCTAGCGTTTTAGGACTTCTCCGGGATTCCCTTTAAATACCCTCCTATCCCGGTTTTACGAACGCGATTTCATCCAGGCTAAACTCTTCC
>Ga0315284_10017999_pt1 | contig 10018 bp, 14 predicted proteins | sample YL17G09_16_MG_FD_203696 | JGI IMG/M metagenome (GOLD analysis project Ga0315284, IMG submission 203696) | Sediment microbial communities from Yellowstone Lake, YNP, Wyoming, USA - YL17G09_16 | ecosystem: Environmental > Aquatic > Freshwater > Lake > Sediment | place: USA: Wyoming | collected...
ACTGCCGTCGCCAGGGCACATACGGTAGCGGAATGGGCGCTGGGCATGCCGCCGCTGGAGACAAAATAGCGAAAATTGAGGTGCTTGTCCTTTATCAGTACCAGCAGCACCTTGATTACTTGAGCCACCGCCCAGGCAGATACGGATATAATGAGCACCATATTCATCGTTGTTTAACCTCGGTCAACCCTCGCGCATTCGCCGTCGCCGCCAGTCGCTGAGAAGTCGCAGCACCTCATCATCGCTGAGGTCATGCCAGTAGCGGTAATAGTCCGCCACAGCGAAACTGGGCGTCTGGGCGGTGAAGCAGGTCACTATCTTATCGGCGACTTTCTCCAGCCGCTCCACAGCCGATGCCGAGGCTACCGGCGCCGCGACGATTATCTCTGCCGAGCGACGCCGCCGCACCGATGTCACCGCCGCCATCATCGTTAGACCAGCCGCCAGACCATCATCCGCGATTATTACTGTTTTCCCGGCGACGCTGATGAGGGGTTTATCTTTATGGTACAGCAAGCTCCGCTGGCGAATCGCCGCCCTCACCTTGTTGACCTGATAATCTATTTGTTCCTTATTCAAGCCCAGCCGTCTTGCCATGTCCTCGTCAATAATAATGGTACCATCATCCACTACCGCGCCGAACCCGGCTTCCGGGTTGAGCGGAATGGGAATCTTGCGCGTAATGACCAGGCCCAGGTCGGACTTGAGAGCCATTGCCACTTCTACTGCCACGGGCACGCCGCCGTTAGGGATACCAAGGACAACCGTAGAGCGACCTTGATAATCAGCCAGTTCTACGGCTAGCTTCCGTCCGGCGTCCAGCCGATTTTCGAATAACGCTTGAGGTCGAGCCACACGCATGGAGAATCCTTACCCCTATTGTAGCGACAACTCAAATAAAGAACAAGCACGATATCAGTTTCAGAGGATGTCTAGCATGCCCGCTGTCATTCTGAGCCGAAGGCGAAGAATCCAGACCCTTCATCCGCCCGAGGCGGACTCAGGGCGACAAAATAGACAACCTCCATTTTAGCTTAGAGCCTGCGTCATGATATAATGAAAAGACATGACGGACAAACAAACGGAATCCAAAGAAGTCGTTTTGAAGGAATACCCCAAGACCAGCTATCTCCTGGATGGCAACCGCATCCAGGCGGCGGGCAATCTGATTTTGACCAACGAACGCCTCCTTTTCCTGCGACAGGTGCCAGCTCTTTCCGAGAAAGAAATCGAGACGGTACAACAGATAGCACAGGACACCACCAAACTGCTGCAATTCGGGCTCAGCCTGCATAAAAAGAACTTTCAGCTACCGTTATCGGACATTGCTACCGCCAGAATAGGAATGCTGAGCTATTTTCCGGTGCGGGTATACCTGAGGGTAGACTATGTCACGGGTAGCAAGAAGATAAAGAGCCTGGGCTTTATATTTACCCAACCTCTCATCAAACGGTTGATGATGTCCGAGTTCCCCACCCTGGGCTGGAAGAATGCCATCAATAAGGCAATGAAAAACAAACGGAAAGCCGCTAAGAAATAGGACCAGCCTTTAGTCAGGTTACATGAAAAGAATTACCCTCCACGGCAATGTCACCAGTGGTATCCAGCAATCAGCCCTTTTTACCGAAATCCCCTGGGTCAAGAAGCAGTTCGTGGAGAAGCTGGGCATTTCTCCTTATCCCGGCACCTTCAACATCACCGTGGTCGCCGCGGACATAGGGAAACTGAAACAGGTCAAAGAAGCGACGGGCATCGAAATCGTTCCCGAGGACAAAAACTTCTGCGCCGCCAGTAGCTTTCACGTGGTGGTCAACAACCGCATAAAAGGGGCAGCCATCATCCCGCTGGTACCCGAGTATCCGCCCGCCCAGATGGAAATCATCGCACCGGAAAGAATCAAGGATGTGCTGGCGTTACAGGACGGCGACCCGGTAACAGTCGAGGTCTACTTTTAACCGATGCCCGGGATATTCGATAGATTAGACCGGAAGAAGGCTAAAGACCTGAGGGTATTAAGCGATTTTATCGCTATCTACTGCCGCGAAAATCACCGGTCGGCGCAGAAAACTGCCTTTGTTACTAAGGATGAACGGTTACAGCACGTCCTCGGGGATAAAAAGCCGGTGCTATGCCCGGACTGCACCCGTCTGTTCCACCACGGCACCGCCAAATTACTGCTCTGTCCCTACGACCCCAAGCCGATGTGCAAGAAATGCCCCACCCACTGCTATGCTCCGGGCTACCGTGAGCAGATGCGGCAGGTAATGAGATTCTCCGGTCGGTACATGATTAGGCACGGTCGGCTGGACTTATTAGTTCACTACCTGTTTTAACAGCGCGCTACATTCCTATTTTGCTGCCCCCGGTATCTGCTCTATCTTTTCCTTGAGCGCCGGCTCCAGCAATTTGCCGCCATACTCCAGGACTCGCTGTAAGACAGTGACCAGCTCCGGGTTGATTTCTCTCTTTACCGCCGGCGATAAGTCCTGATACATCTCGCTGATGTGGGTTATCCAGTTGGTCAGTGGCTCAACCTTGCGCCGGTTAAACAAATAGCCCTCCAGCGCCCCGACCTTAGCGGCGAAAAGGAACAGCTCCTGGTACTCCAGTTTGGTCATAAACACCTCCGTTTCCCGCGACCTAATACTCACCCAGTATTGAATCAAGCTGACGGACAAGACTGAGCAAGCTATCAAAAATGAAGTCCGGCGACTCCGCCGCCAGTGCCGCCGACGGGGCGACACCGGTAGTGACCGCCACCGTCTTCACTCCAGCCGCCTTGCCTGCAATAACATCCACCCGTGAATCGCCAATCATCAGGCATTCTCCGGGCGCCACATCGAGGGTCTGCAGACACTTGATGACCGTGTCCGGCGCGGGTTTTCTTTTGGAGTCGGCAGAGGTCACCATAGCATCCATGAAATGGTCTATCTCCAGGTCCCTCAACTCATTAGCTAACCGCTCCACAGGCATGGAACGGCTGGTGACTACTGCCATCTTCAAACCCCTCTGTTTAAGCAGGTGGAGCAACTCCCGCGCCCCCGACATCAACCCCATCTTCTCACTGTCGTCGTTAGGGAAGCCTTTTCTTATCTCCACCATGATGCTGGTGAGGAGGGGAGAGCCTTCCTCCACCTTGAAATCGGGATATAGCACACCCATCATCTTCGGCATACGGTCGCCTCGGTCCATGCACTCCATCAGCCGCTCCCTGGGAACGGGTGGGAGTTGAAAAACGGCGACACCGTTGTTGAACGCTCGCCAGAAAGCGTCGATGGAGTCCAGCAGTGTGCCATCCAGGTCAAAGATGACCGCCTTAATCATACTGTAAGTCCCTTTTTGATAATACGAAACTCGCTGACGTCCACCAGACCGAGGTCAGTCAGCCGTAGCTCCGGGATGACGGGCAGCGCCACAAAGGACAACGTAGAGAATGGAGAAGTCAGCCGGGTGCCCAGTTCCCGGGCTACCTGCTCCACCTCCTCTATATTGTCAACTACGGTCTCCAGTGGTTCGCCAGATAATAGCCCGGCCACCGGTAACGGCAAACTGGTTATCACCTCGCCCTCCGCCGCAACTACCAGTCCACCCTGCATTTTCTCGATGTGATTAACCGCCACAAATATATCGGCATCACTGGTGCCCACGGCGACAATGTTATGCGAATCGTGCGCCACCGACGATGCCAGCGCCCCCCGCTTCAGATTAAAACCAGTGACCAGCCCCAGTCCGATATTGCCGGTAGCCTTGTGTCTCTCCACCACTACCAGCTTCAGTATGTCGCGGTCAACATCGGGCACAATGCATCCGTCCACCACTTTAATCTTTTCCCGCCGTTTCCGAGTGATTATCTGACCCGGCACAATCTCGATTACGGGCTCTGTCTCCGCTGTCGCTGGCATCTTCAACGCCTCGACGCCGAAGGGCTTGATATTCACCGTGTGCTCCAGCCCTTCCCGTTTGCCATGATGCTCTGAAAACAGTGCCTGTCTATCTCGCGCCACGATACGCCCCTGGTAAAAGACCAGATTCACGTTCAAACGTGACAGGTCATCGATGACAATGAGATTAGCCTGGTAGCCGGCGGCGACCGCTCCCAGCCCTTCCAATCGGAAGTATTCGGCGACATTAAGAGTTGCCATCTGGATGGCGCGCACCGGGTCCAGTCCGCGGCTGATTGCCTTGCGTACCACAGCATCTATATCACCATCATGGAGCAGGTCAACGGCACTGCGGTCGTCCACCACAAAGAAGCACCGCTTATAGGTCTTATCGGTAACTAACGGGAGCAGTGTGTCCAGGTTCTTCTCCGACGACCCCTCTCGAATCATAACATACATGCCCCGCCTCAGCTTTTCCTCCGCCTCCGACAGGGAAACAGACTCGTGGTCAGAGTGGATGCCGGCGGCAATATAGGCACTTAGCTCACGACCGCTAACGCCCGGTGCGTGACCGTCAAGAACACGACCCTTAGCCCGCTCGATTTTGCCCAGTACGGTCTCATCTCCGCCGATAACGCCGGGGAAGTTCATCACCTCGCCCAGACCGATACCCCCCTGCCACCTCAGCATTTGCCCGATTTCATCTGCGCCGATGGTCGCCCCTGATGTCTCCAGCGATGTTGCCGGGACACAGGACGGCGCCATTAAAAAGAGCGATAGCGGCAGTCGGCGGGCGCAGTCGCGCACGTATTTAATGCCGGTCATGCCGGCGACATTGGCGATTTCGTGGAGGTCGGTGACTACTGCCAGGGTACCGCGCGGCACCACGGCGCGAGCATACTGCCCCACGTCCAGCATCGAGCTCTCCAGATGGGTGTGCCCGTTTATCAGACCGGGAGCGACATAGCCGCCCTTGACGTCAATTCTCTCCCGACCAAGGGGATAAGCGCCGACCCCGGCAACTTTGTCTCCATAAATAGCGACATCGCCCCACTCAACATCACCTGTAAAGACATTGACCACCCGGGCGTTAGCCAGGACGACATCGGCGGGCGACTCGCCCCTGGCTACCGAAATTAACTTAGCTAATCTGACTGACATCAGGCGCCTCCCGGTAACAGATATCGGGCAGATTGCGGTACTTCTCGTCCCAGTCCAGCCCGTAACCCACCAGGAACTTATCGGGAACGGTGAAACCGAGGTAATCAATGTGGACGGGCACCTTGCGCCGGGAGGGCTTATCGGTCAGGGCGCAGACTTTTACCGAGGCCGCGTTTTGCTTTTTCAGATAGTCCCGCAAAAAGGCAGTAGTGAGACCGGAATCGATAATATCATCCACCACCAGCACATCCCTGCCTTCGACCTTGGCGCGAAGCGCCATCAGCACCGAGACCGTGCCCAGGCTCTCGGTGCCGCAGCCGTAGCTGGAGAGGCAGATGAAGTCCACCTCCAGGGGGAACTCCAGTCGCCGGATAAGGTCTGCCATGAAGACAAAGGAACCTTTGAGCACGCCGATTAACAGCGGCTCCTTGTCGCAGTAGTCGCGGGTGATGTCTGCCGCCAGTTTGCCCACGCCATCAGCAATCTGGTCGCGGGTCAGCAGGACTTTAAGGTTCGGTTCCCCCATCATACCAAGTGGAATTATAGCTATTACGAGGGGTGATGTCCAATGAGGGAACACCATCTTGAAATATAAACTTGCGGCTATGGTAAAATAGAAATCAAGCGGAGGTTACTTAGATGAAGGCTGCTGAATCAAGGGCTGAGGTTTACTTAATGGCTTTGCAATCACTTTCTAAAGCAGAAAGGGAGGTAGTCATCGCGCGATTATTAGAAGACCCTGAGCTAAGAGAAGATATTCTTGACTTAGCCCTCATGAAAGAACGTCAAGGAGAACCATCTCGTAACTTTAGAGAATACCTGACTGAGAAAAAAGAAGGCACCCGCAAGGGATGATATACGAAGTCAGAATTCTCCAAAACGCCGAGAAAGAGATGGACAAACTTCCCCCAGTAGTCCATACCCGCATTAGTGAAAGAATTCTTTCTCTGGAAGACAATCCCCGCCCCAAGGGTACAAAGAAACTTAGTGGTCGGGATGAATATCGCCTTCGCGTCGGAGCCTACAGGGTTTTATATACCATTGATGACAAGAATAACATCGTCACCATATTTGCGATAGGTCACCGGCGGGAAGTGTATCGCTAACACCCACTTGGAACGGCTACAATAAGCCCCATTTCCACTTAGGCGCATCCGCAAATCACCCCCACAGAGTAGCAGAAATCTACTTCCTCTTACCCTCGGCACCGCTATCACATGCGGCATGTTAGTTACCGATGTTGTTCCACTCTGACTACACCCTGATTCTCTCCAGCGCCTCGGCATAGCCCCGGTAGGTCATTGCATCAAACAGGACAAATACCACTTCCTTAATCGTGGTGACCTGCCCTTTCAGAAAATCGACGACCGCTTTTATGGCGACCTGTGCCGACTCGTCTACGGGATAGCCGTAGGCGCCGGTGCTGATGGCGGGAAAGGCAATATTGGTCAACTTCTTTTCCGTGGCGAGCTTGAGACTTTCATGATAGGCACTGCGCAATAGGTTGGCTTCATTGCCCGTGCCGCCGTGCCACACCGGACCCACGGTATGAATCACATATTTCGCTTTGAGATGCCCGCCGGTGGTAATCACGGCTTTGCCCGTGGGCAAACGACCCTGCCGGGCAACAATTTGCCTGCATTCCTCGAGGATAGCCGGTCCCCCGGCGCGGTGAATAGCACCGTCAACGCCACCACCCCCCATAAGACTGGAGTTAGCGGCATTAACTATGGCGTCGGTGGACTGCCGGGTAATGTCTCCCTGGACTATGGTCAATTTTGTTTGATTGACGGTCATTTCTGTGCTTCTATTCTCCATGGCTACATCGAGGTTATAGTCAACCTCACCCCCTTAATATCCAAAGTTACTCGGCTACAAAACTATTGCGTGGCTGCGGAAATTCCTTAACAATAGTCTCCTCTCCCCAACGTGGGAGAGGATTAAGGTGAGGGGGCATTTTGAAAGGCTTCGGGAGTTCACCCTCACCCTTGCCTCTCCCATCGAGGGAGAGGTGAAACGTAATTTTCATCGGAGACATTTGCACGCTTACCTACGCAACTTAGTACTAGCCTTTGGTGACCAGTTTACGTTATAATACCTACCGAACTCGCCCTGAAGTATATGGCATGTCGTCACCAAAATCAAACCGAAAGGAGACCATCGTATTTTATGAGTTATGAGACCATTATAGTGCAAAAAGAGAAGGGCGTCGCCACCGTAACCCTCAACCGACCGGATAAACTGAATGCCCTGAACCAGAAACTCATCCTGGAATTCCTCGCCGTGTTCAGTGAAATAAAGGAGGATAGAGCCGTCAGAGCGGTCATCGTAACCGGGGCGGGGCGGGGTTTCTGCGCCGGCGGCGACATGTCGCTATCCATCTTCGACACTACCGGTTTTTCCGGCGATATGCGCGATTTCTTCCAGAAGGTGCAGTCCCTACCGCTCTCCCTGAGAACATTGCGCAAGCCGGTGATTTCGGCGGTTAACGGACCGGCGATGGGGGCCGGCTGTGCCATAGCTATCGCCGCCGACATTATCATTGCCTCCGAGGCGGCTCGATTTGCCCAGTCCTTCGTCAACGTCGGCTATCACCCCGATGCCGGCGCTACCTACCTGCTACCGCGTTTAGTCGGCACCGCCAAAGCCTGCGAGCTAATCTTTACCGGTAGAACTATCGATGCCCGTGAGGCGGAACGAATCGGGCTGGTCAACCAGGTGGTACCACCCGACCAGCTAATGCCTACCGCTCGCGAATTAGCCCTGAAGCTGGCAAGCGGACCCTCGGTAGCCATCGGTCTGGCTAAAGCCTGTATCTACAACGAGCTGAATATGAGTTTGGAGCAGGCGCTGGAATACGAAGCCGAAGCCGCCTGCCTTACCCTGCAAACGGAAGACCAGAAAGAGGGGACTCAAGCCTTCCGGGAGAAACGCAAGGCCAACTATCAGGGGAAATAGAGAAAGAAACTATAGATGTAATCATCTTACTGGACAGGTTACAGGGTGAGTGGTGGCGGAAAGATAGCTACGAGCTAACCCTTGTGATATAACCGGAATTATGGATGAAAACCCAGAGATACTGCTGGTTGTCACCAGAGCCTAAGGTCAGATGAGGGTGCTGCCTGAGGTGCGTCACGAACCGGTTGTGCCGTGGGTATGGCTAGGTGCGTGCAAGCCGTCGGCTATTATTCGTATGCATCTCCATCTTTGCCCCCACTGCAATGGATTCAATTGGAAACAGTATAGCAGAAATCCAGGGGCTGCTGACACAGCCATTAGCCGAAGCCCGAATTCAAACAGACTTCGGCATCACAGTAGGTAACAATCCTCGGTTTTGTTCAACCTCGCTACGTCTAACAAGAACTCAAATTGTGCAGTCTCTGACAAGTTGATTGGGTAATAAGAGTGATCTAGGGATTGCTGGCGTAGTGGTGGGTGTGCTTGACATCTTAAGCGCGGTTGCCAATAATGATTTTAGCGGGGGCCCGTAGGCGTATGATAAAGTGGTTCAGAGTTTTGTCCGTAAGCCTTTCCCTTCTAGTTCTGGCGGTGACGCTGGCTAGTTGCGCCGGGCCTACGCCTACTCCAACTCCTACGCCTACTCCAGCTCCCACGCTTACTCCAACTCCCACGCTTACTCCAACTCCTACGCTTACTCCAACTCCTACGCCTACTCCAGCTCCCACGCTTACTCCAGCTCCCACGCCTACTCCAACTCTGACACCGGCTCCTGAGGCGGCCAGCGTGAGACGCGACGAAAGAAAAGGGCAGATACAGGTTTTTCAAGCCCGGATTCGAGAGCTTCTAAGCAAGGGCATTTTGCCGATTGTTGACGTGGAACACCACTGGGGAGGAAACATTCCTATTGTAGAACTGGTTGCGAAGATGGACATGAATGGTGTGGCGCTAACCTGGTTGGGACAAAATGAGAATCACGGAAGTAAAAATTCCCTCAAGTTGCACCAGCGGTATCCCGATCGAATTGTACCGACCACTGTTCACGGTGATGGTCCCCTCTGGCATGGTCGGGACCAGAGTTTTCTTGAGGAACTGGCCGCTGATATGCGCTCAGGAAAATACTTCGCGATGGGCGAGTTTGAAGCGCGACACTATGTATCAAACACCAACAACCGCGATGTGCACCTGCCAGTTGACTCTGAATCATTCCACGTGGTGTTCCGCTTATCCGAGGAAACGGGGGTTCCATTTCTCCTCCATCACGAGGCAGAAGACAAGATGTTGCCGGAATTGGAGAGGATGCTGGAACAGTATCGCCGGGCGAAGGTTATCTGGTGTCATGTGGGGCGGAATCGCGATCCTCAGACTTGGACAAAGTTTCCGCCACCGGATGGGGTTCGGGCCTATCTGAATAAGTATCCTAACCTGTATTTTGACCTCAACCAGGCAAAGCCGGGGGGCCGACATCCCGGAACCGGTTACGTTGACGCCATTTTGTACGATATGTCCGGCACACGTGTATCGCTTAAACCCGAATGGAGAAGGCTCTTTGAAGAATCCCCTGACAGGTTCGTCATTGGATCCGACGTCAACACTGGGCGATGGGAGGGGTATGACTCGGTGTTTGACACCTTCCGCACAGTTGTGCTGGGGAGTCTTAGGCAAGATGTGGCAGAGAAGGTAGCCTACAAGAATGCCTGGAAGCTAGTGACGGGCGAAGATTGGCGAGAATAATCTATGAGCTGTTAGTGTACCAGCCTGAGGCACGCCCCAGATAGTCATATCATAGGCATCACCTCCCGCTCAGAAAAGGTCGAGTGGTAAACGAAGTATAGCACTGCGTACGGCTTTGTCAAGCCCGGCAAAAAATAAGGGGAAGATGAGCTGTTTCGCCCATCCCCCCCAGATAACCTTTGAGGTAGTCTAGTTGCCTATCGCAATAGATAGGTTGAGGTAGTGGTTGGTGTTGGTGTCGGTGATGGTGCTGGCGGTGCTACGGCTGGATATTTACGTTCCGT
>Ga0315284_10018003_pt1 | contig 10017 bp, 8 predicted proteins | sample YL17G09_16_MG_FD_203696 | JGI IMG/M metagenome (GOLD analysis project Ga0315284, IMG submission 203696) | Sediment microbial communities from Yellowstone Lake, YNP, Wyoming, USA - YL17G09_16 | ecosystem: Environmental > Aquatic > Freshwater > Lake > Sediment | place: USA: Wyoming | collected...
CCGACGGGCCAGCTCAAGGGCGTACACCCGCCCCAGTCCACCACCGGCTCCCGTCACCACCGCAACCCGATCGTCAAAACGAATGTCATCCTTTGGAATATCTCCATATTCAAATATGCCCCGGTCAATGACGGTCTCTCCTGTTTTTGCATTGACCGTCCGCCACACGGCTCTTCCGTTTCCCGTTTTCCAGATTAACGTCTTGATGGGCTCACCGGGATAGAGGGTTTGTGAAAAACGGCAGGCGATGCGTCGCACCTTTTCCGGTTCTCCCGGCGTGAGGCTCGCCATCAGTGCCCGGCACGCAAACCCGAAGGTGCAAAGGCCGTGCATGATCGGTTTTTCAAAACCCCTTTTTTTTGCAAACGCGGGATCGACATGGAGAGGAAAAATATCGCCGGAGAGGCGATAGATGAGGGGCTGATCCGGCAACGGTGTGGCCTCGACAACATCATCCGGTTCCTTTTCCGGAAAATCGATGATCTGCTGGGGTGCGTCCTGGCCGCCGAAATCCCCATCCAGGCGGCCGAACAGCGTAATGGTACCGGTGTAGAGCTTTTTCCCGCTGGAATGATGGGTCTCGCTTTGGGCAATCACCAGCGCCCCTTTGGGTCCCTTGTCATAGTAATGGGTGATTTTCCCCTCTGTGGTCAGGGCGCCGGAAGATGGTATGGGGTGATGAAAGATGATATCCTGTTCACCGTGCAGAATTCCGGCAAGGTTGATGTTGGAAGCCGCTGCCACCTGCCAGAAAAAGTCAAACATCGTGGCGACGGAAAAAGTAGGGATAACTTTGAGATCTTTTTCATAGGTATACTCAAGCTCCTCAAAGCCGGCACCTATTCCCAGTGCGTACAGCACAATATCCTTCCATTCGTAGGATTTTGTCAGGGGTCCGATCTTTTTCCCGATTGCTTCCGTGTTGAGCGCCATCTTTTTCCTCCATTACCGATTAAATGTTTCTCCGTTATTTCTTTTCATGTCCGACAGGGATTAAATACAGGTCATTTGACGTCTCCACGACCATCACGTCAGAGGAAACTCGTATTTCTGTGCCGTTACGATGGTGCCCCACTGCTGGACGACGATCTCCTCCGTGAGCTGGAAACCTTCTTTTTGATAAAGAGCGCGTGCCTGATCGAGACCTTTAAATGTCCACAAGTAGATTTTTTTATAAGCCCTTTCTTTGCAGAATGCAATTCCCCGGCGAAGGAGCACCCTCCCGATTCCGCGACCCTGATATTCCGGAGGCACGATAAACCATCGAAGACGCCCGCCCTGCAGATACGACTCGCGGCCGTCCAAGACGATGGAGCCGGCAAACTGTCCTCCGACCATGGCGATCCAGAACCCGTCCCTGTCTTCATGAAAATTTCCCATGAACTCCGATAGTTCTCCGCCAACCTGGGTTTCAAAGGAAATATCGAGATTCCAGTTGTCATAATAATATGTCGCGTGGAGTGCCGTAATTTTTCCGATGGCGCCCGGGAAATAACCTATGAGTTGCAAAGCGTTTGTAAACTGTGCATCTTCCATCCTGGCCTCTGCTTCGAAATGATTGAAAAAACGGAATGTAGATCAATCGGGTATTCCGGAAGCCATATCCTGAACAAATATCCGGTAGTTGTTTCGTCCTGAATCCTTGACTTTATACATGGCAATGTCGGCGTGCTTGACAAGGGTATCCGCATCTTCGGAACTATCGGGATATATGGCAATGCCGACACTGGTTGTAATATGAATTTCGTGGCCGTCGATGATAAAGGGACTTTGAAAGGCATCAACAACCTTCCGGGCGATCATGGTACTGTCATCAATCTTTTTAATTTCCGATAACAGAATCAAAAATTCATCGCCGCCCATGCGGGCAATTGTGTCTCCCTTTCTGAGAAATCCCGTGAGACGCTCTCCTACATCCTGAAGCAGGCGATCCCCCATGTGATGACCCAGCGTATCATTGACGTCCTTGAATTTATCCAGATCAAGCATCAAGACGGCCAGATATTGCCGGTGTCGTTTCGCTCTGGCTATTGCCATATTCAGGCGGTCGCTAACCAAAAGGCGATTGGGGAGGCCGGTGAGAGGATCATGATAGGCCAATCGCCGGATGGTTTCTTCCGCCTTTCTTTGTTCCGTCACATCCCGGATGAAGTTCCGCAGTCCCGCACGTTTTCCCTTTGTGTCCCTGATCAGAGAAACGATTATCTCCACATTGATTCTTATGCCGTCTTTTCGCTTAATCCGGAGTTCAGATCCCTTGGATGATTTTCCTGTTTCATAAACATCTTCAAATATTCTGGAAACCTGTACGGCCGTTTCCTCATCCATGAGATGGCGTAAGTTCATTTCCTCAAATTCGATCCTCGAATATCCTATCATATCCAGCCAGACCTGATTGAAAAACAGGGTCTTCCAGTCTGAGTCTATTTCAAGGTAACCGTCTTCAATATTTTCAATGATGCTTTTGTATTTTTCCTCACTCGCCATGAGGGCTTTCTCTGCCTGCTTTCTTTCAGTGATGTCCTTGATGGTTCCCTGATAACCGATTAGATGTCCGTTCTTGTCCTGAACCAGTGCGGATGTAATCAGGGTGTTGATGATCGTTCCGTCTTTTTTTCTCAGATCGACCGGGTAATCCTGGATGACTCCTTCTCGTTCAATCACCCCCGTCAGTCTTTTTCGATCCTGCCTGTTTTTGTACAGGGCTGCTATGTTTACATTCTGCAACTCCTGGGCGGAATCGTAACCAAAAAATTTCACTGCAGAGTCGTTGAAATCTATCCATTGCCCGTCTTTCGACGTGATAAAAATGCAATCTCGAGAGGTTTTAAAAAATGTCCGATACCTCTCTTCACTTTCCCGAATGGCCTCATCGATCAGCTTCTGTCTCGTAATATCTTTCGAGACGACAACCACACCCTCAATTATTCCATGAGACTTTCGTTCCTTCAGGGGACTGAGGGTTCTTAAAAAATGGCGCTTGTCTCTCACGCTTATATATTCATGCTGACACGATTTTCCTGTTGTGAACACCTCTTCAATTTTTTCAGCAAACTCTCTGGACGGTTCTGGTGAGTGAAAATCACCGTAGGGTCTGCCGATAATCTGCTCTTTAGGGAGGCCAAGCCTCAACAGATGGGGACTGTTTATGAAGAGATATCGGCAATCCCGGTCTACGATATAAATGGAATCACTTGTTGATTCGACAATGGAACGGTACACGTCTTCCAATGACTTGTGTATGACGGCATTGTGGTTGGATTCTCTGGTGACATTTTCCGGTTCTTCGCAGGTGGGTTTTCCCATATGCTTACCCCGCCGAGATGGGTTGAAGATTTGATATTATGACAAAACGCTTCCTGGCTTAGAAGATGAGAGGGTCCTGGCGAGCAGGGCCGCCCCGATGGCGCCGTTCTCCTGAGCGTATGGTGATACCTCAATGGGCGTATGAATCATCTTGCCAAGAGCCCTGACGACCCCCGCATTCTTCGCTACACCGCCTGTTATCATGACAGGTTCCCTGACGCCGATGCGCATCATCATGGCAGATACCCTTGCACAAATCGAATCATGGATGCCCGCGATGATATTTTCTCTCTTTTCTCCCTTGGCAATGAGCGAGATGACCTCCGATTCGGCAAATACGGTACACAAGCTGCTGATTTTTGCAGGACAATCGGCCAACAGAGAGATATCACCAAACTGATTCAGATCGACTTCCAGCGCTCCCGCCATAACTTCGAGAAAACGTCCCGTTCCCGCTGCGCATTTGTCATTCATGACAAAGTTGACGACCTTTCCCTTGTCGTCCATGACAATGGCTTTACTGTCCTGACCTCCGATATCAATGATCGAGCGAATCCGGGGATCAAGATAATGGGCGCCCGCAGCGTGACACATGATTTCTGTGATGGCCTTATCCGCCGCCGTCATGCTCTTCCTGCCATAGCCCGTGGCGACAATCCTTTCCACCATGTTTCTGGCGATGCCCAGTTCCGACAGGATTTCACTGAACACTTTATTTCCCGACAGCTCGGCTTGATAGCCTGTGGATATTACTTTGGTCCCCAGCAGCACGTCTTCTTTCATGATGGCCGCCTTGGCGCTGATGGAACCGATGTCAATACCCGCTGTAATCAATCATTGCCTTTCCCGGGTTGAGCAATACAGGGTTTAAAAAAAATTTCAGGGATCAACATATACGTGTCCCGCATCATCAACGTTTCGGGATTCTTCATTAGAATACTGATGACATAATAATAAGACAATGATTCCTTTGTGTCAATCTCTTTGAAAGTTACGTTCTTTTTCCCTTGATTTCCCTGTCAATAACGAGAGGATCTTCTGAAGGAAGGGTTTCTGCCTGAATTCCCACTTCCATGATAACAGAATTCATCGCGATCGTTAAAAATGAGATAGCCTGAGGCAGTGTGCAATTCTTCGTCGATTCAAGGGCCAGGGTTGTTTTGTGCTGCTGGTACAGGGCGTAGTACGTAAGGGATCTTCTCTGCTCCTTGTGAAGGGATTTGTTGCTCGCCGTATCGGTATTGTTTACCTGAAAATGAAACTGCTTATTGGCAATCCGGGAGTTCGATCTGGCGGCTATTCTCTTTGCGAGGTTGGCCAGTTGCAGTTTATCACCATTAGGTAAATCGAAGATGGGGGCGTCAATAACATTACACTGTCCCCATTTATTAGGATTTCTCTTATGAGATATCCATTTGGGGGAGTAGAAACCCTCGCCTTGATGGAGATTCAGGACATAGTCAGCGTTTTTAATCAGAGATTTGGCAAGGTCAACGACCTTTGAGTCCGGGGTGGAGTTGCTGTTTTCAGGCATATGAAAAAGACGATTCATATCGCCGCCGAGGCCCTGGCGCTTTCCCCTTGAAACGGCGGGCAAATTCAAACGAGGCACGACAATTATGGTTCCTTTTTTTACCTTGACATCAACATATCTTTCCGCCGTTAAATAACCGCCCGATTCATCACCATGGATTCCGGCAAAGATAAGCAGGGTGGGTCCTTTTTCTTTACCGGAAATAACATATACGGGTACCGCCTGATTCGTGCCGCCAAAATACCTGTGAACCTGAACATATTGTTTTGAATACGTTTTATGATTTGATGCCAGATAAATGACCGTGAAGAAAAGGCAGGCGGCAGCTATTCCGACTAATATGAAGATTCGCCTATGATTTGCCATCCCGTTTGCCCTTTTTTCAGGTAAAATATCTTCTTGCTGTCACTGTTGAAGTTATTGGAATGATACCGTTGAAGAAATCGCACAATGGCGATCTTGCCGCCGTATTCCTGCGGTATGAGAATCGCCATGTTTTCTGTTTTTACACGGATAAATTTCTTACCCTTGTTTACTTTTTCCTTCTGCTGCTTGAAGGCCTGATAACCCATTCCCTCACTGTTGACAAACTCCGGGGCATAGAAGCTCATAAATTTTTTGGTATTGATGCTTTCCCATGCCTGCCTCCAGGCATTCAAAAAATTCGTCAGATCCTTCGATAGCTCGGCCTGATTTTCCCGTTTGGAAAACTGGAGTTTGTTGACAATGGCAATAGGGGTGCCGTTCGGTTTGAGGAACCCGCCCATTTCTTTCAATGCGTCGTTGCTAACCGCAATACAGCCTTTTGTGTCCGGAATTTCCTTCCCTATAGTCTTGCCGGCGCTGTGTCCGTGTATCCATATGCCCCCACCCTTTTTTCCTTCCCTGCGATCCAGGTAATTCGGGTAGTTGAGCACGTAAGCGCCGTAACCATAAATTTCCGGAAGGGTACTTCCTGATGCGAATCTCAAAAAGAAATAGACACCTACAGGAGTGGCAAAATCTCCGTCCCGCCTCTTCTCGTGGTTGTTTGCTCCGATGATACACGGATATTGCTTGACCGGGGAAAACTTTCCGTCTGAAAAGCGAAAAATGTAAATGGTTTTTGTATCTTTCTCACAGACAAGCAGGTATTCGCCTGCGTCCGCCAGGACCAAAGGCTGGGGAGACTCCTGCGCGGGAGGAGGCAAACTTGCAACCGGTTGCGGAGGGGCTGTTGTTGCCTTGACGGGAGCCGCCGGTGCAGGAGGCGCCGCTGCGGTTACCGTTGGTTTTGGAGGCGCTTGGGGAGTTGGAGGTAACAGGGTTGCAATTTGTTTCCTGGCCTCTGTCAGATGCCTGAAAGCTTTCTGATAGTCCTTCTGTCTCAATGATTCATCGATTTGATTAAAGTCCCTGCTGGTTTCGCTGATCGTATTCCGCAGGTTTTTATTGTGATTTCTTTCTTTAATAAAAAGATATAAAAGGGCGATATTTATCAGGATTAATATAGCGATGAGCGCAATGCCAATTTTTAGATAGGGGGGGTTCGATGAGTATCTGTAAGACCTGAATCTTTTCATGACTTCATCCGGGAAGTAATGCGCGCCTGACAGAGGTTATTTTGGCATGAAGCTTTTACCTTTTTTTTCATTTTTGTCAAGGAATGAATGTGACAGGGCAGAAACGAACGCTCAAGAAACCTTTTCGGCACTGATCACAGAACTCATCCGAAAATTTTAAATTCCCGCTCAATCCGTGTCATGGCCTCTGCGAGGCGGTTATCCGGCACGGTGAGGGAGATGCGGACATACCCTTCTCCGTACTGTCCGTAGGCTGTACCTGCGGCCACGACAACGGCCGTTTTATCGAATAATCGATTGGTGAATTCAAGGGAGGTCATCCCTTTGGGCGCCGGTACCCACAGATAGAATGTTCCTTTCGGCGGATCGAAGACAATCCCGATTTTACTGAGCGCGTGTAAAACCATCTGACGTCGCTTCGCGTAAATCTGAAGCATCTTGTCAATAAATTGCTCCTCATGTTTCAGAGCATGAATGCCGGCGTACTGGATGGGATTAAAGATACCGGAGTCGCTGTTTTCCTTGACCTTGCTGATGGCGGCGATGAGATCGGGATTGCCCGCGGCCATGCCGATCCGCCACCCGCACATGTTGAAAGGCTTGGAGAGGGAGTTCAACTCGATGCCTACCTCCCTGGCGCCGTCGGCCATGAGAAAACTGAGACGCTCCTGGCCGTCAAAGAGGATTTCGCTGTAGGGGTTGTCGTAGCATACAGCAATATCGAACTGCCTGGCAAAATCCACCAGGCGGTTGAAAAAATCTTTCGTTGCGCAGGCGCCGGTGGGATTGTTCGGGTAATTGAGGAACATGCCCCGTGCCTTTCCGGCAATGTCGGAGGGAATGTCTTCAAAAACGGGCAGGTAGTTATTTTCCTTCAGAATGGGCACATTGAATGGCTCGCCACCGCCCATCAGGATGCTTGCCCGGTAGGCGGGATAACCGGGGTCGGTCATCAGAACGATGTCTCCGGGGTTGATCCGTGCAAGGACAAAATGGTGGCACCCTTCCTTGGAGCCGATCAGCCCCAGGACCTCAGTTGCAGGATCGAGCGACACCCCGTATCTGGCTTGATACCAGCGGGCAACCTCCCGCCGGAAGGCCAGCATTCCCTTTTCCTCATCAATAGGATAGCGGTGATTTTCCGGGTCTTTTGCCCTCGCGCAGAGTTCGTCAATAATGGAATCCGGTGTCGGCTCCACCGGGTCTCCGATGGCAAGGCTGATGACGTCAATTTCGTCGGCCTTTGCCTTGTTGATTTTTTTTCTCAACTCCATGAAAAGATAGGGTGGAATCCTGGTCAGTCGGTCGGCAGTCTGCAAGGTTCTTTTCCTCCTGTACGGGAATTATTTCTCGTCATTCCCTCGAAAGAGGGAATCCAGTAATATTAAATAGTTCTTGACTCCCGCCTTCGCGGAAGTGACAGGATTTTTGACTTTTTACGAGTTCATCATATTTAAGGTTCATCCGGTTCTTGCGTACTTCTCTCTCGTTCACCTACTACTGCTCAGCGGTGAGTAGTCAATAGAATTGAGGATTATTGATAGAACTGTTTAATGAAAAATAACGACTGAGAATCCTCGGGATGCAGAAGAAGGAGGGCTTGTGGGGTACCTTCTTGGGAACATCACAGCGCAGCCGCTCGCCGAATTCCAACAACCGCTTCTGGTAGCATGACGGGCAGAAATCTCCCTGGGGTGGTTCCACATGAATTACCTCAGCCACGAGATCCGCCAGGAACATAGTCTTTGTTGGCGTTGCCAGAACTTGGCTCAGATCAACCACACTTATACCTTCTAAAGCCAGACTCGTCTCCTTCTTCCATATCGATTCATTTGATCAGTAACAATAAGAGTTTTGAATATTGAATAAAAAAGTTACTTGCTCATCGGAATTGTTCCGGCACTTTGTAGAGTCCTCCCGACCACGCCACAAGATCGTCCATAGAGCGGGCTGCGAGCAGTGATGTGTTCGCCTCAGCCAGGTCGATACCCAGGTCCTCCGGTGTCTGAACGATCCTCCGACGCCTCAAATCCGCCGTCTGCTCCGGTTTAGCCTGTTTGCCAAGGTCCGTGTCGCCGGCAACAGCCTTTATGGCAGCCTCCCTCTCCTGGAGTGTGGCGCATTTGTGAAGATGGGCGATTCCTTTCTCGGTGACGATCTGGGTGATCGCGTCGCCGTAAATCATGACCGGCGGGACGTTAAGACCGGCCCGCTTCATCAGCTCCCAGGCGTCGAGCTTTTCCACGAAGCATTGGATCCCCTTGGGCCCCCGGGTCTCCAGGATCTGGACAACAAGCTTGCGGCCCCGCGGCATATCGCCAATAAGGCCCGTCAGCATACCGTTCTCCCGTCCCACCTTGACCCAGGCCTCGCTCGAATGGCGTCGTCCGGGCGAGTCGCATCCCATGTTGGGGGCGCCTCCGAAACCGGCGATCCGGTCAGCAAGGGCGGTGGAGCTGTTCCCGTAACGGTCGATCTGGAGTGTGGAGCCCACGAAGGCATCCACGGCATAGTGTCCGGCAGCCTGGCAGAAGGCCCGGTTCGACCGGAGGTTCCCGTCAGGCCCCACGAAGAAGATATCCGACCGGGCCGCTACATAATCCTCCGTTCCCACCTCGGAACCAAAGGAATGGATTGATTCCACGAATCCCGATTCGATGGCCGGGATCATAGTGGGATGAGGGTTGAGAGCCCAGTGGGTGCAGATCTTGCCCTTAAGGCCGAGCCGTTCGGCGTAGGTGGGAAGAAGCAGTTCGATGGCTGCGGTGGCGTAACCGATCCCATGGTTGAGGGAACGCAGTCCGTACTCGGCATAGATTCCTTTGATCACCATCATGGCCGTCAGGACATGCACGTCCCTGATCTGGGCCGGGTCACGTGTAAAGAGGGGTTCGATGTAGCAGGGTTTTCCTGTGGGGATGACGAAGTCGATCCAGTCTCCCGGAATGTCGATCCGGGGCAGCTTTTCCACAACCTTTTCCACCTGTGCTGCCACGATGCCCTGTTTGAACCGCGTCGCCTCAACGATGGCGGGCGTATCCTCCGTGTTGGGGCCGGTGTAGAGGTTGCCGTTTTTGTCCGCCAAAACGCCGACGACCAGGGAAACTTGAGGTGTAAGATCGAGGAAGTAGCGGGCGAAAAGCTCGAGGTAGGTATGGATTTCTCCAATCTTCATCTTCCCCTCGTTGACCAGTCGTGTCACCTGGACAGCCTGGGGTCCGGAGAACGAGAAATCAACCTTTGTGGCGATTCCCTGCTCGAATATTTTACAGTGGGAAGGCAGGGCGATGACCGACTGGACCATGTGCAGCCCGTTGACCTTCGACGGATCGACCTTGCAAAGGCAGTCGGCCAGAAACTCGGCCTGCTTCTGATTGTTCCCTTCCAGGGCCACACGGTCTCCCGGACGGATGATCGTCTCCAGAAATGTCACCGCGCGGGAGGGATCGACAATCTTGCTATTGCCTCCTTCTGTCAGGGGTTTGGCCCTGGATATCCGTATCTTATACTCCTTTTTACGGCATTCCCAGTCTTCTCTGGCATGTATAACCGGCGCTCCCATAAAATCACCTCCGAGAACATGAAATGGTTTAAAAAAAATACTCTATCGAACAT
>Ga0315284_10018005_pt1 | contig 10015 bp, 9 predicted proteins | sample YL17G09_16_MG_FD_203696 | JGI IMG/M metagenome (GOLD analysis project Ga0315284, IMG submission 203696) | Sediment microbial communities from Yellowstone Lake, YNP, Wyoming, USA - YL17G09_16 | ecosystem: Environmental > Aquatic > Freshwater > Lake > Sediment | place: USA: Wyoming | collected...
CCGAGTGTTCATCAGAAGTGCGTCCCCGCGGTGCTGGCGAGTAGAAACACGACCATCTCTGTGAGCAGGAGCAGGAGCAGGCCTACGATCTTCCACTTGTGGCGTCGCCAGAGGACCAGATGCAGAGCTTCCCGCAACGGGTTGGCGCACGCCGCACGCGAGACCCGTGCCCCCTCCTCGAGGGCCCGGGCAGCGTCCGATACGGCGCCGATGGACTTCCCGGTTGACCGCATACCGCCCCGTCCTAGGGCCGGTACTCCGTCAGGGTCATCTCGACGCGGTCACCGTTCTCCTGCACCATGAGAACGCGCAGCGGCAGGGCCACGTTCGGCGAGATGCACGACTCCTGCCGCACCTGGTCGTTCACGCGGAATACGACCGAAAGACCGCCCTGGCCCCCGTAGGCGCACTGGCTCTCGACCCGCACCGACATGCTCTCTCGTCCCTGGCTGTTCTGCCAGCCGTCGCCGATCGCGAGCTGGCGACCGCCGAACATGATCCACGCAGCCGGGTTGAAGAGCGCGACGAACAGCGGGCCGCTGCTCGCGAGCGGCATGAAGGTCATCATCATCTGCGGGCCGGAGACGCCCCCTTCACCCATCGGAATCGTCACCGAGGTCTGGAAGGAGCTGGTACCGACCTGGCCCTGCACCGTCATCCGGGCCTGGCCGGCGCCGGCTGGCTGGAGGTCGAGCTGGTAGAAGCCCTCCGTGTTCTGGCCGTCCTCCCGCTGCTGCACCTGGTAGCGGAAGTGCTCGGCGCCGCGGAAACTGTAGGGCGCCCACGCGAACGGACCCGAGGGGTAGACCACGGGACCCGAGGGCGGCGCGGCGGCCATCGGCACCACCGCCGCGACCGGGGCCGCCGCCACGACCGGCGCCACTGTCACCGCCCCGATGCGGCCCCGCATCCCGGACACGCCGGTCACGAGCTGGCCGACGGACTCCTCGGTGAACTGACCGATCAGCGTGCCGCGGAAGTCCTCGCGCGTCATGTCGATGAAGCCGCTCGCGTCCACGATGTTCGGGACGCTCACAGTGATCGCGAGACCGCTGCGGCTCCCTTGGGCGTTCGCCGGCACCACGCCGAGGAGCGTGCCCGACGCGACGTCGATGAGCCGCGCCTCGAGCCCCACGACCGCGATGGTCGTCCGACGTCCGACGTTGAGACGGAAGCCGCCGATCCGCGGCCCGCCAACGCCGGCGGTGCCGCTCCCGCTGCCGTAGACGAGGACGGTCCCGGCCACGACCGCGTCCGCCCCGGCGGCCCGGCCCGCCGCGGTCGCCGCCGCCGGATCGATCGTGAAGGGGATGGCCCCGGAGGCCTCGACGATCTGGAGGCCACTCTGCGCCAACCGCGCCGCAACCAGCCGGGCGAGACTCCGCCCGACGTTCACGTTCTCGCGGCCGAAGATCTCGCGGAGGCCACCCTGCACCTGCTGCTGGTCGAAGTCGATGACCAGGACCTTCTTCGGCTGCTGCTGTGCGGCCATTTCGCGAACCAGCGGCGCAGCGCCGAGCGCAGCCGCCATCATTGCCACCGCATAGCGCCGACGCGTCACACGGTCCCCCGGTTGGAGAGGTCGAAGCGACAACCGAAAAGGCTAACACACTTCGGGCAAGCGCGCACCGTCGTCAAACCCCGACTCGATGGCTAGCTTAGGAGCCGACTCTGGAGGCCAGCGTGACAAACGTGCCCGGGGCCCACCGGCCCCTGTCCGATCCCTCGGAGTTCCTCGCCGCTCCCGTGGCCGGGCTCGAAGAGCGCATCGACGTCGGCGTGCTGTTCGCCGGCGCGGGGCCCGCCGGTCTCGCCGGCGCCATCCGCCTCGCCCAGCTCCTCGACGGCGCTCCCGAGGTGAGGGACAAGCTCGGCGAGGTCCCGATCGCGATCGCCGAGAAGGGAAAGTACCCCGGCGCCCACCTCGTCTCGGGCGCGGCGGTGAACCCAGTCGCCTTCCGCGGACTCTTCCCCGACCTGCCTGACGCCGAGCTGCCGCTGCGCACGCGAGTGAGCGAGGAGTCCGTCTACTTTCTCACCGGCTCCCGGGCGCTCCGCATCCCCACACCACCGCAGATGTCGAACCACGGCAATCTCACCGCTTCGGTCAGCGAGATCGCCCGCTGGCTCGGTGAGCGCGCCGAGGCGCTGGGCGTGACGATCCTGAATGAGACGGTCGCACAGAAGCTGCTGGTGCGGGACGGGGCCGTGCACGGCGTGCTCTCCGGCGCCAAGGGGCTGGACCGCGACGGCAGGCCGCTGGCGAACCACGAGCCGGGCGTGGAGATGCACGCTCAGGCCACCGTGCTCGCGGAAGGCGTGACCGGCCATCTCTCCCAGGCGCTGGTCGAGCACTTCGGCATCCGCGGGCCGAACCCGCAGGTGTACTCGCTCGGCGTGAAAGAGGTCTGGGAGGTCCCGCAGCCGCTCGACCGCGCGATCCACACCCTCGGCTGGCCGCTCCGCGGCGGGCGGAAGTGGCGCGAGTTCGGCGGCACGTGGCTCTATCCGCTGGGCGACCACCAAGTGTCCATCGGGCTCGTGGTGGGCCTCGACTACGCGGACGCCTCGCTGTCGGCGCACGACCTCCTGCAGGAGTTCAAGCTGCATCCTCTGGTGCGCGGCGTGCTCGCGGGCGGCACTCGCCACGAGCGCGGCTGGGGCGCGAAGACCATTCCCGAAGGCGGGTACTACGCCCTGCCCCGCCGGCTCGCGGTGCCGGGGGCATTGCTCGTGGGCGACGCCGCCGGCTTCGTCAACGTGCCGGCGCTCAAGGGCATTCACTACGCGATGTGGTCCGGGATACTGGCGGCCGAGGCGATCTTCCAGGCGCTGAAGGCGGGCAAGGACCCGCGGGCCGCCGGCACGCTCGACTCCTACGACTCCGCGGTGCGTGAGAGCTTCATCGCGCGGGACCTCTTCCGCGTGCGCAACGTGCGGCAGGCGTTCGGCGCCGGGCTCGTCGCGGGCGGCGCCATCGCGGGCCTGATGACGGCGACCGCGGGTGTCTTCCCGGGGTGGCGCTTCGGCACGCGGGACGACGCCGACCACCCGATGTTCCGCTCGGGACGGACATACGCGAAGCCGGACGGCAGCTACACCTTCGACAAGCTCTCGAGCGTCTACGTCAGCGGGAACCGCACGCGCGACACGCAGCCCAATCACATTCGCGTGCGCACCGACGTGCCGGCGGACGTGGCCGAGATGTGGATCCGGATGTGTCCCGCGGAGGTCTACGAGTGGGGGACGGATGCAGACGGAAAGCAGGTGCTCGTGGTGAACGCGACGAACTGCGTGCAGTGCGGGGCGATCTCGGCGAAGGGGGGGAGGCTTACGCCGGCTGAAGGGGGGAGTGGGCCGGAGTACACTGCCACATAGAGGGGTCAGGGTTCAGGGGTCAGGGGTCAGGGGTCAGGGGTCAGGGCGAACAGGTCGATCTGCGGCGGCACGAAGGGCAGGCTCATCGCCTGGAGCACCGCGTCCACCCAGCCGGGGCGGCCTGCCGGGTCGAGACGGTGCGCGGAGACCTTGAAGACCTCGATGAGGCGGTCGATGACCGCGTCGATCTCCACCTGGAAGGTCTGGCTCACGTCGCGCTTCCCGTCGAACGACGGCGGCTGCAGCACCGGCACCTTGAACAACCCGTCGTAGGTCCCCACCCACTCGCGAACCAGCGCGTCGTACCCCCGCTGCCGGCCGACCCGGTGCACCAGATACGCGTAGTTGTCGAGCACCGAGCGGTCGCAGATGACCGCCTCGTACTGCGCGCCGGCGGCGATCTCCTGCGCGATCTGCGTGTGGAGGATCCAGGCCTGCGCCTCCAGCGTCGTGTCCTGGTTGATCGGCAGGGGGCAGCTCCGCGCGACCTCCTTGACGATGTCCACACCGAGGTCGAGGCGCTTCAGGCGCGAGGCGAGGTCGAAGCAGAGCGTCGTCTTGCCGACGCCGTGCGTGCCGATGAAGGCGATCTTGAAACGGGGACTCATGTATGAATGATCGCCCCGGGGAGAGGTCAATGCCAGGCCGGCCAACGGCTCCCTGCTCCTCGCTCCTCGCTCCCGGCTCCCTGCTCCCAGCTACCTTCTCTCCCTCAGCCTGGCGATCAGGAAGTCCGCCCCGGCGCGGTACGCCTGCATCCAGTGGGCGTGTCGCAGGAAGTCGTGCACCTCGTCGGGGAAGACGAGCAGTTCCACCGCCACGCCCTGGCGCCGCAGGCGCTGGGCCAGGTCCACCGTCTGCGCGAACGACACGTTGCGGTCGTCGTCGCCCTGGACAAGCAGGACCGGCGAGCGCCAGCGCGCCACGTCGGCCACGGGCGAGGACGCCCGCCACATCGCGAGGGCCGACTCGGCGGCCTGCGGAGCGGCGGCTCCCACCGGAACCTGGCGGTTCGCCGACCAGTCGTGCACGCCGTGCAGGTCGAAGCCCGCGGCGAAGAGGTCCGAGTTGCGCGCCAGCCCGAGGGCGGTGAGGTAGCCGCCGTACGAGCCGCCCCACAGTCCGATGCGCGCGCTGTCCACGTCCGGCCGCGCCCGGAGCCAGGCCGCGGCCGCGAGCACGTCGGTGTACTCCGCCGCGCCGTTCAGGCCGGTGCGCGGCGCCATCCGGAACGCGCGCCCGTAGCCGATGCCGCTGCGGAAGTTCACCGAGAGCACCACGAAGCCGCAGCTCGCCAGGTACTGATTGAAGGCGTAAGCGTTGTGGTAGTAGTACGAGTAGTGCCAGCCCACCAGCATCTGCCGGCGTGGCCCGCCGTGGAAGAAGACCACGGCCGGCTTCCGGCCCGGCGCACCGTCCGGCGGCAGGAAGAGCTGCATCCGCACGTCCACCGAGTCGCTGGTGCGCACCGTCACGAACTGCGGCTCGACCAGCGCCTCGACGGGGAAACCGGACGGCGGCGCGAAACCGCCGATGCGCTCCGGCTGGCCGCCCGCTTGGGCGAGGACGAACGGCGCACCCGGCTGCCGCGCGCTCGAGCGAAGCAAGGCGACCCCGCCTCCGGCCAGGGGCGCCGGCGCCCAGTCGATGGTCGGGCCGGCGGTGAGCGCCTGCGGCTCGCCGCCCGCGACGCCGACGCGTGCGATGTGGCGCCGCTCGGAGTCGCCGCAGTTCGTGGTGGCGAGCACGGCTCTCCGGTCCGCCTCGAGGACCGCGCCCTCGACCTCGCACTCCTGCGGGGTGAGCCGCACCGCATCCCCTCCCTGCGCGCCCACCGCGTACAGACCCAGCCAGCCGCCGAGCTCCGCCGCGAAGACGAGCCGCTCGTCGGCACCCCACATCAGAGACCAGTCGCCCGCTTGGGAGGGGAACGCCGCGTCGGGAGTCGTGGGCGCCCGCCAGACCTCACGGCCCTCCCCGCTCATCGCATCCGCGATCCAGATGGACCACGGCGGCAGGGGACGCGCGCTCGCCGGCGGCGGCCCCCCGCCCGGGAAGGTCGCGCCCGGCTGGCGCACGAACGCGAGGCGCGATCCGTCCGGCGACCACCTGGGGAGATCGTCGCGGTCCACACCCGCTGCGAGGTAGCGGACGGTGTCGCGCCGCGGATCGTACACGCCGATGAACGCGTGCGTCCCGCGCCGGCTCACGAAGGCGAGCCGCCCTCCGTCCGGCGACCACACCGGTGAACCGCTGCGGCCGCGCGCCCGGAAGAGCACGCGGGCGGGGCCCGCCGTCCGGAGCGGCGCCGCCCAGACGGTGTCGCGCAGCACGAAGGCCACGCGATCACCCGCGGGTGAGGGCACCGGGTCGCTCCCCTCACCGACCCGCCGAGGCGCGGCCCCGGTGAGCGGGACGAGCCACACCTCCTGCCGCACACCCCGCGGGTCGCTGGCGGGATTCGGATACTCGCCCGACGCGTTCCGGTCGCCGCCGCGCACGAACAGGAGCGCGCGAGCGTCCGCGGTCCACACCAGGCCCGCGAGCTCCTGGCCGTCGTCGGTGCGATACCGCGTCAGCCGGCGCGCCGTCCACGACGGAGCCTCGGCGACGTACACGTTGCGCAGACCCTCGACGTTCGCGATCCAGGCGACGCGGCGCCCATCGGCGCTCGCCACCAGGTCCGACGAGAACGGCGCCGCAAGGACCTGCGTCAGGGCGTACGGATCGGGCGCGCCGGCGACCCCGTGCTGAGCGAGGACGCTCGCGGGGCGAGCGACGACGACGAGTGTGCAGGTCAGCGCCAACGCGAAAGAATGCAACGACATACGGAGACCGCCGCTGGAGGGATACTCAATGCTGCCGGACCGCGACCCGGCCCGTCAAGGAGGCCCGTCGGCCACCACCCCCCAGTGGGCCTTGACATAGTAACATCGCTATATTACAATGTTACTATGAGACTGCAGATGACCCGCGCCCCCATCGACGCCCGCGTGCTGCTCGACGCGGCGCAGATGATCCGGGTGCTCGGCCACCCCGTGCGGCTTCGCATCGTCGAGTGCCTCGAGGACGGCGAGCGGACGGTGGGCGAGATCCAGGAGGAGCTGGGCGCGCCCCAGGCCGCGATGTCGCAGCAACTGTCCCGGATGCGGGCCGCCGGCATCGTGCGCGGCCGCCGCGAGGGCGTGCACGTCCGGTACGCCATCGCCGACCGGCGGGTGGTGCGGATGCTCAACTGCCTGCGGCACTGCGATCTGCCGGGCGCGCGCAGCCGCAAGCGCTAGGAGACGAGGAATGTCCTTGCCCGCCCTGCCCTACGGATTCCAGGTCGAGATCCCTGCCTCCTACGAGGATGCCGTCGCCCTCGTCCGCGAGGCGCTGGCAAGAAAGGGATTCGGCGTGCTCACGGAGATCGACGTGAGGGCCACGCTGAAGAAGAAGCTCGACGTGGACTTCCGCCCCTACGTGATCCTCGGCGCGTGCAACCCGCCGTTGGCGCACCAGGCGCTCACCGCCGAACCGGCGATCGGCCTGCTGCTGCCGTGCAACGTCGTGGTGCACGCGTCGGATACGCCGGGCAAGAGCGTGGTGGCGGTGCTCGACCCCGTGGCCCAGCTGGGCATCACCGGCCGCGATGACATTCGCCCGATCGCCGAGCAAGTGCGCGCCCTGATGCGGGGCGTGCTTGAAGACGTGGAGCGGAGGGCCGCTCCCGAAACCACGACGCAGTGAGGAGCAGATGGCGCACAACGTGAAGGACGTGACCGACGCGACATTCGAGCAGGAGGTCCTGAAGTCCGAGGGGCCGGTGCTGGTGGATTTCTGGGCGCCCTGGTGCGGCCCGTGCCGGATGGTCGGGCCCGTCCTCGAGAAGGTGGCGGACCAGTACGCCGGCCGCGTGACGGTCGTCAAGATGAATGTGGACGAGAACCAGAAGACCTCGATTACCTACGGCATCCGCAGCATCCCGACCATCGCGTTGTTCAGCAAGGGCGAGGTGGTGGACGGCGTGCTCGGCGCGGCGCCGGCCGGGCACTTCGCCCAGATGCTCGATCAGCACTTCGCCGGCGCGACGCCCTGAAGCGCGCCGCCCGGCGCTAGGGCTCGTAGACGATGCCGAAGGTGATCCAGGGGATCGCGATGTTCCGGTTCGCGCCGGCGTCGCCGTTGAGGGCGCGCACCGACGGTGAGGGGACGAAGGACAGGTGGGCTGCCGCGAGGAGCTGCACGGGGCCCGCGCGGCGGAGGACGGGGACGCCGATCTCGAGCATCGCGAACCGGTTCTTGAACCCCGCCGGTGCGCCGAACTCGTCGAGGTAGTCCGCCTGGAAGTACGGCAGCGCGGTCCAGCGCCCGTCCGCCGTCGCGTACTCCTGCTCGATCCTCAGGTTGACGCTGTTCCCCTTCATCGCCCGGTTGCCGCGCGAGTACTTGAGCGCCGCGGAGCCGTTCTCCCAGCTGCGCGTGAGGGTCACGAAGACCTCGCCGCTGGTGCTGGGGGCGAGTGGGTCCTCCAGGTCGGGGCCGATTTCCGTCGCGGTGCCCGGCACCACGTAGTGGAGGTACCCCACGCCCAACTCCCAGTCCCCGAGGTTCCGCGAGTAGCCGAGCGTGAAGTCCACTTCGTCGATCTGCAGGTGGCTGTCGAGGCCGGAGGTGACCCAGGCGCTGGCGGTCAGGCCGAAGGGCAGCCCGAGCTCGACGTACGGCTGGAGCGACGCCGCCTTCCGGGAGAGGTCCAAGCCGCGCCAGATGTACCGTGAGACGAGTCGCGTCTCCGCGTAGACGGAGAGGCCCGAGCCGGCGGCAGAATCGGTCTGGGCGGGCGAGGGCGAGGGGGCGAGGACCACCACCACGAGCGCGGCGGCGGCCGCGCGGGACGAGATTCGCATCGTTGACCCCTGTGCGAGAGGGCCCGAGCGCGGCCGGCGCACTGCCTGCAGGGGGTCGCCGGCCACGGACATTCCCTTGTAGCCAACCAACTTACGCCCTCCGCACCCCTTCGCAAGGATCTGCCGGGCCCTGAGGGCCCGAGGGCGGGGCCCCCCGGGAACGCAAATTGCGCGGACCCTCAGCGTCGGCTCACGTTCGGCTGTTAGCTCTCCACCCCGGAGACTCGGATGTCTGGCACCAAAGTCATGATCGACGGCAATGAGGCGGCGGCGCGCGTCGCCTACCAGCTCAGCGAAGTCATCGCGATCTACCCGATCACTCCCAGCTCGAACATGGGCGAATGGGCCGACCAGTGGGCGGCTGAAGGCCGGCCGAACCTCTGGGGCACCGTACCCATTGTAGTCGAGATGCAGAGCGAAGGAGGCGCGTCGGGAGCGCTGCACGGTGCGGTGCAGACCGGCGCCCTGGGGACGACGTTCACGGCTGCGCAGGGCCTGCTGCTGATGATCCCCAACATGTACAAGATCGCGGGCGAGCTGACGCCCGGGGTCATCCACGTGGCGGCGCGGTCTCTGGCCGTGCAGGCGCTGTCCATCTTCGGCGACCACAGCGACGTGATGGCCACGCGGCAGACCGGCTTCGGGATGATCGCCTCCGGCTCCGTGCAGGAGGCGACGGATCTGGCGGCCATCGCTCACGCGGCCAGCCTCGAGTCGCGGATCCCGTTCCTCCATTTCTTCGACGGGTTCCGTACCTCGCACGAGGTGGCCAAGGTCGACGTGTTGGAGCCCGCCGACCTGCACGCCCTGGTGAGCGACGCGTTGGTGCACGCGCACCGGGCACGCTCTCTCTCGCCGGACCGGCCGGTGATCCGCGGCACGGCCCAGAACCCGGACGTGTACTTCCAGGGCCGCGAGACAGTGAACCGGTTCTACCAGGCGGCGCCGGCGGTGGTGGCGCACGTGATGGAGCGGTTCGCGAAGATCACGGGCCGGAGCTACAAGCTGTTCGACTACGTGGGCGCGCCCGACGCCGAGCGCGTCCTCATCCTGATGGGCTCCGGGGCCGAGGCGGCCGACGAGTGCGTGTCGTGGCTGGCGGAGCGGGGCGAGAAGGTGGGCGTGCTGAAGGTGCGCCTGTACCGGCCGTTCGCGGTCGAGCAGTTCGTGGCGGCCCTCCCGGCCAGCGTGCGGGCGATCGCGGTGCTCGACCGGACCAAGGAGCCGGGCGGCGTCGGGGAGCCGCTCTATCTCGACGTGGTGACGGCCATCAGCGAGGTGTTCGCGACGCGCGGCGCACCGTTCAAGCAGGTGCCGAAGATCATCGGCGGGCGCTACGGGCTCTCCTCGAAGGAGTTCACGCCGGCGATGGTGAAGGCGGTGCTGGACGAGCTCGCGAAGCCCGCGCCCAAGAACCACTTCACCGTCGGCATCAACGACGACGTCACGCACACCAGCCTCGACGTCGACACCTCGTTCTCGACCGAGGCGCCCGACGCGGTCCGGGCGCTGTTCTACGGCCTGGGCGCCGACGGCACGGTGGGGGCGAACAAGAACTCCATCAAGATCATCGGTGAGGGCACCGACAACTTCGCGCAGGGCTACTTCGTCTACGACTCCAAGAAGTCCGGGGCCGTCACGGTTTCGCACCTGCGCTTCGGCAAGAAGCCCATCAAGTCCTCGTACCTGCTGACCAGGGCGAACTTCGTGGCGTGCCACCAGTTCGGCTTCCTGGAGCGGGTCGA
>Ga0315284_10018006_pt1 | contig 10015 bp, 7 predicted proteins | sample YL17G09_16_MG_FD_203696 | JGI IMG/M metagenome (GOLD analysis project Ga0315284, IMG submission 203696) | Sediment microbial communities from Yellowstone Lake, YNP, Wyoming, USA - YL17G09_16 | ecosystem: Environmental > Aquatic > Freshwater > Lake > Sediment | place: USA: Wyoming | collected...
CGTGCATCGGCGGGATTGACGCCGTCAAAGAGGGCATCCATCACACCCACGTCGGCACGTACCCCGGCCGCATCATCATCTACCCCCAGTTCGAGATGCCCCTCGTGCCGGTGGACGATCTTGCCCCCGACGGCCGGTGGACCCGCGAGGCCGAGGCGGCCCTGCTGGAGAAGCACCTTCGCTAAGCGGCTGTTTCATGTCCTCCCTCTCCCCCTGCGGGAGAGGGGCGGGGTGAGGGGGGCAAAGACATCACCCTCACCCGGCCTTCGGCCACCCTCTCCCATCAAGGGAGAGGGATTCAAAAAAAACCGATTCCTTTCCAGCCCTCCCTCTCCCCCTGCGGGAGAGGGGCGGGGTGAGGGGAGATTCGCAGCCTCAAGGCGCGAGCGCGCAACCAAAACGGCGCAGCCGTTGACCTCTGGCGAAGATCGCGCCTAGAATTGCCCGGTAAGGGCCACTGGGGACCTTGGCGCGGTTCGGGCAGGTCGGGTCGGCGATTCCATGACATGTGAACCCATTCGGTGCCGCTACATTTCGGAAGCGTGCCACCTGGTCGTCTCGCTCGCGCCGGACGGCACGATCCGCCAGACCGACGGCCTCCGCCCGAAGGCCCTCGGCTACGAACCGGAGCGGCTCCTCGGCAAACCCTTGTCCCAGATCGTCAACCCGAAAGAGCGGAGCCACCTCGCCCGGATCCTCGAGCGGTGCGAGACGGGCCAGCCGGTCTGGGACGACCTGGAGTTCGTCCGGGCCGACGGCGCGGGCGAACCGATGCTCTGCTGTTTCCAGCCGCTCGGCGGCGCCGAGGACGGCGGCCTGCTCCTGGTGACCGGTCTGAAACACGGCCGGGTGGAGCGCGAGGCGCGGGCCGAGACCGCCGCCGTCCTGGGGCTCCTGGCGTTCCGCTGCCACCGGCCCATCCACCGCCTCATGCAGATCGTCGAGGCCCTCCGCGCTGAGCGCCCGTCCTCGCCCGTGGCCGACCAGTGCCGCGCTGAACTCGACGCCCTCATCGAGGTCATGAACTCCGCCGCCGCGTGGCCGGCCGCCGACGCCGGGTCGGCGCAGCCGACGAACGTCGTCGGCGTCCTCGAAGGGGCGCTGCGGCTTCTGGACGCCGACCCGCCGGCGTCGGCGATATCGGTGGACCTGAGGCCGGACGAGGCCGCCATGTGGGCCCAGGCCCACCCGGTCGGCCTGGCGTGCGTCGCGATGCACCTGGTGTCAAACGCCCGAGACGCCACCACCAAGGCCAAGAAACCGCACCTTGCGATCAATGTCTATCGGCGCGAAAGCCGGGTGGTCCTGGAGTTCACCGACAACGGCTGCGGCCTGGCGCGCGAGGACCGGCAGGCGGCTTTCTCGCCGTTCTTCGCCGGGCCGAAGTCCGCCCCCGTCAACCCCGGCGTCGGCCTGACGACCTGTTGCGAACTCGTCCATTTCATGAGCGGCACGATCCGCATGCAGAGCCGGCGCGGCCGGGGCACCACGGTCTTCCTGACGTTCCCCGCTGCTGCGCCCCCGAACTGACTCTGCCTTGTCAACCGGCGGCCCAAGGCGCGGGTGGCACGCTCACGCGCCTTTGTGTGGGCGTGCGGATCCGGCGGGCGGGCCTGGCATGCACGGCCACGCGAACGGCGGCGTGGCCGTGCCACCCGCCGATCTCCCATCGTCCTTGCCGCCGTCTTCTCCCGGTTGCATAATGGAGTAACAGACCGCACCGGCAAGGAGACGCCCCGTGAAACCCCTCGCCCGCCTGCTTTCGCTCCTGGCAGCACTTGCCGCAGTCGCTTTCGCCTGGACGGGCGCGGCCGCCCCTTCGGGTCTCAGCGCAGCGGCCGACGACGCCTGGCTCAAGACGGCGGTCTATGCCGACCGCGAGCCCCTTGCGCGCGGCAGCGAGGTACGACTGGCCGTTGTCCTCCAGGTCGGCGAGGGCTATCACCTGAACGCCAACCCGGCGTCCGCCAAGGACCTGGTCGCGACAGAGGTGCGGCCGGAGCCGAGCGCCGCAATCGAGTGGGGCAAAGTCGAGTATCCGCCCGGCAAGCCGCTGGCTGCCGCCTGGGCCGAGCAGGCAACCGTCTCGGTGTACGAGGGCCGCGCGATCGTCCTCGTGAGCGGCCGGGCCCGCGATGACGCCCCGCTCGGCGGGGCCGAGGTCCGCCTGGCGCTTTCATACCAGGGATGCAGCGCAAAGACCTGCTTCCCGCCGGCGGAGCGGACGCTCGTGGTCCAGGTTACGGTGGCCGAGGCGGGCGCCGCATCGCAGCCGGCCAACGCCGCCGTCTTCGCCGCGGCCGCGCGGCCAGAGTCGGCCGCCGCCGCCGAAACGGACCTTGCAGCAGCGCTCCAGCGCAGTTTCGTCCTCTACCTCGCGCTGCTCGTCCTCTTGGGCCTCGGCCTCAACCTGACGCCCTGCGTCTTCCCGCTGATCCCGGTGACGATGACGGTCTTTGCGCAGCAGGGCGAGGGCCGCGCGGCCAAGGTCCTGCCCCTGGCGGCGCTCTATGCCCTCGGCATTGCCGCGACGTTCACCGGGGTGGGCGTCCTCGCGGCGCTGGCGGGCCAGAGCATCGGCCTCGTGCTCCAGCAACCGGTCGGCGTCCTGGTGGTGGTGGCGATCCTGGCGGTCCTGATGGCGAGCACGTTCGGGGCGTTCGACATCCAACTGCCCTCCGCCCTCTCGGGGAGACTCGGGGCGCGGCGGGGCCTGCTGGGCGCGGTCTTCATGGGCATGGTCATGGGCGCGATTGCCGCGCCGTGCGTCGGGCCGTTCCTCCTGGCGCTCATCACGTTCATCGCCACGGTCCCGACGGAGCACCGCGTCCTCCTGGGCGCGGGCTCGTTCTTCTTTACGGGCCTCGGCCTGGGGCTGCCGTACGTCGTCCTGGGGACGTTCACGGGCCTGCTCGCCCGGTTCCCGCGGGCGGGCGGCTGGCTCGTCTGGACCAAGCGCCTCCTCGGCATGACCCTGGCCGGGCTCATCCTATGGTTTGTCCATCCGTATATCAAAGAGGAGTTCCTGCGGCCGCTCGTCCTGGGCGTGTTCCTCTTCGCGGCGGCGTACCTGGGGTTCGTCGAGGGCTGGTCGCGGCGGCCATTCTCGAAACGGTTCTGGGCCGTCCGCATCGCCGCGGCGCTGGTAATCCTCGCCGTCGGCGCGGCCTATGGCTACGTGACGGCCCCGCGGCCGAGTGTCGAGTGGCAGCCCTGGACGCCGGACGCGATCCAGAAGGCGAAGGCCGAAGGAAAGCCCGTCCTCCTCTACTTCGGCGCCGACTGGTGCTTCCCGTGCAAGGTATGGAAGTACCGGGTCTTTTCGGACCCCACGGTCATCGAGCGGAGCCGCGCGTTTGTGCGGATCGAGGTGGACCTGACGAACCTTGAGGAAGGGCCGGAAAAGGACTTCGCCCGCGGCTTCGACTCGGTGAACCCGCCGGGGGTGTTCGTCCTCGGGAAGGATGGACGACGCCTGGCCGAGTTCCGCGACCCGGTGTCGGCCAAAGATTTCGCCGAGGCGCTGGGCAATGCCGCCCCGCCCGGCCAATAGGGCGTGGGATGTGCCCATGAACGCCCCGGCACTGCGCTGCCGGGGGCGCCCCGCAGGCTACCCGTCCACGTGGGGCCGGTCGGCTGACCATTGCTCCCAGATCCGCCGGAACCGGCTCGCGTAGACCATCTCAAAAAGGTCGTCGCGGTCGGGGAATTCGTGCAGACACTCCGCCCGGAAGTTCTCGATCTGGATCTCGACGTCGACGCGCGGCATGTCGGTATGGAGGATAAGGTTGACGATGCGGTCGGCTTTCCACGAGAGTCGGTCGAGCCGCTCGCGGCGATGGGTTTGTGCGTTCATTTCCTGCGATTCGCCGGCCCCGCATCGTCGGCTGCGCGGCCGACGGCCTCAAAATAGGCCTCGACGTACGGCCTGAGGCGCGGCGCGACGCCGGCCGCGCGGTCCTCAACGCTTTGGAACGAATCATGCCCGGCCGCAACCGCGCCGGCAATCGGTTTCATGGAGGCGTCGCCGGTCGCCCTGACAAACTCGCCCGGTTTGGCCGCCGAGCCCACCCTCGCCGTTTCGGCCGGACCGGTCGCGTCGGGTCCGCCGGCCGCGCCGAGCCGCCGCTTCCAGGTGGTGACGAACCGGCGGAACTCGGCGGGGCTCATCCCCATGTCCCGCAGGAGCGCCTCGGAGACCTCGCCATCGCGGAGCCGCGCGTCTGCCTCCTTTATTAATCGCTCGGCCCACCGGGTGGCGTCAAGGGCGTTCTTCGGAAGTTCGGCGGGCTGCGGCCGCGCGGGGATGGGCGGCGAGTTGCCGACGGGCGACTTCGGCGACCCCGCTCCGCCGCCGGTCCCGGTCGAACCGCCCTTGTCAGCCGTGCCGCCCGACCCGGGTTCACGGGTGTTTCCCGCGTCGGATGGCCCAGGGGTCGCTGCCCCTGGGTTTTGACTTGTGGGTTGCCCGGTGGGGTCGGCGCCCTTTGCCGATTGCCCATTGCCGGCGGCCGGCGCCGAGGCGTCGGCCTTCGCACTGCCGCGCCCGGCGGCGGCATCGGTCTGGGCGCCGCCCGGCCCGCTGCCGCTCGACGACGGATCGGGCCCTGATCCGCCGAGCGCTGCCGCAAGGCGCTCCAGGGTCCCCGCGTCGGCCGACATTTGCTGGGCCAGGGCCAGGGCGGCAGCCCCCTCGGGACCGCCGCCGCTGGCTGACTGATCCTGGCCCGAAACGTCATCCGCGCGGTTCGGCCCGGCCGCCGACGTTCGGTCGGCAGGCGACTGGTTTGCAGCCGAACCACGCGGGAGATTCTGCCCAGGGGGCGCCGCCCCTGGGCTTTGGATTGACGCATAAGGGGTGCTATCCGCCGGCCGCGCGTTGGCTTGGGCGCCGCCGATCCAGGGCTCGAAGAGGACGCCTTGGGCGAGCCAGACGGCCGCCCCGAGAATCGCGGCCGCCGCTGCCGCCGCCACGGCCGGGCGGCGAAGCGGTTCGTGCGGCACGAGCGTCTCGGGCCGCTCCTCCGCAAGGAGCCGCGCTGCCCGATGCGCCACGGCCAGGCCCGCCGACCGGTCCTGGAGCGACCCGGACCAGAGTTCAAGGAACGTGATGAGGCCGTTCCGGAGGTCGGGCCGGCGCTGTTCGATGAGCCGAACGACGTAGGCCGCGGCGGGAACCTTTAGCCAGGTCGCAGCGGTCACAGCGGCCAAGGCGACCGCCCCGCCGAGGGCAACTGCCCCGTAAACGGCGGCGCGCCCACCGGCGGCGAAGCCCGTGGCCGCGTCGGCCAGGAGAATCGCCGTCGCGGCGGCCAGCACGGCTGCACCGCTCCACAGGGCAGCGCGCAGGGCCGCCCTGCGGCGCAGGCCCGCCTGGGTCGCTGCAACGAGGTCAACCAGGAAGCGGGCGTCAAAATCGGGCTGCAGCAAAGACACAGAGTGTGTCCGCTGTAGGGGAAGTGCGGAAAACAGCGCTGGGGCCGCCTGTCTCTTATCGGCGCGCCGGGGGCGGGAACTGTCCCCTTTTTCCGGCCATTTGGAAAAAGGGGACTGTCCCCTTCGTTCAACGGTTCAATGGGGACGGGCACCTTTTGCATACAGGCATGTAGGGTGCGTGCTCTGCACGCACGCATTTCTTCTTGTTTTCTCCACGCCCTCCGCGTCCTCTGCGTTAAAACAACAACCGTTGCCAACCTGTCCCCATGCGAACGTCGCACGTGCCAGAAAATCCTGGAACCCCCGGCGGCCGGGTTCACGCTTTTTCGGCTTGAGCGGGGCCCGCGCCCTGTTATGCTTCGCAGGCGTCAGCCTCGAGGGAACCCGCATGGCGACGTGCAGCAGGTGCAGGCAATCGTTTTTCCTCAGGCGGCTGAACCGCCGCCTCGCGATCCCGGAATACCGGGCGATGATCGGGTACTGGCCTTGGCTGGCGGTCCGGGTGTGCGATGCGTGCGCCGAGGGCCACGACCGCGACTTCCTGGAGCGGCTGCGGCTGCTCGGGCCCCAGGTCCTCGAAAGCGACGAGCCGATCGCCGGCCGGGCGTGCCTCGCGTGCGGGACGACCCGGTCGGAGGCCTCGTGGCGGCAGGTCTCGAAGTGGATCGGCGCCGACGACCGGCCCGTCCGCCGCGCGACGTTCTTCTTGTGCAGCCGCCATTCACAGGAGGTCATCCTCGACGGGATGGTCGTCGCCTCGAACCTGGCGGGACGCGTCAGCGAGGTTCTGGCGGACCTGCCGTGCGCCGGGTCGGACCTCCTCGAGCGGGTGGAGGGCTGGCGGCCGGGGCGGGGCGCGGGCCCGGCAGGAGCCGATGCTTTTTCACCAGGCCTGACGCGCCAGGAGGCCACGGTGGCGGCGGAGGAGTTCTGGGGAGAACGGCCGGCGAATCTCGAAGCCCGCGGCGCGTGGCTCGGACCCGTCCGAAAGGATTACCGCATGCGATACCGCCTGGACCTGGCGCGCGACTCAGGCGGCGCGCCGCGAGAGACGCTCACGATCGTTCGGACGGGGCCCGAGGAGTTCGTGACGTACCGCACCCGGTCGGCCCGGCCGCGCACCTGACGGCTAGGTGATGTGCTTGCCGAAGGACGCGACCTTGGGTTCCGCAAGCCGCTCGTAATCGGCCCAGGCCATGAGGATGCTGTCCTCGTGGGTGCCGGCCGGGATGAGGATTTCCTCGTCCTCGGCGAGGCGCTTCTCGACGAAGAGCGGGAGTTCGTACTGCTTGCCGAACGGCGGCATGGCGCCCACGTCGCTGTCGGGGAAGAGCCCGGCGATCTCGTCCTCGGTCGCCAGGCGGGTCTTGCCCGGCCCGACCAGTTTCGCGACCTTGCGCATGTCGAGGACGTACGTGGCCGGCAGGACGCACATGGCGAACGCGTCGCCGGCCCGGACGACGACGACCTTGGCAACCTCCTCGCCGGTGATGTGCTCGGCGGCGGCGACCTCCTGGGCGGTATAGCGGGCGGGGTGATGCCTCAACTCGAACCGGACCTTGCTCTTCTTCAGGAAGTTGACCACGTCCATGTTCCGCCTCCTTTCCGTGCACGCAGCAACTTCCTTTATAGTAGCATGCGCGGCGGCGGGCGGGGGGAATTTCTTCGAGGAAGTCCGTGCGTGCAAAGCACGCACCCTACCAGCCTGTTGATAAAGGCCGTTGCACCGTGGCACGGGCATCCTGCCCGTGAGTCGCAGGGCCATCCTGGCCCTGCACACGTCGTTTTTCACGGGCAAGATGCCCGTGGCACGCATGGCCAGGATGCCCATGCCGCTTTTTCAACGGGCTGCTACGGCTACGCCGGCTTTTCATCCACGCCGGCGACGAGGTCGGCCAGGCTGACCGCGCCTCCCCTTTCGGCGGCCCCCCGCTGCATGCCCTCGTAGGCGGTGCGGACCTTGCGGTACATCGGCATGTAGGCGACATTGATGGGGACCGGCAGGTACGCGGCGGCGGTGGCGGCGACTTCGGCGAGGCGGATGCGGGCCGGGTCGCGCGCGGGCAGATACCCGGCTTGGTCTTCCTCGTCGGGGCCGGGGGCCGAGCGGACGAGGAGGCCGGCCTTTTCCATGCGGCTGATGAGTTCCTGGAGGTTGGCGCGGCTGACGCCGGTGGCCTCGACCAGAAGGTCCAGCGGCGCCGGCCCCTGGCCGCTCAGGAATCGCCGGGCGACGACCCCGGCGACCTGGAGCGCGACGAAATCGGCCGCCAGGAACCGGCTCTGCCGGCGCTCGCCCTGGTCGGCCTCGGCGCGGGCCAGGTCGCTGAAGTTCTGGATGACGTACGCCAGTTCGCAGCCGAACAGGGCGAAGACCCAGGTCACGTAGATCCAGAGGAAGAAGAGGGGCACCACGGCCAGGCTGCCGAAGACCGTGCCGTAGGCGATGGCGTACCGGAGGTAGAGGCCGAAGAAGGCCCACTTGGCGATGACGTGCCAGAGGGTCCCGGCGACGACCGCCCCCGAGAGCGCCGCGCGCGACCGGACCGCGACGTTTGGGATAAGTTTGTACATGATGAAAAGTGTAAACCAGACGGCGCCCAGGCTGACGAGCCACGGGCCGACGACCTCCAGGCGCGTCCAGGACTCCAGGGCCGAGGCCCGGGCGGCGACGGCATCGGAGACGCTGATCGCCAGGACGATCGCCAGGGGGCCGAGCGTCAGGACCGTCCAGAAGATGGCCGCCCGCCGCCAGATCGGCCGGCCCTGCCGGACCTGCCAGATGCGGTTCATCGCCGACTCGATCGTCCCGAGGACGTTCATCGCGAGGACCAGCAGGAACACGACGCCGATGACGGCGGTCGTCGCGGTGTCGATGCGGTCGCCGGCCGCCTTGACCAGGTCTTCGATCCGCTCGGCCAGCCCGACCGCCTTGCCGTCAACGGCGACCGAGATCTCCGTGATGTTCAGGGCCTTGAAGAGGGCCTTCTGGACGCCCTCGCCGACCTCCGGCCCGCGCGAGAAAAACCCGACGATCATCAGCACGAGGACCAGCAGCGGAATCAGGCCGACCAGGGTCTTGAACGTCAGGTCCCCGGCCACCGTCAGGAGCCGGTCGCGCCCGAGTTGCCTGCCGCAGAACCGCCAGAGGCGGATCTGGTAGACGGCCATGCGGCCCCAGCGGCCGAGTTCGTCGGTCGGGCTCTCCAGGAGCCGCCCGAGGTGGATCCTCAGCCGGTCGAGCCGAGTCTTGAGGTCGAGCACGGCGCTTTCCCTCGCTTGCAGCGCGGCTTCCGCCGGGCGTGCGAAGAGCACTGGCGGACAAGCCGCCAGTGGCACCCGGCGTTCACACGTCACCCCGAACTCCCGCTCGGGGCTCGAAGGGCACGGCTACGCCACCTCAGCCGACCACCTCGTCGGGGTGAGTGATGCGGCCGGTGACGGCGCTGGCGGCCGCGACCGCCGGCCCGGCCAGGTAGACCCGGCTGGCCGGATGGCCCATGCGGCCGGTGAAGTTGCGGTTGGTCGTGGCGATGGCGACCTCGCCCTCGGCCAGGACGCCCATGTGGCCGCCCAGGCACGGGCCGCACGTCGGCGGCGAGACGACCGCCCCCGCGTCGAGGAACGTCTCGAGGTAGCCGGCGCGCAAGGCCTCGCGCTCGATCGTCGGCGTCGCCGGGAAGATGAGGCACCGCACGCCCTTGGCCACCTTGCGCCCGGCCAGGATCCCGGCCGCAATCCCGAGGTCGCTCAGCCGCCCGTTCGTGCACGACCCGATCACGACCTGGTCCACGCAGACGTCTTTCAGTTCGCCGACCGGCCGCGCGTTCTCCGGCAGGTTCGGGCACGCGACGATCGGGTCGAGGTCCGAGACGTCCCACTCGCGGGTCTCGACGTAGGCGGCGTTCGGGTCGCTCGTGCCGTAGACGGCTTTGCGTTCGAGCCGGCCCTCGACCCATCGGCGGGTCGTCTCGTCGGGCGCGATGATGCCGTTCTTGGCGCCGGCCTCGATGGCCATGTTGCACATGGTGAACCGGTCGTCCATCGGCAGGGCCTCGATGACCGGGCCGGCGAACTCCATCGCCCGGTACCGCGCCCCGGAGACGCCGATCTGGCCGATCGTCCAGAGGATGAGGTCCTTGCCCGAGACCCACCGGCCCCGCTTGCCTTTGAAGACGAACTTCATGGACTCCGGCACGCGCAGCCAGACCTTGCCGATGGCCATGGCCGCCGCCAGGTCGGTCGAGCCGACGCCCGTGGCGAACGCGCCGAGTGCGCCGTAGGTGCACGTGTGGCTGTCGGCGCCGATGATGAGGTCGCCGGGCCCGACGACGCCCTGCTCCGGCAGGAGGGCGTGCTCGATGCCGACCTGGCCGACCTCCCAGTAGTGCGTGATTGTCTGCTCGCGGGCGAAGTCGCGCAGGACCTTCGCCTGCTGGGCGCTGGCAATGTCCTTGTTGGGCGTGAAATGGTCCGGCACGAGGACGACGCGCTTCCGGTCCCAGACGCGCTCGATGCCCGCCTTCCTGAACGCCTCGATGGCAAAGGGCGCGGTGATGTCGTTGCCCAGGGCGATGTC
>Ga0315284_10018008_pt1 | contig 10014 bp, 7 predicted proteins | sample YL17G09_16_MG_FD_203696 | JGI IMG/M metagenome (GOLD analysis project Ga0315284, IMG submission 203696) | Sediment microbial communities from Yellowstone Lake, YNP, Wyoming, USA - YL17G09_16 | ecosystem: Environmental > Aquatic > Freshwater > Lake > Sediment | place: USA: Wyoming | collected...
GCGCCAGGTGGCCAGCCCCTCGGCGACGGCGTAGCGCAGCAGCAGCTGCATGTTGGAGCCGATCTGGCGGTAGGCCGAGGCCAGGTAGCGGTTCTTCACCTTCTGCATCTCCTCGGCGCCCACCGGCTCCTTCTGCAGCTTCTCGATCTCGGCGTGCAGGGCGCGCTCGATCTCCTCGGGCGTGTGCCCTTCCTTGCACTCGGCCTGGACCTGGAACTGGCCCTCGTACTTGCGCGGCTCGGAGCGCGCCCCCGCGCTGGTGGCGATGCCGCCGCCCAGCACCAGGTTCTTCTGCAGGCGGCCGGTGGGGCCGTTGAGCAGCTCGGAGATCGCCTCGAGCACCGGCGTGTCCCGGTGCACGGCGGCCGGCGTGTGCCAGCGCACCCACACCGCCGGGTTGGTCTCGGCCTCGGCGTAGAAGCGCTTCTCGGCCAGTGCCTTGGTCTCGGCGGTGATCATCTCGGGCGCCGGCTTGGGCCCGCGCGGGATGGCGCCGAGGTACTTCTCGGCCAGCGCCAGCGCCTGCTGGGGATCGAAGTCGCCGACCAGGACGGCGGTCAGGTTCTGCGGCGCGTAGTAGAGCGAGTAGTACTCGTCGGCCTGCGCCTTGGAGATCGCCGCCACGTCGCTCGGCCACCCGATGACCGGCCAGAGGTAGGGGCTGGAATCCCAGAAGACAGCGTCGAAGGAGACCTCGAACTGGCCGGTGGGGGTGGACTCGTAGGAGCGCCGACGCTCCTCGTAGACCACGTCGCGCTCCGAGTAGAACTCGCGGAAGACGCGGTTGGCGAGCCGGTCGGACTCCATCCAGAACCACAGCTCGAGCTTGTTGGCCGGGACGGTCTCGAAGTAGACCGTCATGTCCTCGTTGGTGAAGGCGTTGATCATCGTGGCGCCGTTGTTCTGCAGAACGAGGTTGAACTCGTTCTTGACCATGTTGGCGCGCTGGGCGGCCACCAGCGAGTCGAAGCGGGCCTCGAGTTCCTTGGCTGTGTCTGAAAACGCCCGGCCAGGCGTTCCCAGCCGATCCGGCCCGGGGAGTTTCCAGGGAATCTCCGGAGGCTCCGGATTCCCGAGACCCTTTTCAGACACAGCCTTGTCGCGCGCGGTCTTGGCCTCGGGCTTGGTCATGTCCTCGAGCTCGCCGCGCCGCTGGGCCGCGCGCCTCCGGGACAGCTCGCCGCGCATCTCCTCCTGCAGCCGCTCCTGCTCCTCGATCAGCGCCACGTCCTTGGCGTAGTCGCGCGTGCCGATCTTGTGCGTGCCCTTGAACATCATGTGCTCGAAGAGGTGCGAGATCCCGGTGATGCCGGGGCGCTCGTTGACCGATCCGACGTGCGCCACCCAGGCGCCCGAGACGGTCGGCGTGACGTGCTGCGGGATGAGCACCAGCTTCATGCCGTTGGCGAGGAAGTGCTCCTCGACCGGCAGCTTGGGCGAGGCCGGCGTGACGGCCGTCTTGGTGATCGCGGTCTTGGCGGCCAGGGCGCCGGCCGGCGGTGCCAGCGCCAGCGCGCACGCCGCGGCCAGCGCGGCCCACGCGGGGAGCGCCTGCGGAGAGGATCGCGTCATCTTCGGTCTCCTGAGACGGTACGCAGCGGAGTAGCGGGAGATGCACACGGTGGGACGACCTTCGTACGGTAACTAATCAGTCGCGGGCCCGGGCGTCAAGCGGGGAGGGCCGACCGGTGGCGGGACGCCGGCCCGGTAGGTCCCGAGGTGGCGCGAGCGAGGCGGTCCGGCGAGCCTGGCGCGAAGCCGACCATCACGCTAAGGTGTACGTGGCTTCGGAGATCGCCGCCATGCGCGTCGCCCTATCCGCACGAGTCCTGCTTCTACTCGCCGCACTCCTCCTGCTCGTCATCGCGATCCAGTCGAGTTGGCAGCGGGGCTTCGTCCGCGCCATCCCGGGGACGGCGATCGGCGGGGAGAGCTTCGCGAACCAACTCGACCTGGCGGTGCGGGGAGATACCCTCCACGTCCTCTGGCGCGTGTCCTTCACCTCCAGCGCCGGCAGACCCAGCCGCCTGCTCTACATCAGAAGCGACGACGGCGGCCGCCACTGGGGTCGCCCGCTCACGGTCGGCCGGGACCGCGGGCGCGTCTTCTCGGGCGCGACGCGACTGCATGTCCTCGAGGGACGCCGGCTCGAGCACTCGCTGAGCGCGGACGGCGGACGGACTTGGGCGCGAACCGCGGCGCTCGCCACCGCCCAGTACGGCGCTCGTGGCTGCGACGGGATGTGCCTGGGCGATACCCTGCTCCTGGCATACCTGTGTCCCAGGGGCCGAGACGGCGACGACTGGGCGGTCATCCAACCTCCCGGTGCTCCAGGACGCCAACCGTTCTTCGATCTCCACGTGGTGCGCTGGGATCCGTCGCAGCGAGTGACGGAGCAGGTCGTGGCCAGCTTCCCCGTGCACTGGTGGGACCCCCGCAGCTTCGTGGGCCTCGCCCGTAGCGGGGACCGCCTGGATGTGCTCGCCGGTGTCGACGACCGGGAGTCGGTGCCCGAATCGACCGGATACGGAGTCGTGAGGACCCTGTCCTCCCGCGCGAAGCTCTTCCTGTGCAGCAGCGAAGACCGGGGCGCGCACTGGGGGGCGCCGGTGGAGCTGCTGGCCGGCGAGGGCGAGGTCCAGGGTCCGTTCGGTGCGGTCGCGGCCTGGCGCGGCCCCGAGTTGCTGGTCGGCTACTCCGGCGACCGGCTTCCCAGGCCCCGACCGCCCGGGGGGCCCGCGCCCCGGATCGGCTTCGTGGAGTTCGCTGCCGACTACCCCGAGCACGGCAGCCGCACGCTCGATATCGCGGCGTCCGGCCGGGACGCCGTCGCAGTCTGGATCACCACCGCGCTCGCGGGTTGGTCATGGGCGGGATTCGCCGAAAACCCCGGAGACGCGATGATGATCGGCATGGGATGGCGTCAGACCGACGTCTTTGCGGCCCGGATTCCCGGCGGGAGCGGGCTCAAGAGGCTCGGGGCGACCTCGGGCCTTCGCCTCACCGGGCCGCGCGCCCACGCCTCCTCGCTGCGCGCGGCGATCGTGGATGGGACGCTGGCCTGCGTCTGGGCGGGCCGCTCCAAGGTTGGGCGGTCGCCCTTCGCCTACGGCGCGCCCGCGGAGCTGTTCTGCGCGAGGGTGCCGGTCGCGGTCCTGCCCGTAGAGTAGCCCGGGAGCCACCGACCTCCTCCCCTTCCTTGGTCCAGCCGGGATGACCATCCGCCTGCGCTCCGCTTTTTGTCACCGGCACCGTCTACTCTGACGTGTGGATGCGGGCACCGGATTCCCGAGCGGTCTCCGGTCGCTCCGTCCAGGTGCGCCCCCGAGGAGCGGACATGCCTCATGCGTGCCTACACGCTGACCCATCTCGACGACGTGGCTCTCATGCGCGCTCTGGTCGAGCTGGTGGCGCAGGATCGCGCCACCACCGCCGCCCTGCTGGCCCACATCGCCGAGGTCGACGCGCGGCGGCTCTACGCGCCGGCCGGCTACCCGTCGATGCACGCCTACTGCGTCGGGGCGCTGCGGCTCTCCGAGGATGCGGCGTTCAAGCGGATCCAGGCGGCTCGGGCCGCCCGGGGCTTCCCCCTCCTCTTCGAGGCGCTGGCGGACGGCCGGCTCCATCTCACCGGTCTCTGCCTGCTCGCGCCCCATCTCACGGCGGACAACGTCGACGAGCTGGTGGCCGCGGCCAGCCATCGGCGCAAGTCCGAGATCGAAGTGCTGCTGGCGCAACGCGTTGTCTCGCCGGACGCGACGCGGGGCGAGTTTTCCCAACTTGCGCCGGCGCAAGTCGAGGCCGCCGGCCCGGGTTCTGCGGCGTTACTTTCCGCCGCAGAACTTGCGCCGGGGCAAGTCGGAGAGACAGCACCGGGGGTGTCGCGCCCCGCCCTCGAACTTGCGCCGGCGCAAGTCGAGGCGCCTCCCGAGCCCCCGCCCGACCCGGCCGTCCGCTACGCCCTCTATGTCACGATCGACAGAGACACCCACGACAAGCTGCGCCACGCCCAGGCCCTCCTCAGCCATGCCCTTCCCTCCGGCGACGTCGCGCAGGTGCTCGATCGCGCGCTCGACGCCCTCATCGGGCAGCTCGAGAAGCGGAAGGTAGGGGCCGCCACGAGCCCTGCGGGGTCGCCGCGGGCCTCTGCCCGAAGGCGCCACGTGCCGGCGCACGTCCGGCGCGCCGTGTGGGAGCGGGATCAGGGCCGATGCACCTTCGTCGGCGAGAACGGTCACCGCTGCGAGGCTCGCCGGTTCCTGGAGTTCGACCACGTGGACCCGGTGGCCCGCGGCGGCCGGGCGACGGTCGCGGGCATGCGGCTGCGCTGTCGCACGCACAATCAGCTGGAGGCGGAGAGGGCGTTCGGGGCCGCATTCATCCGCGCCCGGCGCGAGCAGGCTCGCCACGCCCGGGCCCGGGCAGGGGCGGATCGTCCTCCTGGCGCGGCGATCCGGCCTCCCGGCGCGGTGATCCGGCCCCCCGGCGCGGCGATCCGCTCCCCCGGCGCGGCGATCCGCTCTCCCGGCGCGGCGATCCGCTCCCCCGGCGCCACGATCCGGCCACTGGGCTTGAAGGCTCTCGCACGAGCCGCCCCGAGCGACCCACCCGAGGAGCCGGAAGTCCAGCACAGACGGGATGTGGCATCCGCGCTGCGTGAGCTGGGGGTCCGTAGCCACGTGGCGCGCCAGGCCGTGGAGGTCGCGGACCGCTTGCCGGGCGCCACACTCGAAGAGCGCCTCCGCGCCGCCTTGCGATGTCTTGCCCCAGGCGTAGCCCGGGCGGCCCCGGCGAGTGGCGCCGTGTGACCTGTCTGACGCAGGCGGGCTTGGCGCCCGGTCGACGACTTCCCGATCTGCATCGCCGCAGCGATGCAGGTCCCGCCGAGGATCGTATCGGATGGGTGCGGTGACGCAGTAGCGGTCGGGAACGACCGCCGGGTGCGCCGCCCCTCTCTCCAGATAGTGCTGTCGAACAGCGCAGTGGGTCTCGCAGGACCCGACCAAGGGCCGGGCGGCATGCTCCCCCTGATGGCGGTGGCGGTCGCGCTCTGCATCACGCCTGGCGGCGTAGTCGGTGCCATACCGCCGCCTGGCAAGACCATCGCGGCCGCGGCACGCCTGACATCGACGCCCAGCGGGGGAGGCCGATGGCCAGCTCGGCAGCGAAGCAACGGGATGGGCGGACGGGGTGCAGCCCACCTGCCGGAGGATGGACACTCCCGCCGGCTCGACTTTCGGGGGACAGGTCAGCCTTTCGTTCGGGTGAGAGGGTCGTTTGCGACACATCCTTCAACCGACTCGGAAGGCCACTGTTCGATTACTAAGTGCTCATGAGATGGACGCTTTTCGACACACCCAAGCTCAGTCCGGCTGCGCCGCGCCGCTCACCGCGCGCCGGCTGATCGAGGTGAGCCAGACGCCGGCGAGCACGGTGGCCACGCCCGCCCACGCCAGCGCCGGCAGACGCTCGCCCAGCCACAGCCACGCCACCGCCAGGGCCACCACCGGGATCAAGTTGGAGAAGATGGCCGTGCGCGAAGCTCCCAGGCGCTGCAGGCCCACCGCCCACCACGAATAGGCGGTGGCCAGCGCGAAGAGCCCGGCGTAGACGCCGCCGCCCCAGGCCGCCACCGTGAGGCGGGAGAAGTCGGTGCGGGCCAGCGCCGGCAGGCCCATCAAGACCACGAACGGCGTGCCGAGGAAGAGCGCCCAGGCCGTGACCCACAGCGGCGAGCGCCGCCGCAGCAGGGCGCGCGAGCGGATCACGTAGATGGTCCACAACATGCTGCCCAGCAAGACGAGCGCGTCGCCGAAGAGCGACGGCGTCTCGCCCGCGCCGCCGCGCGCCATCACGAGCAGGAGAACCCCCGCCACCGAGAGCAGGATGCCCACCCAGGCCTGGCGGGGGAGGTGCTCGTGGCCGAGGAAGTGGTCGGCCAGGGCCACGAAGATGGGCGTGGTGGAGACCAGCACCGCGGTGTGGCTCGCCGCGGTCAGCGCCAGCCCGTTGGCGAAGCAGACCTGGTAGATCGGGTGCGCCACGAGGCCGAGCAGGAACAGCTCACGCCACTCGCCGGGCTCGGGCCACGGGCGCGGCTCGAGCCGCCACACGAAGAGCGCCAGCGCGGTGGCTCCCAGCGGGAAGCGCAGGGCGTTGAAGGCCAGGGGCGGCAGCTCGCTCACCGCCGCCTTCATGACGCTGACGTTGACACCCCAGATGACCACCACGCCGACCATGAAGAGCAGTGCGCCGCGCTCGCCTTTCACGCCGCGCTCCGGGCCGCGACGGCAGCCTCGGCGAAGCGCGCGGGCGGCACGCTCCCCGGCCGGAGATCCGGCGCCTGGAGCGCCACGTGGCGCCCGCCCGGCGGCTTCCACTGCGCCGCGTCGCCGCGCCCGTGGATCGAGACCGTGGGCGTGCCCACGGCGGCCGCCAGATGCAGCAGCGCGGAATCGTGGCAGAGCAGCAGGTCGGCGCGGGCCAGGAACGCCGCCGCGTCGCGCAGCGTCATCGGGGGCAGCGGGGTGCGCGCGGCGCGCAGGCCGCGGGCCAGCTCGGCGCCGGCCGCCCGCGCGTCGGGCGCGTCGAGCAACGCCAGGTGCGCGCCGAGGCGCTCGGCGACGAGGTCGGCCGCTGCGATCCACAGGGCCGTCGGGTAGCGCTTGGCCGGGTCCTTGGTGCCGAGGTGCACGGCGACGACCGGTCCCGGAGGCAGGGCGGCGCGCGCCCGCGCCCCGCGCTCGGCCTCCTCGGCTGCCAAGGCGAAGCGGTAGGCGCGCGGTACCTCGGGGCAGCCGAGCGGGGCGACCGCCGCCAGCGCGCGGTCCATCTGGTGGGGGCCGGCCGGCGCCGCCGGCTCGTACGCCCAGTCGTAGAGCGGCGCGCCGGGCGCGTCCTTGAGCGGCGGCGAGGTCGGCCCCGCCACGCGGCGCGCTCCCGCCAGGCGTGCGATGGCGTCGCTCGTGAGCGAGTGGCTCACCGTGTTGAGCACCACCGCCAGGTCGTAGGGCGCCGCACGCAGCGCCGGCCAGAACGGCGGCGCACCGGCGGGCCCGCCCGCCCCGCGCCCCCAGGGCGCGATCAGCACGCGGTCGGCGTCGGGATGGTGGAGCGCCAGCGGCGCGAGGAAGCGGTTCACCACGAGCGTGATGCGCGCCGCGGCGAAGCGCCCGCGCAGGGCGGCCAGCGCCGGGGTGGCGAGCAGGAAATCGCCGAGCTGGTCGTGGGCGCGCACCACCAGCAGCCGGCGCACGCCGTCGAGCTCGGCGGGGGAGAGCGCCCCGCGCGGCGGCCGCGGCCGCAGCGCGGCGATGGCCAGCTCGCGCGGCCAGGACAACGCCTCAGCCCTCCCGCCGGTGCGGATCATCCCCCTCCACGAACTCGACGAGCGCTCCCGCGGTGGAACGCGGGTGCAGGAACGCGACGCGCGTTCCATGGGCGCCCGGGCGCGGTTCGGGGTCCACCGACTCGGCGCCGGCGGCGCGGGCGTGCGCCACCGCGGCGGCGGCGTCGGGCACCGCGAAGGCCAGGTGGTGGATGCCCTCGCCGTGCTTCCTGAGGAAGCGGGCGACGGGGTTCGACTCGTCCCCGGGGTCCAGCGGCTGCACCAGCTCGAGGGGCACGCCCGCCACGTCGAGGAAGACGACCAGCAGGCCGCGCTCGGCCAGCGTCTCGCGCCAGCGCACGACGGCGCCGAGGATCGCCTGGTATCGCGCTGCCGTCTTCTCCGCGTCGGCCACGGCAATCGAGATGTGGGCCAGGCCGGTGGGGCGGTGGGGCTCGGTGTGCACGGTGTCTCCTCGCGCGGGCGCGGCCGGCGCCCGCCAAATCAAAGCTGCCGGGCCGGCCGGTACTCGCCGAAGACGGCGCGCAACCGGTCGGAGATCTCTCCCAGGGTGGCGCGGGCGCGCACCGCGTCGAGTGTGCGTTCCACGAGGTCGCCGTCGGCGCGCGCCGCCGCCTCGAGTGCCGCCAGGGCCCGCGCCCACGCCGCCGGGTCGCGCGCCGCGCGGTACGCCGCCAGACGCGCGGCCCGCTCGTGCTCGACCCGCGGGTCGGGCTGGAAGATGTTCTCCGGGCGCGGCTCGTCCTCGACGAAACAGTTGACGCCCACCACCGGCGTGCGCTGCGCCTCCACGTCCTGCTGGTGGCGGTAGGCGGCGAGGTGGATCTCGTGCTGCACGTAGCCGCTTTCGATGGCGCGCAGCATGCCGCCGCGCTTGTCGATCTCGGCCAGGTAGCCGAGCGCCCGCTCCTCCAGCTCGGCGGTGAGCGCCTCGACGAAGTAGGCGCCGGCCAGCGGATCGGCGGTGTCCGCGGCGCCGCTCTCGGCGGCCAGCAATTGCTGCGTGCGCAGCGCCAGGCGCACCGCGTTCTCGGTGGGCAGGCCGAGCGCTTCGTCGTAGGAATTGGTGTGCAGCGACTGCGCTCCGCCCAGCACCGCCGCCAGCGCCTCGATCGTCGTGCGCACGATGTTGTTCTCCGGCTGCTGCGCGGTGAGCGTCGAGCCGGCGGTCTGCGCGTGGAAGCGCAGCATGAGGCTCTTGGGGTTCTTCGGCCGGTAGCGCTCGGTCAACAGCCGCGCCCACAGCCGGCGCGCGGCGCGGAACTTGGCCGCCTCCTCGAAGAGGTGGCTGTGGGCGTTGAAGAAGAAGGAGAGCCGGGGCGCGAAGTCGTCGACGTCGAGGCCGCGGTCCACCGCCGCCTGCACGTAGGTCAGCCCGTCGGCGAGCGTGAAAGCGATCTCCTGCGCGGCCGTCGCGCCCGCCTCGCGCATGTGGTAGCCCGAGATCGAGATGGGATTCCAGCGCGGCAGCTCGCGGGCGCAGAAGGCGACCAGGTCGGTGGTCAGCCGCAGGCTGCCCGCCGGCGGGTAGATGTAGGTGCCGCGCGCGATGTACTCCTTGAGGAGATCGTTCTGCACCGTCCCGCCGAGGGCGCGGCGCGGGATGCCGCGCGCCTCCGCCACCGCCACGTAGAAGCACAGCAGGATCGCCGCCGTGGCGTTGATGGTCATCGAGGTCGTGACCCGCTCCAGCGGCAGGCCGTCGAGCAGCTCGGCCATGTCGTCGAGGGTCGAGACGGCCACGCCGACGCGGCCCACCTCGCCCTGGGCGCGCGCGTGGTCGGAGTCGAAGCCCATCTGGGTGGGTAGGTCGAAGGCCACCGACAGCCCGGTCTGCCCGCGCTCGAGCAGATAGCGGAAGCGCTCGTTGGTCTGCGCCGCCGAGCCGAAGCCGGCGTACTGGCGCATGGTCCACGGCTGGCCGCGGTACATGGTGGGGTAGACGCCGCGCGTGAAGGGCGGCTCGCCCGGGAAGCCGAGGTCGCGCGCGTAGTCCACCGGCGCGTCGTCGGGGACGTAGAGCGGCGCCAGCGGGATGCCGGAGGAGGTCGCCTTCGGCAATACTCCGGCCAGCGCTCTCGCCTGCCGCTCCTCCCACGCCCCGCGATCGGCGCTCATGGTGTGGCCTCCTCCTCCGCCGGCCCGAGCGTCACCAGCGGCTGCCCCGCCTCGACGCTCCTGCCGAGCTCCGCGTGCACGGCGCGCACCACGCCGTCCACCTCGGCCGACAGCTCGTTCTGCATCTTCATCGCCTCCATGACCAGGAGCGCCTGGCCGGCGCTCACCGCGTCGCCGACCGCCACCTTGAGCGCCACGACCAGGCCGGGCATGGGGGCGGCGAGCACGCTGCCCGCCGCCCTGGCGGCGGGCAGCACCTCGCGCAGGACCTTCTCCAGGGGGCTGCGCACCGCGGCGCGGAAGGTGCGCCCGCCGAGGCGCACGCGCAGCGTCGCACCGTCCTCCTCGACCGCCACCTCGTAGGAGCGCCCGTCCACCAGGAGCGAGTAGGACTCGCCGTCGGGCAGCGGCACGACGTCGGCCGCGATGCGCTCGGCGCCGGTGTCGAGCACCAGGCGGCCGCCCTCCATCTGCACCTCGACGTCGATCTCGTGGCGCCGCGCGCCCTCGCCCATCAGCGCCCAGAACTTCATCGCGACCCGCCCTCG
>Ga0315284_10018009_pt1 | contig 10014 bp, 9 predicted proteins | sample YL17G09_16_MG_FD_203696 | JGI IMG/M metagenome (GOLD analysis project Ga0315284, IMG submission 203696) | Sediment microbial communities from Yellowstone Lake, YNP, Wyoming, USA - YL17G09_16 | ecosystem: Environmental > Aquatic > Freshwater > Lake > Sediment | place: USA: Wyoming | collected...
CAAACCACATATGGTGATAAAAGTGTTAGCTTCTCTACTGAATGTGGTAAAGAAATTGAAGAGATCGAGGAATTACTTCATATGTATTCTCAAGAAAGCTTAGACTCTAGGGATGTTTGGAGAAATACCTCTTTCTTTCTTAAGGCACAATATGGTGATGATGCTATGGAACTTTATGAATGGCTATGTGACTCGTGGTCTGGTTCCGGAAGCGATGAAGAACAAGACAGGGATTTTCAATGGAATTCATTTCCACAGAACAATAGCATTCCTTTGGGATATATACAAAGACTCGCCCTAGAAGGAGATCCCAAGGCTTATAAGATTTATGATATTAAAGTTAGAGACAGAGAAAAGTTGGTCCGAAAAGAACAGCTTGTCATTTTATCCAAGGCTACCGAAGAGCTATCCTCTTTCCCCAGAGAAGAACTTACAGAAGAACAAAAAACGCTTTTACATACAGCTATTATGCTAGGTAATAATCAACATAAACAATCTTCTTTGATCTTTAATCTCTTAAGTAGCAAGATAGTCAAATCAGATAATCAATGGGTATTCTGGAACCCCGAAAGGCTCATCTGGGTTAAGACTACTCACGATGATGATGTGGCTGGACACATAGGCAATTTTCTAGATGCTTTTTTCGTTGAGCTTAAGACCAAAGCTAGAGCCAGTGATTCGAAAAGCTATGAATTATTAATAGAAAAAGAAGACAGATTCCAGTCGCGTGAGGCCCGTCTTTCTATAGTCAGGGACATTGGAGTAAAAGCCAAAGAAAATGATGATCTATACTACAAGCTAGATACCTTACCTCACCTCTTTCCGATTAGAGGGGGTAATGTAATGGATCTCCGTACTGCTGAAGTACGCGCAAGGCGCGAGGATGACTATTTTACATCTGAAATCAATATAACTTACGGAGATCCGAAGAACAAGACTCTAATGAAATATCTAACATCTATTATGCCAGACAAGGAAGAGCTTGAATATCTACAAATGCTTTGTGGTTTATTTTTGACAGCCCTACCCAACAAGCAACTTCATACCATTATAGGTGAGACTAACAGTGGTAAGTCTTCCTTTATTGGAATCATAGGTGAGGTCCTAGGGTGTAACTTCTTCAAGTCTTCTCATAAAGAGCTTATTCTTACCGGTCCTTCCAAGTCTCGTGGATCCCATGATGCTGAATTAATACCATTCATCACCGCTAGATTGACAGTCTTTAGTGAAACCAACAAGGGTGATATCCTTGATGTATCACAAATTAAGAAGCTTGTGGGAGGCACCAAGATACCTATACGATCTCCTCATAGTGGAAAGACCGAAATGAGAACCATAACATCCAAATTGGTATTAGAAACTAATAATGCTCCTTCGTATGATTATTTAGAACAATCAGAATATCAAAAGATGGCTTATGTCAAGTTTACCCAGTCATTTGACGGCACTAAGAAGTCAGTCGTTGAAAACATTAGGAACAATCATCTCAACGATGTCTTTGCTTGGATGGTTCAGGGTGCCGTCAAAGTATTTTCTAATAACTGTTCATTACCCAAAGAACCTCCGGCCTTCGCCATAAAGAAATGTGAAGTAGTTTCTGATATGAACTCTGTATCTCTTTTTCTAACAGAGGGAGATGTAATAAAAAAGAAGGGAGATGACGCAACAGTCTTTGGATCACAAGCCTTGATAGACTCTTATCGAGTCTTCTGTAGGTCCAGAGATGTTAAACCTCTATCGGCTCCTGATATTAAGAAAATATTAATAGGGGAAGGATATTCACAAAAACAGCTTCATGGTAGATGGTTCTGGAAAGGTTTGGCTCCTCCTAACGATAAAGAAGATGACGAAATAAGTGTCGTGGTTCCGGAAGTTAAAGTCGTTCCCAAAGGTAATAAGAAGTAGTTATGTCTTATTACTTTTGCTCTATGAGCAAAAGTAATACCATCCTCCATTAACACTTTTCACAACCTACCCCAACTTATTCTTTACCTACCCTAGTTCCATATACTTTATTATCATCATTTTTCAAAAAGGTAGTTAGGGTAGGTATATCTTCTTCGTCCTAGAAATTTTTAAAAATTTTAGGGGACGATAACCAATGATCTTTTCCTCAAAAACTACCAACTACCCTACCCTAACTACCTTGTTCTTTGAACAAGACATTTATCATATTACTCTTCCTCACTATCAAATTCTATTACAGTTTTCTTCTTTACAGGTTTGTTTTTCTTCAATGAAGTATCTATTTCCTCTTTGGAAGAAGATGTTTGAGTATCTTTCTTAGGTTTTCGTTTCACTGTCCCGTACTCATACGTGTAGACTTCTTTGCGTTTGGGGTGTTCTACGTCAGCATCTTTACCCTGACGATAGTCATTTATCCGTTTCCAAAATTTGGAGGATGGTCTGTTATATACTTGCTTAAGCCTAGTCCCTTCGTTGATCAGCTTGCGTATATAGTCCTCAATCTCCTTATCAGTTTTAGATGCCAGATCCTTGTCATTAAGAAACTCCATCTTTTACCTTAGCTAAGATAAGAAGTACGAGATCAATTTTTTTCTAGTTACACTATGCTCCTAGTGTTCTAAAAGTCCATCTCACGACTCTCATCTCTACTTTTGCTCATAGAGCAAAAAACAAAACTCCACCACTACTCACCTTTAATCTTCTTCAACTCTTCCAAAATAGAAAAAAGACATTCCTTACCATCCATAATCATGAAGCTCAGACCAGTCCTTCCTCCATTGCCTTCCACCTCCACGCTAACATTATTCCCATTTTCGAGCCATTGGACCTCCAAAACTTCACCAGGCGACGTTTTTCCCTTGAACGAACGTTCGTCAATCGAAATGATTTCGACATCGCAAAACATATATCTAACATGACGTGTGAGGAAGGTGATGTCCACGCATTTCATATTCGTTACAAAGTCTTGGTTGAGTTCGATAGAAGTGGTCATACTTGCGCAAGTAAGTTATCTATTAATAAAGTTAATTTGGCTTTTCATTTTTTCCTTGAGCAGTAGATTTACACTATCCTTCTAGTGTTTTGAAGGTCCATCATATCTGATGCCTTCGTAGCTTCTTTCCATAGAGGGTACTTTTGGGTCAAGTCACAAACGTTATATACCCTAGGTACTCTAGGTTCATTTTCTGACTGATCAGCCCCCAGGTTGAAGTTATACAAATAATCATACTTGTCATTTCGATGATTAGACCCAAACCCTAGTCCATCCATAGCTACCCTTTGACGAAGGTATCCACCATCCACCAACTCGGGTTGGTCAGGCACCCTTCGCGAAGCTCCTTGCCAAACACTTACTTGAGAATAGGCCTTGGGTGGCTGATCGTCGGGTGAGTACCCCATATTAGGATAGTCTGTCCGAGTTTCCCAATCCGGAGGAGCAGACCACAATTTCTGACGGGGAATAAACTTACCTTCTCCACGAGCGGGGGTAGATCCGGTTCTAGGCTTGGAAATATAATCATTCCCTCCAAAAGGACGAGTACCAGGCTTCCTTACACACAACCTTCCACCAGCTGATGACAAAGGTCTCTCATAAAAGTCTGGGTGACACCTTCCATCCAAGAGTATGTACTGATCTTCTTGGTGTTTGACCAGATAGGCCTGGTCTTTTATCAAATTTTTCAAATAGTAGGAGGAGCTCATCTGAACGCAGTGAAGAGCGAGTGTAACGAGCGAACGAGGACGAAGTTGACCGAATGTTAATGAGGGAGACGGAGCCGAGAGACCGAGCGTAGCGAGGTCAAAGTCTCGAAGTCAAGGCTTTTATCAAGTGAAATAATTTTAACCCTTATGCTATTTATGACTAGCATTTTTTCCTTTTGATTAAAGGTCATCCTCTCTCGCTACGCTCGTTCGGCTCCATCTCCTTCGTTTCACTCAGTCGTTTCCGCTCTTCGCTTCGCTCAGATGTCTTTCGAAGAAATTCAAACTTTTCCTCATCCACCTTCATTTGACCCCACCTTACATTCAAGTGAAATAGGGTCAGATATTCACGGCTATACCCTTCCTGGTATCGGCCCATCGCCAGCCATCGAACACTACGTACCAACCCCTTTTTCTAGGTGGAGGTACGGACGTCATCGTTATCCCTTGGCGGCTCCGGATTTTATGTATGGATCTCCTTATGCTCTCCAAAACTATAACATATATGGGTCTTCTGGTGTGAGACGTACATGTCCTGTAGGGTGCCGATGCAAGACTTATTCCACTCAGGGAGGATGTCTAGATTGTGATTGCCGACCGAGCGATTCTCTGGGTCAATCCCCCTCCCCTTCGGTGTGTCCTGCTGGTTGCACTTGTTCGGAGTATTCAACCCAAAGTGGGTGTATCAAGTGTGTTTGTTCCAACAAACCTAAACCTCTTCACCCTGGCCACTCGCAGGGAGAGGGAAGCCCTTGGTGGTGGTTGGCCGGTTTGGCAGTGGCCATAGTCTTGGTGATGGCCATGGCTAAGCCTTAGTCCGTAGGAATAGTTTCGTTCATAGAACGAAGAAATATAATCAAATCCTACCAAATTAAAAACTCTTCTATTAGTCCCATCCACAAACTCAAATGATACACCAACGAATCAAGAGCCAAAAATCCTAGTCCTTCTTCCAACACTAAAAACGTAACTAACCTATCTCTAGAAATAAGAGAAAGGTCTTCATCATAAAAATGACCAAAGAGATCGCGCTCGAAGCGCCGTTTTAGAGTTAAATCTTTATACATATCCTCCTGACGATTCCAGAGATGATAAACAAAATTCATGGCTTTCTCGGCCGTCATTCTGAGTGGCAACAGATCCTCTTGGAAGTGGGTCCATAATCGATGACAAAACTCATGCAACCCCTTCACACTTTCTAGGCTGTTATAATCCCAGTAAAAGACTTCGATGATTTCGTTTTTCATCCAAATGAACTCAATGGTTTTAGAAGGGTCAGGACCTCGTTCGATGTGCAGACCATAAGGAACTCCATTGCGATAACTTTCAATAGTGAAATCTACAGATCCTCTTTTAAGGGTATGTATCTCATATCTAGATTTATCATTGGAAAGACGACGATTTAATGTATAGACGCCTTCCATCTTCTATCTCTTTTGAATATGTGTAGCTAGTTCTTCTATTTCATTTTTTCGTTCTTCGAGCGAAATTACTAATAAATCTAAAGTTTTAAAAACCCCTTTATCTCCTTTGTTAGTAGACTCAAATAATACATTAACGTCTCGGTTATCCCAAGTCCTAATCCTTCTTCCAATATCAAAAACGTGATTAGATTATTCCTACCTTTATCCGAATAGTCTTCATAATAAATATGATCAAAGAGGTCATGTGGGAGACGATTTTTCGAAGTCTGATTTAAGTGTATATCCGTCTCACAAAGTTGATGATAAACACATCTCATAGCTTTCTCAGCCACTACCCTAACTGATAATAAATCTTCTTGGAAGGACTGTACCAGTGTCAGACGACAAAATTTATGCAATTCTTCAGTACTTTCTGGACTGGTGTGATCCCAATAGAAAACGGAGTCTTCAACCCCATCTTTGATCCAACAGAACTGAATTTCTTCGGATGGGTCGTTACTCCTATCGATGCGCAGACCATAAAGAATTCCATTGCGAAAACTTTGAATAGTGAAATCTACGGATCCTCTTTTTAGAGTGCGCACCTCATACTTGGTGTCGTCATTAGGAAGATGAGGAGTCCACCAATAGGAGAGGTTTACCATTTTTTGGAAATATGATTTGGCGGTTCTCTTGTTTCATTTTTCTTGCAGAAAAATTGAAGATATAGATAGGGGTTATACTACTCCAAACTCTGGTAGGACATGACTACCCAAACTACTACCCAGTGTTTAAAAGTATCTTCACTAAGAAAGGATTATGACGACCCAAACATAAACTTGGAAAAGTGGTTAAATGATCCTAATAACGTTTATGTCGGCAGACCTGGTAGAATCTTTATAGGTTCTGGTCCCAGTAAAAGAATTTTCCATTATAAGGGCTCCAAGTTTTCCAACCCTTATAAGCTATCAGAATACGACTTGGATACCTCGTTAAAGAAGTACAAAAAGCACTTGACCAAACAGAGACTTGATTCTCCTGGGGTCCTTAAGGACCTAAGAGGTAAAGTCCTGGGGTGTTTTTGTGATCAATCCGAAGGAGGGAGGTGTCATGCTCAAATACTAGCTAGTATGGTTAATGAGCTTGGTGATGAAGATGAAGACGTCTAGGTTGCAAATTTCACAAACTTTTTTATTTTCTACTTAAGCCCTTTCCCCCACCTTTATTGGGAATCTCGGGGAAACGTGGGCCTTCCCGGGTTTATTCCCGTAGGGAAATTTCCCGATGTTTCCCCACATATCCACGATATGCCCCCACTACTTCTTCGTTCATCAAACCTAAAATTGCTCTTAGAGCAATTCATTTTCCACCCTAGTCCTCTTGTACGGAATAGGGGGAAGGATACATACGATAAGCCTTCTTCTCTTTTTTGGGAACGCACTTACAGCGTTTCTTTGGTATATAACATTCATGGCAGCAATCTTGTGCTAATACTTTAAGACTTTTTACCATCTCAAACCAGCCCTCATCTGGAAGAGAAAGGGTTAGAGTGTCATTCTTGCCACACTCTAACACGATAAAATATACCCTGGTGGTTATGAATGTACGTTTTGTTTGATCCTCGACTTCGAGGTCTTCGACGATCTTTTTGGTCTTTTGTTCTCTTTTGGATTCGTCGTCTTCGGCGACGTCGTCAGCCTTAGTCTGGGGTTCCGCTTCTTTTCGAACATCCTTGTAGTCCCTCCAAAATGAATACCGTTCATCTTCTGTTTCTATTCTAAGTCTACTAGCACCAGAGTGAGGCCCATAAACACTTACATCCAGAATTGCGATTTGTTCGACGGTGAAAGTAATTTTTAAATTACACGGTCCAAACAAAGCAAATAAACCACCTGAATCTTTTGTTACCGACCACATTTTATGGAATGCCTAAACACACTCCCTAATTCGTTTTTTCCCCAATATCTACCCTCCAGAAAAAACTGATGACTTGACCCTCTTAAGTCCATAGTCATCAATCCAAAGAATATGCCTCCGAAGAAGGAAGGTCTTTCAGGAGTCAAGCTCAATCCATTTGACAAGGTCCGACTCAGGCCAGCGGCTTATATCGGCGAGGTCAAAAATGTGGAGAAAGATGAGTGGGTGTTTGATGATGAGACTCAAACGATAGTCAAGAAGTTTGTCAAGTACAACACTGGCATGCTTCATCTATTTGTGGAGATCTTGTCCAACGCCATCGACAACACGTGGAGGTCTGAAGAGTTTGGTTACAAGATGACTTATATCTCTATCGAAGCCAACGCAGACCCAGAGTCCACTTCGTATGGATGGATGACTGTCAAAAACGACGGGTACCCCATCCCCGTAGAACTTCGAGAATACAAACACCAAAACTATAGGACTGGCAAAGTGACCAAAGAGATGGCCTATCCAGCTGACTATTTTTGGGGAGAGTTTGATGCGGGTACCAATTATGAAAATGACTGGCGACGCAAGTCTTCTGGTCTACATGGGATAGGTGGTAAGATCGTCACAGCTCTCTCAGCAGAGGTGATCATCGACCATGCTGATCCCAACAATCATCAACGTTACTACAAAGTCTATCGCGAAGGAGGTAAAGACCAAAGCCCTCCAGAGATCACCAGTTACACCAAAAAGAATGGTTATACTTCGGTTTCGTTTCTTCCGGATCCGACTTATGAGTTCTTCCTGCCTTACGGCATCATAGACGATGATTTCGTCGCGTTGATCAAAAGATACGCCTATGAGGCTTCTATGATTACTGGGCTAAAGGTTCTCTTCAACGACGAAGAGGTAGTAGTCAAAAACTTGGAAAAGTACTCTAGATTCTTTTACCCAGATCCCAAGGCTCACAAGCTACTTAGGTTTACGGCCCCTAATGGTGATGAGTGTGTGATAGTGTCTGGTGATATACCAGAAGTGAATATAATGGAAAAGCCCCCTCAAGTGTCTTGGGTCAATGGTATCAACACCGCTGAAGGAGGCATACATGTAGATGCATGGACCAAGTTAATCTTCCCTAAATTAGTCAAGGCCTTCAACTCCAAAAAGAGGGGCAAAAACGTACCCGATATCAAAGTCACGGCCAGGCGTCTATACCCTTGGTTGACCTTGTATGTTAGAGCTGAAAGTTTCGGGGCTCTGTTCGAAAGTAACGCCAAGAGGATATTTACTAGCTACAAAATTAGCGAAACACAGACTACTGATAAAATCAACCTCAACGAACCAGAGTCCGCAGAATTTACCAAGAGCATATCCGAGGCTGTGGAAAAGATGATGAAGTGGGACTTCATTTCCTTTATCGAAGAGCAACTTATCGCCGAAGCTGAAGCCGCATCAAACAAAGACGCGTCTAAGATGGCAACTAAGTTCCTAGATGAGAAGTATGAAGATGCAAACATGGTAGAAAAAGAACCAGAGAATTGTATTCTGTTAGTTTGTGAAGGATCATCAGCCCACGCGATGGCTCGTAAGTTGGTACCCAACCTTCCAGGCGGAGCAGATTATTGGGGTGTGTATGAACTTCGAGGCAAGTTTTTGAATTTGAGCAAAGCCTCCAAAACCAAGATCAACTCCAATAAGGAATTTACGGTGCTCAAGCAGATGACTGGTCTAGTACCCTTGGTGGACTATTCGACTCTAGAGTCTAGAAAGGCTTTGAGGTATGGAGGTATTTGGTTGTTGACCGATGCGGACCCAGATGGGATGCACATCCGAGGATTGGTCCTAAGTTCACTTAATACTTTTTGGCCTTCTATCATTTCCAAAACTCCCAATGACACTCTGCTTAGTGACATGCAAACATATGCTATTACGGCCTACACCAAAGGGGGCAAGTTCATCAAAGGGTACTATACTCTTCAGTCATATGAACTTGACCGAAGGTCGCTACCTAAAGGTTTCTACATAAGATACCTCAAGGGGTTGGGTTCTCATAAACCCGAGGAAATCCAATCTTATTTGGAACGAGAGCTAATGGTCCGTACCTTCTTCAAAGACCCAAAAGGCACTAGGGCTATTGAGATGGCTTTCGTCGATGAGTCCGCTGGGCGAAAAGAATGGATGATGAACGCATTAAAATCAGACACTCAACCTGACGCTTTTCAAGTCAAAGGAGACCTATCACTTAGTAAGTTTGTTTACAACGATATGGTCCCTTATGTGATAGAAACCTTGGATCGTGCAATCCCTTCTATTTGGGACGGTCTTAAGGATTCTCAAAGAAAGTGTTTGTATGGCGGACTTAATCAAAAATACCCCAAACCCATTGGTACTAGTGAGATGCTATCGGTCACTGGAGAGATCAAAAAGATCACTCAGTATCATCACGGAGACTTGGGTAACACTCTTGCCAGAATGGCCCAGTACTTTCCGGGTTCTAACAATATCAACTATTTCAAACCCGACGGACTCTTTGGTGCCAGGGAGACTAACGGAACAGATATAGCCAAGGAGAGGTATCTTCAAACTGGTCCCGAAGATATATGTCCTTTCATTTTCCCAATGATGGATGAACCAGTCTTGGAGCAAAGAGAATCGGATGACGGTCGTTCCAAGTTAGAATATACCCACTATGCCCCCATCCTACCCATGATTTTGATTAATGGTTGTGATGGCATTGCCACTGGTTGGTCATCCACCATACCGTGTTACGACCCTCGCGATATAATCGCGAGGGTCAGAGGTTGGTTGGCTAGTTCTCCTCCGGTAGAACCACTCAAACCTTGGTATCGAGGCTTCAATGGTTCCATAGTCCTCCTAGGCAAAGATAATAAGCCTTGGAACCCAGATTCTGAGACTCCTCCTACTAGGTGGTTGTCTAGAGGCATCCTCAAAAAATCCAACAAGCCTTGGGATCCACCTCCATATCCCAAGGGTAGTAAGAAGGTCAAGGACCCAAAATGGGTCATCGAAGAGATCC
>Ga0315284_10018011_pt1 | contig 10013 bp, 9 predicted proteins | sample YL17G09_16_MG_FD_203696 | JGI IMG/M metagenome (GOLD analysis project Ga0315284, IMG submission 203696) | Sediment microbial communities from Yellowstone Lake, YNP, Wyoming, USA - YL17G09_16 | ecosystem: Environmental > Aquatic > Freshwater > Lake > Sediment | place: USA: Wyoming | collected...
TCTTCCCACGCCAGCACGTTCGCGTCGTGGGTCTGACCGGTCAACTGCACGAGCGACTCCTCGCACTGATGCGCAACCGCGAAGTCTTCGTTCCGCAGACCTTCGATCAGGCCCTTCACCGTTTCTTGCTGCGAGTAATAGGCCAGCCCGCGCGCGGCGGCGATCCGCGCATGCCGTTCGTCGTCATTGCGCAATCGATCCAGGAGCGTCTTGTACACCTGCGCGCGGTACTCCTCCGGGATCTTGCCGGCGGCCGATAGGTCCGCCAGAACCACGGTCGCGTCCCACCGACACAGGCCCACCGGTGGCCACACGTCCTGGGGCGGGTAATCACGGTAGTTCAAGATCTTCAGTGCCGTCTCGGTGGCCCGCGGATCCCCCGTCCGCGCCAGAGCACGAATCGCCACGCAGCGCGTCTGCGGCTCGCTCTCCAACAGCGCGATGGCGACGAAGCCTTTGATCGCCCACTCGCGGCCGTACAGCTTGCTCCTGGAAATCTGTGCCACCGCGTCCCGCCGGGCGTCGGGGTCCTCCGACGACACGGCGACCAGCATGTACTGCTGGGGCGTTTTCCGCGGCGCGAAGAGGTTCTTGAAGCCCTCGTCGAGCTTGGCCTGGATGGTCGGGGTCGGGTCCTGGCAGCCGGTCAGCACCAGGGCCAGGACGCCGCACAACAGGACGCCGCGCCGCGCGCCGCGTTCAACTGGGCACCCGCGGAATGTTGACGTACTGCTCGGGCTCCACGAGTTCCACGTGCTCAATGGGCTCATTGAGGAACCTCGATCCCACCTGCCGGAACCGCGCCGGGTTGTCGCTCACATAGCACCGCATCGTACCGGCCCCCGTCTGCGGACTCAAGCCGTCGTGCTGGCTCAGGTGACGTTGCACGGCCAGCGACGTCTCCCGTCCACTGTCAACGATGTGCACGTCCGGGCCCAGGCACGCCGCAATCGCCGCCCGCAGCAACGGGTAGTGCGTGCAACCGAGCACGATCACGCGCACCTCCTGGCTGCGCAATGGGCCGAGGTACTTCTCCACGGCGAGCTGGACAATCTCATCGTTGCAATCGCGGCCCTCTTCGACCAGCGGCACGAAGAGCGGGCAGGCCCGCGCCGTGACCGGTTGGTCGGGCGCCAGCGCGCGAATGGCCTTCAGGTACGCCCCGCTGGCGATCGTCGCCTCGGTGCCGATGACTGCCACCCGGCCCCCGTCGCCCAGCCGCACGGCGGCGCGTGCCCCGGGCTCCACCACGCCGATGACCGGGACCGGCATCTCTCGCGCCAGCACATCCAGGGCCAGCGCGCTGGCCGTATTGCAGGCCGCCACAATTAGCTTGGGGTCGAACCGCAGCAGGAACCCGGCGGTCTCCAGCGCGAACTGCACGACGGTCGGCCGCGACTTCGTTCCATACGGGATGCGGGCTGTGTCGCCGAAATAGACGATGGTCTCATGCGGCAAGAACTGCCGCAGGTGACGCACCACGGACAATCCGCCCAGCCCGGAATCAAACACGCCAATGGGACTGGAATTCATGCGGCCCTCCTTGACCAGCCTGCTGTTGGGATCATGGCGGAGAGCATACGGCCGGAACGGTCGTAGGGCCACTTCCCCTCGCGTCTTACGTGTTCGTGCAGGCAGCCTGTCAGCCGACTACGGACAGACGATGGGGCCGGGGCAGGCGCAATCCATGTTGCACTGGCCCATCAGCGCGACGAACGGGTTAATGTCGCCGAAGGAGCCCTGCCCATAGGTTCCGTCGCAGTTGATATCGCCATTCTCGGCATTGCAGCCGGGGAACTCCAGTTGCCAGGCGGCGTTGTTTGACATGTACAACACGAACGGGTTGATGTCCCCGAAGCCCACGGTCCCATCGCAATTGACGTCGCCGATGCAGACGGCCTGCACCGTGAACGTGATTTGCCCGGCGCCGATCAGCGCCGTCGCACCACTGACGGGGGAAAAATCGGGCGGAGTGCCGATGTCGTCCAGCGTATTCGCAATCGGGCTGAGAAGGTGGAAGGCGTAAAGTCCTGGCGTCGTTGGGGCCAGGAACGAGCCGGTCGCGAGTGTCTGGGCGGTGCCCTGGCCCACGGCGCCGCGCACGGTGTAGTCCAGCCCGATGCCGTTGCCAGCTACGCCGAAAGTGTTCTGCGCGCCGCCGATCTGCATCAAGTTCTTGGAACCGGTCGTACCCATCGGCGTGCCGCCATAGGCCGAGCCGACCCCGCCGGGGCCCGGATTGCTGATGCCGTCGGGGCGGTCGAAGTCCGCCATGTCCAGCGGCGTCTCGCCGCCGGGCAGGTCGAAGCATGCCGGGTTGCCGGCGTCCTGGACGAGATCGACGGCGGCCAGCGCGAGCCCCAGGTTGTCGCCGCTGCTCACCGAGACCGTAACCGTCCATTCGATCAACGCGCCCGGGCTCACCGTGGCGCCGTTGCTGGGCGAGGAAAGGTTGAACGTGACCGTTCCGGCTGCGTGCGCCGCCGAAATCAGAGTCCCAATCGTTACAAGAATTGTTATCGACCTCACGGCTGCGTCCTCCCTTCTGCGCCCTCGGCAGTTGCTGGCGGCGCCCCGGTTTCCGGCTGCGGGCACGTGCCGGCGCCCAGCCATTTGCCCGTTTCCCCATCCACAATGTTGCGGATGTGGTTGAGTGCGTCGACAGAAACGCCTGGGTCAGGGGGCTCGATGGGTGGAATACCGCGCAGGGTAATCGCCCACACCGCGCGCGGCTTGCCGCCCATCCACGTCTGCATCACATAATGCGCCACAATCTGCTTCGCGAGGTACGGATTTCCCCCACCCTTCTTCATGACTATCTCCAGGGCCTGCAACAGGCGTACCCGCGGCGCCACGTCTGGAAAGCCGACGTACTTCTCCAGCCCGGATCGTGGCATTTGCTCCTCCGCAGACCGGGCGGACGGCTCCGGCGCGATCGGTGGCACGCCCTCGGGCCAGCGCGAAACTGCTTTCAACAGGAGCCCGTTCGTCGGGTCGATGAATACGTCAAAGACGCGCGGGTACTGGTCGTGTTCGTCCGCCGGGGCGGACTTGAGCTCCAGCTTCCAGTCTGCGATCGCGATGTGCCAAACGGGCCGCCCGGTGACCTGATCGTGCAAGAACGGCGTGTTGTCCTCGGCGAGAGTTGTCACCTCGGCGGAGAGCTTTGATGGGCCAGTGTCGGGGAGGCCGATGATCTCGCGTGCCTTGGCAATCGCTTGCTGTTCGGTCTGAATCTCCCAGCCTTGACGGCCGGTCTCCTTCGCGGGTTGGGTCTGTGCGGCCGGAGGTTGTTCAGTACGCCCTTGGCCGAACACTCCCCTGGCCGGCACGGTACACAGAAGTGTCGCCAGCGTAATACGCCACATTCCAGGTGTTCGAGACCACTTCACGGCCTTCCTCCGGGAGTGCGTCATGGCTTCTTGTCCCATACGTTGAAGCTGGTTGGACTGGTTCGTTCGATGCCCCATTCATTGGGGTCGTCGGTATGCGTGCTGTCGGCAGTAATGTCTGCGTCCTGAAAACTGCCCCAATTGGTCGCGTATTGGCATTGCGTAAAGTCGCATTTCTGCGCCTGAACGCCGACCATTTGATCCTCCTTGTTGAATATCTCTGCGGTGTATTGGTAATGAGTGCCTGTCTGCCCCTTCCAGGCATCATGTGTGAAATAATACCACACGAGCCCGTCGAACTCGAATTCCCACGTTCCGAATAGCGAGGAAATCAGTCGGCACCTATATTCGTGGACGCCAGAGCCCGGCGAATCCCCCTTATGTAGATCTCTGTCGAGCGGGCCGGGGCCGTACTTGGTTTCGGCATATGTGTTCAGATTGACGGTGGTTGATCCCGATACACGATTCCAAGTGTACCCGGTCTGAGCCCAAATGTCTGCCCGGCCGCCTTCGAACTTCGTCACCCCCGCCCACGCAGCACTCGCAGCCAACGCCTTGGAAGTCGGTTCCCCACAAAGCGTCACCCAGCGAGTCCGTATCTTTGCGTAGCAGCCCGTCGCGCTCGCAGACTTGGTCACGTTCGCGTACTTCTTACCGAACGTGCAGGGCGAACCAGTGAAAGCCCGGCCGAATGCCGCCAGGTCGGCGAGGTCGACTTTGCCGTCGGCTCGCGACAAGTCAAAGTCGAACGCGGCGCAGTTCGGATCGGGCAAGCTCCCGGCGGGGCCGGTCATGCAGGCGGCCCAGTACCAGAAGTCGTCTCCGTCCACGTCGCCGTCCCCGTCGTAGTCGCCGGCACTCTGCGCCGCGGCTGATGACGCAAGGAGCAGCAGTGGCACCAATGCGAAGAGCCGTGCCGTCATGGGCGCAATAGGAGAACGCATTGTTGTCCCCTTTCCGCTTTCAGTGCAGGTGCTTCATGACACCGACCCCGCGGAGAATCGACAGCTTATCTATCCTCGAGAGTGCGAGGTGTCAAGGGGCAAATTGCCGACCGGACGTTTTTTCATCGACCGCGTGTGACCGTGCGCACGGCGACCGTCGCCGGCTCTCTCTGCCCAGGGCTACGGCCCCCTCACGTTGCGTCCGGTGCGACCCAGCGCCGCACGAGGCGGGCCAGCACCACGGCCGCGACCATGCCGACCAGCATGAGCCCGCCGGCGGTGAGCAGAAGGTCGGGGCGCTCGCGCCAGGCGAAGACCAGGTCGCGCCAGCGGCTCTCGGCGATGCGTTGCGCCGGCTGCTGCCACCATAGGGCCAGGACGAACCCGAGCGCCAGACACGGGCCGAACGGAATCATCACCGTGCGCTTGCGCAGCAGACTCAGCAGCCACCCCGCCATCGCGATCCCGACCGAAAGCAGTAGCCCGAGCAAGGCGATTTCCCAGCCGCCCGCCGCCCCGGCCACCGCCAAGATGTGAATGTCGCCCACGCCGAATGCCTCGCGCCCGAAGACCAGCGTGAAGATGATCCGCAGAACCCAGCCGGCCAGCGCGCCGATGATGGCCCCGTGAATGGCACAGACGGCACCGGCGAGCGGCACAAACCCGTCGATCGGCGACCAGGCCACGATGTCCGGCCAGACGCGGGCCAGGCTGGGCATGGTGCGCAGCGCGGCGAAGGTGACGACCGCAGCTACGATCACGGGCAAGAGCCAGACCAGCTCCTTGAGCGTCATGCGCCGGGCCTGCGGCTGTTCCTCCTCGATGGCGGCCTTGATCTCCGCATCCGCCGGGCGCTGTTGACCGCCGGCCAGGACCATCGTGCCAAAGACAACGAGCAGTGCGGCCGCGGTGGCTCCCTGCGGCCATCCGTGATGGCTGGAGCCGGCCCCGACGTAGATCAGCCAGCCGGTCAGGACGATGAACCCCAGGGTGGCGAGATAGCCGGCGAGGCGGCTGTCGCGGGCGTCCGCCGTCGCACTCTCAGCCGGAGTCTCTGCGCCGGGCTCTTCGTCGTCCGCCTGTCCGCCCGAGCGCCGGTCGCGCCACCACACCGCCAGGCCGCCGACGAGGAAGGCCACGGCGGTGGCGGCCGCGACGGCTGACCCGGCCCGGGCCCGCATCCAGTCGGCGCGCGGCCAGAGCGCGTGCAACGCGATGGCTGCCAACAGGACCGTGCTAGTCACGCGCACGTCGACCGAGTACGAGACGACGTCCATGACCGAGCAAGCCACCAGCCCGGCCGCGAGTACCAGCCACGACAGCAGCAGCGGCAGGTCGCCCGGCAGTGCGAGGCGGCCGACATCCGCCGCTTGGACGACGAACAGCAGGTGATAAACCAGCACGAAGACCAGGCCGGTCAGCCCCTCGACCAGCGGATATTGAGCGGAGATTGGGGCGTGACAGTGCCGGCAGCGCCCGCCCAGGAAGAGCCAGCTCAGCAGCGGCACGTTGTCGTACCAGACGATCGTGACCTGGCAGTGCGGGCAAAAGGACCAGCGCGGGCGGATGATCGACAGCCCGGCCGGCAGGCGGTACACGACGACGTTCAAGAAGCTGCCGACGCAGAGCCCGAAAAGCCACACCACGATTTCGACCGGTACGTGACGCATCAGGGCGCTTCCGGCAGGAGACCGCCTTTCGCAACCGCACTCAGGACGGCTTCAACCACGTCTGGGATCGACCGCGCGCGTGTCGGCACGACGTGCTGGGCCAGGGCAGCGTACAGTGGGCGGCGCTCGGCCAGCAAGTGCCGAACTTCAGCCAGTCCACCGCGCGCGGTGAGCGCCGGCCGCGTCGCCCCGGTCCGCGGGTCTGCCTGCAGCCGTCGGTGCAGTTCCGTGGCCGGGGCCGTTAACCAGATGCAAACGCCGGCTTGCTGCAACGCCGCCCGGTTCGCGGCAGACAGAACCGCTCCGCCGCCGACGGCGATGACCTGCCCAGCGGCCCCGGTGACCTGCGCGATGACGCGCGTCTCGAGCTGCCGGAAGAAGGCTTCTCCATGCTGCTCAAAGATTTCGCGGATGGACCGGCGGGCCGCGGCCTCGACTTGCTCATCCGTGTCGACGAAGCGCCAGCGCAAGCGGGCGGCCAGCTCGCGCCCGACACTGGTCTTCCCACAGCCGCGGTAGCCAATCAGGATGACGTTGCGGGGTGGCATGCTTGGACGCCTTATCCGAACCACGCCCGCGAGGGCGGGGCCTGGGCCGCCCGGTCCGCCGCGGCGGACGGGCCGGGTTCTGTCAGCCGCTGCGATTGCCGAGGAACACCTTGATCTCGCGCGGCCGCACAAAGACCCGCTGTCCGCGGGCGAGATTCAGCGCCCGATAGCGCTCCTGCGTCGTCTCCACGTGGATGATCTCGCCCATCACCGTAAGAAGCTCCATCTTCACCTGCGGTCCCGCGGCATTGAGGTGCGCGATCGTACCCTCCAACAGGGTGGTCTCGCCCGGCTGCAGGTCAATCTCGAGGTCGTGCGGGCGGACAAACCCGCGCACCGCCAGCGACCCGGTCGAAGCGCCGTTGGGGTACTCCAGCTCCAGGGCCCCGAAGAACGCCTTGTCGCCTTCTACGCGGCCGTGAAAGACGTTCACGTGCCCGAGGAAGTGCATGACAAACTCGGTCGCCGGGTGGTGAAAAACCTCCTCGGGCGTCCCGACCTGCTCGATGCGTCCCGCGTTCATGACCACGACGCGGTCGGCGACCTCGAGGGCCTCTTCCTGGTCGTGCGTGACGAGCACGCCGGTGACGTTGATCTCCTCGTGTAGCCGGCGGAGCCAGCGGCGCAGCTCCTGGCGGACCTTGGCGTCGAGGGCCCCGAACGGCTCGTCCAGGAGCAGCACTTTTGGCTCGACTGCCAGGGCCCGCGCCAGGGCCACCCGCTGTCTTTGCCCGCCCGAAAGCTGCGACGGATAGCGGTTGGCCAGAAAGTCGAGCTGGACCAGCGCGAGCAACTTTTGCACACGGGCGCGAATCTCGTCCCGCGTGGGCCGGATGCGGCGCGGCATCACGCGCAGCCCGAAGGCGACGTTGTCAAACACGGTCATGTGCCGGAAGAGCGCGTAGTGCTGGAATACGAAGCCCACCCGCCGCTCCTGCACCCGGCGGTCGGTCGCGTCCTCGCCGTGGAAGAGGATCGAGCCGCAGTCCGGAATCTCCAGGCCGGCGATGATGCGCAGCAGCGTCGTCTTGCCCGAGCCCGAGGGGCCCAGCAGGGCGACCAGCTCCCCGGTGCGCACTTCGAGGGTGACGTCGCGCAGCGCGGTGAACGCGCCGAACGTCTTCGTGATGTTGCGGGCTTCGATGCTCATGCCGTGCCTGCTCGCACACCAGCCTCCGGCGGCGCCGGCGGGTTGTCTTGGGCCGCCTCAGCGCTGCTCTTGTCCGCCCGCCGGCCCGGCTTCCATCCCACCAGGCTCTTGGCGCCCAGCGTCACCAGCGCCAGGAACGTCAGCAGCGACGCCACCGCGAACGCCCCGACGAAATTGTACTCGTTGTACAGGATCTCGACGTGCAGCGTCATCGTGTTGGTCAGGCCGCGGATATGCCCGGAGACCACCGAGACGGCCCCGAACTCGCCCATCGCCCGCGCGTTGCACAGGATCACCCCGTACAACAGGCCCCACTTGATGTTCGGCAACGTGACGCGGAAGAACGTCTGCCAGCCGCGGGCGCCCAGCACGACCGCCGCTTCCTCTTCCTCAGTCCCCTGGGCCTGCATGAGCGGAATCAGCTCGCGCGCCACCAACGGGCAGGTCACGAACGCCGTCGCCAGCACGATCGCCGGCACCGCGTACATGATCCGAATGTTGTGCTCCAGCAGCCACGGCCCGAACCAACCCTGCAAGCCGAAGAGCAGCACGTAGATCAAGCCGGAGATCACCGGCGAAACGGCAAACGGCAGATCGATCAGCGTGATCAGGACGCTCTTGCCGCGGAACTCGAACTTGGCGACCGCCCACGCCATCGCCACGCCGAACACCATGTTCAGCGGCACGACGATGCCGGCAGTGAGCAGCGTCAGCCGGATTGCCGACCAGGCGTCCGGGTCCCGCAGGGCGGCAAAGTACGCTCCTACGCCGCGCTCGAAAGCCTGTCCGAACACCGCCGCCAGGGGCAGGAACAGAAATAGCGCCAGGAATAGCACGGCGACGCCGACCAGCGTCCAGCGGATCAGGGCCGGCTCAGCGGTGGAGCGCTGGGCCGATCGACGCAGCGGGATGTTCAGACTAGCGGTTGACATATTCGCTAATCCCCATAGGCGTGCTGCCGGCGGCTGGCCCAGCGCTGCAGGAGGTTGATCAGTAGCAAAAGGACGAACGAGGCCGCCAACATCACGACCGCCAGCGCCGTCGCACCGGCGTAGTCGAACTGCTCAAGCTTGATCCAGATCAGCAGCGGCGTGATCTCGGTCTTCATCGGCATGTTGCCGGCGATGAAGATCACCGAGCCGTACTCGCCGATGGCCCGCGCGAACGCCAGCGCGAACCCGGTCGCCAGCGCGGGCCACAGCTCAGGCAGGATGACGCGCACAAAGGTCTGCCGCCGGTTCGCCCCCAGGCTTGCCGCCGATTCCTCGATCTCGGCGTCCAAATCCTCCAGCACCGGCTGGACGGTTCGCACGACGAACGGCAGCCCGATGAACGTCAGCGCGACGATGACACCGAGCGGCGTAAAGGCGACCCGGACGTGCGGGTCAAGCAAACGGCCGATCCAGCCGTTCGTGCAATAGATGGTCGTGAGCGCAATCCCGGCGACGGCCGTCGGCAGGGCAAACGGCAAGTCGACGAGCGCGTCGATCAGCTTGCGCAACGGGAAGCGGTAGCGTACCAGCACCCACGCCACGACCCCGCCGAACACCACGTTGATCGCCGCCCCGACGAATGCCGCTCCGAAGCTCAGCCGGTACGACGCCAGCACGCGCGGCGCCGTGACCGTGCTCCAGAATTGCCCCAGGCTCATCCCGGCGCTCCGCACGATCAGGGCCCCCAGCGGAATGAGCACGATCAGGCTGAAATACAGCAGCGCAAAGCCCAGCGACAGCCCGAAGCCGGGCAGGATGCGGCGTTTGCGACGGCCGCGGCGGCTGGGGCGATCCATCGCGGGCCTGCTACCCATTACGGCCCCGGCTGGTAGATCTTGTCAAAGACGCCCCCGTCATCAAAGTGCTCTTTCTGGGCTTTCTCCCACCCGCCGAATTCCTCGTCAATGGTAAAGAGCTTCACCTTCGGGAAGCGGCCGGCATATTTCTCGGCCACCGCCTTCAAACGCGGACGGTAGTGATGCTTGGCGGCAATCTCTTGGCCTTCCGGTGTGTACAGGTATTCCAGGTAGGCCGTCGCGACCGCGCGCGTGCCGTGCCGGTCCACGACCTTGTCCACGACGGCCACGGACGGCTCGGCGAGGATGCTCATCGACGGCGCCACGATCTCCACCTTGTCCTTGCCGAGCTCGGCGATCGCCAGCAGCGCCTCGTTCTCCCTGGCCAGCAGGACGTCCCCGATCCCGCGCTGCACGAAGGTGGTTGTCGAGCCGCGCGCCCCGGAATCCAGCACCGGTACATTCTTGAACATCCGCGCGACGAAGTCCTTCGCCTTCTCCTCGTCGCCATACTTGTGCC
>Ga0315284_10018012_pt1 | contig 10013 bp, 17 predicted proteins | sample YL17G09_16_MG_FD_203696 | JGI IMG/M metagenome (GOLD analysis project Ga0315284, IMG submission 203696) | Sediment microbial communities from Yellowstone Lake, YNP, Wyoming, USA - YL17G09_16 | ecosystem: Environmental > Aquatic > Freshwater > Lake > Sediment | place: USA: Wyoming | collected...
AACTCTGTTCAGTTTAATAGAGATCTAGGGCTCAGTAACGCAGATTATCCTGCGGTATCTGTAAAATATGATCCAACAATCCTCTACTACCTCACTAACTTTGAGAGGTCTCACGGAGAAACCTTCATATACTCAAGAGTATCCACCTTTGATGTACAGTGGATGTATGAAGAATGAAAGTTTTATGTATATAATTAACTGGTAAGTTTTTTACCTGCCTATGAGAAGACGCAAACTTAAAACTATAAAGAAGTTAAGTAAGTTTAAACTCCCGATATTTGGGAGCTTTAGCAAAAAACGTTTCTTTTTGTTGTCTATTTTTTCATTTATTCTCGTTGCTTATGCGTGTTTGCTGGTGTTGCAATCCCCGACTTCGGGTAAAGTTCTGGGTGAAAAGTTGGCCTCATGTGCGGGTGAGCCAACTTGTACTACTTTACCGGGCGGTGGAGAGTTTAGGGGAAACAAGAATGCACTTCAGAGGTATTTGAATAGTCGCAAGGGTTCGTACAGTCCCGGTGAGGGTGCTGCACAACCGGGTTATGGTAGTAAAAGTAAAACAGCTACACCTCCCGCTAACCCTCCCTATAGTCCTGGTGAGGGTGCTGCACAACCGGGTTATGGTAGTAAGGCATCTGATGGTGAACAACCAGTTGAAGGCCTGAGCCCTGCTGGTTATTTTGGACCTCTACCGAAAGAGGAACCCAAGTCAATGCGGATAGAAAATTTAAAGCCTCTTCCTATTAAACCAACAGATGTTCTAAAGGGTGTATTAGACGTTGCGATAGGCATGGGTGCAAGTGCTACCCTAAAACCACCTTATCAGCTGGGCGAGTTGATTTATAAGCCTAGTTCCACTCTAATGAGGGAGTTACGGGATATGTGGGAAAACCCGGTTTGCGAAGGCATTGATTGTACGAAGAGTATTTTTGATCCTATAAAAGGAGGACTATGATGAATAATATGAAGTGTTGCAAAAACCAAAAAGGTCAGGTGATTATGTTTGTGATCATGGCGATGACCATTGCCATGGCTGTTGGGGTTACTGTAGCGGGAAGAAGTCTCTCCTCTCTTTCTAGATCGGCAAGAAGCGACACCGCAAACAGAGTTATCGCCGCAGCCGAAGGGGGCGTTGAAAAGTTTTTGACTCTTTCAACCATTGACCTTAATAAAGTTAAAGGTGGAGGATATTGCCCTGAAGGTTCTACCATACTTTCACAATCAAACGAATGCTTGGTAACCTTTGACCCAAACGCCAGTGATAATATTACATCCCAAGCTATAGTTTCTGTGGATTCGTTTGGGTCAAACGCCGATCTTGATGGAACAGGGTATTATTCCTTTCAGCTTCGACCATCTATTGTTAAAGAAGTGGCATTAGATGGTTATAGTGGTAACTCGGTAGACATTTGCTGGGTAACCATGGCAGCAAGTGAAGATTCAAATATTAAGGCTTCTATCTACTATATTGTGTATGGAAAAGAAGGCCAAGGTATCTTAAAGAAACAAATTGTTGCTGATCCAAAATCTACAAACCTTGATGATATGCCGGGTTCGGTTTCACCGTCTAAAGGCGGAAGAGGCCCGTTTTCTAATTGTCATGAAGTAAGTTGGAGTGGAACTCAAGCTTATGGGCTTCGCGTGCGAGCGCTTTACAACCCAGCAAGCATCGGAGTGTTTCCAGAAAGTGGGAAGGAACTTTCCGACCAAGGTTACGTAATCACATCGCGCGGCGAGCTTTTACAGGAAGGCAAGGTAAAAACCACAAAAACCGTAAGTGCCTATAGATCGCATCAATATCTTCCAGATGTCTTTGACACCGCGATATATACGAATGGCGCTTTGTATTAAGTAATTAATTAATTTTAGAGGTGATTATATGAAAGGAATGAAAAAATTTCAGGAACCTTTAACTGGTGGTTTTACTCTAGTTGAACTTTTGATAGTCATAGTTATTATTGGCATTTTAGCCGGAGTACTTATTGGAGTTATGGATCCAGTCCAACAACAAAACAGAGCAAGGGATGGGGCGATTCGCGCGGCTTTAAACAAGGCGGTGCTTTCAACCAAATCACTTCTTGTTTCTTCTACAAGAACGACAAATGATGTGCCTACACCAGCTGAGTTTATTAATGGTATTGGTAATAGAGGAACAAATACCTGTACAGTGATAGACCCAACAGTTACAAGATCCTGCACATTTACAGCAACTGGAATATCACTTCCAACAGATTGCTCTTCCGCCTATGGTGGAAGCGCGGGTGGCGCAGCCTGCTCGTTTGTTTACTACAGAACACCAACATCTTTTAGGATCGGAGCAAGGGGATTTGCAAGACCAGTTGCGCTCTTTGTCTATGATTATGTTGAAACTGCTGGAGGTGTGACAACGGAGGGTTTCTACTCATGTGCTGATGCGTTTAACATAGCTTCGGGAGCTGTTTCGGCTTGTACAGCCATGAACTAAATAGAAAAATGAGAAACAAAGCCTTTACACTAATTGAGCTTTTGATAGTTGTCTCTATCATTGGAATATTGGCATCGGTTTTAATCTCGGTTATAAACTACAAACAGAAAAAAGCCATTGCAGAAGATGCGGTTAAAAAATCAAACATTGAAAAAATCTCGGAAAGTATAGAGTCTTACTACGCAATGGAGAGTAAATACCCAGAAGTTGATAGCGGCTTGCCAAAGGGACTTGGGGATGGAACTTCTGCAATAAATACGTACATTAATAAGTGGCCAGGTATTGCAGGCCAGTATGTGTATCAAACCGATGGAACAAGCTTTGCAGTTTATGTGGAGTCAGCAGAAAATCCGGGATATTATTTTAAGTATAGTTCTGTTTGGGAACAAATTGAAACATGTACTAAAGTTACGGATGTTTCTTCTTGCTTATGAAAAACAATAAAGCCTTTACTCTAATAGAAATCATGATCTCCATTGCAATCATCAGTATTTTAAGTGGACTTCTTTTAAGTGTGATAAATATCAAAGGCATTAAAGCAAAGACCCGTGATTCGCAAAGAATTTCGGACTTGGAAAAAGTTCGTACGGCTCTTGAACTTTACTTTACAGATTACAGAGCTTATCCAGTTGGTAGTGGTAGTGGTTGGTATGGAGTCTCAAGCTTGAATTCAGCCCTAGTTAATGGTGGATATATAAATGGTTTGCCATCAGATCCCGTGAACTCTACTTTGGGTGCCCCATGTGATGCTAGTGACACGGCTTATGGCTACTTATATAAATCTGATGCCACCGGAACAAAGTATGTTTTAACGTCAAGAATGGAAACTATGGCGTCCGCGGATGATAGTTTGTGTCCAAACATAAATAACTGCAAGGGCGGTGCAATATCAGGATGTAATTGTAGTTTGCAAACTAAGTGTTATGGTGTGGAGAATCCGTTCTAAACTGTGATACCATTTAAATATGGTACTGCCTGAAAAATCCCAAGGATTTACGCTAATTGAGATTTTAATTGTGGTGTCAGTTGTGACCATGATAACAGGGGCATTTCTCCCCTCTTTTTCCAACTACATAAAAACTCAATCGCTTATGCAAGCAAAAGAGCAAGTAAAAAGCGACATAAGAAATGTTCAGAATAGAGCCCTTGCTGGTTCCGTTTCCGAGGAGACTTTAGGTACACCTGCAGAAAAAATTAACTATTGGGGTGTGCAGTTTAAAAACGGTTCTGGTACGTATGATTATTTCACATCAGTTGATGCGGAGGCGTGCCCGCCCTCAAAAATGAGCTCAAAAGGAATTAGCCCCGCTCTTGTTGGCGGTTCCCTACTCTACTTACCAAATGGTAATGTTTGTATTTTTTCGAGTATCCTAAGTGGAGATTCTCCAGTAGAAAATACCATTTATATTTCGGATCTAAACAAAAAAGCGTGTGTTCCAATCATTGTAAATAAAGCAGGTTTGGTTGCATCAGGAGGTATCACCATATGCCCATAAAGAAAAAAGAATCAGGAATAGGTTTGGTGGAGGTTATTGCGGCCTTAGGCATAGCCGTTGTAGTTCTTACGTCTCTTGTTTCGCTTTCGATATTCACTTTAAGAGCATCACTTCGCGGAAAACTTCTTTCCGAAGGTTCAAAGTTTTCAAATAGGGAAATGGAATGGATTAGAGCCTATCGTGACTCCACAAGTTGGGAGGTATTTAAGACGGCTTTTTCATCTTGTACTTCTGATTTTTGTCATATGCAAATGATAAGTGGATCCGGTGTATCCCCTATTTCAGGAAAGTATGTGGAATATACTGATACTAGTGGTAATCCTACAGTTAATTCTGTTTGGCGAGGGTTTATAGTTCAAATTGATGGTACAAACGATATTGTTAAAGTAACAACGGAAGCGAGTTGGCTTATTGGCGGCCAAACAAAGTTTTCCCATGTTTATACAGATTTTAGTAATTGGAGGCAAAGATGAAAGAGGCGGGCGGGTTTACTTTGGTTGAACTATTAGTAGTGATTGCAATACTTGGTGTAACCATAGGAGTTACAAGTGGAATACTTCTTTCTTTGATGAAAAGTTATAGCAAAACCCAAGTTTTGGGTGAAATTGAACAGCAGGCAAATTTTGCCACTATGAAGATGGAAAAAGAACTTCGAGACGGCTACTGGGTTTTTAAAGCAGATGGAAGCGAACTTTTGTTTTATACCAAGGATGGTGCATATATTTATTATTTTGTAACTGACGGAATACTTGGAAGACAAGTATTTACGGTAGATGATGTAGGGCAACCCCAAATTATTGATAATTCTCAAGTGACTGATGATGCCTCCTACAACAATGGAATTGGAGGCGTGTTTGTGGAATGCATTGGTAGTGGGGGTAGTTGTTTTTCCTTAGAAAGTGCGGTTACACCACAAATAGTAAGTATAAGCATGAGGTTTCGGCAGGCACAGCAGTTCCCTCTTAATGTTTTTGCTGGTGATGTGAAGGTTCTTGACTCAATTGTGTTGAGGAGTACGTATTAATACGGTAACATAAGGATATGCCCATAGTTGGTTTAGATCTTGGAAGTCACAATATCCGAGCGGTAGAGATTGGAAAGACACGAAAAAGCAATACAATCTTTAACTTTGATGCTTTAGATGGACTTCGTCTTAACCTTGAATCCGACAGCGAGGGTGATATTTCGGAATATTCCAAAACTTTAAAAGAGTTCTTTTTTGAGGCAGGTTTTTCAACTTCGAATGTGGTTGTGGGGCTTTCAGAAACAGGAGTTTTCATGAAGATTATTGAAATACCTCTGATTACTGATAAAGAACTTGGTGAATCAATAAAATATGAAGCTGAGCAGCACATCCCAATTCCAATGAGTCAAGTGAATTTGTCTTATCAAAAAATTGAAGAGCGATGTCAAACTCCTGGGAAGATGAATGTGCAAATTGTGGCTGCGAGAAAATCGGTTGTAGAAAGATACGTGAAAATTGTAAAAGGGGCAGGGCTCATTATTCGTGCAATTGAGCCAGAAACGCTAGCTACTGGAAGACTTCTTGGTGATACGAAAGAAAGCCCGACTGGAACAATCATCCTTGATATTGGTTGTATGCACACGTTTATTATCGTAGCTTTTAGGGGCAATGTTCGATTTACGCGAACAGTTCCAATTGGTGGGGAACTTATCACAAAAGCTTTGCAGCAGGGTTTAGGTTTGGATGAAATTCAAGCTGAAGAGTATAAAAAAGTTTATGGAATGAATACCGAACACTTCGACGGAAAAGTGGCCAAAATTATTGCGCCTCTGATAGATAATATTATTATGGAAACGAAAAAGGCAGGGATGTTCTTCACAAACAGTACACCGGATGCTAACATAAAAAGAGTAATTGTTACCGGAGGAACTGCCCTGATGCCGGGATTTATCCTCTATGTGGCAGACAAACTCAACTTTGAAGTTGAGATGGCAAGCCCACTTAAGAGTTTAATAGTTTCTCCAAAAATAAAGCCAAAGGAAACATCTATTTTGGATCAGGCAAGTATCTATTCAACAGCGATAGGGCTTGCCCTCAAGGAAATATAATGGCCGAACGAAGCATTAATCTCATTCCTCAACAAGAGGTACAAGAGCAGGAAAGAACGAAACTTTTAAGCCTCAGCACGATATTTGCAATCGCAATTCTTGTTCTAACTTTAGGAGTTACCATATTTCTTACGGTTAAAACTTATCAAATTAAAGACAGCATAAAAAAGACCGACGCGAATATCGAGAATCTTAGATCTCAAATAAGATCTCTTTCTAGTGTTGAGATCACGGCAAGAACTGTAGATAAAAAATTCAAAGTCTTAGATGTAATGTTTAAAACAGGATCTAATTTCTCACTCTTGATGGAGGAAATAAATGCAAGACGCCCCGAAAATGTTTTTATGACTGACTTTAATATTCGTCAAAGCGGAGAAATTCTTTTGTCGGGGTCGGGTAAGGACTTTTTAGCTGTTTCGGCTTTTATGAGCAGTCTCGTTGATAAAAATTTTAGTAAAGGTAATAGCTTACTAAAAGAGTTGTTTAAATCAGTAACGTTGAGTTCGGTGAACCTAGAGAAGAGAACCGGGCTTATAAATTTCACTATAGCGATAACATATGAACCCAAATTACTTGTCAAATAAAGTTAAAGATACGGTTTTGAATTTTATAGTGCCAATTGTATGTCTCGTTGTTGCCCTTCTATTATTTGTTGCTGTGATATACCCAACTTTTAAGAGAAAGCCACTCTTAGAAAAAGAACTTCAGAATAAACAAGCTCTTGAAACGACTCTAACTAAAAAACTTGCAAATCTTAACCGTTTGGTGGATTTCAAGGCTCTGGTTGATGAAAACTCAAAGCTTGTTGATAAAGCACTGCCCTCTTCGGGAATGGTTCCTGAGCTTTTAAGCCAGATTGATTTTATTGCAAGGTCTTCCGGTTTTGATGTTACAAAACTTAGTTACGCTATAAGTAAAGATGAATCGGGAGACTTTGGGTATAGTTTGGTTGATGTGTCTTTAGGGGCCACCGGTACCTATGATAAACTTGTGAACTTTTTTAAACTTGTTGAAGGAGCCATTCGAGTTATTAATGTTGATAGTTATCACTATGTTATGGATACGCGTGACTTAAAGACTTTAGAAATGAATCTGGTTTTAAGATCACCATACTTGTTTGTAGATTCAACCGCGGTGACAGATGAAATGGTAGATTTGGATATTACCAGCACTGCTTTTACTAGCTTTATAAATCGTGTGAAAAGTATGAAGTATTATGATCCGCTTGAGATTTCAAAGCCCGTCGAAACGCCCAAGAAAACAACTGCGAAGACCGGAACAACAATCCCTAGTTCAACAGCTCCTGCAAAGTAACTAAACTTTCTTGCTGTTTTGTTTTCGCCATTTTTCAATTTCCTTGTGATTTCCTGATAGCAAAACCTTTGGGACTTTCATACCACGAAAGTCTTCTGGTCTTGTGTATTGGGGATATTCAAGATGCCCTTCCTCAAAAGATTCAATCTTTATGGCATCTTCCTTTTCCAAAACGTTGGGAAGAAGTCTTACAATTGCTTCCATAAGCACAAGCGCGGGGAGCTCTCCTCCGGATAAAACGTAATCACCAATAGAAATAACATCAGTAGCAAGATTCTCCTCTACTCTAGTATCTATTCCCTCGTAGCGTCCACAAATTATAGTGATTTCCTTTTCTTTTGAAAGATTTTTTATGATTTCTTGATTTAATTTCTTTCCGCGGGGGGAAAGAAGAACAATTCTTCCACCATTATTTACTTTTTCTAGGGCTTTGTAGATTGGTTCAATCATAAGTATCATGCCTACTCCCCCACCAAAAGGTTTGTCATCAACAGTTCCGCGTTTATCTGTGGCAAAATCGCGAAGTTGAATCAGGTTTATTTTTATAGCGCCCAAATCCCCCGCTCTTCTAAATGGAAGATTTTCTAGGTGTGCTTTAAAAAGTTCGGGAAATAAAGTTATGATATTAAAGGTTATCATTGATTTTTTCTTCAATAACAACATCGACCTTTATCTTGTCTTTTATAGCTTTGGTTTTTGCCATTTCTCTAATACTTTGGATAATTCTTCCATTTTTGCCAATTACTGTTCCCATATCCTCCTGTGCAACTGAAATCTTAAAGACGTGTTCCCCACCTTGTGTTTCTTCGGTTATTTTAAGCTCATCTGGATGGGAAACGATATTTTCTAATAAGTATCTTAAAAATTCTTTCATTGGGTTCCCTCCTCTACTTTCGGTGTCGTTGAGGTGGGCTTTGGGTTGTATGGTTTGTACTCGTATTTACCCTCTATTAGCTTTTTTACGGCATCTGTAACAATTGCACCTTTTGCGATCCAGCCTTCGTATTTTTCTTTGTTATATTCGAATTTTTGAGGTTTTTCCGATGGGTTGAAGTGTCCAATAGTATCGAGAAACCTTCCATTTCTTTTATCTCTCGTGTTTGAAACAACGATTCTAAAGGAAGGCATATGTTTTCTTCCAAACCTTGCAAGTCTTATTGATACCGACATAACTTGGTTATTTTAGTTTAATCTTGAATTTTATGCAATGCTTCTTCTGCCGCGCTTTGCTCGGCCCTTTGCTTACTTTTTCCCATTCCTTCGCCCCAAAGCTTCTCGCCCAAAAGGACTGCTACCTTAAAGGTTTTCTCATGATCTGGCCCCCATGCTTCTAGTACTTCATATGTTGGTGTAATGCCAAATTTCTCTTGAGCTAGCTCCTGAAATTTCGACTTTGCGTCTTTATATTGCTCGTTTCTTACTATTTCTTCTATCTTGTAAAAAAGTTCACGCATGACAAACTCTCTGCAGGTATCTAAGCCCTGGTCTAAATATAATGCTCCAAGAACTGCCTCGAAAGTATTTGCAAGAATATATTCCCTTTCTCTTCCGCCGGTGGCCTCCTCCCCGTTTGATAGAAGAAGCTGCTGACCATATCCAAGACGTTTAGCTTCCGCACTTATTGATTGTGTACAAACAATAGCCGATCGGAAGTTTGTGAGATCGCCCTCAGGGGATTTTTTATATTTGTTGTATAAAGCTTCGGATGATAAAAGCTGCAAAACAGCGTCTCCCAGGAACTCTAAACGCTCATTTGAGGGGTTTTTGTAACCAGTGTGCTCATTTAAGTAGGAACGATGAGTAAAAGCAGTTTTAAATAGCTCCTCACTTTTTAATGCGGTCTTTAGAATTTTTTGAACTTCCTTAAAGTCAAAACTCATATTATTCAAGCTTTTCGAGCAAAATATCTATTAGGTCTCCAACAGTTGCAATATTGCCTTTTTCTTCGACAAGGTCGATTTGGTACTTTTCTTCAAGTTCCGAAAGTATTTCTACTAGCTCCATTTCATCAACGTTTAGATCGTCCTCAAAATAAGAATCAGCTGTTATTTCATCAGCTTCATGACCTGTTCTTTCGGCTATTATGTTTTTTATTGTTTTTAGATAATCACTCATTTTTCTTGTACTTTTCTACTACGGTTCCAAGTACTCCGTTTATAAATTTGTGCGAAGTATCGTTTCCGAATTCTTTGCCAAGCTCAACTGCCTCGTCGATTGCAACTTTTGTGGGGGTTTTTGTTCCATAGACAACTTCAAAGATTGCAATCCGCAAAATTGCAAGATCAATTTTTGAAATCTTATCCAAAGGCCAATCTGGGGCACTTTCTTCAATGATTTTATCTATTTCATCAAGATGTTTCTGTACACCCTCAACAATGTAGTTTGTGAGCTTTTCGTCAGTTCCTTCACTTTCTAAAAGTTCCTTTGAGAGATTTAAACATTCTTCTTGATTTGGTTCTGTAAACATCCAGCAGAATATTGAGCTTAGAGCTAGTTTTCTTGCGTTGTGTCTAGGGTCAGTTATAGATTTCATCTTTAGATTTTAATGTATTCGTCAACGTGTGGTCTTTTAAGACCTTTCTGGTCTTTCGTTTTTATTACACACGTTAATTCCCTTTTGTAGTGGGTGTTTCGTTTTCTTCTAGTTTTTCCTCTTGACGTTTTTCTCT
>Ga0315284_10018013_pt1 | contig 10013 bp, 10 predicted proteins | sample YL17G09_16_MG_FD_203696 | JGI IMG/M metagenome (GOLD analysis project Ga0315284, IMG submission 203696) | Sediment microbial communities from Yellowstone Lake, YNP, Wyoming, USA - YL17G09_16 | ecosystem: Environmental > Aquatic > Freshwater > Lake > Sediment | place: USA: Wyoming | collected...
TATCTCATCGAACCCGATCGCCTGCGGTGCGAGCCTGGCGCTCGTTGCGATCGGCATCGCGAGCCTCACCATATCCGGGTAGCCGACCACCCACTGGAGAACCTGCATCCCGCCCATCGAGCCGCCTATCACGCAGAGGAGCTTGTCAACCCCGAGGTGATCGAGGAGCGCCTTCTGCGCGTTCACCATGTCTTTGACCGTCACCAGCGGGAAACTCACCCCGTAGGGTTCTCCGGTCTCCGGGTTGATCGAGCTTGGGCCGGTGGATCCCTTGCAGCCGCCGATGATGTTCGAGCAGATCACGTGATACTTCGCCGTGTCTATGCCCTTTCCCGGGCCGATCATATTGTCCCACCAGCCGGGCTTCTCATCGTCAGGGCTGTTGTACCCGGCGCAGTGCGCGTCGCCCGAGAGCGCGTGGACGACGAGGATGACGTTGTCCTTCTCCGGGCTCAGCTCGCCATAGGTCTCATAGGCGAGCGTGATCGGCCCGAGCTTCCTCCCGCATTCGAGCTCGAGCTCGTTCGGCGGCTCGGCGAACGTGAAGTACCTGGTCTCTACGATTCCGACGGAGTTCTCAGTCGTTTCCACTGCATTTCCACGGCGATGCTCGATGCTGGATACTCGATGCCGGATACCGGACACTCGCCGGATCACGGTTACTTCTCGGAAATATGTCTCTCCACAACGGACTGCAGCAGTAGGTTCAGCTTTCGGCCAAGGTGATCCAATCCCTCGTGCAGCTCGCGATAAAGACTCTCGTTGGTGAGGGATCCTGTCTCGAAAACTGTATCCACGTGGTCAGACGTTTCGTCACACGAGGCAATCGAGTATGTGAGAAAGCGCACGAATTCCTGCTTATACCGCCTTCTACCGTACCCCTCCACGATATTCGATCGTATTGACTTGACCGACCGACGAACCTGGCTTCCTTCCTCAAACATCTCGAACTTCGGCAGCTCTTCGAGGGTCATCCGATGTACGCGGACTGAGAGGTCTCGCGCCATCTGCCAAACGTCCAGGTTCCTGTAGCTCATTGTGGCTGCCTCACGTCTTCATATCGAGCATCGAGGATCGAGCATCCAGTATCGAGTATCGAGCATCGAGTATCACGCATCCGGTATCGAGCATCGAGTATCCAGTATCGAGAATCGAGCATCAAGCGTGATGATGAAGAAAAACACATCGAAGACCGGATGCAGCACACTCTCATTCTCTCTCACGTACTGCTTTACCTTCTCCCAGGCTTCGTGCGCGGCCGCCTTGTCGTCCCTCGCGCGCGCTTCATATGCCTTCGCGAGCAGCGCGCATATCCGCGCGTGATGCTTCAGGTAGAGCCATGATCGTGCCTGGCACTCGTTCGGAGATCCCAGATTCCGCTCGATCACCGGCATGAAGCCGCGCGCGAGTCGCCCGACTCTGCGCAGTTTCTCCGACGCTTCCTCGGATACGGCCGGCTTCTCCCCGCGCATGTATACGGGATCGAAGAGATCAGTCAGCTTTCGGAGATACTCGCGGCAGAGCCGCCCGTCCGAGCCATATGCGCTCAGGAAATGATCGTCCGCGAGCGCGTCGAAATCGAGGTCGCGGTCCCAGAGAGCGCGACCCATCGCGGTCATCGGAAGGCCGGTCGGGAAGAATGCCCGCTGAGCCTGGCAGCTCATCAGACCGCGAAGCCCCAGATCGCGCAGGCCCTTCATGTCTTCGTAGATGATCCGCGAGGTCTGCGTGAACCCCGGATCGTTGTACTGGTCCCAGACCAGATGATAGTCGAAATCGAAGCTGTCGCCGGGAAACCGGTCCTGCCATGCCTTCAGGAAAGCGACGTTCTCCTCGACGGTCTTCGGGAACGCGAGCTTGTTTCGCTCGAACGTCGGCAGTTCGGGGATCGGCCCCGTCGCGGCGAACGATGCGCTGTACGTCCGCGTGATCGGCGCGAACATCAGGATGAACCGATCGGGATTCGCGATGCGCTCACGCTCCGGCGGCCAGAGCAGGTCAACGTATATGAGAAAGACGATCCTGGTATCGAGGCTCTTCTTCGCGAGCTGCTCGTCCAGATCGTTCAGCATCATCACGTAGAAATCCGAAGGCCGCGTGTCCCGGCACAGCTCGCACTCGCAGTGGTTGTTGCTCCCGTCCGCGAGCCAGAAGTGCAACACGTCAACCTCGGGATGCTTCTCGGCATACTCCGCGATCTCCTGGACGATGATCCGCCGAACCTCCGGATTCCCGTAGCACAGGTTGGTGTTGATCGGGTATCCCTGCCAGAACTCGCGCCTGCCGTTGACCTCCGCGAGGTACTGACGGGTCTCATCCGGGATGTCATCGCCTACGCGATTCCATCCCAGTCCCCCGATTCCGAACGGCTCGCAGGTCCAACCGTGCCCGACGGCATGATAGATCAGCCCCCGCTTCTCGATCTCCTCGACCGCCCGCGCCGTGTACCCGCGCGCCCGCTCGACGGAGATCGGATGCCCCTCCATGAGCGGGTTCTGCTCGTGCGCGTACCAGCGCTCGAAGAACGTGTGCGCCTCGCGGAACTGCGTGAAATAGGCGTTGAAGCCGACCTTCGGCATCCAGGCGATGGTGTCCAGAACGTGCTCGACGCTCACCGCGCCCTCGATGCAGATTCCGCGATGGCGATACGACGGCGTCTCGGAGATCGTCACGCGAGGCAGATCGCTTCTCTTCGGCACGAATTCGCCGCCCGCGCCGGGTCGGACCCACCGGCATCCGAGCTCGGTCAGGTATCGGTAGATGGCAAGAAGGACGCTTCTCGGGTTGATCCCGGCGATCACTCCGCGCCCGCCGTCCACGTCAATGTGAATCGCGTCGTCGAATTCCGGGTCGGCGACTTTCGGCTGAGCGATCTCGGGGAAGTCGGCCATCAGCCCGATGCGGATGCCGTCCCCATCCGGGGCGATCTCGACCGGCGGATCCAGCACCCGGCCGAGGTACTCCCGCAGCTCCTCCACCGCGAAGCGGATCACAGGCTCGTCATTCGCGCAACGTATGCGAAGTGTCGTCAAGCTCATGGTTCTTTGGTCAAATGTCTTTGAGCATTCGGCCTGCATGGACGATGGCGACGATCTCTACGACGTCGGGTTTCACGCGGTATATGATCCGGTAGCTCTGAAAAACGCGTTCGCGGAGATTCTCGCCGACGTATTCCGGCACGACCCGACCGGCCCCTGGGAACTTGGCGATGTGCTCAACCAGTCGAATGGGCTTGGCTGCGAACACACGTGCGTAGTGCTCCGACTCCTGGGCGATGGACTCGCAGATCGCTTCCAGGTCATCGGCTGCCCTCGGCGACCAGATGATCAGTCGAGCCATTTTCTCATGCGCTCCTTGGCCTGCTCGTGAGGTGTACCTTCTCCCGCGTCCAGCCCTCGGAGACCCTCGTCCACCTTATGCCGGAGATAGAGCTCTGCCATGATATCAAGGAGGGTAGCTTCGTCCGGCATCTGTCGGATAATCTTCAGAACCTCTTGTTTCACTTTGCCCATGGTTGTCTCCCGTGTATGGGCTAGGCGCGTCAGCCGCGCGAGGTGTTCAGCGCCTGGTCGAAGTCGTCCATGATGTCTTCCGCGGCCTCGATGCCCACTGAAACGCGCACCAGATCCGGCGTGATCCCGTTCGCCCGCCGATTCTCCTCCGGGAAGCTGATGTACTGCGACGACCAGGGATGAATGATCAGAGTCTTGCAGTCACCCAGGTTCGCCAGATGATAGGCGAGCTTCACGTTGCGGATGAGGTCAAAGCAAGCCTTCTCGTTTTCCAGGCCGAACGTCAGCAGCGCGCCGTATCCCTTGCCCTGGAACTGAGCTTTCGCGATCTCGTGCGCCGGGCTTTTCGCCAGGCCGGGGAAGTTCACCCACTTCACCTTGGGATGCCCGTCCAGGAACTCCGCCAGCTTGATCGCATTGCTCAGATGTCGCTCCATCCGAAGCGCGAGCGTGTCGAGCCCGATCAGCGTCAGGTACGACTGGAACGGCGCCTGGGTGGTGCCGAAGTTGATGTGTATCTCGCGCCAGACCTTGTCAATGTATGCGAGCTTGCCCTTCCGCTCCTTGAAGACCGCGAAGTCCGGGTACTTTTCCGCCGGCCAGTCGAACCGCCCGGAGTCAATGACCACGCCCCCGACCGCCGAGCCGTGCCCGTTCATGTACTTCGTGGTCGAATGCACGACGATGTCCGCGCCGTACTCGAACGGCCGGAACAGGTACGGCGTCGCGAGCGTGTTGTCCACGATCAGCGGCGCCTGGTTCGCATGAGCCAGATCGGCGAGCGCCCGGATATCCGGCACGTCCATCTTCGGGTTGCCGATCGTCTCCACGAACAGAAGCTTCGTCTTGGGCGATACCGCCGCCTTCCATGCTGAAAGGTCGCTGCTCTCGACCAGCTTGACCTCGATCCCCAGCTTGCGGAGGACGTTGTTGTAGAGCAGGAACGTGGACATGAAGAGCGAGTTGCCGGACACGATCTCGTCGCCGGCGCGGCAGATCGCGAGCACCGCGTCCGTGATCGCGGCCATCCCCGATCCGGTGACGACGGCATCCAGACCGCCTTCGAGGAGATTGAGTCGCTTCTCCAGTGCCTGGTTCGTCGGATTGCGCAGCCTCTGATATATGAACCCTGGCTGCTTGCCCGCGAAGACGTCCGACAGCTCCTCGGCGGTGTCGAACCGGTGCGAGGCGCTCTGGTAGATAGGCGCCAGTGTGGCCGCCTTCCACTCCTTAGGCGTCTGCGCGCCGTGGATGACCAGTGTATCGAACTTCCATTTGTTGTTAGCCATTGACGGGGCCCTCCTTCTCGGTGCCGGCATGTCGTTCCCCCGGGGCCGGCCTGCCTGCGCACATTATACCAGATACCAGGGACAAATGAGCGGTTGAGATGCGCCGGATGGAGTCCCCGGAGGGGGACTTTGTGTGTCCGCAGCCGTGACTTCAGTCGCCGGGCGGTTTGGATGGGTTCGCCGTGGGCGGTTCGCGGAGGCCCAATCAGCGGGGACTGAATGACTCGTAGAGTGCCGGGAGCGCCTCGCGGAGGGCGGCTTCGTTCTGCTTCGGGTCGCCTCGGTCATACATCAAGAAGTTCGTCCGGCGGTCGGTAGTCGCCCACGTGAACGTCCCATCGTCATTGACCTTGATCGTGCACGGCTTGAGATCGTTCGGAAGCACCGTGTCCGAGAGCTTGACCTCAGCTTCGGGCACGATCCGAAAGTGCCCGTCCGCCCGCCTCACGAGCTTCCTGCGCGAGACCTGCATCCAGAGAGCCGTTTCCCAGACGTTGTGTTGCCGCGCCCGAATTCGAGCCATCACGTCCTCCGGCACGGGATCGTCCAGCACCCGCAGGAAGTCCGACCTCGATGACCGCTCGAATGAGTAAGCCGCGTAGCCCCGCAGGAGGGGATTCATCCGCCCGATGAACTCCAGATTCGGCAGAAGCCAGTATGTATTGTGCGCCCCGTATGCGAACGCGCCGTCCTTCGTGCCGCACGGATAGACCGCGATCGGGAGGTCGGATCGGAGCAGGCAGACGATCGCCTGTGGATCGAGCATCACGTTCCATTCGAGGAATCCCGGCTCGGATGCTCCCGCCGAGAGGTGAACCCGCCGAACCTTCGACCGAAGCAGGCCCGGCTCGCGATTGTACGCCGCCGCAAGTGTGCGCGCCGAGCCGAACGACAGTATCTCGACCTTCTCTTTCGATTCTCTGAGCGTTTTGATGATGAGTTCGACGCCGGTCTGCTGGAACTTCGGCATGTCGAGCGCCTTGTCGGATGGGGATTTCAGCCTGCGAAACGGCCCGATCCCATACGGCACATCGCGGTCGAAGATGTAGTTGAGCTGCGTCACGGGGATGATGCCCGGATCGCGCGGGCCGGTCGGGTCGTTGTAGATCGGATTCTGATGCTCGGTCGTCGGCTCGCGGTATTCCTGCGTGACGTCCAGGATCACGGCCCGGAGGTCAACTTCGGGGAGCGCGTAGCCGGCGATGAGATCGAGGTTGTCTCCGGGATCCTGGTGCGGATGATAGAGGTCGGTGATGTCAATGATCGGCGTGCGTCCGGGGGTTCGAGTCTCCGCTCCCGAGGACGACACGCCGATCGCAAGACTCGCCAGGCCGAGTCCCGAAGCCCGGAGGAAAGTTCTCCTCGAGGTCCTCACCGCACCTTCTCCACCGTCGCCCCCGCATGCTTCGCGAACTCATCCGAGGCCCACATCTGCCACTCCGGCTGGACCCCCAGCGAGCGCACGTCGCCGTAGTACCCGCAGATGAAGCCTCCGCCGCCGCTCCCGAGCTTGTCAATCAACTCCCGCGCGCACGACCGAATGTAATGCTCGCTCCCGGTCGGCAGGTCGCGCTGGATGTCAACCGGCGACCAGATCGCCGTCCTGCCGCGACACGTTTCCGCCAGAAAGTCGAGGTCGGAGAGCGTCGGCTGATCGAGCTGGAGCACCTTGATCCCCATGTCAACCAGCGCGGGGATGATGTCTTTGATGTATCCGCACGAGTGCATCCAAATCGCGAGGTCGAGGCTCTTCGCGTGCTCCACCAACTCGCGAAATCCCCACTCGAACATCTCGTGCCAGAGATCCGGCGAGACGAGCAGCCGCTCCTGAGTGCCCCAATCCTCCGCGAACATCAGCCCGTCGCAGTCCGTCGTCGCCCACTGGTCCATACACCGCTTCAGAATATCAACCACCTTGCGATGGAGGGCGTTCACCTCGTCCGGGTACAGGAGCACGTCCGCGAGGAATCCCTCGATCGTTCGCATGTAGCGCATGATGGCGAACGGGAATCCGGGCAGACCGCCGATGTGGTACCTGTCCGGGTCTGCGGCGAAGACCTCGCGCGCCTTGTCGTATCTGAGAGGCAGATCGAGCCTCGGCATCTCGTACTTCTTGAGCTGCGACCAGTCTTTCATGACGCCCTCGATGACCTCTCCGCGACTCGTGTTCGGGAGGCATTTCCAGACGTTGTGCCACTCGTCCTCCCACTGCTTCGCGTCCTGGAGATCCCAGGTTCTCCAGGGCTTCCAGTCGGGATCCGCCGTTGTTCCGCAACTGCAGATGTCGTGCGGATATGGCTCTGGAAGAGTCATCGGACACCGGTCCGGGTTGTCGAAGGTGATGCACCGTTTCACGCGCTCTCGGCTCGTCAAAGGTTTCCCCCGTAGAGTGTTCTTGCTTTCCTTAGCTTTCGTCGGCCTCCACGGTAATCCCTGCGGCGTGCTCGATACTCGATACTTGATGGGGCTCCGGGGAGGGCGAGTGTCCTCACGAGCCGCCGCGTCCAGCGGACGCGGAAGACGGGGTGGAATTCAACGCCCGGCATTCGACGCTTTCCCTCTCCATCGGGTATACTGTAAGCCAGTCTCATGCAATCCGGAGGCGAGGCGAGATGATTGATCTCATCAGCGATACCGTAACGAAGCCCACTCCCCAGATGAGGCGGGCGATTGCGGAGGCCGAGGTCGGCGATGCCCAGCGTGGCGAGGATCCGACCGTCAACCGCCTGCAGGACGCCGTCTGCGAGCTGCTCGGCAAGGATGCGTCGCTCTTTCTTCCGTCGGCGACGATGGGAAACCAGATCGCCTACAAGGTCCACACGCGGCACGGCGACGAGATCATCATGGACCGCCTCTCGCATCCGATCCACTTCGAGGGCGGCTCTCCCGCGTTTCTCTCCGGCGTCATGATCTGCCAGATGAACGGCGACAGGGGTGTCTTCACGGCGGAGGATGTGCTGGCCGCGATCCGCCCGGACGATCCGCATTCTCCGCGAACGCGGCTGGTTTCCGTGGAGAATACGCACAACCTCGGCGGCGGGAAGGTTTGGCCGCTCGGAAAGCTGCTCGAAGTCTGCGAGGCGGCGCACGAAAACGGCCTGCATGTGCACATGGACGGCTCGCGGCTGATGAATGCCGTGGTCGCGAGCGGCATTTCGGCGCGCGAGACAACCGCCGGCGCGGATTCGGTCACGCTCTGTTTCTCGAAGGGGCTGGGCGCTCCGGTCGGCGCGGCATTGGCCGGCTCGAAGGATTTCATCAAGGAGGCCCGCCGATGCCAGCAGGTCTTCGGCGGCGCGATGCGGCAGTCCGGAATCATCGCCGCGGGCGCGCTCGACGGCCTGCAGCATCACGTGGAGCGCCTCATCGAGGATCACGGGAACGCCAGACTCCTCGCCGAACGCCTGGCGCGGGAGGACGGGATCGCCGTTGACCCGGCGGAAGTCGAGACGAACATAGTCTACTTCCGCGTGGACGGGACCGGCATGAGCGCGGCGGACTTCGTCGCCCGGCTGAAGGATCGCGGAGTCCGCATGGGCGCGTATAAGGACGGCCGCATACGGGCGGTGACCCACCTGGACGTGGGCGAGTCGGATATCGTCAAGGCGGTTGACGCCATCCACCAGATGCTCGCCGACTTCGATGCGGCGCGGGTGTAGCTTAGCACCGGCCTAGCCAGAAAAAAGTTCTTGACATCTTCGGCGCGCGCCGTGTATCATAGACACATAAGCATATGTTTATGGAGGTTCAGCGGTGGCGGCGGTTGAGGTCTTCAAAGCGCTGGGCGATCCGACCCGCATCAGGATAGTGGAGATGCTCGCCGAGAACAGCGAGATGTGCGTCTGCCGCATATACGAGCGGCTCGGAATGAGCCAGCCCGCGGTATCGCACCATCTTGCCGCCCTCAAGCACGCCGATCTCGTCCGAGCGCGGAGAGACGGTCAGTGGATCCACTACTCACTCAACCGCGAGACGCTGTCCGGCGTTGCTCTGGATTCCGTGCAGGGCCTGATCGAGAAACTGGATTCGGCCCCCGCGCGGATGGAGGAGTGTCCTAAATCAAGACCTTGACGATCAAGTGACAGCGTGTCCGCGGGGGCCCCATGTCCCGCCTCCGGGGCCCGGATGGCATGCGATTACAGAAGGGAGACGCGAATGAAGAAAAGGAATCTGTTGGGCATCGTGAGTGTTTTAGTGATCAGTGCGGTTGTCACCGCAGGCATCGCCACACAGCACAAAGGGGATGCGATCGGGGGCAAGCCGGCCGTCACGGCCTATGCAGCCTCCACCAAGTCAACCAAGAGTGTCAAGTCCGCGGCGCCGAAGGAGTCGCCCGCCGAGGTGGCCGTCCGGGCTGCCGGAGCGCGAAAACGTCATATCTTCGTTACCTTCTACAAGAAAGGTGACGCCTCCAGCGACAAAATGCTGGCGGCGATGCGGTCGGCCAAAGGAAAGCTGTCGAGCCGGGCCAACTTCGTCAACGTGGACGTAGGCAACACTGGCAACCAGGGATTGATACAGCGATATGGAGTAGATAGTGCTCCCATTCCGTTGACTCTGGTCCTCGCACCCAATGGCGCGGTGACCGCGGGCTACCCCAGGGAGATCAAGTCCACGGATTTTTCGGACGTCTTTGTATCGGACGGACTTGCGGATGTGCTGAAGGTACTCCAGAGCGGCAAGCTTGCGGCCGTCTGCGTTCAGAGCGCCAGGACCAAGTTCAACAAGGAGAGCTCGTCCGCCGCCGAGGGTCTGAAGGCGGACTCGCCGGTTGCCGGCAAGGTAGGTGTGGTGAAGATAGACCCGACGGACGGGACGGAACTGAAGTTCCTGCAGCAGTGCAAAGTGGACGTCAAAGCCGCGAATGCGCAAATACTGCTCATCCTTCCGCCCGGCAGGTTGATCGGCAAGTACGATGGTGACACCACCACGGACAAGCTAATGGCGGAGCTCCAGCAGGCTCTGAGTTCATGCGGCACTGGCTGTGCCCCCAGCGGGTGCGGTCCGTAACGACGGGGACGTCTCAGGAGATACAAGCAAAGCATGACAAGACTCGATATAGTGCTCAAGGAACTGTTGGAACGGAAGAGCCAACTGGTGACCAGCTTCATCGCGATCACTCTCGGGATCATGGTCATCGTAGGGATACGCACGGTGACTCACTTCTCAGAGAAGGCGGTCGCAAGGGAGTTGGATAACCTGGGCGCGAACG
>Ga0315284_10018014_pt1 | contig 10012 bp, 5 predicted proteins | sample YL17G09_16_MG_FD_203696 | JGI IMG/M metagenome (GOLD analysis project Ga0315284, IMG submission 203696) | Sediment microbial communities from Yellowstone Lake, YNP, Wyoming, USA - YL17G09_16 | ecosystem: Environmental > Aquatic > Freshwater > Lake > Sediment | place: USA: Wyoming | collected...
CCCGACTGCGCCCTGCCTATGCAAAAAGTCGCTACCGGTGAGCTGACAAATCGTATCGTATCATATATCGCCATCGTATCATCTACCGTCCCGCCCGGCGAATTGATATACAGGCTGATTTCACTGTTGCGCTTCAGGTTGTCCAAATAAAGTATCTTCATTATGACCTCAGCCGCCCGTGCGTAGCTAATCTCCCCGATGAGAAAAACAATCCGGTTCTCCAGCAGCATATCGTCTAAGCTCATCTGCCTATACCGCTGATACGGCCCATACTGGTCGTATATATTCACATCTTTCCCGCCACTCTTTACTACACGTTCACCTGTCATTCCTTAATCCCTTACTATGAACAATGAACTATGAACACTGAACTAATTTCGGTTATTTTTATTTACCGGTTTTCTTTTTTGCTGGTTTCGTCTTCTTTTTGCTCTTTTTTTCTTCTTTTTTTTCTTTTTCTTTATCAGAATCGCTCTTTTCAGCCGCCTTTTTGACCTTTTTTTCGCTTTTTTCTTCAATTTTCGCTGGTTTTACCGCCTTCTTTTTGGCCTTTTTCGCCGGCTTTTCCGCCTCAACCTCCGTTATTTTCGCAGTTTCCAGCATCTTCGCCACACATTTGTTCTCACGCACCTGCAATTTAAACTGACCCAGCGACCCGTCCCGCTCCATTTCCTCTCGCATTCTTTCCGGCCTTTGCCGCCGCTGTATCGCCGCCTGCGCAATATGCCCGTTAAGCTCCTCCTCGCTTACACTTATTCCAAGCTGCTCGGCGACCTTGTCCATTATAAAGAACAACTTTAGCTGCTCTTTCGCCTGTTCCTCACTGCCGGCCTTGAGCTGCTCAATATGCACCGCAAGCTGCTCGTGAGTCAATCCCCGCATCCGCAGGTTCACATACTGTCTTTGCAGCAGCGTTTCTGCCTGGTCGGCGACAATATTCAAAGGCAGGTCAAAATTAGTATTATCGAGCATATACTTATAAATCTGGCCGTTCATCAGGTCTCTCGACTGCTGCTCCAATCGTCCAACCAGCACATCGCGCACCCTTTCCCGCAGTTCTCCCTCATTCGCCACACCATACTTTTTGAAAAACTCCTCATCCAGCGGCGCAGGCCTGAGCCACTTTATCTCCTTAATGGTAATCTTGATGGTCACCTTTTTGCCGCGATACTCTTCCTTGAAATATGTCTTCGGCACCTCAATCTCAGCTTCCCTCACCTCTCCCGCCTTTGCCCCCTCCAGAACCTCATCGAGTTTATGCACCGGCACAGCCCCCACAAAACCGTTTTCTTTTGCATATACCTCGATATTGTCGAACTTTTCCTCTTCCTCAACGCCCTCGACCTTCAAAACCGCATCTGCTATCACCTGGTCTTCAGCCTCAACCTTGCCTTCCTCACGCGGCGCCCATACACCCGCCCACTCCTGTAACTGCTCAATCTCATCGTTGATTTGCTCATCAGCAACTTCAAGCTTTGTTTTATTTACAGGTATACCCTCAAGCGCCGGCAAAGCAAATTCCGGACGCACCTCAACCTCAAATTCAAACTTTAGCGCCCCCGTTTCTGGCAGCTGAATCTTTTCAAATTCAATCTTCGGCTCGCGAAGTGCGTCTATCTTGTTGTCTTTCATCGCCGCATCGCTTGCATCAGCCAGAAGTTTCAGCTTTATCTGCTCCGAAACATCTTTGCCGAACCGTTTTTCAAGAAGCCGGCGAGGCGCCCGCCCCCTTCTGAAGCCCGGCACCATTGCATCTTTCCGCAGGGTCTCATACTGCTCATCCGTGGCGCTTTTCACCGTCTCTTCCGGTATCTCCACACAGACCTTTTTCTTGCACGGCCCCGCTTCTTCTATCGTTACCACATTTTTTGACACCGTTGTTTTCTGTTCTTCGGCCATTTTTCTGCTCCCAAAAATAATTTTTGTCATTCCCGCGAAAGCGGGAATCCAGTTTTTTACCTACTGTGTTAATCCGTGTCTTTATTTTTACCTTTTATTTTCTCTGTGTTCTCTGTATCCTCTGTGGCTTTTAAAGAAATAACAAACAAAAAAGGCTTCAGGAAATTACTTCCCTTAGCCCACTTTTCAAAATCCACCTCCGTGTAATTATTCAACATATCGGAGACCAATGCCAAACTATTTCTTTAGCCGGTAACTCGCCGATACTATATCTAACGACTATCGACTAACACAGCGGGTGATGAGGCTCGAACTCACGACATTCACGTTGGCAACGTGACGCTCTACCACTGAGCTACACCCGCAGTTCGACTACACAAGTATATAAATCCCTTTCCCGCTTTTCAAGCGGCTTTCTGAGAAATTTTTGGACCTGCCCCGCCTCTTCACGAAGCCGCCATAGCCGAGGCCCCTTTACGCTCCGACCCGCCCGCAATAGGCACGTCAATCCGAAACCGGTCTCGCCGGCGGCAGGTAAATGAACAGGTGTCCTCTCCGGTCGCTCTCACCTGCATAGATTGTACCGTCCAGACCCGTTGTCATACATTCGAATTGGTCGCCGCGCCAGCAATAATATGGACTCCTGTCCACCGCCATCACTCCCAAATCGGAAAAGACGCCGCCTTGCGGGTTATATGAAAACAGGCGGCACGGCTCGGTCCGCTCCCCGGCAATCATATACACCTTACCATCGCACCCGCCGGTCAGCGCACGCATTCGCCGGCTCACTCGCGGCTTGCCGAAATTGTTCAACTTCATTTTGTCAGGCTCAAAAGAAAAAAGAAAGCCGTCACAGCTCGCGCCGTAAATCAGGCCGTTCGCACCTTTCGCAAAACATTCAACCGTCGGGTATCCTTCGTATAACTGAACAGGATAATACTCACCCGGAAGTTTAACATCAGTTACACTCAGAAATTTATCTCCCGGCTCGTAATAATACAAAAAGCCATCCGAACCCGAAGTAAATACCCTTCCGGAGTCATCGCAAATCAAGGCTCGCGGCAGGGTCCTCCAGTCACGTTCCGGACCATGAAAAACTATCTTCTTGTTCGTCTCGCCGAGGTCGCAGAATATCTTTTCCCCGGTCTGGTATTTAAATATATGGCCGTTAGGATAGGTCAAACCGTAAATGACACCCCTGTCCCCGTCAATTGTCAGTGCATATATGCCGTCACCCGGCACCGGCACACCCAAATCCTCCGCCGGGCAGTTATGGTCAGCCAGGTATACTTTGCCGTCGTTCCTGGTCGGGTCATATCGCAGCAGATGCCCTCCCTTGTACCCATCATAGGGTTTCTTAATGTCATTCCAGAGCGAGTTGTCTATGGCATTGTCCCCGAATCCCGTCTGCCTTGAGATTTCCACCTCTTCCAGGACATTCTTCCCCGTTCCAATATAAACACAGCCTTCTCGGCCCATCACCAGGGAATGATATACCCCCTGATGTCCGGCCAGCCTGCCCAGATGTTTTACCTTGTTCGTCTTTGGGTTATAAACAAAAAGATAAGCAACGTCCCCGCTTGTGGCTCCGTATATCTTCCCACTCTGTGCGGTCACAAGCGAGGTAATAGCGGAACAATTGGGTGGAATAATGTTTACTTCGAGATAGCCGAGGTCACGCAGCTCCAAACGCTGGCATTCATAATTAGGGTTCACCCAATGTTGTGCAAATGACACGGAAAAAGTGCAGAAAATCATCAGGATAAATGCGAAATGTGAAAAACGCTGTTGTTGGGTCGTCTTGATTTGAATCTTATATTCCATAACTCATCTCCCGTCTCGGTTCGGCTTATATATCAGCAGCGACATCTTAAATGGATACTTTTCCATGGCCAGTCCGGCCTTTTCTTTCTCGTCCTTTGCTTCCACCGCACCGCAAAAATAAATCGTCCCATCCGGACCGCAGGTGGCGCCGCCGCAGCCGAACACGTTGCGTCCGTCTTTGGTCTTTAGAATACCAGGATACTCACGTTTGCCTGTCCGCAGGTCGTATGTTATCAGTTCCGAACCAGGCGACATCCTGATGGCTCCGAAATTTTCCGCCAGGTCAACCGCTCCAAGATTCTGCATAAAATCAAATGCCACACCGACAGGCGCATAATAAATCTTCCTGTCCCTGCCGATTGTAAAGGCAAGCGTTGAATATGGAACGTTTTTGTGGCCTGTATGGTAGAAGTATTCGCAGCATAATTTTTCCAAAACAGTGACCTTCCCTTCGGGGCCGTCCTTGGGGTCGTAGCGGAAAAGAACGGAGTCTCCGCCGGTTACACCGTAAATTACCTTCTCGACAGGGTCCCATTCCACGACCCGCCATATCGCCTTGCGTTCCAGCATCGGGTTGGTCATCATCCGCGGAAAAATCGCAGCATCGTATGGAATCGAGACAGACAGGTCGTAAATCCTCTCGGTTTTGGCATCGTATTTCCAGATTTTGGCCCCCGGCGGGTAACAGCCGTACACATTTCCCTCCTCGTCTATCGCTATGGAGCGAAGCACATCCCAGTTGTCCACCCGGCCCAGGTCGCGGGTGACCCTGCGCTCGATATCGAACCGGAAAATATGACCGCTCCAGTCCGTTGCGAAAAGGTAATTCCTCCGCCGGTCGATAACAAGACCGTATGTCCCCCACACTCGGCTGTCAAGCCCCAAATCCTCAAGTTTGTCGGTTTTGGGGTCGTAGCGAATCCAATGATGGCCCTGCCAGCTCGAAGGCTCTATATTCACAGGGCCGCCGTCTTCGCACATCGTGCCGAAGTAGATTCGACCGTTGCTGTCTTCCACAGGTTTTGTGTGGAGCTTGCATGTGGTGCGAGTGCCTTTGCCTTTTTCGCCGAGAAATTCCGGTATGTCCGCAATGTGGCGAATACTGTCCGCCGCAGGGTCATACTGGTAAAACTGCGATGGTCCTCCGTGCACACAAAGACAGATGTAAACTTTGCCGTCGCTCGCCGTGGAAATGCCGCTGTACATCGAGCTTTCCTTGCGGCCGCCGGGAAAGTCACGGGCCTCTACGTACGCATACTTCTCCTCTGCCTGTGCGAAACTCTTATATCCGCAGACCCCGCTGAGTTGTAGAAAAACGGCAAAGAAAAACGCAAACTCGGCTCTATTTACATGACCCTGCTTACGCATTTTAATCAGTTCCCTCTTCTTGCTTTCTCTCATCCCGGCTCTCCTCTGATATTTTAACTAACGGCAGCATTTACTCGGCTATACACAATCAAACTCCTGATTTACTGTCAAGAAGATTTTGGTAATTCGGATTTGTCTCGAATTTCGGATTTTCTTTCACGCAATACGATGCCCCGAGTTGTTTATGATGCCTGAATCTCTCAAAACCAGTTGCCAAAAAGAAAACTTTTTTATTGGCTTTTCCCTAATTGAATATAAGCATTTCCCGCATTGAACCGCAACTTGCTATCTTATATTATTTAATCTAATGACTCGAACGGCACAGATTTTCAGAAGGAGTCTTTGATGTTTAAGAAAATATATACGGCAAAGTCAAATGCGTTACTTCTTGCCGCTGAAAATCTACCTGCCGATTGTCCTAAAAGGAATCATAAAAAATCGTTTTTTTCCTGTACAAGGATACCGGCTTATATAATAAGCCACCACAACGAGCAAACTGTTACACACCTTGAGTTCCACGTAGGCCATTGGCCGCAGGTTGTGAAGCGGTCTCTATTGGGAGGGACTCTCGGGGGGAACGTTTATGGGTTAGAGACATCCGCTCAACCCGCGGCCGGGCCTGCTCGAAAAAAATCAAATCGCCCTTTTCTCCTCCGCTCGAGTCTGCCGACAGCACCGCAGCGGGTTGCCTTTATTCCTCACACAGTCGCCTTTTTCGCTCAGGCAAACGGACACCTATCAGCAATTTGCCTACTTCCTCAAAAAACAGCTCTATCGGCCGACAAGGCCGAACTGGGGACAACGGGGATATGCCTCCAATCCGCTAACGTCTCCATATTTGACCTTGCTGACGGTGCCGCGGCAGACTCAACTTTTTTCCCGCCATAGCATAAAATCCATTTTTCGCAGTATGATATCCGCACAACAATACACGATTTTGTAGGACACGCTTCATCGCACGCAGTTATTCCGCAAAAATGTTTAGTCGTTATGTTTAGCCCTGCCACCTGCCTGCCCTCGAATGTCTGCCGCGGCGTAGTGTTCTGTCGCAGATTGTTTGAGGGATTGTCATGCTGAACGAAGTGAAGCATCTGGCCCTCAGATAGGAGATTCTTCGCTGCGCTCAGAATGACACCTTTCATCATTTAACCTGCGACAAAACAGTAGTCCCGATGCCGTTTATCAGGACGAAGCCGGGCCGTTGTCGGGATTTATTGCGGGGTTACTTTCTTTCGCAACTTGCCCTCCGTCCTTTTGGCAGGCTTGTCCGCCGTAGATGGATTACCTGCATGAGACCCTCTTTACCGTAAACCCAATGTGGTTCAGGATTTTCTTTTGATTTGCACACCCGCCGCCTTTCTATCCTGAAAATTCCCCCACAATCTTTGAGATGGTTTTTCCATACAAAACCGCTTGCTTTACAAAAAATTAGGTGGTAAGATTCGGCAGACGCAAACAGAATTTGTAATCATACACAGGCAAGATGCTGAAAACATATACAAGAGAAATCCTTAAAATTATCCAAAAAGGTGATGCCAGAGAAGAAAGCTTTTATAGAGCATTAGCATCGCTGGTAGAAAGTTTTGCCCAATCAATAAGCAAGGCGAAAACAGAAATAACAATTCAGCCCGCAAAGACCGAAGCTGGAAATCCCGACTTTAGAGTATGGGACGGCAAACAGCATATAATCGGTTACATCGAGGCAAAACCTCCTCACGAGGAAAACCTTGACAAAGTCGAGGAATCCGGACAATTCGAACGGTATAAAAAGACTTTTCCCAACGTTATTCTGACGAACTTTTTTGAATTCAGGCTGTATCGGGACGGCACTTTAATAGACAAGGTTCAAATAGGCAGACCCTTCATTGCTACACAGCTCAAGCAGCCGCCGCCGGTGGAAAATGAGGACTGCTTTTTTGAACTGCTGAATAAGTTTTTCGCCTTTTCTCTCCCGAGAACATACACACCGAAAACACTTGCCGAAGCACTTGCAGGCAGAACACATTACCTGCGGGAGCAGGTGCTTTTCGACATCAATACAAACAGCAGTAAATTGGCAGGGTTCTATGAGGCATTTCAGCAGCATCTCATTGCAGGCCTTACAAAAGAGGATTTCGCCGATATGTATGCCCAGACCGTAACCTATGGCCTTTTTGCTGCAAGCACACGTTCCAACGGCGATTTTAACAGGAAACTTGCCTTCGATAATATCCCCAAAACCATAGGCATCCTGCGGGATGTATTTCGATTTATTTCCCTCGAAGAACCCGGGCCGCTGCTGGACTGGATAATTGACGATATCGTAAACGTGCTGGCAGTTGTGGATGTAAAACAAGTCCTCCATAAATATTTCGTTGAAGGCAGGGGCAGTGACCCCATCGTGCATTTTTACGAAACGTTTCTTGCAGAATACAACCCCGCCGAACGGGAACGCCGCGGCGTCTATTACACCCCGCAGGAAGTCGTCTCTTATATCGTCCGCTCTCTGAATATTCTCCTCAAAGACCTTTTCGCAAAGGCAGACGGCTTCGCAACCGATTCGGTAACAGTCCTTGACCCTGCTGCCGGGACACTGACGTTCCTTGCGGAAACTGCAAACGTGGCCGTCAACGATTTCTCAGTCCGATACGGCACAGCGGGCGTAAGCGAGCTGATAAAAAATCACATCCTGAAAAATTTTTACGCCTTTGAGCTGATGATGGCCCCTTATGCAATCGCACACCTGAAAATGGGATTTCTGCTGGAAGAGCTGGGTTATAAACTTGGTGACGACGACAGGTTCAAGCTATACCTGACAAACACCCTTGAGCTGGAGGAGCTTAAGCAGAGCAACCTGCCCGGAATGAGTTCGCTCTCGCAGGAATCCCACGCCGCAGGCAAGGTCAAAAAGGATACTCCCATATTGGCCATTCTCGGCAACCCCCCTTATTCGGGACATTCCGCCAACCGAAGCTGGAAACTCAATGAAAGTGGAAAACGCCTGCCTACCTTTATCGGTGAGCTTATCAGGGATTATTATCAGGTCGATGGTCAGCCTTTGGGCGAGAAAAATCCCAAATGGTTACAGGACGATTATGTGAAATTCATTCGCTTCGCCCAGTGGAAAATTGACCAGGCAGGCCAGGGCGTTCTCGGCTTTATCACCAATCACAGCTATTTAGACAACCCCACCTTTAGAGGTATGCGCCAGTCCCTGATGAACAGCTTCGACCATATCTATATCCTCGACCTGCACGGCAACAGTAAGAAAAAAGAAAAATGTCCCGATGGCTCAAAAGACGAAAATGTCTTCGACATCCAGCAGGGTGTCGCTATTCTCTTGGCCGTCAAGAAGAAAAACCTCAAAAAAAAGGTTATGCATAGAGATGACTGGGGACTGCGCGAAACCAAATACAACTGGCTCAGAAAAAATGACCTTAAAACCACAAAATGGCAAAAGCTTGCTCCCAAAAAAGAATTTTACTTCTTTGTGCCGAGAGATGAAAGGTTGCTGGTCGGCTATCAAAAATACACAAAAATAACGGATATATTCCCCATAAACAGCGTGGGTGTCGTAACAAGCCGTGATAAGTTTGTCATTGCCGCTGATAAAACGGAACTGACAAACCGCATAAGGATGTTTTGCAATGAGGATATTCCAGACGGCACTATCAAGCGAAGCTTTGAGTTAACAGAAAACAGACGTTGGAAATTAAAAAACGCACGAAACAAAGTCCGGCAGACAGATGAATGGGAAAAAGAAATAATGCCCGTTCTCTACAGACCCTTCGACAAACAATGGATTTTCTATGATGATGCCGTTGTGGAAAGGTCAAGAAAAGATGTTATGCGTCATATGATACAGAAAAACATGGCACTCTGTGTTGGAAGAGCAGGTAATGTTGTCGGTTTGGAGAAACCCTGGAATGTTGTTTTTTGTGCAGAATATATTGCAGATTTGAATCTTTTTTATAGAGGCGGTAACGTAAATTTCCCTCTTTATCTTTATCCCGATGCGGACTTGTATAACGGCGGCGGCAATTACCAGCGAGAAGTGAATATAAAACCTGAAATACTTGAAAAACTGAAAAACGCTTATAAAAAGAACCTCCGCCCCGAACAAATATTTTATTACATATACGCCGTTTTATATTCCAACCATTATCGTCTGAAATACGCGGAATTCTTAAAGAGCGATTTCCCGCGAATACCGTTCTGCGAAGATTATAGTTTATTTATCGCTATGGGCAAACTCGGCGAAAAGCTGGTCGGCCTCCACCTGATGGAATCCGACAAGCTGAATAAGCCCGCTGCCAAATTTGAGGGCAAAGGCGACAATCTGGTAACAAAAGTCGAATACAATCAGAAAGAAAATCTTGTATACATAAACCCCACCCGGCATTTCGGGCCGGTCGGTTCGGATGTATGGGAATACCAGATAGGCGGCTATCAGGTCCTGGCTAAATGGCTCAAAGACAGAAAAGGAAAGAGACTCTCGCTGGAGGACATAAAACATTACTGCCGAATCGCAACCGCAATAAAGGAAACCATAATCATACAGAAAAAAATAGATACTATCTGCTCGGCAATTTAAAATGTATTACTCCCCACTTCACCCAACTAACAATTCCCTCTCCGCCGTCCGCTATCTTTAAATTCAATCATCCGCGCATTGTGCTTTTAAGTAAAATCAGGAAAAAATAAAATTTTTTACAACCTCCTTTATTCCTTATCTAACAACGGGTTATCACATATCTTCATGGCCTTCATCAGCTTCGTGGTGAGCCTTTTTCAACCCGAATGCGCATGTCTGCCCCATTATAGGAGACTCTACGTCCCTATATTTGGAGCAAAGCGTTTTATGGGAGTTTCGTTTTGGTCATTAAAATTTCGGCCATTCGAGTTTGTTTCGGATTTCGTGCTTCGGATTTCGAATTTTTGG
>Ga0315284_10018016_pt1 | contig 10012 bp, 9 predicted proteins | sample YL17G09_16_MG_FD_203696 | JGI IMG/M metagenome (GOLD analysis project Ga0315284, IMG submission 203696) | Sediment microbial communities from Yellowstone Lake, YNP, Wyoming, USA - YL17G09_16 | ecosystem: Environmental > Aquatic > Freshwater > Lake > Sediment | place: USA: Wyoming | collected...
CGGCCGTTCCGGATGACGAGGTCAAATTCGACCTTGTTGGGGACCGAGGGTGCTTTCACACATGCGGCTCCGGTCACCAACATCAAGAATAGTGTCGCTGCAATTGCCTTTTTATTGAGCATCGAATTCCCCCTTGGCAGTGCCACGAGCATAGCACCCAAGCCGTGCAAAGGAAATCATCCGATTTTCACTCGTGACGCAGGGAGGAACTATGATGACAGGCTACTCAACCTCGAAATTTTCATTAAAACCAGGGACGAGGGACGCAACCCTATTTTCTGATTTGCGCCGCACGATCCCGAGCGATTGGCAAATTAAAATAGGGCCCCTGGTTTTCCCTCTGCGCTATCCTTGACATCTGTATTAGTATTGTCATTCGTGCACGAGCCTTCGCGGCTGAAGCGCAAGGCGTTGGGCGGATTTTGATCCAAAGGCAATGGCAGAACAAGTCTGAGTACAGGGGAAAGAGATGCGATGAAGCCGACAGCGTATATTGAGACAACCGTCATAAGCTATCTCACCGCGCTTCCGAGCCGCGACCTGATCCTGGCGGCGCACCAGTAGGTGACGCGAGAGTGGTGGAGTGCTCGCGATGCGTTCGACTTGTACGTCTCACAGCTCGTGCTGGATGAAGCGTCGGCTGGTGATTGCGCGGCGGCCGCACGTCGAGCAGAAGCTCTCCGCGATCTGCCCATCCTCGACCTGACGCGACAGGCCACGCTCCTGGCGGCCGAGTTCGTTCACGCCGGCGGTATTCCCGCCAAGGCTAGAATCGACGCGCTCCACATCGCCGTGGCGTCGGTGCATGGCATGGATTACCTTGTGACGTGGAATTGCGCCCACATCGCGAATGCGATGATGCGCGGACGACTCGAAGCGATCTGTCGCAGTGCCGGCTTCGACCCACCCATAATTTGCACGCCCATTGAGTTGGTGCAGGAGGATGTGTGATGGAGCCTTCGAATCCGATCGTAGACGAAGTCCGTGAGGCACGCGAGGCACTTGCCAGGCAGTCCGATGACGATATTGAGAAGATCGTCGAAGCCGCACGAAGGCGGCAGGCCGAGAGTGGTCGCAGAGTCGTAACACGGCCGCCGAAAACGCCGCACGTTCCCAAGCGGGCGTCCTGACCATTCGGCCATCGGCTGCCCAACAAGCGAATGGAGCCGACGCGCCGCTAACCATGGACGAGGGACGCAACCCTATTTTCTGGTTTGCATCGCGCGATCCCGAGCGATTGGTAAACTAAAATAGGGTTGCGTCCCCCACTGCTCGCGACCGAAGTGTGAGCTTCGCGCCCGATGCGTATGGCCTCATCCAGCGCATTCAGGATTGCATCTCCTTCGCTGCGCATGTGAGTCGCATAGATCCCGCCGAGGCGGGCGCTTTCCGCGGCGAGAGCGATCAACTCCTCGGTTTTGGCATAAGGCGCCGGCGCATACTGCAGCGCCGTGGAAAGGCCCACAGCGCCTTCGTTCATGGCTGCGCGTACCAGCGATTTCATCTCCTCGAGCTCGGAAGGCGTAGGTGTGCGATCTCCATCACCCAGGATCATGCGCCGCACCTGAGTAGCGCCGACATAGCTCGCGATGTTAATGCCGATCCCCTGCTTCTCCAGGCGGGAGAAATACTGGCTGAAAGTGCGCCAATCGGGTGTGATCTTGAGGTGCTCATAGAACCGGCGGTCTGCCTGAAGAATGGCATCGTTGAGCGGCGCGGCAGATCCGCCTTCGCCGATAATCTCGGTGGTGATTCCCTGAAAGATTTTGGAAGGCAGGTGGGGATTGACCAGAATCGTCAGGTCGGATTGTCCCAGCATGTCAATGAAGCCCGGCGCCACCACCATTCCTGCCGCATCCACCACACGCTTGGCGCCGGCGTCCGCCAGGCGTCCTATCATTGCGATCCTGCCGTCGCGAATGCCGATATCCCCGGCATACCAGGGGGAACCGGTGCCATCGATGATCCGGCCGTTCCGGATGACGAGGTCAAATTCGACCTTGTTGGGGACCGAGGGTGCTTTCACACATGCGGCTCCGGTCACCAACATCAAGAATAGTGTCGCTGCAATTGCCTTTAATGGGTATCCCTTTCACCCCCGTACCGCCGATTTGCCGCAAATAATGGAACTGTAGGGTGCCGGACCAACGGTAACGGCCTGCTGGGCTTGGCGTTTTCCATGCCGGAAAAATATCAGCGTTTCTTACGGGGGTCAAAGGGATACCCATTTTGCCTTTTTATTGAGCATCGAATTCCCCCTTGGCAGTACCACGAGCATAGCACCCAAACCGTGCAAAGGAAATCATCCGATTTTCACTCGTGGCGCAGGGAGGAACTGTGATGACAGGCTGCTTAACCTTGAAATTATTGCGTGCCAAGGAGAGTGTCAGGCCCGAATGGCGCTTAAATAAGGAGTCCAATTGGGACCCTGTAAGGGTCCAGCCGCAAATACAATCTTGCGGTTGATCTTCGGCCCGGCCGCAAGCCAGTCTGCAATCTATTCACGGGCGCAATCGCAACCTTGAACTCGGACATCTGGGAGAATTACCTCAGGCCCGGCGCCGAAAGCAGTCTCAGGCGACCGCACTCATGAGCCAAAAATAGTGAAGGCCGCTGTCCACAGCGGCCTTCAGATACAGATCTCACTCAGCGGACGAATTGCTTCCTACGCTTGCCGAAGGAGGATGCGGTGCGATAACCAGGCTCCTCGCTTGCTCATGAGAGACCGATTAACAGCACCGGTTTTCCTATTTCTTCCTGTGCCAGACGACCACCGCAATCAAACCGGGCCCGAGCAACAGGAAAGTCGAGGGCTCAGGGATCTGCGAACCATGATTTCCGTCAATCGGGGGCGTATTATTGGTATTCGGGGCGAGCCTGTATATTGAGTCGATCCAATAGCCACTGGCACCATTAAAAGATCCTCTCTTGAGTTAGTTGTTAGGCGGGTGGTTTTGGCGTTGCAACCCATCTGGGCATTGGATTATTCTAAGCAACAGTCACCATCTTCCTGCGGGGCATAGCCATGACCGATTTCGCCTTACCTAACTATAAGATTCTGGAGAAACTCGGCCAGGGGGGTATGGGCGAGGTCTTCCTTGCCCTGGATACCCGGCTGAATCGCAAAGTCGCGCTGAAGGTCCTGTCGCAGGAATTTCGCGATGATCCGCAGGCCCGGAAGCGCCTGCTGCGCGAGGCCAGGTCGGCCGCGACCCTCGACCACCCCTTCATCTGTAAAGTCTATGAAGCTGTGGATGAAGACGATCAGGCTTTCATTGCCATGGAGTACGTGGAAGGCCGAACGCTGGCGGAAAAGGTGGCGGGAGGCTCTCTGCCGCTGAAGGACCTCCTGGGTGTGGCGATGGAAATCGCCGAAGCGCTCGAGGTGGCTCACGACCACGGCATCGTCCACCGCGATCTGAAACCGGCAAACATCATGTTGGGGCGTGGCGGGCACATCAAGGTGATGGATTTCGGATTGGCAAAACAGGCGCGCCCTCTCTTCGGTATCGACGCCGAGATCACGACATCCAGTGCCCTGACCGAGATCGGTGCTGTCGTTGGCACGCTTGACTATATGTCTCCCGAACAGTTGCGGGGAGAGGAAGTAGATGCGCGTGCCGACATTTTTTCTTTCGGTATCATTCTCTGCGAGATGCTTACGGGCCGGAACCCTCTACACAAGCCTTCTAAAATGGAGACGGCCAGCGCAATCCTCAACAACCTGCCGGTTTCTCTGCAGCGATCGGACGTATCCTACCCATTCTTGAATCATATCGTACAGAAGATGCTGGAGAAGAAACCCGACAACCGCTACCAGTCGATCAAGGACCTGCTTGCAGATCTGCGGCTTGTGCGCACGGAGAGCATTAGCGGATCAGGGCGGCGGCTGGCTGCCATCATGTTCACGGCTATGGTTTCCTACAGCGCTACTGCGGGGCAGGACGAGGCGCTGGCCATGGATTTGCTACGTGAGCATTGGCGGCTGTTGCGCCCCATCTTCGCCAAGCACAACGGGCAGGAAGTCAAGACCATCGGCGACGCCTTCCTGGTGGAATTCCCGAGCGCAGTGCAAGCGACCCAATGTGCCATCGAGATCCAGCGCTTATTGTTTGAACGCAACTCCGAGGCCGAGCCGAACCGGCGGATCGCGCTGCGCATCGGCCTGCATCTGGGAGATGTCATTCACGAGCAAAACGACGTGTTCGGCGAGGGGATCAACATCGCCACGCGCATCCAGTCCCATGCGGATCCGGGAGGCATCTGCATCTCCGAGGATATCGCCAACCAGATCCGCAACAAGGTGGAATTTCCCATTGTGGGATTTGCGGAGACCCCACAACTCAAGAACATCGACCGCCGCATCCAGATTTTCAGGATTGCTCTCCCCTGGCTCGATACAGCTGCGGCCTTTCCCATAGCAGCACCGGCAGCGGCTCCGGCCGGAAAACCAGCCCCGTTCGGATCGGAGCTCAAGCCAATCCTCCGGCGGTTTCTATCCCGTCCCCGCAAGTGGGCGCTCGGCTCCGCCTCAGTGCTCACCGTCATCACGGTTATCGTCATCTTCGTTTGGATCAACGGCAGCAAGCCTGTCCTCTCCTTCTCGCCGCGTGAATGGATCCTGATCGCCGATTTTGAGAACCAGACCGGGGAGAATATCTTCGATCAGTCGCTGAACACGGCGCTGAACGTCTCCATGCAACAGTCGCAATATGCGAACGTTCTCTCTCGGTCCCGCATTTCGTCAGCTCTGAAAAGAATGAAGAAGCCGTCGGATCAGAAAATTGATGAGGCGATCGGCAGTGAACTGTGCCAGCGCGAGCACATCCGCGGACTGATCATCCCCGGCATCAGCAAAGTCGGGCAGAAGTACACGCTCGCCGCCCGGATCGTCGATCCGTATACCGGCGATACGGTCCGTTCCTATTTGAAGCCGGCGGCGGATCAAGATCAGATTCTGTCGAGATTGGACGCGCTGGCGGCTGAGATTCGCCATGATCTGGGGGAGTCCTTGGCTTCCGTGCGACAGAACAGCCGAGAGCTTTGGAAGGTGACGACGTCTTCTCTCGAGGCTCTTAAGCTGTATACCGACGGCACATCTCTATGGACCAAAGGCGAGTATGGGGCAGCGGTTCAGGTCTATGAGAATGCGGTGAAGCTTGATCCTGATTTTGCCCAAGCGCATTCCGCCTTGGGGATCTGTTACTGCAGCTTTATCTTCAATGACAGAGTCCGGGGGAAGGAACATCTGGAAAAGGCCTTGAAACTATCGGACCGGGTCACCGAACGCGAGCGTCAGCAAATCCAGATTCAATACGAAGACAATCTGGGCACCAAGCAGAATGCCCTGAATCTCTACCGGATCTATCTCCAGATGTACCCCGACGACACGATGTACCGCTACGACTATGCAAACTCGATCAGGGACGACCTTCAAACGGAGGAAGCTATCGCTCAATACCGGGAGGTCCTGCGGGTGGATCCTAACAATGCTCCCTCATGGATCAACCTCTCGGGATGCTATCGCACTCTCCTGAACTACCCGGAAGCCCTCAAGTGCTCTGCCAAAGCTTTCGAACTGGAGCCGAGCTGGGTGACCAGCGGCAATCTGAATCATGAGTACGGCTACTTGCTGATATTGGCTGGGAAAGCCGCGGAGGCGAGAGAGGTCTTCAACAAGGCGCTCCCGACGTCCCGGCAGCTGGCATTGAGATCGCTGGCTCTTCTTGACCTGTACCAGGGGAAGTACAGCAGTGCTCAGAAACAACTCGAGGAAGCCCTGCTTCTGAACACTGCCGCCAAATCCGGGCAAAGTGAGGCCCGAAACCACCTCTTCCTGTCGATGGTGTTCGACGGGCAGCGCAAAGATGCGGCGCGCCTGCTCGAATTGGACAAAGCCGTCAAAAACCTAGCGGCGAGCGGGCCGCAGGTTTGGCTCACGACCAGAGTCGCAATCAGCTATGTGCGGGCCGGTGCCGTGGCGAAGGCGACCCCGCTCCTGGAAAAGATCCGCAAGGAAGCGGAAATGCAGATCGCCCAGCAGAGCAGCGAGGTCCATCGTCTGGAGGGAGAACTACAGCTGGCGCAGGGAGACCGAACCAAAGCCATCGAAAGCCTGCTCCTGGCCGATCGGGAAAATCCGTCGGCCCTCACCATCGAAAGCTTGGCCCACGCATACAGGGTTGCAGGAGACACCGCTGCGGCGATTGCTCACTATGAGAAGTTCGTCTCCAAAGACGAAGCAAGCCTCGGGTATGAACCGCAGCAGGATTGGCTGGGCGCTCATTACATTCTGGCAAAGCTGTATCAAAGTCAGGCGCAAAAAAACAAGGCCGTGAAACTAGTGGACAAGCTTCTTCAGCTGTGGAAGGAAGCGGATCCGGACCTACCCCTCCTGAAAGATCTGACGAAGCTGAAAACTGAGCTCGCCGTGAAATAGGGCGTCCCCGGTTTCCATCGCCGACCTTTGCGACGGGGCGGCCGGCACGTGGCCCCGAGGCAACGCGGGCGCGCCTGCCATCGCCTTATAGAGTCGAGTTTGTCTCCGATCACAACCAGCGCCGCACTTATCGCCGCGCCGAAATCGTTAACGGCTCGCGAGAGAAATGTCTCCATCTTCGCCTGGTCGATTGTGGGTTCGGTGGGCCCGCATTTTGCTTTCAGGAATACAAAGCCTGCAATCATTTCAAAAATGGAATCACATATCGTTAATCCCGTGAATGATTTGTGCCGATCTACGATACATGCCGGGGTAAGCCGGCAGGTGCGATCGACGGAGTACACCTATGAGCAGGCTATCGCTAGTGCTATTGATTGCCCATCTCTGTGCGCCGGCTTTCGTCCGTGGTCAAAACATTACCGACACTTCAAACGGGACATTGAATCTCGTAGTGAGCTTTACCGTGACGCCCGGCACTTCGAATTCACCAACCAGCAAAACTGTGAACTTTCGTCTTCGCTGCATGAACGCGGCGGGGTATCAGCTGGAGGCCTCAGCTGTCTATTCGATGGTGGGGACCGCGCCGGATACGGTGGGCATGCAATTGCCGCTTCGGATATAGGAGTGGGAATCACCGCGATCGACACCTCGAAAGCGGGGGTTCTCAAACCGCGCACAGACGCCATAGTCTCCGGATTCGACTACAACCCAGCTGGGGTAACGGCGGACAATGGGCTCACCCCGTATACCGGGAAGGCCAATGGACAAGCGACCCTCGCCGATTTTGTCAACAACCCCCTGGCTGCAATTCTGACCGGGCCCCAGGTAGCAGCCGACGAAGACACGTCCGGTGCGGCCAACTTCATAACTGTGACCATGACTCTTGCGCTGGTGCCGCAATACTTCACGCCTGGAACTTTCACGGCCATCATAACCCTAACTACCACACAACAAAACCCCGAGCATCTGATTGCAGTCAACCCTAACGGAGTGAACCATCATGAACAGGAATCAACTGATCACCTTTGGAACGGTTGCATTGATGTTGTTAGCATCTGCGCAAATCGGATTTGCGCAGACAACGGGGACCATAACGGTTAGCGGGACGGACCCCGAAGCTTTCTCAATCACCAACACCTCCAACGCCCAACTGAGTGCGACTGTCATTCTCGGCACCTTGAGCCCCGCCACCGGCGGCACCCTCTCCATCGGATCGACTCAGATTCGCCTCAGAAGCAACAAGGCTTACAAATTGAGCGCAGCGGCCTCAAGCATCTCCTTTACCACCGGCGGCAGTGACGACGGCGGCAGGAAGATCGCTTTGAGCGATTTCGGTTTTGGCATCAGCTCGATCGATTATACGGGGGGGGGCGAACGTGGCGAATGGTAGCGGCAGTCACACCATAGTCACGCTCTTTGACTATGACCCGCGCACGCTTTCAGTTACGAATGGCCTGACCCCGTTTGTGGCCCTCACGAACGGCACTTTGGATGACATTTCGGGAAGCGGAGCGCAGATCCTCAGCGGGCTGCGCATCAGCGTGCAGGGCAATATCTCCACCGACAACAATTTCATCCTGGCCACGCTGGCGGTTGCCACCCTGCCGCAGTACTTCACCCCGAATGCGGGTTTTTCAACCACCATTACCCTGACCATTGCTTCGCAATAAAAGGGGGGAACTGCTAATGTCTGTTCAGATACGGAACTGCGCAATTGCGATCCTCGTGCTTCTTCTGTTGGGAGCGGGACTTTCCTACAGTGTGAGCGGCAGGACTGCGGGATTGGGTCTGAATCCGGCGAGGCTCGAGGTCGAAATCAATCCCGGCGGCGAAAAAACGGTGGCTTTCCGCATCGAATCGCCGCCTTCTGACACACCGGTGCAAGGCCGTCTGATGCTCTCCGTGACGGACTGGAACATCGATGAACAGGCAAATGTCAGCTATGCTGATCCCGGGTCCCTGCCGAATTCGGCTTCTCCATGGATCATCTTCAGCCCCAGTGCCATCAGCATCAGCTCAAGCGAAACGCATCTTGTGCGGATCACCGCCAAGGTTCCGGACTCAGCGCAGCCGGGGGTCTATCGCACCGGCATTTTCGTCCAGGAACGTCCGCCCGCGGCACCGGTAAGTCCGGGAGAGCATCTGCTTTATTTCCGATTTAGGTATGTGTTTACACTGTATGTCATCGTGCCTCCGGTTGCGGGCAAGGGGGAACTGCAGGATGTGCGGATCATCTCCGACCGGGGGGGTGTGGCGCTCCTCTATGAAATGAAGAACCTGGGTTCCCGCCACGTCCGTCCCCGCCTTGGTTGGGCCATTCATGATGGCGACCAGAGGGAAATCCTTTCGGCAAAAAACAAGGAGGCCACTGTTCTCCTCCCCTTCGCCACCATGACTGTGCGGATCCCGATTGCCGACAGTCTGCTCCCAGGCCAATACGAACTGGATGCCCAGGTCGATTTCAACGATGGCGGGTATGTCCAGGCCATCAAAAGGAGCGTCCAGGTCCCTGCCGGCCCTGACAGGCCGGTGCTGGCGAGCGCGATCAAGCGATAATTGATCAACCTCTCTGGTTGCGTCATCCCCCTTCCCTGCGTGTGCAGGGAGACGAGCCATTATGAAGAGGGACGTTGAAATCTCCGCTTATCTTCCGGCACGCGTACTGTGCCTCGCCGGGCTCGTCCTATCCCTCGCAGTCCCGGCACTGGCCCAACTTCTGCAACCGACCCTGAGCGTAAACGGCAGCCCGCTGGTTACCGCGCGTCCCGTGACCAGAATCGGCGAGGAGTGGTTCCTGCCGCTCGTCCCGATCGCGGAAGCCCTGGGCGTGGAAATCAGCATTGCGGCAGACAGCCAGGAACTGCACGCGCGGCGTCAGAACGGCACCGAGATAACCTATGACGGCCGTACCGGGCAAATCAGGCATGGCTACGTGCTTGTCGGCCAGGTGAAGAACCCCAGGCAAATTCAATTTGCCGGCTCCAATGAGGATTTCCTGTTCCCCCTCAGCGGCGTGGTGGTGCTGTTGGGGGTCGATATCGAAGAAGACCCGCGGCAAGGCGTTTTGCGCATCGATTCCAGCCGGGGAGTGGGAGCGGGCCAGTCCGCGACGGCGCCCGCCCTCAGCTTGACATCCTTGAATTACAGTTACGGGCTGACCACCAACATGGAGGATTACAGCCAGTCCATCAATCTGTTCGGCGAGGGCCTGGCGAGAATCACCCGGCTGAAGGGAAACGTCCTGTTCAGCCGTTATCCGGGCCAACCCCTCTTGAACTTCAGCCAGGGCACGCTCTACGTGCTGCTGCCCAAAGCGCGCGAGATCGTTTTCGGCGACCAGGGGGCATATTCAGGCATTGGCGCGCTCACCGCCACGGTCCGGGGCATCGGCATTGCCAGGCCCGTGCGCGGATATCAATTCAACGCGTACGGCGGCACGTCTGCGAGTGCGACCTTTGGATCGCTCGGCGGCAGTTTTGCCAGGTATGATACTGAGATCGCCGGTTTCAATCTGCGAAAAAAAACCAAGGCTCAGGAACTATCCTTTGGCGGACACCACTTCTCCGGCCCCGA
>Ga0315284_10018017_pt1 | contig 10012 bp, 7 predicted proteins | sample YL17G09_16_MG_FD_203696 | JGI IMG/M metagenome (GOLD analysis project Ga0315284, IMG submission 203696) | Sediment microbial communities from Yellowstone Lake, YNP, Wyoming, USA - YL17G09_16 | ecosystem: Environmental > Aquatic > Freshwater > Lake > Sediment | place: USA: Wyoming | collected...
GTACAACGCTGCCTGCGTTGTACGCAAGTCTGCTTCGCCGGTCTTCAGGATTTCTTCTTTGGTCAGGTCGGATTCGAGGGAGTAGAAGAGTTTTCTTCTGTACTTCTCATCGCCGAGGCGAAAATCTCTGGTGGATTGCGGCAGCAGTTCTTTCTCCAGCCACTGTCCGTATTCTTCAAGTGCCTTGACTGCCTTTGCCTGGATGGGCGCAAACTCTTCCTTCAGCTCAGGGATCTGATCGAGATACGTCTTCAACTCATCTCTGACCAGTGCAATGGTGCCCGGGTTCTGGCGAATGGCAGTCTCAGTGTGAATCTTCGGTGGATTCTTGAGATTTGTCTTGGCCGCTGCGAGAACGGTCGGGATGCCCTTCAGACGCTCCTTCACGCTCAACAAGCGATCCTTCACCGGAGCAAACTCTCTCGCTAGCAGTCCATAGATCGCCCCGCCGACGTTGTAGTCGAGTGGATTCCATTCGTGCTCTTTGAGCGTGTCGATCTGGAATAGCCACGACTCAAGATTCGCCTTCATGATCCTATGGTCGATTCCGTTCGTGGGGTTGAGCTGGCCAACATCGACTGCAGCCAGCGAATCCAGATACAATCTGTTGAATGTCCGATCGGCCTCGATGCCGGCCATGCTGTAGTCGCTGAGCCTGCCATCGTAACGGTGGTCGCCGAGACTGGTAGCCCACTCAGGTTTCATCTCGAGCAACTTGTCGATGTAGTTCTTTGCCAGCGACTCGAATTTCTGGTCTTCGGTCTGGCGCGGTGCGCAGGATGTCAGCATCAAACACACCAGTGCACAGAGTACGGCAGTCAAGAGTTTCATTTTTTCCACCATAATAGTTGTGAGTGATAGAGAAGAAGACAACGTGATGTCCGTGAGACGAACGTCAATGGAAATCCTATCTAATATCCGAAATCGGGGAGCGAGAAGCAATTCAATCTGCTTGAGAATCGACGGAGCCGCGGACTGGAAGGCAGGGCGCCGCCTCTGTTTGAAGGGACATGAGCGAACGAGAAGACTTTGAGCTGCGCGAGTGGGGCGCGCATCGGCCAATCGTCCGATCGGCGCTACACATGTTGCCCTGCGACATATCCTGACGACCATGCCCACTGGAAATTGTGTCCCCCGAGATGGCCGGTCACGTCAACCACTTCGCCGATGAAATACAACCCCGAAACGTTCTTTGCCTCCATCGTCTTCGATGAGAGTCCGTCCGTATCGACGCCTCCTACTGTCACTTCTGCCTTTTCGAATCCTTCGGTGCTCTGCGGTACCACGTTCCATTGATGTAGACCGCGCGCGATCCGTTCCAGTTCTTTCAACGGATACTGGTTCATCGGCCGGGAAGGGGCGTAGAGATCACACCACTTCTGCACGAATCGCCGCGGCAGTATTCGACCCAGCACATTGTTGAGATGCGTTTTGCCGCTGTGCTCGGCGGTGAGTAGGTGGAGGAGATTGTGCTCGGGAGATAGGTCGATGCTGATGGCTTCCCCTTCGCGCATGTACGACGAGATCTGGAGTATCGCCGGCCCGCTCAATCCACGGTGCGTGAAGAGGATATTCTCCCGGAACGCAGTCTCACCGCGATTGACGACAGCATCGATGGAGACTCCGCTCAGGCCGTCACACCTCGCACGGTCTTCCGTGTTAAACGTAAGCGGCACGAGTCCGGGTCGTAGCGCGGTGACACCAACCCCGAACTGCTTCGCGACACGGTAGCCGAAATCGGTAGCCCCAACTTTCGGAAATGAGAGTCCACCTGTGGCGACAACCAGAGAGCGGGAAGAAGATATTCCCTGGCTGTTCTCGACGACGAAATTGCCGTCGCGACGGATGCCGGAGACGGCACAGCCCACGCGGATTTCGAGCCCTGCTTCCGCACACTCCCGAAGGAGCATTTCAACTATCTCTTGCGAGCTTCCATCGCAGAAAAGCTGCCCCAGTTTCTTCTCGTGGTGCTTGATGTTGTGTTTTTCCACCAGGCGGATGAAATCTCCCGGGGTGAACCTTGCCAGCGCGGACTTGCAGAAATGGGGGTTTTGCGAGAGAAAATTTGCCGCCGTGCTTCCGGTGTTCGTGAAATTGCACCAACCGCCTCCTGAGATCCCGATTTTCTTGCCGATCTTCTCGGTGTGTTCCATGACGAGCACCGACCGCCCCCGCTTGCCCGCCTCGATGGCGCACATGAGTCCCGCCGCGCCGCCGCCGATGACGATAACGTCCTTTGTAGCGCTCTCTTTTTTCACCTCGTCGCCGAGAATAGTCCGCTGTGCAAGTGCAACATCTGGAGGTTCAATATCGAAGAAATTGGGAAGGAATTCAACCCTTGGGCAGTCTCGGTGAGCGTGGCCTTCACCGTGTCGACTGATCATCTCATCGGCGGTATGGGCAAACCGGGAACGCCCTGGGACTCAGGTCGGGATAACCTCAGCACGGCCTCACCGGACGCGTGACTTTTTTCCTCTTTCTTCGTACATTGTTTTCCAAGCGAGGGCGAATTCACTGGGTACTTCCGGCCCCGAAACGTGATCTTACCACTTACTGGCTGGGCTCATATATGAGGACTTCGATGCGCATACTGCTTGTCTACCCCCAATATCCTCAGACGTTCTGGAGCTTCAAATACGCGTTGAAGTTCATTTCCAAAAAGGCAAGCCACCCCCCGCTCGGTCTGATCACAGTGGCTGCAATCCTGCCGCAAGAATGGGAAAAGCGTTTGGTCGACATGAACGTCTCGCCGCTGAAGGATGAGGATCTTCTGTGGGCCGATTATGTCTTCATGGGCGCGATGTCCATCCAACGAGAATCGGCCAGGAACGTCATTGCGCGGTGCCGGGAGTTGGGGAAGACCGTCGTGGCGGGAGGACCGCTGTTCACCGCGTGCCCCGAGGAGTTTGACGAGGTCGACCATCTCGTGCTTAACGAAGCCGAGATCACGCTGCCGATGTTTCTCCAAGACGCCGCACGCGGGCACGCACGCCATGTCTACACAACGACGGCCTGGGCCGACATTACGACAACACCCGTTCCACTCAGGAGTTTGCTCGACCAGAAACAGTACGCCTCCATGAACGTCCAATACTCACGCGGATGTCCATACGACTGTGAGTTCTGCGATATCACCGTGCTCTACGGTCGCGTGCCGCGCACAAAGACGAGCGACCAAGTCCTTACGGAACTCGAAAGTCTCTATGCGACGGGCTGGAGAGCGAGCGTGTTTTTCGTGGACGATAACTTCATCGGCAACAGGGTGAAGCTGAAAAAGGAAATCCTCCCCGCAATCATCGGCTGGATGGAGCGGAAGAACCACCCGTTCTCACTCTCCACGGAAGCCTCGGTCAATCTCTCCGACGACGGTGAGCTGATGGACCTGATGGTGCAGGCCGGATTCAACACGGTGTTTGTCGGGATCGAGTCTCCCCACGACGAAAGCCTGCAAGAGTGCAAGAAGACGCTCAACCGCAACCGCGATCTCATTCAGAGCGTGAAGACCATCCAGCGAGCCGGTCTTGAGGTGCAGGGCGGATTCATCGTGGGATTCGACAATGACCCGGCGTCGATCTTTGAGAAGCTTGTCGAATTCATCCAGGCAAGCGGCATCGTCTCTGCGATGGTCGGACTGTTGAACGCCCCGCGCGGCACGAAGCTCTACAAGCGCCTGCTCGAGGAGGGGCGATTGCTGCACGGCATGTCGGGCGACAATACCGACTTTTCGGTCAACTTCGTTCCCGCGATGAATATCGAAGTGCTGCTGAACGGCTACAGAAATCTGGTGCGGACGCTTTATGCGCCGAAGCAATACTATGCGCGTGTGAAGCAGTTTCTTCGGGAGTACAAGCCGCTGCGGCATCAGGTCTTGCGGGTGAAGCCCATCCATATTCAAGCGCTGCTGAAATCCATCGTAGTGCTTGGCATCGTGGGCCGGGAGCGCTTCTATTATTGGAGACTCTTTTTCTGGTCCCTCTTCCACCGTCCGCGCCTGTTCCCGATGGCAATCACGTTTTCCATTTATGGATTTCATTTCAGGAAAATCTTCCAGCAGGTCTTGTAGGCCCGAGCCGGCGCTTAGTATGCATGAGTATCCTGCAGCCGATTTCGGAGACGGAAGGGTTTCCCTATTTACACAGTTGCCTGCAAGCGAGTTTTGAAGTATATTGAGAGTGAGGTGACAAAGGGAAGCGCACATTGCTGATCGACCACACTCTGGAGATAGTGCAATGCAGATCTACGTAGGCAACCTGCCCCTGAATTCTTCGGATGAACAATTGCGGGAGTTGTTCGAGCCGTACGGCAAGGTCAAGGCTGCAACCGTGGGACGCGACAAAAAGTCCGGCGAGTCTCTGGGATACGGCTTTGTTGAGATGCCGGTGAAGTCGGAGGCCCGCGCTGCCGTCGAGGCCCTACGGGCGAAGAAACTTCAGGGCAACCCGTTGCGGGCCCGCATCCTGAAGCCGGAGGATGAATTCCACCAACATGCGCTTGCTCTTCACCGGGGTTCACAGCCGGGAGTCAAGACGCCCGCCAAGTCCTTCCGTGGGGAGGTAAGTCACCGGGCAAGCGGCGCGATACGACGGAGCGGGAGGCGAGGAGGGTAACTCTTCGGTGAAGGGAGCTGTGACCGGCGGGTGATTTGATGACCGTGAGCGGCATCGCTCACGGCCGAGGGAAGATTGAAGGAACATTTGTAGAGTAGGAGCAGCGACCGACTGAGAACTTGCACTTAGCGGAAACAGGAAGACATTCACGAGATAATCAACTACCGACGTGCGCCAAAGCGAGCCGAAGAGATTTGAATCCCGCCGGGGAATCTCAGCGGGAAAAACCTTGTCTTCATTCACTTCTGAAAGTCCTCACCCTTTTCCGAAGAACGTTACGTGGTGGGCGCAAAACAGAGGAATGGTCAATACTAGGGGCCATGGATAGTAACAGAACATCAGTCATCTTAAAACTCAATCCTGCGGTACCACGGCAATATCACTTTGTCGTGGCCGGAGGACTCTGGACCATGGTCGGCGCAATGCTGTGCCTCCGCGCGATACACTGGCTCGATCTGTTTTCGTTCATGACGGAACTTGCACTTGGGGCGATCGGAATCGCCATTGCGACCGCTGCGCACGTGTTAGTGTTATCCAAAGTTGTGCGAAGGAATATCGAGCGGATTCGGCGGCTGCCTGAACGCGCGTGCGTCTTTGCCTTTACCGCCTGGAAGGGTTATCTCATGATCGCAGTGATGGTGACCATAGGCGTCTTGCTCCGTAGTTCCACCATGCCGATGTATTATCTGTCCATCCCTTACACCGCCATGGGAATCGTGCTCTTGATTGGAAGCGCAGGATTCTATAGGGAGTTTCTCGCAACGGCTGCGAAGGGTCCGTCGCAGAGGATCAATAGCCTAGATAAGGGATGAGAAACCGCTCAAGTTAGCGATTAGGAATTCTCCCGGAAATAGCTTATCTTAGAAACACTGCAAACCCATCCCGCCTATAGCGGGACAAGCACCCCGCAAACGGTCACAAGGTATCGGGAGCGGACACCGGAGAAACGCTCTCCGGTCATGTTGCGCTAGGTTTTGTTGGACCGGACTTTGTCGACCGTAATCCGCCAACCCGCGGCGGTCAACGACTCCTCAGATCACCATCCACAACGCAGTACAATTGCCGGCTCTTTCCCCGGTGCATCGGAAAACTTCGACGCCCGGATCGAATTTGCAGGCAGAATCGTTTTTCTCATTTCATAAAGGTTACTCAATGGGTTTCACCGAATTCGGTCTTTCCGACCAGATTATCAAGGGGGTACACGCGGAAGGCTACACAACGCCGACCCCCATCCAATCGCTCGCCATCCAGCCCGCGCTTGCCGGCAAGGACGTAATCGGTCGTGCGCAAACGGGCACGGGAAAAACGGCGGCGTTTGTTCTTCCGCTCCTCCACCGGCTCGCGAATGGGAACGGCAAATCCCGCCAGCACCTCAACGTCCGGGGCCTCGTCATCACGCCCACGCGCGAACTTGCGCAGCAGGTGAGCGACGCGGTCGGTGCCTATGGGCGGTTTGTCGGTCTCCGCACCGTCACCGTCTACGGCGGCGTCAGTATCGAGAACCAGTTCAAGCTGCTCCGGCGCGGCGTCGATATCGTCATCGCAACACCGGGCAGATTGCTCGACCACATGCAGCGGGGCAGCATCGACCTCTCGGCCGTGAAGATCCTCGTGCTCGACGAGGCGGATAGGATGCTCGACATGGGCTTCATCAAAGACGTCCGCCGGATCATCAACGCGCTCCCTCGGGAGCGGCAGACGATGCTCTTCGGCGCAACAATGCCCGCCGAGGTCACAGCGTTGGCCGCAGACATATTGCGCGATCCGCACAGGGTCGATGTGGGTGAGAGCCGCCAATCCGTGGATGCCATCACGCAGCATTTCTACACTGCCTCCCGTGAGACTAAGTTAGACCTTCTCATGCATGTGCTTGAAGCCGAGAAAATGGAGAGCGTGCTCGTCTTCTCGCGCACGAAATACGGTGCCGACAAGATCTCGAGACGTCTTGTGCGGAACGGCATCTTGTCGGTGGCCATCCACTCGAACCGCACGCAGTCGCAGCGGCAGCGCGCGCTCGACGGATTCAAGCAAGGCCGTTTCCGCGTACTCGTAGCAACGGACGTCGCCGCACGCGGCATCGACGTTGACGGCATCTCGCACGTCATCAACTTCGACATCCCGCATGATGCGGAAAGCTACATCCATCGCATCGGCCGGACCGGCAGGGCTGGCGCGGACGGTGACGCGATCACATTCGTTGCCCCGGATGAAACCGAATTTCTTAGGAGGATTGAGGAGTTTACCGGAACGCGAATCACAATCAAGGCGTACCCCGGCTTCACTCCCCCCAAACAGGGAGCCACGGCGGAACAGAACGATTCTGCGACGAAGCATCGACCGGCACTACGCGGCAAGAAGAGAAAAGACAGCTGGCACGACCGGCCGAAGCGGAAAATGTTCGCGTCCAGAAAGCGAAAAGGGAACCCGGGTCAGCGAACAGACAGCTTCTCCTCCGACCGCAGCGGCGCGGGATGGTCGAACTACTAGCATTGAAAGACAGAATTAGATACCCACCGGAACAAGGCGAAAGCCCAACGAGTGTAAGTAACCTTAGAGCTAAGGAGTTACACTCATCCAGAGTTGGAGAGGCTGCTCGACCTACAAAGATTGCGAGAATAGGTTCGGATTGCGGAACATAAGAATTGGCGGTGCGGGTTTTGGGACTTTCTGGGCAGCTTCAGTGAAAGGCGGATCGTTTTGTGATGGAGAAGGAATCATTTCCTCCCTGTCAGTGTTCAGGCCATCACGAAATAACCAGCAATCCATCACTCGGCTGATCTGCGATTGGTGTCGCTTCCGGACAATATCGTCCTATCATCAGGGAGAAGGGTGGTATGACAGACAAGGTTTGGCATTCGCGGAAACGGGAAGAAACACTTCGGGCGATACTAGACAGTCTGGCAGAGGGTGTAATCGTTGCCGACAAGGACGGTAGGGTTCTCTTCTTCAACGCTGTTTCTGAGAGAATCTTAGGAATAGGTTCAAAGAATGTTTCCCCAGGAGACTGGACGTCGGTCTATGGCTGCTATCGTCCTGACAAGATTACCCCGTACCCCTCGGATCAATTGCCCTTGGCTCAAGCAATAAGAGGCAAGGAAGTCGCCAATGAACTGATGTTCATAAAGAATCCCAATCGGCCTGAAGGCAGATACATTAGCGTTTCGGCCAGTCCGCTCAGAGATGCTAATGGTTCACTCCGTGGTGGTACCGTTATCTTTCGAGATGTCACCGAAAGAATGCAAGCGGAAATGAAACTGGGACGCAGTGAGGAGCGCGTCAAGGCACAGTTCAGAGGATTCCCGGTTCCCACGTACGTTTGGCAACTCCTCGGCAACGACTTTGTTCTGGTCGACTACAACGATGCCGCTGATGCGTTCACTCAGGGAAGTGTGAGGAGCCTTCTGGGGATAAGACACAGCGCCATGTATGCAGACTCACTAGACATACAAAACGACTTCTTGCGATGCTTCAAAGAAAAGACAAGTGTCACTCGAGAAATGTCGTACCGACTTCAGACCACCGGCGAGACCAAAGACCTGATCGTCAACTATGTTTTCGTTCCCCCCGACTTGGTAATGGTTCACACGGAAGATGCCACCGGGCGCAAACAGAACGAACAAGAGTTGAGAAAGCTCTCAAACGCCGTTGAGCAAACCGCTGACAGTGTCGTCATCACCAACAAAGAAGGTGTTATCGAGTATGTGAACCCTGCCTTCGAAGAAACCACGGGCTACAGCCGCAAAGAAGCCTTGGGTCAGACACCGCGAATACTGAAGTCTGGGATGCACGATAGATCGTTCTACAGGAAACTGTGGAGGAGAATCCTCAACGGGCAAGCTTTCCGAGGAACGATCGTCAACAAGAAAAAGGACGGTGAACTCTACTGGTGCGAACAGACCATCACGCCGATAAAGGACAGGGATGGGAGTATCACTGACTTCGTCACCGTGATTAAGGACATCACCGAACTCAGGCAGAAACACGAGCAGGAGTCACGGTTAGGAATAGCGCGAGAGATACAACAGCGGCTGCTTAAGCCGGACATTTCAGTGCCCGGTTTCGACATCGCTGGTGCTACTTATCCAGCCGTCGAGACGAGCGGAGACTACTTCGATTTTGTCTCGCTGCCGGACGGCTGTATCGGACTGGTTGTCGGCGATGTCTCCGGTCATGGTGTTGGGGCGGCACTGATAATGACACAGACGCGTGCCTATCTGCGGGCGTTTGCCAGAACGGAATCGGATCCCGCAACAATCATGAACCTGCTCAACCAAGAGCTTGCGGCCGACCTGGATGATAATCACTTCGTGACGCTAATACTTGCCAGACTTGATCCCCGTAAATACGTCTTGGACTATGCCAGTGCCGGACATGTGCCGGCCTATCTGCTGGACGGCTCCGGCAAGGTGGATCGAACGCTGGAAAGTACCGGTATTCCGCTTGGTCCCATGCGCGATTGGGAATTCCACAGAAGCGAGCCGATCAAGTTGGCTCCAGACCAGATGTTGGTCTTCTTCTCCGATGGGATAGTAGAAGCTTTTCCATACGGCAAGAAGGAATTTGGGGCTGCTCGTGCTCTCGAGATCATCAACCGCCACCGGCAAGCCAGTTCTCGGCAGATTCTAGATCATCTCTATCAGGAAGTTCGTCGCTTTTCGAGAAACCAGCCCCAGCAAGACGACATGACATCCATCATCTGCAAGACCGTATCGCCCCAAAGCACAATTGGCCAATAGCGAGGAGCTGGGGAATCGGCGTTGCTCTGAGGACTTGCGGTAGAGAGAGCGTAGTGAATCATCTTCCACAGTTCTTGCATCAACATAGGAGGATTTGTGAGAACGAAACTCGTTCTTGTGGGTGTTGGCGTGTGCTTTCTTACGGTGTGTTTCTTGTCTTCTCTTTCCTCCAGGCCGTCTTTCAATGGATCGACGCCGGGATGCGGTCCTGTCGGTTCCTGCCACACTTTCCAGTCGGGAATTCTTTCTGCGGTACCACTAGGCAATCTTCAGGTTCGAGTCACGCTAAGTGGTGTGACGGCGGGCGCAAATGTTGCGGGCGAACTGGTTGACAGCAACGGCACTGTGGTCGCCGTGGTTGATCAGACAAGCAACAATCCCTTCGTTCTGACCGCACCGGAAGTCGGAACATATACCCTGAATGCGGGATACAGGCAACCTCAAAGGCGCTGGGATTCCTTGAGAGTCAACATCACAACGACTGGAGTTGGCGGCCCGGGGATGGGCAACCCTGATGCGTATTTCAAGTTGGATCAGAATTATCCCAACCCCTTCAATCCGAAGACAGATGTGAGATTCTCGATCGCGAGTTTTGGTTTTGTGTCATTGAGGGTGTATGATGTCCTCGGACGTGAGGTCGCAACCCTCGTCGAGGGACAGAAACACCAT
>Ga0315284_10018018_pt1 | contig 10012 bp, 10 predicted proteins | sample YL17G09_16_MG_FD_203696 | JGI IMG/M metagenome (GOLD analysis project Ga0315284, IMG submission 203696) | Sediment microbial communities from Yellowstone Lake, YNP, Wyoming, USA - YL17G09_16 | ecosystem: Environmental > Aquatic > Freshwater > Lake > Sediment | place: USA: Wyoming | collected...
CCGCTCTCCCCCCCCACTCTCGCGCGCGCGCGAGGAGTAGTGAAAATAGAGAGATAAATCTAAGCCCCTCTCTCTCTCTCTCTCTCTCTCTCTCTCTCTCTCTCTCTCTCTCTCTCTCTCCTTCCTTCCTTACCCTTGATCAGGAAGTCGCGGAAGCCCGTGCAGGTGTTCGACCCGCACTTGACGGCGTGCGCCGCGCCCTTGGAGGCGCCGCCCCTGATCGAGCCGCCGACCTTGGCGGCCACCGCGCGCGCGCGGTCCGAGCCCGAGGCCGTCTTGGTGACGGCAGCGGCCGTCGAGGGTCCAGCGCCGGACATTTTCTTGGTGAGTGGTTGGGGACGAGGGAGAGGGGGAGAGGAGGCGAGGAAAAGGTCGGAGAGAGAGAGAGAGAGGCGAGGGAAAGGGGGGGCCTGTTGGTGGTGTTTCGGGGATGTGTTTTTGGTGAGAGGAGGTTGAAAGAGAGGGAAAGCGGCGGTGTTTTTGGTGAGAGAAGGTTGAAAGAGAGGGAAAGCGGCGGCGAAGAGGAAGGAGAAAAGCCGAGGGACGAAGAGGGCTGAGCAAGTGACGGCTCGGAAGCGGCGAGCTCTTCATTCTGCCTCGTGCGAGCTGCGGCGCCTCCTCCTCGCAATTCTCCAAGTCTCCCGCCGCCGGCGGTATGAGACGCCATATCGCAGCTCGCCGCTGGAAGCTTTCGATTGAACCGAGCAGCAGAGACGGAGGCAAGCGCGCCCGCGATTCCCGTCGGTGGTGCCAATGCACGCTATGCCTCCATTTCCTCGACCAGTCGTGACTCCTCTCTGCAGCCAGAGCAAGGCGCCTCCTGGAGCCAAGGCGCGGCCCACTTCGGTCATGAAGACTGGGGCGTCCGCATGCGAGGCACAGCACGCGCGCGCCGATCAAAGAAGGGCGGGAGCGGGCGCGAATCGCGAGCGCAAAAACGGAACGACGGCTGCTTTCTACGACCATCGAATTCGCTAACAGTCGAGCAATCGAGGCTTCCGAATTTTCTTACACTCCCCCGAGGCGCGGCCTCGCGCCGCTCTCCCTCGCGCCGCAGCCCCGGCGCAGGGCACGGGCAGCTATTCCGAACGCACAGTGCGCATGCGAGGAGACGCGCCACAGAGGGAAAGAAAAGACAAGGACAACAAAGACGGGGCTCACTCACCTGTTGCGAGAAGAACGAAGTGAGCTGAAGTAGCACCAACGTCGGAAGAAAGAAAAAAAAACTCGACGCCGACTCGACCTCGCCTCCTTCTTCCTCTCCGGCTCTCCCTCTTCTTCCTTTCAACGCTCACTCTCTCTCTCTCTCTCTCCACCGGCACGGGCTCGCTCCGCGCCACTTCCTTTCTCTCTCTCTCGAGCTCTGGACCCTCGAAAAGAACGGAAAGAGGAAGCTCTCCAGCTTCGAGCTTTTGGACTCCTGCAAGTCCCTGTCAGCTTCTTTTTTCTTTTTCTTTGAAAGAAAAAAAAATTGGCACACTCGCACTCCTCACTTTTCGAGTTTTCTTTTTTTACAAGGCAGACAAGAGAGGGCTCTCGCGTTCCCTCTTCCTCCCTTCCCCCAGCGCGCCTTTATAGACTTCGCCATGGGTCGCCGCGCTGTCGCTCTCTCCCTGGTGCTTGCGCTCTGCTGGTGAGTTTTTCGTTGTGCGAGAGAGAGAGGGAGAGAGAGAGGTCCTAAAAAATGAGAGGGTGATTGGGCAATGCGAAAACCAGATTGCTAGCGCGGAGAACGAGTAGCTCCGCGCCAAGCCTTTGGCCTCCTCTGCTGATACTGTCCATAGAACCATAGGCGAGATCATGTTTGATCGCAATCACGGAAGAACCGTCGGAAGAGATCCCGTTTGGCGACGCGATCTGCCGAAAAAGAAAGGCGCCATGGGCTTTACAAAGAGATGTCATTCCAAATTCTTTTTTCGCGAATCCTTTCGCGCGCTCGGCGCCGCCCTCCGTCCCGTTTTTCTCCTCCGAAAGCTAAAGTCATGGAGAGAGAACGACGTGTTCCGTTTGATGCCGGAAAGAGAAAATCCGCTGCGTTTTATAAGGGCTATAACCGACGCGCCGATCAGCGCAAGCAAGAACACTTTCTTCTCGCCGTCTCGCACGCGAGGCCTTAGGCGTTGCCTCTGAACCTCTCACTTCAGCTGCCGACAGACAGAATCTCTCTCAACCTCTTCCTCTTTCGCGGCCTGCTCCGAGGGGAACGTCTCTCTTTGGAGACCTCGTCTTTCTCCGAGTCCCGCGAGAGAGAGAAAGAGAGAAAAAAGAGAGAGCGAGATGGAGAGAGAGCCCCGCGGAGGAGGTGGAGGAAAAAAACGCTCGTCTTGTTCTTTTTTCGCCTTGCAAAAGGAACGCCTTTTGCTCGCAGCAGTTTTTCTTTCATTCGTTTTCCTTGCCTCTTCTGACACCTCCTCTTCTCCTTCCTCCTTCCCCCCCTCCCCGCGCTTCCCCCCCCAGCGCCGGCGCCCTCGCCCAGTCCGCCACGCAGACCCAAACGGCGACGAACGAGGCCATCGCAGAGCTCGCCGTCGCCTCCGTCGACGCCACGGCCGCCGCCGCGACGGCCGCCGCCGCTGCTCCGGCCCTCGCCGCCGAGACCGCCGACGCCAAGACCGTCGCGACGGCCGCCGCCGAGCCGCGCGTCATCGAGGTCGCGACCGCCGAGCCCCAGCTCGCCGTCTCGGAGGCCTCCGCCCCTTCGACCCTCGAGCTTGCTGCCAGCCCCGCCGCCGCCGCCGCCGCCGCCGCCGCTCCCGCCGTCCCCGAGGCCGCCGCCGCCGCCGCCGCAATGCCGCAGGTCCTGACCAACGAGGGCCCGCCGCCGCAGGACCTCTCGCTGCCGCTGACCTACTACGAGTGGTCCGGCCTCTACGTCAAGCGCACGCCCGACGGTGAGGGAGAGTCTTTTGTTTGTTTTCATGGGTCCTTTGTGTGTCTGTCTCTTTCGCTCGCTCCCTCGTTCTCCTGCGCCCCCGTCGAGAAGAAGAACAAGGGAAGGGAAAAAAGCTCACTTTTTCCCCCTCCTCTCGACCTCGAACCCCCCCCCCAAAAAAAAAACCTTTTTTTCACAACAATGCAGGCCGCGCCTACGTCCACTTCAACCAGGACGGCGTCTCGAGCCCCAAGGACGCCGTCACCGTCTCCGAGGCAGTCGGCTTCGGCATGCTCGCCGCGGTGCTCGCGGGCCCCAAGTACGACTTTGACGCCTTCCTGAAGATGTACGAGTCGTTCTCCAACGCGCGCTCGGGGATGATGGGCTGGGAGATCGTCGAGCGCGGCGGCATCCTCAAGTTCAACGACGACCTCAACGCCAACGGCAACGACTCGGCCACCGACGGCGACATGGACGCCGCCGTGGCCCTGATCTTGGCCGGGGAGCGCTTCAGCGACCCGACCTACACCGCCAAGGGCCGCGCCGTCGGCGTGAGGCTGCAGCAGTGGACGCTCAACCCGGAGTCGGGCCTGCCCAACCTGGGAGACTGGGTCGCGCGCTCGCCCGGCGTCGCGCAGGACCGCGGGTACGGGCCCAAGTTCTTCTACTACGTGTCGCGCCCCTCGGACTTTTCGCAGGCCGCGATGTTCTCGATCCTCGAGAAGGGCGGCGCCGGCGACCCGCTCAAGTGGAGGCGCGCGCGCGAGCAGGGCCTGACCGCGCTCGAGACGCTGCTGAACGAGTCGCCGCTGCCGCCGGACTTCGCCGTGTGGGACCCGGCCGCCAAGCGCATCGTGCGCCCGCAGTCGGGCGTGACGCTGCTCGAGAAGTACACCGACTCGGACTTTTCGTGGAACGCGTGCCGCGTGCCGTGGAGGCTCGCCGCGCGCCTCGTCGAGGACCCCTCCGACCAGCGGGCCCGCGCGCTGGCGCAGCGCCTCGCGAGCTTCTACCAGTCCCGCACCAAGCTCAACGCCGGCTACAGGCTCCCGACGCTCGAGCCGCTCGTCGACTTCGAGGCCGTCGCGTTCTCGGCGCCGGCCTGGGCGCTGCTCAAGGCGCTGGGCGACCCCAAGGCGTCGCAGTACGAGGCGGACGTCAGGCGGCTCAGGTCGTACGGCGGGTTGGCCAAGTCGTACTATGGCGACTCGACGCTGCTGTTGGCCGGTCTGCAGCTGTCCAAGCCGTTCTGGCGCAAGTGAGAGGGGCGGGTTTTTTATCCTTTGAGGGAGGAAAAGAAAGGGAGGAAAAAAGAGCCGCGGATTTTTTGAACAAAACAAACGACAACGAGAACAACCTATATTATATTTCTTCTTCCTTCCTTTTCCTCTCTCTTCTTTCTTCTTTTTGAGACGGAGAGTGCGCACTCGTGCGTAGCTGCTGCAGGAGCGGATTCAGAGAGAGAGGGAGGGAGACTGCGGAAAAAGAAAAAACGCGTCTTTTTTCCCCCCAGCAAACTCTGAGAGCGAGAGAGAAAACGAGGAAGCGAAAACCGAGCCAGCGTCGTCTTTTCAAAAACGGTCCGCCTGCGCCATTTTTCGATCCTTTGCTTGCCTCTCTTTCTTCGGGCCTATCTTTAAAAAGACCGTGTAACGAAGGAAACAACCAATAATTTGAGACGCGGGGTTGGGCGTATGGCTCCTCCTTCGGCTCTCGTCATTAAAAAAAAAAAGAGGAGGTCGAGGTTTTTCTTTTTCTTCTCAAGGCAAAAAAACACATCGAAGAAGAGAAAGAAAGGAAAAGGCGTCGGCTTTCTGAAGGAGAGATCTGCTTCTGCTTCTCTCTCTCTCTCAACGCGTCAACATGGCCCGCACCATGGGCGAGGTGCTCCCTCGCTCCTTTCCTGGCCTCTTCGGCTGCGTCGCCGGCCGAGCAGGCTGCCCGGGAGCGAGCAATTGCGAAGAAGGAGAAAGCAAGGAGAGCGAGAGCGGCGACCACCTCGTCGGCAATCAGAAGAATCGGCGTCATCAAAGCCGAATCCTGTTTGTCGACGTCGGCTCGGGCTACGGCACGCTCTGTCACGCCGCCGTGGCCGAGTTCGGCTGTGTCGCGAGCCTCGGGATCGAGAAATACAGGTAAAGAGGAATCGAAAGAGGAGGGAACGAAGCAACTAGTCTAGTAAAACGAAGTTCGACCCTTCCGGCCTCTCCTCTCACCTCGTCTTTCTCTCTTCTCTTTCTCTCCTCTCTCTCTCCCTCCTCGGCCAACAAAAAACCGAAAACGAAACGAACCAGGGAGCCCCTCGTCAGGTCCGACGCCCTCATGGCCTCCCTGGACCCGGAAACCCGGAGAAGGATCAAAATCGTCCACGCCGACGTCGGGGACTGCGACCTCGCCGCGCTCTTCGACAGCGCGCCGGCGCACGATGTCGTCCTGCTCTTCTGCAACAACCTGGCCATGCCGCCGGGGGCCAGGGACAGGCAGGCCAGGCAGTTTGCTCGAGCCCAGGCGAAACACGAGGCCAGGGTGGTGGTGGTGTCTGCGGTGCCTCTGGCGGTGGGGTTCGGGGACGACGCCGGGAGCGAGAGCGTCTGGAGCGACGGCGACCGAGACGGCGGCAGAGGGAGGCGCCGAGACGGCGACGCCTCGTCGAACGACAACGACGGCTCCTCCTCCGGCGGCCACGCCCCGCACCCCCTGAGAAGCTCCCTGGGCATCGGGATGACGTTCAACGAGTGCCACGAGGTGAGAGTCTACGAGGACGAGAGGCACGCGGAGAAGGAGGGGGCGAGCGGCGGCAGAGGGGGAGGGGAAGAGAGCTGCTGGGGAGAGGACGGCGACGGCGAATGAATACTGAACTGAACTGAAATTACTTGTGTGTGTGAACTACTTTCTTCTTCTCCTTTAAAACTGGTGCGAGAGAGAGAGAGAGAGAGGGAAAGGAGAAGCTGCGACGTTCGTGGAGTTGGTGACGGCAAAAACGGCCTTTTGAAAGACGACGCCTGAGAGAACGAAACGTTTTTATGGGAAAACGTTTTTTGGTTGCAGTTATTTTTCAGTGCTGAGTTTGCAGAAGTGAAGGAAGCTTGACAACGAAAACGGAAAAAATAGTGTTTCTCTGGTGGATGGGTTATGAATGATTGTTGGCGGGAAAAGGGGGCAAGTATTCGTTGCGAGCCTAAAAAAAAAAAGAGCCTAAGTAAAAAAAAGAGAACTTTTTTGTTTTTTTTCCTCTCTCGTTCTCTTCTCTATCTTTTCTCCCCCCCTCTCGCGTCTCGCAGCGGTTGTCCTACTCTATCCCCACGAGCGCACCGCGTCCCTCCTCGCCCTCCTCCTCGCCGCGGACGCCGCCGCGGCGCTGCTAGAGCCCGCGGCAGCGACGGCGGCGGCGATCGCCGCGTCCGTCGTCGGCGTCGCCCGTGGGGCGAACGACGCCGTCGCCGCCGCCGCGTCAAACAGCTGCTGCACCTTGCTGCTGTTGCTGCCCGCGCCGCCGCCACCGCGCGCCGCCTCGGCCGCCGCGACGCGCGCGGCCTTGGCCGCCAGTAGCGCCCTCGCCTGCGCCGCGGCGACCTCGGCGTGGTGGTGCTGGAACCGCTCGGAGGAGGGAGAGGGGGCCCCCTTGCCGCCGACGACAAACTCCGCCCGCGGCGGCACGGGGGCCGTCGCCGCCGAGGCCGACGTCGCGGGGGAGTCAACCACCGCGGCCAGCGCGTTGACCATCTTGCGCTGGAACGCAAAATCGAGCAGCACGCCGCCGTGGGAGGCTGTGGGGTGGTAGAGGACCTGCACGCCCGGGGCCGCCGTCGCGAGGTGCGCAGCGACAAGCGGCGAGGGGACGAGGTCGTCGTCGTGCGAGAGGGCAATGACGGTGGCCGCGGGCATGTCCTCGGGCCAGAGCATCAGCTCGTGCCACAGGAACTGATGAGGTAGTGTTTTTTTGTTATTGAGAAGAGAGGGAGAGAGAGGGAGAGAGAAAGAGGGAGAAGAAGAAGAAGAAGAAGAAGAAGAAGAAGAAAGAGTGAGTTTTGAAGGCTCTCTCTTCCGTCGTCATCGCCGAAAAGAAGGGGAAAAACGAAAAACAAAAACTAAGTCCTCCTCACCCTCCTGCAGAAAGTCTCCGCGATCGTCAGATCCCTCGAAAACAGGAATCGGGCCACGTTCAGAGCCCCAGCGGCCCCCCCCGCGAGCGCGGCAGTCATCGACGGGATCTTGTACACGAAGTTGAAGAGCAGGTGCGGGTAGCAGGTCAGGCAGCAGACCGGGTCGACGAGCAGCGCGGCGGCGACGGCGCGGCGGTGCAGCTGGCAGATGCGCGAGACGCAGAAGGTGCCGTACGAGTGCGCGACGAAGGCGGCGTCGTCGTGGCCGTGGCGGGCCAGTACCGCGACGGCGGCAGCCGCGACGTCGTCGACGGGCTGCGCCCGGCGCGAGCGAAAGCGCAGCGAGACGTGCGGCACCTCGAGCAGCGCGAGCGGGCGGTCGCGCCCCACGGCGCGCGCGATGAGCGCGATCAGCCCCAGGTAGGGGACGAGGCCGAAGCCGACGCCGTGGACGAAGAAGACGGGGCGCTTCTTGGCCGGGGCAGGGGCGGCGCGGGCAGCCTCCTCGGCCGCTGCCGCCGCCGCGGAGGCGGAGGCAGAGGCAGGGGCAGAGGCCGCCGCGGCAGCGCCGGATTCCGCCGCCGCTTCCGAGGTCGAGGCCCCGTCCGCGGCCCCGGCCGTGTTCCTCCTCGAGCGCAGCGGGGACCTTCCCGCCAGCGAAGAGAACGAGTCCCCGCGGCGCCACAAGCCGTTGCCGTTGCCGTTGAGGGCGGCGCGCTGCTGCGAAGAAGAGGAGGCGCGCGCGCCGTTGTTTGCCCGCGCCGCCACCGCCGCCGCCGCCGCCTCCTCTCCCTCCGAGGCCGACGAAGCGCGCGTCGCCGTCGCCGCCTCCCCGCCGCTCTCGTCCGAGGGGGAGCGAGAAATGTCCTCGACGTCCGAGTAGTCTTCCGAGGCGGGGGCAGACGGAGCAGCAGAAGAGGCAGCAGGAGGCGCAGCGACGCTTGCCGCCGCCGGCGCCGCGGCGGCGGCAGCAGGGGAAGGGACGGCGATGGGCTCCCTGTACCAGTAGTCGAAGCCGGCGACGTGATGCTTCCTGAACCCGGCGCACCACAGCGCCGCGTGGCTCGTCAGCGTCGCCGCCTCGCAGGCGGCGTGCAGCGCCAGCGGCTTGTGGATGACGCGCAGCGGCTCCCACAGGTGCGCCATGAACCGCAGCGCCGGGTTGCGGCCCGCGGCAAAGGTGACGCCCCACCGCCTCTCGACCTCGCGCACGAAGGCCTCGATCGCGTCGCGCTGCTCCCTGGGCAGGTCGGCCTTCGTGCGCGTGTAGAAGCCGTAGGCCACAAAGTCCTCGACGTTCCCGCGCCCGATCGTGTCCGGGTGCGCCCCGTGGAACCAGCCACTCATAAACTCCTTGATGCAGACGACGCGCGCCAGGGAGAGGAAGCGGGCTTTCACCTGCGCGACGGCCTTGGCGTCGAAGCGGTAGTCGAGGCGCTGGTTGGCCTCGGCGTAGCTGTGGAAAGAGGTTTTGTTTTTTTGTTTTTTTTTTAGAGGGAGGGAGAGAGAGGAGGGGTGAGAGAGAGGAAAGAGAGGAAGGAAAAAGAAGAGCTGAACGCGAAAAAAAAACGAAACTGCCAAGCCTCGCAGGCAAGCTCTTCGCGCTCCTCGAGAGAGACAACCAATGGGCGCCCTCCCCCTTCCTCTCGTTCAATTTCCACCGACACCGCGCCGGCGCTGCAGCGCACTGCTGCTTGCAGCAGCGTGCAGGCGGGACAGAAAGAGAGCAGAGAGGGAGCGGCGGCGGCGGCGAGAGAGAGGGAATTGCGAGCTAGTACAACTGCGTTTTTTGCCCCGTTGGGCTTTGACGAAAGAGAAAAAACGCAGAGGGAGATCCATCCCTCTCTTTTCCCGCCCCTCGTCGTCGAGTCAAACGCCGACGCAACGGCGGTTTTGCGGTCATAGTCGGGGAGTTCTTGAGCGTCTCCAGCTGTTTCTCAAGTCGAAACGCGGCGAAAGGGCGATGCACTGGACGCGAGGAGCGCTCGAAAAGGAACACGCACATGCCAGCCAGCCATTGCAGCGTCCAAGGAGAAGAAAAAAAGCCTTGCGAGTCGTAATCGGTGCCCCCTTCCATTCTCTCCCTTCCCTTCCCTTCCCCGTTGTCTCCCGCGCTCGCTCTCTTACCGGCTCTTGAACGCGACGTAGGCGGCGCATTCGACGAAGATCCACAGGGCCACGAGCCGCCAGAACAGCGAGCTCGGCGCGTACAGCGCCACCGAGCCGCCCAGCACGAGCAGAAAGGCCGCCTCGACGAGCGAGAGCAGCGAGGGCGCGCCGCCCGAGCCCGCCGCGGCCGCCTCGGCCTCGGCGTCGCGGTTGGCCAGGATCTGCGTGACCTGCTCCGACATGATCGACATGTGGCGAGGGAGGGAGGGTCTGTGCGAGAGCGTGCGGGCGAGCGCGGCCTTATCGAGCTCGCCGGAGGCGCCCGACGGCGGCGCCGGGGGCTGAGTCGATGAGGACATCTTGGGCGAGAGAGGCAGACGAACAATGAAAAGTGAAGCAAAGGCAAGGGAGCGGGCGAGCACGCCGAACGGGAAAAAGAAAGGGGGGGGGGGGACGCGGCTTTTTCCTCCCGCTTCCCTTTCTCGATTGCTCGTCCTCGAAGGAGGCAAGAGGCGCTCCTCCCGATAAAACTAGTGAAGCTGACTTCGGTCTGAGGAGGGAGAGCAGGGTCGGAGTTGGAGGTGACGACAGAGAGATGAATCCTGTCGGTCGTCGTCGTCTCGACGTTTTGATGTCTCATCGGAGAGTGGCGTCTGCTTTTCATTTTTCTATCTTTTTTTTCTTCAACCTATTTTGCCCTCTCAACCCCCCCCCCAAAAAAAAAACAATGAACGCCGAGCGCTTCTCCGTCGTCGCGCTCTCTTTTCTCCTCATGTGGATGGTCGCACTGCTCGCCGTGGCCTGTGCGTTGGAGGAAGAAGAGGTCGAAAAAAGGAAAAAAGAAGAAGAAAAAACGCTCACCCCCCCTCGTCCTTCCGGCGCCGGGCCCCGGGGGGGGGGCGCCGCGGGCGCGCCGCCGCCGGCGGGG
>Ga0315284_10018020_pt1 | contig 10011 bp, 8 predicted proteins | sample YL17G09_16_MG_FD_203696 | JGI IMG/M metagenome (GOLD analysis project Ga0315284, IMG submission 203696) | Sediment microbial communities from Yellowstone Lake, YNP, Wyoming, USA - YL17G09_16 | ecosystem: Environmental > Aquatic > Freshwater > Lake > Sediment | place: USA: Wyoming | collected...
TGGCCGGACACTGGCCCAAGCCCCTTCCATGGCCGTTCACCCTCGGCCATGAGGTTGCGGGCTTGATTTTGGAGATCGGGGACGAGTTGCGCGAGGATTACATGGGCAACCCCCTCCAGGTCGGCAGTAGGATCATGTTACCGCCTTTCAGTCCGTGCGGCCGGTGCTACTACTGCATCCATTACCCCAAACATGCCAACAAATGCCTCAGCCCCGTCTATTACGGCCGCTATCTCGGCTTCGACAAGCCGCCGCACCTGTGGGGTGGATGGGCGGAGGCGGAGTATCTCGATCTGGAGATGCTGCCGGGAACCAAGATCTACCGGTTGCCGGAGGATATGCCGTTGTGGCTCGGTACGCTGGCGGAGCCCCTCACCTCGAGCCTGCATGGTCTCAAGCGCGCGCAGGAGATGGGGTGCTTCCAGGTGGGCGACACGGTCGTCATCCAGGGTTCGGGTCCCATCGGCGTGCTGGCGATCGTTGCGGCGAGGGAGATGGGCGCCGGACGGGTGATCGTGGTCGGCGCGCCCGAGGCACCGAGGCTCGCCCTATGCAGGAAGTTCGGGGCGGAGGCCACGGTGGACATCAGGAAGTTCGAGACGCCCGAGAAGCGGATCGCCGCCGCTCGCGAGATCGTGGGCGGATTCGGCGCCGATGTGGTCATCGAGTGCAGCGGACATCCCTCCTCGGGCCCGGAAGGGATCGAGATGCTGCGCGACGGCGGCACGTACATCGAGATGGGGCAGTTCACCAACGCAGGATCGATAGAGACGAACTGGCATCGGATCTGCGTCAAGGCCGTCACCGTCATCGGCAGTTGGGCCTTCACCGCAGACGACATCGCGCTCGGGATCAAGGTGCTCCATCGGGCGCGTCATCAGTATCCCTTCCGGGAGATGCAGGAGCGGTTTCCGTTTTCGGAAGAGGGCATTGCGGCGGCGATCCGCGCGGCGAGAGAGATGCGCTGCGTCAAGGCAACGATCGTACCCAACCCCGACATCATCGACTGAGCAGGCCGCGGCGAGTTCGGTTCCTTCGGATGGGGCAATGGGGGAACCATCCGCTCCCGCGGCATCCTGCCCATCTCCGATCCGGTGCTCGCATAGCCGGGGCCGACGGGCCGGTCTGCTCCAACCCGGCATCTCCCTCCCTCACGATCCGGAAGACTTCGCTTGATGCGCCGTGCTAGCGTCCCCCTTAACCTCAGCTTGCAGCTAGGTTCTGTCCCCGGTTGGGCCGTCTCGCCGGTCACGAGATCTCTCCGGTGGTTCTGGTTCACCGCTGCCGGCCGCGCCCACTTTCCAGTTTCGTATCGGGTATTTCGCTCAATGTCAAGCTTCCCTGGACGACCGTGTCCAAGCATGACAAGGCCCATAGCGATCTATCTGCTGAGGTTTCAGTGCTTAAGGAGACGCTGATCATTTCCAGATTCATCATTCAGACTTCCGCCTGAGTGACGAAATAATCAGCGTTCGTTAATACTGTGGCCCTGCGCCCCGGAAGGAGAACGGGGTGCAGGGCCACGGGACTTCAGGGGGCTACTTTGTCGTCGAGAAGCGATACAGGGAGGTCTGTGTATACCATTCACCCGGACGCAAGACAGTGCTCGGGAATTCGGGACGATTCGGGGAATCCGGGAAGTGCTGCGGCTCAAGGCAGAGGCTGCTGTAGACATGATACGGCACGCCGCGCTTACCGACGAAACCGCCCGTACCGGTGGAATTCTGACCCGAAAAGACCTGCAGACCCGGTTCGGTCGTAAACAGCTCCATCACCCGGCCTGATTGCGGGTCGGTCATCCGGGCAGCGAAGGCCAGTTGTCCTGGCTTTTTGTCCAGAACGAAGTTCTGGTCGTAGCCCGGAGTGGCCGGCAGCTTGAGCTCGGGGTAGTCGTCGCGGATGCGCGATCCTACGGCCATCGGTTTGCGGAAATCCATCGGCGTCCCTTCAACGGGGACGATTTCTCCGGTCGGGATGAAACCCGCCTTCACCCGGGTGTAGGCCGAGGTGTTGACCTGCAGCAGTTGCCCGAGGATGTTCCCGTTGCCATGACCGGCGAGGTTGAAGAAGGAATGGTTGGTCAGATTGATGACGGTGCTCTTGTCGGTCGTTGCCTGATACTCGATCATGAGGTCATTCGTGTCCGTCAGGGAGTAGACGACGCGAACGCTCAGGTTACCCGGAAAACCTTCCTCGCCGTCCTTGGAGTAGTACGTCAGCACCACGCTAGAGTCGTCCGTCTGGGTGGCTTTCCAGACAACATGGCGGAAGGATTTGTTACCGCCATGGAGAATGTTCGGTCCGTCGTTCTTCGTGAGCTGATAGGTCGTGCCATCGAGCGTGAAGCTGGCATTCGAGATTCTGTTGGCATATCGTCCTACTGTCGCCCCGAAATTGGGATTGGCTGTCAGGTAGCGGTCGATGTTGTCGTAGCCCATGACCACGTCCGCGGGAACACCGTTCCGGTCGGGTACGATCAGCGTCACCAGCTTGGCACCATAATTGGTGACCTGCGCCAACATTCCGGACTTGTTCTTGAGCGTGAAGAGCTCGGTCATCGCCCCGCCCACGTCCTTGCGGAAGGACGCAGGATTGACCAAAAGGCTGTCGGCGCTCTGCGCCCACACCGGCAGTGAAAACAGCAATGAGCCCGCTAGAACCGTAAATACTGTAATGTATTTCATGGACATCTCCTGTTTTGTCGTATGGCGATATATCGCAATAGAATGCTAGTAGCTATGTGCCCGCTTGTCCATCTTTCTTTCTATGATGGGGGACGTTGGTTCTGAAGCAATTTGTCCTATGCGAGGCGTTCCAACCATGATCCGCCCGATGCCCCCCGGCTGAGCCGCCGCGCGAGTGGTCCTAGGAACCCCTTCTGCGAAACCGGACAGTGCGCGAGCAGAGATGGGTCACTTCGGATTCACGACGTGTAGCTTCTCCCCCTTCAGGAATGCGTCGAGGGTCGCGTAGGCGATCCGCAGCATGTTCTCGCCAGCCTCTTTCGAGTTGTAGGCGATGTGCGGCGTGACCAGCACATTGGGCATGGAGGCGAGGAGGTAGTTCATGGGCGCCGGCTCTTCCTCATGGACGTCGAGCGCCGCGCCGGCGATCCGCTTCTGCTGGAGCAAATCGGCGAGAGCCTCGTTGTCCACGATCTTGGCTCGCGACGTGTTCACGAAGTAAGCCGTCTGCTTCATCTTCTCCAGGAGGGCTCGCGAGATGAGGCGCTCCGTTTGGGTGTTCAGGGACAGGTGGATGGTCACGACATCCGAGGAGGAGAAGAGTTTCTCCAGGGAGGCGAATTTCAGGCCGTGGATGGCCCTATCCGGCGTGGCACTGCGCGTCCACCCCAGCAAGTGCATCCCGATGCCGGCGCCCAGCCGCGCCATGTCGGAGCCGATGGGCCCGAGCCCGACAATGCCGAGGGTCTTTCCCTTCAGATCCACGCCCTGGAACTTGGCGGGCAGCCACTCGCCGTGCTTGAGGCTGTAGTAGGATGCCGCGATGTGTCGGGCGAGGCCGAGGATGAGCCCCAAGGTGTACTCCGCCACGGCGGTCGCCCCGTACCCAGGCGTGTAGGACACCGTCACACCGTGCTTCGTCGCCGCCTCGACGTCAATGCAGTTGCCATAGCCGATGCCGAAGAAGCAGATGAACTTGAGCTTCGAACAGGCCTGGATGACCTCCGCATCCATCACCGAGTAGTCGAGGAAGACCACATCCGCGTCGCGGAGCCGCTGGATGAGCTCGTCTTTGTTCTGGGGCGGCTTCTCGTAGTAGTCGACCGTCCCGAGCTTCTGGACAGGCAGCAGGTCCTCGGGCTTCTGCACGCATCCGCTCCCCTCCGGAAAGACAATACGCATCGCGCTTCTCCTGTGTGTAAGTTGAGGGTGAAAGGGTTTCATGAAGGACGGCCCGGGCCACCGCTGCCTCAGGTCCTGGATCCCTTGCCGTGGCTCTCGGCGCCGCGCAGGATGCGAACCAGGCGGACGAAATCGCGGGCCAGATGAAATGGCATTCGTAGCATCTGCCGGGGAAGCGTCTGGACCGCGCGGGTAAAGTCGTTGCGGAGCTCTCGGCGGACGTGGCGCGGCATCTTCAGCAGGTGGAGGAATGCCTCCCCCACAAAGTCGCTGAATACCTCCTCCCGCGTCATACCGATGCCCCCGCCGCACACTTCACATCGCGCCTCGGCTATCCGCCGGCCGAGATACAGGATGCGGTGCGGCGTCTCCCGACCGCAGGTCTGGCACACCAGCGTGCTACCCACTTGGGCGAGGAAGTCGGCCGCGACCTCGCCGCCCTCCCGCAGGCTCCGCACCATGCGCAGGAGTCGGACCGCGTCATGGGCCAGCGTCATGGGCAGCCGTGCCATCTGTCGCGGGAGCGTCACAACTGCCTTCCCGGGATCCTGCTTCAGCCCCTTGGTCACGTCTTGCGCCAGATGCAACACGTGGATCACAATCTCGCCAATGAGGGATCGAACGACATCATCCCGATCCATGCCGACACAGCGGCCGCACTCCACACACTGGATCTCCGCGATCCGCTGTCCGAGGTACAGGACCTGGTGCACGGTCTCGCGGCCACAGGATGTGCACTCCAGCGTCGTCTCCATCTTCTGGAGGACGGCGTGACCGCCCATGCTGAGGGAGACGATGCTCTGTGAACCCTTTGTACTTGGCAGGTTCGAGGACGAGTCACGCATGATCGGTCAATCCTCCTCACTGGGCGTGCCCGATCAGGCACCTATGGGTTATGCCTTCTAGCCCCAATCCGAAATTCTCAAACCGCCAAGGCGCCAAGAACGCCAGAAGAATGGCCCATTCAGGGGAAAATCGACGAAATCTCTGAACGCCCCTTAAAAGGGTCTTCGCGTTCGTTGCTGGGAGGATGGGAATATCGTATCCTTGGCGACCTTGGCGTCATGGCGGTTCAAGTTTTTCTCGGATCAGGGTTAGTATACCAGCATTCCAGCCTTCCTGCGAGGTTGACCTTGAGGGAGAAAACTCACATTTCACTTGGAGGCTTGTTCCTCGGCGAGGGCTCGAAGCATCTTGATGGCCGCCTCAGCGACTCTTTCAGCCGCACCGGGCGCGATGGCCGTAAGGAGGCGATACCCCTTATAGGAGTGATCCACCTCGTACCCGCCGTCGGGATACGCCTCCGTCACTGGAATGTAGCACACGCAGCCATTGGAATACGCCGCGACCAGCGTCGAGCCGAAAGGCGAGGCCTTCTTGATCGCCAGTTGCACCTCGATGAACAGCTCCCCCGCCACACCCACGACCGCCACGTCGTTGATCCGGAGGGCTTGGACCGGAACGCTCACGCTCATGGGGCCGCGTTTTTCCTCGACGGTCTTGACGAGCGTCTCCGCCCACAGCACCTGATAGCGGGCAGGGTTCAGATCATCAAGGTCAGCGCCCTGTTTCACCATCGCCTCCAGCGCGGCTGTGCGTTCCTCCAGGATGCGACGCGCCCCCGCCGCATCAGGCAGCGGCAGGAGCGGCAGCGCGAGCACCTCCTCGCGCGCGGCCACACGGTCGGGAGTTGCCGGCTCCACGGCCTCCTTGCGCACCAGATGAAACGTGGCCACGGAGGTCAGCCAGTACTCTCGCTCAACCGTGGTGCGGCTGTCGATGCCCAGAAACGTCTTGGCGGCCTCCAGCCCAAGCATGGTGCCGGCGCGCTCCGCCTCTCCGGTATCTGGGTGCATGGGGTTCCTGGGATTCACATTCCCCGTGGCGCCCTGGAGAAAGAGGCAGGTGGCACCCGTCTCCCGTTCCACCGTGCGGCGCATCGGGCCGGGAAAGTCGGGACTGATGAGGTGGCTGGCGGATCCGAGGAAAATGGGATGGCACGCATAATTGACCAGCGCTGCCAGGGGACGTCCATCCCGGCTGTCCACGCGGACCACACCCACGCTGTGGTCCACGGCGCCCTCGTAGTTATTTCCAAGGACCACCCGCCCGTCGGGCAGCTTCTCGCGACGGTTCGCGGAGAGGGCGATGTGCCCGACCCCCGACCCGATCCGGGCGGGCTGCATGGCCGCCTTGGCTTGTTTGACGGCGGAGAGAAGCAGATGCGGCAGGGAGCGGATGTACGCCTCTTCTTCGGGACGCACCCGGTCTTGCTCCCCTCCGACTTTCACTGGTGAGCTGGTGGGTGCCGAATGCGAATGAGTGCAGTTGATGAGGACGTGGGAGCGCCGGGTCTCGAGGTATGCGGCGATGGCGTCGCGGATTTCGTCCACGAGGGGCGGGTGAAGGAAGATAAGATCGCAATCAAGGATGGCGACGGTTGCGCCGTGCGCCGAAGCGACCAGCGCCGTGGCATACATGTCCATATGGATCCCGGTGGACGGCCGACTCCGCCGGGAATACCCCATGAGATCGACTCCGATAGGCGGCGTGATGGTCGCCCTTCCCACCCCGACACGCAGTATAGTATCCATGGCACTCACTCCTTTCGGATGTCTGCAGGCAAATGGATAGTCAGCGTAGCATGTGTCATTGTGGGGGTCAACGTGTCCGCACTGATCCCAAGTATCTCACCGCCAAGCTCGCAAAGGACGCAAATCCGCCGATGGCGGACAAGATCTGAGGATCCAGACTCGGACCAGGGACAGAAAGGTTCCGAACTGCTCAAGCGAGGTGATTCGGGAACCCCTGAAATTCGCGGGTCCTTCTTTGCGCACCAACAGCGAAGCCGTTGGTACCGGCGTGCTTTGCGGTCAAATTGCACTTTTCGGGCTGATTCGGCCGCTCAGGGATTCGCGCTCAGAGGAAGAGAGACCTTGATCGTTGACATGTCGCCATGTGTTGGATAGCCTCCCACCCGGCGCGTCTTGGCGTTTCGCCGGATGTCTCTCCACTCTTTCTTCAAAACGTAGGAGGGCCAGGAATGCTTGTCGTCTCGAGTGCAAATGGGCAGGTCGGCATCACGGAGGCCATGCGGGTGCTGAAGGATGGTGGCTCTGCGGTGGACGCCGTCGAGGCAGGCGTCCGGCTTGTCGAGAGCAACCCGGACGATCACACCGTGGGCTACTCGGGGCTGCCGAATCTGCTGGGCGAGGTCGAGCTGGACGCCAGCGTGATGGACGGGTTGACCTTGCAAGCGGGGGCGGTCGGTGCCGTGAAGAATTACGAACACGCCATCTCGCTGGCCCGCAAAGTCATGGAAGAGCTTCCGCATGTGATGCTCGTGGGCGACGGCGCGGCCCGTTTTGCCAAGGAGATGGGATTTCCCGAGCGGAACCTCCTCACGCCTGAGGCCGAAAAGGTCTGGCGTGAGATTTTCGATGAGCGTGAAGTGCCATCCATGTACAGAGATCGCATGAAATATCTCGACAGCATCCGGAGGTTCGCCAGGCTGGCCGTCGATCCCGAGCGTCCCAATGAGACCGTCAACCTTATCGCCATGGACGCGCGGGGCAATCTGGCCGCGGGCGTCAGCACCAGCGGCTGGGCGTGGAAATACCCCGGCCGGCTCGGCGACTCCCCCGTGATCGGCGCGGGCAATTACGCCGACAACCGGTACGGCGCCGCGGCGTGCACGGGGCGCGGCGAGATGGCCATGCGCCTGTGCACCGCACACAGCGTCGTGATGTACCTCAAGATGGGGATGGGCCTTGTCGACGCCGGCGTCCAGGCCATGAAGGAGCTCGCCTACCTCGTGGATCCGTACTTCGGGCGGGTCAGCATCATCGCTGTGGACGCGCAGGGAAACCACGCGGCGTTCTCCAACGCGCCTGACGCAACATACGTGTACATAACGGAGAGCATGGAGACGTATGTCGAAGCTCCCAGGATTCACGTGCCCACCGGGGACGAGGGGAGGACCGTATGAGATGGAGCGACCCCGAATCAACGCGCCGAAATCATGCCATGCGCCCCCTGAGCGCCGAGGCCGCCGCTGGATGCCGCCTTGACCTGGTTGAGGGCGTTATTTGCTTTCTTAAGGGCGTCCTGCTTTACGGGCTGCGTTCCCTCTGGAAAATGTATGGCAAGAGCGTACGATTGTATGGTATAAGCATACGCCATGAATGCTCTCGCGGAACTCTTATCTTCCCGCGCTCGCGCCGAGGTCTTTCGCCTGCTGTTCGGTTTGTCGGATGCCCCCCTCCACCTCCGGGAGATCCAGCGCCGTGCCGGTTTGAGCCTCGGGACGATCCAGCAGGAACTCCGGAAGCTCAAACGCCTCGGCCTCCTCGTCTCCCGTGCGGACGGGAATCGTCTCTCGTACCAGGCGAATAGGGAGCATCCACTCTACTCGGAGATTCATCACCTGGTGCTGAAGACGAACGGGCTCGTGGACGTCCTGCGGGCCACCCTGGCAAACCCGAAAGTCGAGTGGGCGTTTGTGTTTGGTTCGATACCGCGGGGCGAGGAAAGCGCGCGGAGCGATGTGGACCTGATGCTGATCGGAGACCTTGGCCTCCGAGCGCTGACAAGCCTTCTCTCTGGTGTCGCGGAGCAGATTGGACGGGAGATCAACCCCCACATCCTCCGGCGGGCAGAACTCATGAAACGCAAGTCGGCCGGTGAACCATTCCTGGCACGGGTCCTGGCGGAACCGAAGATCTTCGTCGTGGGCGATCCGCATGAGTTTGAAGCGCTGGTTGGATAACGGCTGGCTGCGCCCGCACGCAACCAGCAGGGAGGAGGTCCGAAGCCTCCTGGCGATCGTGGAACGCGATCTCCAGGATGCCCAAGCAGGCATCTCGCCGGACTGGCGTTTCGGCATCGCCTACAACGCCGCCCTCAAACTCTGCACCATCCTCCTCTATGCCGAAGGCTACCGTCCCGAACGCACCCTGCAACACTATCGCACCATCTACTGCCTGCCGATCATCTTGGGTGAAGATCGCAAAGAGGACGCAGAGTATCTTGACACCTGCCGCTCCAAACGGAACCGCGTGGAGTACGAGTACGTCGGTGGCGCCTCGGAAGACGACACCGAGGAGCTGCTTGCCTTCACCAGGGCCCTCCGGGCGGACGTGCTCTCCTGGCTGAGAGCCAGGCACCCAGAATACTTCCCCACGTAAGCCGTGAGAAATTTGGGCTGGCGCTCTCACCTTTCATTTTGTGGGCGGTCCCTGCAATTCCGAACTTCGCACTCGGGTACCCTCTTGAATGTTCCCGGCAATCCTGTCATGCCGGCTCAGCGCGTACGTTCACGGTTTAACCCCGTGGCAAATAGCACGGTCGGTGACAACGCCACACCGTTTCAAAAGGGGTTTCGCGCTTGGCAAGCACGTCGGCACCGGCCACCTCGCTTCGCTTGAATTGTCAATACGGAAACCCGGGCTGCAGGCTGCCGTGGCGGGGCGAAGGGAGACGGCAGGCGTGACTCACCGCGCGGGCCGGCCAAACGCGAGGTGTAGGACAAGAAGAATTTGACTTCTAGCGCAGCGTCCCCTGTGCTCGCACCCCGGGGAGTCCCTCGGGTACCCATGACAGCCCCGTGCGGCGAAAGGAGATCACACTACTACGGGCGCAGGAGATCCTCCGTTGGGGGGCGTCGTTTATTTCCCTAAGAGCGTCCCACCTTGCATATCGAATAATGCCACTAAAGCCGCCCCCCCATTCCCACACAGCCGCAATTTTTCAACGCTGTCGAGAAACCGAAGGTTCCGGCAAGTCCGGTGAGGAATGTCTATTTGCTCGTCTTCGAGGTCTGATCCAGGAACATCGTCAGCTCGCGAGCGAGCCTCTGCAGCGCATCCCGCATGCCCAGCACAAGATGGGACATGCGGCTCCACTTCAACTCGAACGAGTAGGCGTGACGGAACATGTGGCGAAACTGAAGGTAGTTCCGCAGGACCGTGCGAAGTTCCGGGGAGATGACCGCGGGCCGCTTCTCGGAGGGGCGGGCCATTATGTCCAGTAGAGCGGCATGGCTGAATCCCGTATCGTCGGTCAGCTCATCCACGGTCACCTGGATGCGTTTGAAGATGTTTTCAATGCCCGTGTAGAATGAGTGGAGCATGTTCGCCAGCGCATC
>Ga0315284_10018021_pt1 | contig 10011 bp, 10 predicted proteins | sample YL17G09_16_MG_FD_203696 | JGI IMG/M metagenome (GOLD analysis project Ga0315284, IMG submission 203696) | Sediment microbial communities from Yellowstone Lake, YNP, Wyoming, USA - YL17G09_16 | ecosystem: Environmental > Aquatic > Freshwater > Lake > Sediment | place: USA: Wyoming | collected...
AGAGCGAGCCGTACGCATCGTGATTCCCATTCACTATGACACGCGCATATCAGAATATCTGGGTAATCATCGACATCGCGATATCAATAAGGATCTACGGCCTCTGACACTCATCCATAACCCCGTACATGGTGAGAATTACGGGCAGTATAGTCTGCGCGTGCGCGAATTTGTCAACAGTGGAGTAGCAAATGGTTGGTACATTTCGCACGGTATTGTTTTGCAAAGCGTGGCGTTGTTTAACAACATAAGATTGCCGTATCCTAAGGAGGTAAGTGGATTTGGATATGGAGCATCAGGTGTGGTGTATTTTTAAAAAAATGTGTATATGTGTGTCAAAGAAGACACACATATGATTTAAATTCTCGGATATATACCAGAATATGTTGGTATAGGTGTTTGTTCTATAACGCCATTGATCATCGTAGGAAGTGGTGGAGAAATAATTGTTTGTGGTGAAACATTTGCAATAGAAGGTGACTGTTGAATTGCGATAGGCGATGTCAAAGAAGACGATGGAATATTAGTGATTGGTTGCATCATAGTAAGCGGTGGAAGAACAGATAGAGACATAAATCGTTTCTCACTTAGTCCTGGTTCACGTGCTTTGACATTTTTAACGCCTTTGATAGTAATTCCTTTATACAAAACGCCTTCGTATCCTCGTGTTTTAATTATATTACTTGTGGGATGTTCATCCATGTAACGAGCCATCAATTTTGGAAATTCATGACGTTGATCAACTTGCCTATTTATCACACGAGAAAAGAGTACAACTAAATCTACGCCTTTCGCTGTATATTTTGATGGATCTCCATAATCGATATATGTGGCCATAAATTGTACAAATCTATCATAATCTTCTTTTATATTAATAGAAGTTTGGCTAAGCTTGATACCATTCGATGCATCATTTACTCCGAATTTTATCCGAATGTCGCTAGGTATTTCTTCTGCCCATGGAACATGAGTACCCGATAATTTGAAAGTTTCTAGTTGTTCGTCTTCAATCTCAGATATTGCTATGTTTCGACCGAGTAATTTAGAATAAATCCCACCCAATCGTTTCATCTCCGATAGAATGTTCCCAGCAATAACCTGCATTTTATAATCTGGTTCTAGTAATTGTGATTCCATGATTCAATTTTATAATTCAATTTTATGGATCAATTTTATATCTTGAATCTTTTCTTTAGACAACAATGTTGTTATATTTTAACAACATTGTTGTTGTTCATTTTGTGTTAATAACTCGTATATGTTTAATTTCCGTTTTATTTTCTATAAAAAACCTGGGGCGATAAATACGGATAAATATGTTGTTATATTTTAACAACATAGTCGTCTAAGAATAACACCATTGTTGTTAAAATATAACAACACTCTTAAGATTAACTTAAAATAAAAATAACAATGATTATACCTCTCTGTACGAGAAAATTAGTATATAAGAATCTTTTTCGACCAGAAGAATTACACGCACCGATAATTATTCCTGAATCATCAATATTACCGGCATGTAATGGTAATAAAAAAGATGATTCATGGATGTCTCCGAAACGAGAAGGATCCACGGATATTAAAATAATTGGATGGACCCCTGATGGTAAACCTGCACCATTACCTACTTCATATGGAAATCATACACTTTCTAACAAACAAAACCAAATGACTGATGTATCGCGAATTATCGATCCAATTACCGATGGGTCAAAAGTGGTGTCTCTAATGAATGCTACTGTACGTTTCGATTATACTAAACCGGGAGACCCCGGTTATGATCTGGGATCCAAAATGCGTTCCATAGCAGCTAACGTACAACAATGTCATAGTAAATTAAAGACTGATTATAAACCTATCCCATTAATAGAAGGATTAATCTCGTACGATGAATATGAAGAGTTATTAGCAATTTATGAAAATAATCAAGTCTATTATCAGGAAAAACTTGATGATATGTCCATCTCACTCGATGAGATAAAATGCGGTCTTACTGTGTTAGAATATTGGTTTATTACTATTATAGAACCAGAACCCCTTGATAAAAGAGATGTTGATGATTGGAAAAATCGCGAGAAAGACAAATTCATCAAAAGGAGATCTCCGTATTGTGATCCTTTATTGTATGAATATATCGATCCAGCTCCTATACAAATAATCAACACCTTGAAAACTGCAGAGATTAGTAGAGAAAAACAAATATCATTAAGTATAGTTCCAGCATCTTCCGATTCATCAATTATTATAAAATTTACGCAGAAAACAATGGAACCTCTCAGAACACCATCATACATCTTACCTACATCCAAAATAACTGGAAATGCTCTTCTTAGTCATCAGAGAACTCCAACATCTACACCTCCCAAAACACCATCTTATATTTTACCAACATCTGGAATAACCGGAACAACTCTTCCTTCTCCTCAGAGAACTCCAACATCTACACCTCCCAGAACACCATCATACCTATTACCAACATCTAAAATAACTGGAAAGGCTCTTCCTAGTCCTCAGAGAACTCCAACAGTCACAGATTCTAAACAATAAACCATATACATCGTCTTGACGTATATGACAATATAATAACATAATAAAAGATGTTTCGTCGCCTCTTTAATTTTCTATTTTGTTGTTTCAAGCAAGAAACTCATACACCACCGAAATTATCGTCGGAGAACAAGAAACTCTATGATAGACCACCACCTAAAGTAAAAGAAGCTAAGGAAACTAAACGGAAACCTATTCCCAAGAAATTGCGCAATCAAGTATGGCTATTTTACCACGGTGAACGAATAGAAGGCAATTGTTACTGTTGCAACATACTTATCATGCGGTATAACGCGGGTTGGCATTGCGCGCATGTTTTTTCCGACAATAAAGGTGGTCTTACAGTACTAGAGAACCTTCGTACTTGTTGTAGGCATTGCAATTTGTCAATGGGCAACCAAAATCTCTACGCATATATAATAGAGAAAAACTTGAAGGGACCAGGCGCTGCTAATGTGATAGTCTATTTCCAAAAATATCCATCACAGGTGGGTGATCGCCGCACGAACAACTATGGAAAAACTATTGATTTTGAGAAGTCAACTCTAAGTAAGAAAGTGAGAAATAGTGAAACATATTACATAAAGTGAGATGTTTGTGAAAACACAAACATTTATTGTAGAAGTTGGGCAATAGTAATATTTTTCGTAGGATATTGTGATAACGGAGGTAACGTAGGAAACATAGTACCCATCATAACTTGCAAGGCCGGAATATCCACTGTACTATACAAGGTAGGATCCGCGCTCATTAGGATGTTCTTATAACAAAAACGCAATTCGTCTCCATTGATGCAAACCTCATAGATCTTATTGTTATATAAAATACCGCTTAAGTACCGGATAATTTTCAAGATATAATTCGATATGATCGGTCTGGATATTTGTGGATATATTTCCAGAATTTTCTGTGTAGAACGATTAGTCCATGGTACACGAGTCGCTATTACTATACACGTAACTGCTATCTCCTGGATTTTTTCTATCGTCGATATATCAAAGATATCACCTACACGATTATATAAATCAATAGCGGCGAATAAATGAACTGCTGCTTTATCGGAAAGAGTCGCTAACATCATATCGGAGATCATAGTTCTTGTGGTATAATAATTGGGATTGTTATTGACTGGAATAGGAGTTTCCAGTAAAAAACCAGTTATGGGATAACGAATCTTGTCAAATATGGAGTGATCTGATAATTTCTCTATATACATTTTATACCCATGAAATTTATATCGATTCATTTCATTAAAGAAATCGTTGCATTTGTCTTGATATTCTGCAGGCATTGCTGTAAATATTTTTCTATCGTCAGATAATCCGATGCCTCCGAAAAAATTAATCATTATATTTCTGAGGTTTAACATATCGCTTCGCAACATGGTATCATCGAAAGTAATATTAGCTTGTCCAAGATCTATTAAACATGGTGATCCTAATTTAGTAGCATCTCCTTTAAACATAATATTACCATAATGTATATCATCGTGTACAATATTATTTTCATGTAAAAATTCGACTGCTCTTAATAATTGAAAGAGAATTTTTATCATGTTACCAGGTACAACAAGTATTTTATAATTAATGAGTTGGTTAAAATCTATATAAAAAGAAGGCATCACTATCGCTAGTCCAGTGATATTACACATTTCCGAAGTTATAAGCTTAGAAGCATGTGAAATATGTGGATGCAAAAGTCTCGACATATTATCCACTTCACGTAAATTACGTATGATTTTAATCCCTGGTGTTTCTAAATACTTATAAGCAAATATTTCGCCCATCTGATTATCACGAACTTTAAAAACCATGCCTTCAGCTCCAGCTCCTATTTCAGAAATAACAGTGTATCCACACGTAACAGCTTCGCGTTCGATATCAGCTATTTTCATAGCATTGTTAGCCATTTATAATATGTAATAAACTTTATTACATATTATTTTATTATAAAGTCCGGCAAACTATACCGCCGAATGAAGTATCATAAATGGCCACTTCACCACAGGGACAACCGGTGCCGGGTACACAACCCATAGGTGTCACATTAATATCATTTTGTGTTAAATTATCAGGATTATCACTGATAAAAGCTAGTGTACCTTGTAAACATGGACTACCGATACCTAAGTCAAAACAACCATTAATTTGCCCCATACAATATAGCAAATCCTGAAAAGTTGCCGTTGCTCCTCCGGCCAAACTGATAAAATTACAACCGGGCGTAGAAAAAGATAACCAGGATAGCGGGACGGTACAAAAAGTAGTAGTAGGATTATTATATTGAATAGGTGGCACGTCACTTTGCCCGCCGCCATTTACAGTAAAAGAGGCGATCTGCGGAAAAGTAATACGTTGTCCGTCGATGTTGGCGTAGGGATTACCATTACTAGCTGTGAACGCACTCAAGATATATTGTGGACACTGTGAGTATTTGAGACAAGGGCATTCCACCCCGGCTTCGCATTGTCCAAATAAACTAGTAGAACTGTCTGATTGCAGAGCAAAAGGTGTTAAAGGATTATCACAGACAAAACGACTATTACAAACAGATTCCACAGGGTTTATTACCAACGAGACATCATTCTCTACTGGGCAGGTTTTGAAGCCACTGAAAATATTGGTGGCGCATTGCCCAGGCGCACATGTAATACTTACGGTGCCACCACGTCTTCCATCGGTGCTAACTGGATCTCCGGCGTTAGTAACTTGAAAGCCAGACTTCAATAAGAGCACAAATAACCATCCCAAAAATACGACTATGACGATTAAAACTAATAAGGGAATCAAAGTATCGCTCGTTGTCTCGGGCACTAACTTGCTCTTATTATTTATAATTATCTCAGACATCTTATCTATATTTATAAATATGTAATTAATTACATATTTATTCACGATCTGCTCGTACCATATTTTTATAAGCTGGGTGTAGTAGCAAAATGATGAGGAAAATTAGAATTAATCCGGCAGCTATCACCACCAACGTCCAAAACCAAGAGGATTTCTGTGCCGCTGCCTTAGCCGCTGCCAGTTCTTCTTCATATTGTGTATAGGGATTTTGTGGTCCTGTTCCGCAGGGCACCGGAATATTATCGGGCCCGGTATTAGCAGGATTACTTTGCGTACAGGAGACGTTACCACAACCTTGTCCCACAGGTACGACATTACCATTGATTGTTTCATTCGCTACATCGATCGTTAAACCATCGACAATACAGGAACAATTACCACCAGCACAATTGTTACACACTTGGTTAAAATTGAGGCCACCAGCTATTTCAGCATTGATGATGTTAATTGTGATATTATCAATCAAACATACATCTTGTGTGCAAACGATAGGGTTGGCATTGACATCTGTCGTAGGAATAGTACCAAAACGATTACACATAGGAGTACATTGTGGAGGAATATTAAAGCGCCGCGAATAATCTTCATATTCCGCCGCTGGTAAGAAACAACCACACCACAAAGCTGTAGCCGGATCAAGCGAGATACGCTGCGCCGTTTTAGTAGCACAAGTGGTTTGTAAGGCTTCTGTACACAGCGCAGAATATGGGCAACAGACATTATCATAGAGAAATTCTTGCCAAGGGTTAAACGTATTACCTACACCTGGCAATGAGCCAAGTTGAAAACCAAGATCATTATAATGTTTAACAGCGGCAGTAATAAGTCTTTGCCCCCAATAGAAACCATCAGAATTAATCTGTTGGGGTAAAGGTAAACTACACAGTTTAGGCAATGGTGGTGGGATACAAAATCCTTTCGGATCACCAGGAACTGTGAAAAGATTCTGCTGTAAAGCATAATTACACGAGCCTTGTTGGCCACCATTTACAGTCCAGCGTTGTAACCAGGCAAGACTATTATAATCATCACCCGGGAAAGTCCCAGTACACCATTGTGTTAAAATATCCTGGCAATCGCTATTACGTACATCACGATAATTTTTTGATCCGCCTGATCCATCTGGACAAGTACGTTGATTAGGTGGATTAAAATCTGGACCAGAATCAGAATAACATTCCGGGGGATTATCTGAGGCTGGAGCGGGGGAACATGCTAAACTATTGATACAACATGGAACAGCTTCACCTGTAAAAGATTGTCTAGTACATAATCCGCCTCTTCCAAAAGTACCATTACAATTATTATTAGTTCCGTCGCAATCTTGTGAACCGTCTGTACAGAGTTGACAAAGCAAGCTAATATTATCACTATCATAGGAACAGCCATTTGGTTCACTATCGTCCTCTTGTGGATTACCCCATTCGCTAAAAGTACTCTTATATGCACATTGTTGTGCTCTATTTTGCTCACCAATACCATTGTCCTGAGATGAATCCGGAACAGTACAAAAATGATAAACACCTGTGGTACCCCCGATGGAAATAGCGCATTCATTCATTATTACGGGACTATAAGTAACACATTTAACCCTTCCCTCAGAGCATTGAGAGGAAGTCATTATTTATTATCTTTTGTATGGGATTATCTATTTTTATCTGTTCTGTAATTATATTAGGCTGCTAGTTTATGATAGCAGCCAGTTTTCGTTATAACAATTGTATCGCTTAAATTAAATGGTAAGTATTGATCTTTTAGCATGACATCTAGACAACCAGTTAAATATACCTGCGAAACGTCCGTTACTTCACCCCAAATTTTAATCATTTGGCTGAACTCTAGACCTACATAATTAACAATAGGTGTATGTAATGTAATCGTAGCACAATTAATAATATCGATGCCACTAATCGTAACATCGCGCAGTACTAGTGTGAGCTGCGAACACTTACGTAGTAATACATGGTTAACTTTGCCACTAATGACAATCGTATTAGCAACTAAACCCGACAAAATAAGAGAATGCTCGTTTTCAGATAAAAATACACGCTCATTAGCTGGAATATAAAACTCTAGAGATTGTACAGATGCATTGAGGAATTGTTCGGGATGAACATGTTCAGAGTGCGGACCGTGGAAAGTACGGATTTTGTTTTGACTAGATAACACAGAAGCATAGAATACAACAAAATTAGGATCCATTATCCTTAGTCCATCGACTATCTTTTTCATAGGGCAAAAAATTATATGCGAGATTTTTCTCTTATATAATTAAGATTTATTCAGTTAAATTCACTAGAACAAACCGAGCATTACTCGGTCAAAATGATTTGCTGCGCATAGTGCGGAATTTCTTTGGAATGGAAAACGTGAAATTCTCCAGATTCGTGGTTGGTAATCTTAATACCCTCACCGCCTAGTTCCTCTGCCGTGACCAGATAAGGGATACCCGGTTGCTGCGTAATATCAACTGATGTTTCATTATGGCGCAACAATTCCGCCTTAAATTGCGCCATCTGCGCAATATATTTACGTTGGTAGGGCACGAACAACGTGTAAGATTGTCCCATTCTCTCATACATGATACTGGCGCTTTTGTCTGTGTCATTGACCGTAAAACACACAGTGCGCGTAGCGGTTTCCGCTCCTTGCAAAGTCTTAAGTACGGTCAACAACAAATTAACTTGTTGTTTCTTGCTTTCATACCATTCTAGCCCGGCTGCCCAATCAATGGATATGAATAAGCAAAACCCATTAATACCTGTTGCTATAATACCATAAGTCATAGCCCAATATGCCTCGTAACGATACATCATGATTGTTAAGATAAAACAAAATATGGTAATCCCCAACATTTGCAGTACTTTAAATATGGTATTGTTAGCTCGATACAATTGTTGTAACATTTCGTAATGCTCATATACCGCAATAGTGAGATTAAAAACGAGTAGGCCTCCACCAATAATAGCCAAATTAATGTCGCTACTCACATAGGCGATAATAAGGAAAAACACGCTGGTAAAATTGTAGTCGAAGTACACCATGATCTTTTTTATTATAGATGTATTTCCTTTTACGGTAAATTAATCAATTTATATGTTCCAAAAGATATATGTTTCAGAAATTATGTTCAATTACTGCGACCGGCGTTACAAATTTAGTTTGTACGTACTCTACTTTAGCCGGCATAGTAACGACGCGGTCTGTTCTGGTATAAATATGACGCTTATCAGTCCATTCTTCTCGCGTCAAAGAACCACCATTCATGATCAACAAACGTGGATCTTGTGCTGCCCGTAAAACTCCAGCTGTAGGATACTGCAAATTGTACATAATTTTGAGCATACGTTCTGAATCGCGGATTGTGGTATCACGGTAATCAGCGGGGCGCGATAACATCAAGCGCACATAACCCAATGCACATTCAAATGAACAAAACTCACCTTCTGTCCAAAAATTGTAATAAATACGATAACGCGATTCGCCTTCGTCATTCAGCAGTACCGGAGTTTCTTGGTATGAGATAGGATAGCCCACCGCAGTCTCTGTGAAATCAACTTTGCAGAAATCACAACGACCACCTTGCTTGAGCTGTCCTCCGGTCTTATTGAAGATATTGAAAGATTGGTGTCCCGTAGTAGCAATAACCACCGAACAATTATTACGATCCTTGACAGAGAAGATCGGGTCGTAATTACTAGTACCATAAACCGGAGCTAAGATAGCTGACACATTTGACATACGAATGTGGGATTTAATATTAACTGGGCGCGAGAAAAATCCCGCTTTGTAATCAGCCTTAAGCTTCTCAGGATCGAGACCTTTGAGTAGGAAAGTAGGATTAATGCGAGTTGTCATTTTTCTGTATTTCTGTGTAGATTTGATTTTAATATCTTATAGCATGATAGTATAATATTAAAATCAAATTTATCGAAAACTTAAATGGAAGATCATCGCGGAACTCTCTCGGTGCGAGCTGGACCTATGTGGTCGGGCAAATCGACCTGGTTGAATGGCAAGTTGACTTTGTTTGCCGATACTGGTTTCTCTGTTCTGAAGATCACTCATTCTAAGGACGAAAGACCGATGGTTACTAATTCCGATAATGCGGGGTCTACGCATAACTCTAGTTATAATAGTCTGTCGGACAAGATCAGTACTATTAAGTGTAGTAATTTGGCGGCAATTGATGTTGCTAAGTATACTATCATTGGCATCGATGAGGGACAGTTCTTTCCCGATTTGAAAGATAGTGTGCAACGCTGGGTCGAAGCCTTGAACAAGCATGTTTTTGTGGTGGGCTTGGATGGTGATTCTTTTCGCAATAAGTTCGGACAAATCTTGGATCTGGTACCGATCGCAGATGAATTTGTTAAGCTGACGGCTTATTGTAAGTTGTGTCAAGTTAACGTAGCTGGTACCGTGCAGTACCACGGTAATATTCTTTCTGCTAGTAAGGCGCCTTTTACTAAGCGTTTGGCTTCGGTTAATTCTACGGCACAAGAGTTGATCGGGGGCGCTGATAGTTTTGATGCGGTGTGTCGTTATCATCACCACTATTAAAATGTACGTAAATCTACGCACATCTCATTTCATTTAATCATATTAGTCATAG
>Ga0315284_10018023_pt1 | contig 10010 bp, 11 predicted proteins | sample YL17G09_16_MG_FD_203696 | JGI IMG/M metagenome (GOLD analysis project Ga0315284, IMG submission 203696) | Sediment microbial communities from Yellowstone Lake, YNP, Wyoming, USA - YL17G09_16 | ecosystem: Environmental > Aquatic > Freshwater > Lake > Sediment | place: USA: Wyoming | collected...
TTTCTGTTTTCCTATTCCCTTGATTCCTTTTTTTTTTAATCCGGGCGCAACTCTCGAAAAAGCTCACTCTCTCCTCTCGCGCGATCCTCATTCTTAAAAAAAATGCCCCAGGTCCAAAACGACCTCGACGAGCTGTTCGCGCTCTTCGACCTTGTTGCGCCGGGGCTGCTCGCGGCCGACGCGAAGAGGTTCAAGGCCGAGTTCTCGAGCCGGATCGTCGCCGGCTCGAGCCGCTCGGCCAGCGCGGGAGACAAGGCCGTGGCGGCCGGCGCGGCGCGGGCCCTGCGGGAGCGGATGGCGCCGTGCTTCCTGCGCCGCGAGCGGGCCGCGGTCCTGGGCGTCTCTCCCGTCGCACTTTCCGCGGCTGCCGCTGCGGCTGCCGCGGCCGCTGCCGCTGCTGCTGCCGGGGCTCGGACTCCCCCTTCTGGAGCGGAAACGTCGGCGAACCCAGCCGCTCTGGGGCGGAAGACCGATTTGGTGGTCTGGCTCCGCCTCACGCAGACGCAGCGCGAGCTCTATCGCAGCTTCCTCAAGTCGGACGCCGTCGCCGCGGCGCTCAATAGGACCGGGAGCCCGCTCGCCGCCGTCACGGTGCTGAAGAAGATCTGTGACCACCCGGGGCTGCTGACTGCGAGGGCGGCCGCGGCGGCGGTGGGGAGAAGAATCGGAGGGGCCGGGAGCGAGGAAGAAGAGGAGGAGGAGGAAGAGGAGTTGAACTCTGGCGACGATTCTATCGGCGGCGGCGACAGCGACGGCGGCGGCGAGGACTCGCCGACGTCGAAGCCGAAGAGGACCCCTCCCCCCGGGAAAGAAAAGGGAAAATCGGGAAGCAGCAAGGGAGGCGAAGCCACTCTTTGCCCACCTTCTGCTCCTGCTGCTCCTCTGGACCCGGCGGCGCTCGCGTTGGAAGAAAAGCTTTTGACTCTGATCGCCGAGCGAGGCCCCGCGGCCTCGTGCAAGACCCAGTTTGCGCCCAAGCTCGTCGCCAGGCTCGTCGCCGAGGGGCACAGGGTGCTGGTGTTCAGCCAGTCGCGGGTGATGCTCGACATCGTCGGGGCCGCCCTGCTGAAGAGGATGGAGGAGGAGGGAGGAAGGAGCGGCGAGACACGCGGCGTCGAGAAAGGCGGCGGCGACAAAGGCGGCGGCGAAGAGGAGGCGGAAAGGACGACTACAGAGCCCTTCCTGCGCATCGACGGGACGATCGCGTCCGCCGCGGCCCGTCAGGCCATCGTCGCCCGGTTCCAGGAGGCGAAGGCCGGTGTCTCGCCTCCCGTGCTGCTGTTGACGACGGGCGTGGGGGCGCTGGGGCTGACGCTCACGGCGGCGACCCGGGTCGTCCTGGTGGAGCCCGGGTGAGGGCCTTTTTTTTTCCGTCCCCCCCCCCCGCCCCCTTTTTTCTTTCTTTCTTCGAGGTCGAGAGTTTTTTTCCCCTTTTGAAACGGGGAAAAAACTCACCTTTTTTTTCCTCCTCCCTCCCTCTCTCTTCCCTCCCTTCAACCCAGCTGGAACCCCTCCGCCGACTCCCAGGCCGTCGACCGCGCCTACCGCATCGGCCAGGCCCGCGACGTCGTCGTCTACCGCCTCGTCTGCGCCGCGACCGTCGAGGAAAAGGTGCTCCGGAAGCAGATCTTCAAGCAGAGCTTGGCGAAATCCGCCACCAAGGCCGGGATCTCCTTTCGCTATTTCAACCAGCAGGAGCTCGGGGACCTGTTCTCACTCGGCGACGATGCGGAGCTCGACGCCTCGCCGGCGACGGCGGCGGCGATGCTCGCGGCTCTGGAGCAGGGCGGCGGGGGAGGCGGCGCGCCGCGGGACGAAGAGGCCGACGCCGTCGTCGCGAGGGAGGCCGCGGCGCTGGCCGCGATCGACGACGACGAGTCTTTCTCTCCTTCTTCCCCCTCTCCTTCCTCTTCCCCTTCTGCTCCTCTCTTCGCCGGCGTCAGCGACCATGGGAGGCTCTACAGTGTCGCCGGGGACGGCAGGGTCGGGGATCACAGGCCCCCCTCGCCGGAGAGGGAGAGGAGGAGCGACGGGAACGGCAACGCGACGAGCTGGCCCCCGGGCGCGACGCCGCGGCCGCCGACGGGCCGCGGGCGCGGCGGCCGCGGGAGGGGCGCCTCTTCTCCTCCCTCTGGCGGCCATGTCGGCCGCCGCCGGCAGCGCTCGCAGGAGCCTCGGCCCGGGGACGTCGCCGCAGGGTTCCTCGCCGACGTCCTCGGGAGGGCTATCGGCTGGGGCTTGAACAAAATATTTTCTCCGAAACAAAACCTTCAGCAGCAGCAAGAACAAGCGCCGCCGGCGCCTTCGCCGCCGCCGCCGTCTTCGGGCGCCTGGCCGCCGCCGGCGTTCTTCTCCCGACCTCCTCCTTCTCCTCCTCCTCCTTCTCAGCAGCAGCCTCCGCAGACCGAGCAAGAGCTCAAATCGACGATCCAGAGGATGGACGCGCTGCTGTCGGACCCGTCGCTGCGGCTGCCCGACGGCGGCACCGCGGCGAGGAGGAAGCGCGCCGCGGCGGCCACGGCGCTCGAGGAGCTGCTCCGCTCGAGGAGCGGCGGAGGGGGAGGGGGAGAAGGGGGGACCGCTTTTTCTCCTATACAGCAGCATCAGCAGCAGCAGCTGATGCCGACGGCCGGGGCAGCCCCTTCTTGGGGGGCCGCGGCGGCGCCGGCGGACGCGTTCAGGCAGCAGCAGCAGCAGTAGTGTAAGAAACGAAAGGAGAGGCCGAAAAAAAAAAGAAAAAAATCATAAGGGCTCGAGTTTACTTTTTTTCCCCCTCATCGAATTGAAAAAACATCCGGCACTTCCCGACACGGAGATTCTCCGCGATGATCGCTCTAAATCATCGGACGCGGATCCCGGCGGCGAGAGCTTGTCTCCCTCTCTATCCTACCGCGAATCTGCGGCCAAGCGCGCCGCGACGAGAGAGCCGGGGACCGCCAAAGATGTCTCGCGTCGCCGTCGCCGCCGCTGCATCGTCGCCGTCTTCCGACGACCTGCGTCATCTTCACCAGGGCCCGACCTGCTCGAGTACGAGAACCCTGCTCGTCGCGGTTGACGAATCGTCGGCCTCAAAGAGAGCCGTGATCTTCGCGCTCGATCATATCTACCGTCCAGGCGGTGAGCGAGATTTTTACCTTTTTTTTGTTTTTGTTCAAGATAAGAATCGGCTTTCCAAGACCACCTCTTCCCCCGAAAAAAAAAAAAAAAAACCCTCAATAACAAACAGACGTCGTCCACCTCCTCCACGTCGTCCCGCGAGTCCGCTCCACAGCCGCCCCCTCGGGAGCCCTCTACTATGCCCCACCGCTCAGCTGCCCGGAAGCCTCGAAAGAGGCTTTGGAAAAAGCCGCGAGGGCCTTCATCAAGAAAGAGTTCTCGAGTCTGATCGCCGACCGGGCGCTCCCCGCCGCCGCTCTGGCCGTTGACGTCGTCCACGAGCTGACGGGCTCGAGCGCCGGCGAGTCGGTCGGGGACGCCATCCTCAGGACGGCCGAGGAGCTCGACGCGGCGGCGCTGGTGATGCTGTCGCACGAGAAGAAGAAGCTGGAGCAGTTTATCTGGGGCAGCGTGAGTAAAGAGGTGGCTTCGAGGACCAAGAGGCCTGTGGTGTTGGTTCATTGAAAGAGGGAAATGAGAGAGAAAAGAGAGAGAGGGGGCTCTGCTTTCTCTTTTTTTATTCTTCCGAAAAGAGAGAAGAAGCACCCGTATCGAGGCTCTCGCTTTTTCGAAGAAAAGCGCGTTTCAAGAGAGAGAGAGAGAGAGAGAGAGAGAGAGAGAGAGAGAGAGAGAGAGAGAGAGAGAGAGAGAGAGAGAGAACTGTAAATGAACTAAGAGGTCCGCGGCTCTTTTTCCGAAGGACGTTGAAAAATTTCTTTCCCTTTCTTTTCTTTGTCATCATTGTCTCTTCTTCTGCTCCCGGTTCTTCTTCTTCTTTTTCGTTCTCTGCCATATCGTTTCTTCAAGTAAGTCACACTGGTAAAGTAAGGAAAAAAGGTGTTTTCAGAGAGAGCAAGTGGGTGGGTGGAAGTAGAAAGAACGCGTTTGATTTTCATTTGTTTTTCTTAGTGGGGCGTTTTTTGTCTTTTTCTGAAACTCAAACTCAAAACTCTCTCCCCCCTGTTTTTTTTTGTTGCTGCGCGAGCTGTGCTGCCGCCTTTAACTTGAAAAAAAAAAGAGAGCGAAGAAGAGAGGGGAAAAAGGAGGCGAAGTCGTCTCTTTCTCCCCTCCTCCTCAAACTCAGACGCGCCCGCCGCGCATCTCGCGCACCGCCGCGGCCACCTTTTCCTTCTCCGCCGCCGCCGGCTCGAACACGTGCTTGATCAGCGACTCCCGGATCGGCAGGATCGCCGGGAACTCGCTCTCGATGCGCCCCGTGTCCATCAGGTTGTTGGACCTCGGCGCGACGATCACCTTCGCCTGCTCCTCGATGCTGAAGTTGGCCCAGGTCAGGGACGGGTCGACGTACGACTTGTACAGCTCCATGATCTCGTTGTGGCTGATCGCTCCCGGGTTGGTGTAGTTCATGATTCCTGTGTGTATAATTTTATTTTGAGGGGTGTTTTTTTTTATGTTGGAGGGATGAAAGAGAGAGAGAGTATAGAGAGAAAGGAAGGTGTGAGCCGAGGGTAAGGGGGAAAAAGGGAGAAGAAAAAAACTCTCTCTCTCTCTCTCTCTCTCTCTTTCTCTCTCTCCACTCTCTCCTTCTCTCTCTCTCTCTTTCTCTCTCTCCGCTCTCTCCTTCTCTCCCTCCCAGGGGCAACCAAGACAAAAAACTCCTCACCAGTGAGCCCCCTCTTGGCCATCTCGATGCTCATCGGCAGCAGCTCGGGAAGCACCGTCATCGAGTTCGGGATGTTGACGATCTTCTCGTAGCGCAGGATCTTGGCGACAAAGTTGCGCGGGTAGGTCAGGTCGCCGACGATGGGCATGCGCACGCGCAGCACGAGCACGTTGGGGTACTCTTTCAGCAGCGACTCGACCATCGCCTTGGTGTAGGAGTAGTACGAGCCCGTGAAGTTGGGCTTGTCGTCCTCCTTGAACCCCTTACCGCTCCCCTCGGGGAACGCGTCGTCGTAGTGGAAGATGCATCCCGTCGCGTAGGTCGTGAGGTGGACCCCGGCGGTGTTGCAGATGTCGGCGAGGTTGAGCATGCCCAAGACGTTGGCGCGGATGGTCTCGATCTGTTTCGTGGGTTGGGGGAGGAGCCAGGAGGGAGAACAGAGGTGAGCTTTTTTGTTTCTTTTTTTTTCTCCAAAAAAAAGCTCTCTCACCTTCTCTCTCTCTCTCTCTCTCTCCTTTCTATCCTTTTCTTCCTTCTCACCTTGTGCGTCTCGCACCAGTCGACGTTGGGACGGCCCGTGAGGCCGGCGGCGTTGAGGACGTGCGTGGGCTTGAACTGTTTGTTTTTTCGTTTTTTTTTGAAAGAGGGGACAAAAAGGTTGAGAGAGGTTTTCCGCTCGACGTCGTCGCCCTTCTCTCCCATCTCCTTCGTCAAACATCACCGCACCTCCTCAATCTCCTTCTGGATCAGCGCGCGGTCCTCGAGGCGCGCCTTGGACGCCTGCCAGGTCGCGCCCTCCTTGGTGAGGAGCTCGCTGAGGAGGCCCCCGATCCATCCGGTCCCGCCGAAGAGGAGGAAGCGAGGGGGCTGTTTGGGTGGTGGTGTTTTTTTGGGTTGCATTTTTTCTTTCGGAGAGCATGTGAGAGAGAGAGTGGGAGCGAGAGAGGAGGCGCTGAAAAAAGCAAGTCGAAGCGAGCTGGTTTTTTCCGGCTTCCCCGTCTCGACGAAAAACAAGCAATGAAGATGACAAGCTCTTCGCGGCATAGCTCTCGCGAGGAGAGCCTTCGAGCCACGATAAACGCCGCCAGCGCAACGCCAACGCCGTCCTCCCTGACAGTGACACGAGAAAGAGCAGAAGCGCGGGAACGAGGCGGTCTAAACGCGAGGGGAGGGGGGGGGAACTCCTCCCGGCTTCGTCGTCGTCGGCAGCGTCGGCGGCGCCAAAAAGTTTCCCCCCCGCTCCCCGCTCCCCGTCCGATCCGTTCGCTCGAATCCACCCCCCTCGCGAGAAGGTAAAACTGGTCCAGACGGGCTTTGGCGAGGTTGGAAGAGGAGCGAAGTGGAGGGTCTGGTCGAAACGGAGGCCGCTCGCGAGCAGTTTAAAGAGCAAAAGGCGACGGTGATCGCGACGATGGCGACGGTTTTCTTCGACGCGTCCTTTCTGCGCGTCGCGCAGGTGCTGTGCAGCTTCCATCTGGCCGTCGATGTCGCCGGCGGGAAGAGTGCTTGAGTCGCGCTCGCGCGAGATAGCAAGAAAGGAGAAAAAAGAAGAGGAGAAGACGCACCTGCTCTGCGGACATGGCTGCTTCTGCGGCTGTTCTGTTTTTTGAAACGAAAGAAGAGAGGGGGGTGGGATCAAGGTCGGCGAAAGAGGAGTCGAAAGAAGTGAAGAGCTTTCGAGGGCTCGAGGCGAGTTTTTTTCTTCCCACTCCACGTCCACTTCTTTCTCTCTCTTCTTTCTCTCGCTTTCGCGCTGGCTCGGAAGTACAATTCTCTCTTGATGATGCAGATCACAGCGACGACGCTGGTCTCCTCCTCGCACGCCTCGGCGACTGCGAGACCGCAGCAGCGCAGGAGCGGCGAGCCGCTCCCCCGCCGCTCCCTCGCCGCGAGATCGACGCCCGGCGACACCGACGCTGTGAGTGGGGAATCGCCGATTCTCTCGCCCTGCGGAATCTTGAATACGTGAATCGCGCATCTCAGCGCATGGAGGACATTGAACTCTGTGTATTGCCACCGAAATTTTGATCGACAGAGAGGAAGAGAGAGAGAGAGAAGAGCGCACGCTCGAATCTGCTTTGTTCAATTCTTCGACACGCCTAATTCTCTCTCTCTCTCGTCTAGAGAAAAAAATCTTCTCCCTCCTCCTTTGTCGTCAACCCCTCTCCCCTCTCTCGTGCTTGCTCGCCGACTCCCTCTCATCGTTCGCCTTGCTCCTCTTTCTGACTCCTTGCTGTCCCGTCCCTCGACAAAAAAATACCCGACAACGAAACCAGGAGCCCTCGACTTCCTCTTCTTCTTCCGCGAACTCAACCACCTGCGCCCGCTGCGGCGTCGCCCTCTCCTCCGCGCCCCGCGGCTGCGGCGGCGAGGGGCGGATCATGGGGGGGCTCGGGGCTCTCCCTGGGTTCGGGTGGTGGCCGATCAAGGCGTACAGGCCGTGCCCGGCGCTGGAGAGCGCCGGGGGGCAGTACACGAGGTGAGAGAGTTGGGATGAGAGAGAGACGCCGAAAAAAGAAAAGGAAAAGAAAAACACAAACCTCTTTTAACTCTCTCTCACATCGACGGCGATGGAAACAAAACTCGAAAAAAAACAAAACTCGAAAAAAAAACTCAACAGGAAGGGCCAGATCACGGACGAGATGCTCTTCGGCAAGGCCAAGGGGCCGAAGCCGTAGAATCGGAGAGCGAAGGAGAGGAGGGGGAGGAGCATCATAGAAAGAAGAAGAAATGCTCTGTAATTTTGAGGTTGCTTTTTGAGGTCGACTCTTTCTCTCCAGATTCTTTCTCTCGATCTCTTTCATTTTTCCAGGTTTATCTTTGTTTTCCTCTCCAGCATGCACGCCTCCCTGTGCTCTCCCGGCGTCAGCGCTTCGGCGGCGACGAGATCTGCGCATCCATTGCGCGTGATTGCCCCCAGAGCGACCACCGTCGCCCGTGCAACGACGAGGAGGAGCATCGTCGACCGGCATTCGACGGCGCTGACTGATGCCTCCTCCTCGACCTCGACCTCTTCTCTTTCAACTTTCTCCTCGGCAGCCACCGCCCTCGCCCTTTCGCTCGCCCTCTCCCTCGGCGCGCCCTGTCCGGCCCTGGCAGCAGCTTCTTCCGTCTTCTTCGATGTCACAGTCGACGGAGAGCCCGCCGGCAGGCTCCTCGTCGACCTCCTCGGCCGCGGGGGCGCGGCCGATCCTTGTCCCAAAGGTTCCTCCGTCCTCGCCCCGATCGGCGTCGCCCGCTTCGCCGAGCTCGCCGAGGACAAAGACGGCGTCGGGTACGTGAGGTCCAAGATCGACGGCATCGAGAAGGACAGGGTCATCCGCTCCTCGGGCGTCGCGTCGCTCGCTTACCGCGACAGCGGCGGCGTTCGCAACGGGGTCGCCGCGCCGTCGAGGATACCGGGGGGGGACACGGTCGAGGATCTCGAGAGGGAGCTCGAGGCGCAGCAGGCCGCCGCCGCCTCGAGCCCGGGCAGCGCGCCGCGGCATGACAGGGCCGGCGTCGTCTCGCTCGTCGTCAGGGAGCCGCCGGGGGCCCCGCCCCCGAAGACGAGGCTGGTGGCCGTCAACGGCAGGTTCGTGACCGTTGAGGAGCCGCGCAAGGGGGCGCCCAACGGCACCGCGTTCGTGATCACGATGGCGCCCGCCCCGGAGCTCGACGCCACGAACCTGGTCGTGGGCGCGCTGAGGGAGGGGCAGGCGCTCGTCGCGCGGCTGAGCGAGCTGCCCGTGGCCTCCGACCGGTCCGAATCCGCCTTCTTCAAGGTCGCCAAGGCCACGGGCGACCGCAGGGCGGACGCCGCGGCCAAGTTCTTCTTCCGGCCGTTCCAGAAGGTGGTGATTGTGAACTCGGGAAAGTTGTAGGGGGGAGGAGGTGCCTCCCTCTCTCCCGCCTCTCGTTTTTCAATCTCATTTGTTGCGAAGTATGTGTCGAATAAAATTACAAAAGAGCGAACGAGGCAGAAAGAAAGCACGAGACGAAAAGAGAAAGAGACTCTTTCTTCTCCGTCGTCGCCGTCGCCGCCGTCGTCGTCTCTCTCCTCTCTAAAAACTTCTCACCCTCTCCCCTCCGCGGCCACCGCGGCCTCGCACCCGGGACACACGTGCATCGTCGCGTGGATGAGCGAGTCGCACGGGAGGCAGAAGAGCTCGGAGCAGGCAGGGCACCGGGAGGCAGCAACGGCGACGACGCCGCCGGTGCTGCTTTCGCCGCCGCCCTCCCGCTTGCAGGAGCCCGAGAGCGGCGCCAGGCAGCCGAAGCACCAAGGCGCCCTCCCTCTCTCCCCCTCGCCGCCGCCGGGCGCGACAAACGCCCCCACGGGGAACAGATGGTGGTACGACCGCGCCAGGTGCGGGCTCGACACGAGCGTGAGGTTGCACACGTGGCAGTTCGAGGGCAGCTCGGCGGCGCGGGCGAGGCAGCGCGGGCACTCGTGCCCCCCCCGCGACAGCGCCGCCGAGGCGCCGACGAACGCCTGGGGGCCCCTCCCCCCCCCGCCGCTCCCGCCCCTGCCGCCGAGGTCCCTGGCGAAGCCCATCCTGACCAGGCTCGGAGTCGCCTCCGCTCCGGTGATGGCCGGGGCCGGGGCGTGCGACAGCGCGAGCTCGGCGACGTGCGCGGCGTCGAGCGCGACCGCGTGCCTCCCCTTGGTCGTCGCCGCCGCCTTCGAGCAGGCGAAGACCTCGGCGGCGAGGCCTATCACGGAGACGCGGACCCTGGCCCTTTTCGCTGCCTGCACGGACGCGAAGACGTCGCCGGGGTCGCACGTGGCTAGGCCGCAGAAGAAGACGAGGCACTCGCGCAGGGAGTAGGGCGGCACCGAGGACAGTGTCGAGACGGCGACGTCGAGGGCGTTCTGCAGGCTCGCCGAGCCGCCGCACTCGAGGCTGGCCGCGAGCTTCGACAGGTGCGCCTCCGGAGCCCCGCTCAGCTCGGTCAGGCGCTCGGCGCGCCCGTGGCGCGTGACGACGAGCGAGACGCTCGAGAGCTGGTTGGCGTCAAAGAAGGCACGGACCAGCGACCCGACGGCCGAGGCCGCGGCGGCGGCGCGCGTGGGCCTCATGTCCGGCGCCGCGGCCGCGGCGGAAAGGTCGACGACGATGACGAGGGAGCGGATGACGCCGCGGCGGACGTTTCGGAGCTGCGGGGAGGGGAGCAGCGAGGCCGCTTTCGACCCGGAGGCCGCAGCGGCAGGGGCGGAAGCGGAGGCACGGGAGGCGGGAGCCCCGGC